>ENA-USYV01002986-USYV01002986.1-human-gut-metagenome-genome-assembly--contig:-NODE-2986-length-12650-cov-4.013362_pt1 | contig 12650 bp, 9 predicted proteins | sample MGYA00250066_ERZ773514 | MGnify/ENA primary metagenome ERZ773514 (study PRJEB29103, sample SAMN06112049) | human gut metagenome | biome: human gut; feature: ankylosing spondylitis patient; material... | reverse complement strand
TTTTTTTTTTTTTTTTAATGATACGGCGACCACCGAGATCTACACTCTTTCCCTACACGACGCTCTTCCGATCTTAAGAATATCCTTTACTGCTGCCGGCATATCCACTGCATCTACCACCCTGTCATGAAGGACCGGCGCAGTACGGATTTCTTCAACTGCACGTGGAACAGGTACTCCGGAAAGCGCACTTAATGCGTCTACAAGGCCAAAATCATCCAGGTCTTTATGCTCCTCGCCAAGTGCTTCCATAACACTTCTTGTGAATTTATACGGACTTGCAGTAGAAGCGATCACTGTCGGAAGATGATCCGCTGTCTCACTTACATACTTCTTATATACGCCGGCTGCAACCGCTGTATGCGTATCGATCACATAATTGCTGTCTTTGTAGATATCACTGATGGCCTGTGCAGTCTCATCTTCGCTGCAGAAATTGCCATAAAAATCACCAAGCTGTGCTTTCATCTCGTCAGTAATGGTATATTCGCCGCCCTCACTTAAAGATTTCATAAGCTCTGCACATTTTTCAGCATTTTCTCCGGTAAGACGATAGATCAGTCTTTCCAGATTGCTGGAGATCAGAATATCCATGGAAGGAGATGTCGTAAGGATGAAATCTCTCTTTCTGTCATAAGTTCCTGTGCGGAAGAAATCATAAAGAACACGGTTCTCATTCGATGCACAGATCAGCTTGTGGATCGGAAGTCCCATCTGTTTCGCATAGTACGCAGCAAGGATATTTCCGAAGTTTCCGGTAGGAACTACCACATTGATCTCCTGTCCGTCTTTGATCCTGCCGTCACGTACCAGTGATGCGTAGGCATATACATAATACACGATCTGAGGAACAAGACGACCGATGTTGATAGAGTTTGCAGAAGAAAACTGGAAGCCCGCCTGATCCAGCTCTGCTGCCAGCTCGTGATCATTGAACATCTTCTTAACTGCGGTCTGGGCATCATCAAAGTTACCGGTAATACCTACCACATAAGTGTTGGCACCCTTCTGAGTTACCATCTGTTTCTCCTGGATCGGGCTGACACCATGCTTCGGATAAAATACAATGATCTTCGTTCCAGGCACATCTGCAAAGCCTGCCATGGCAGCTTTACCGGTATCTCCTGATGTTGCGGTAAGGATCACGATCTCATTCTTAACATTATTCTTCTTCGCTGCAGTTGTCATCAGATGCGGAAGGATGGAAAGTGCCATATCCTTAAATGCGATGGTCGCGCCATGGAACAGTTCCAGGAAATATGCCCCATCCGCTTCATGAAGAGGTGCAATCTTTTCTGTATCAAATTTACTGTCGTATGCTTTGTTGATACAGTTCTTAAGCTCATCCTCAGTAAAATCTGTAAGGAAACGGCTCATTACCTCATATGCTGTCTCCTGGTAGGTCATCTGTGCCAGCTTGTCCATTGGTACATCCAGCTGTGGAATGCTCTCAGGCACGAACAGTCCGCCGTCCTCAGAAAGGCCCTTAAGTATGGCCATAGACGCTGTAACTGCCTGCTCTTTTCCTCTGGTGCTCTTGTACAATACCTGCATTGGTGTTCCGCCTTTCTATTGTAAGATATTCGTTTTCTTTTCAACGTTATCACATTATAGCATGGAATTATGGAAAATGCCACCACTTTTAAAAAAGAATCTGTCTTGCCCAATCCACCCTGTGATCAGACAGATATTCACAGCTTTCGGATAAAAAGAAACCGCCGGTCTGTTTCTGCCGGCGGTTGGTTCCTTCTGTACTGCATCAGTTCTTCCTATTTATATGTATAAAATTCATGGACCCCATATTTAAAGAGCCTCTTCAGGTCCTTTTCAAACCATTTCACATTGTGTTCCTCCGCTGCGGATTTCTGGATAAAGAACAGTGCACCTTCAGAATAATCGGCACCCTTCAGCGCCTGCTTGACCGCTTCCCTTGTTTCATCAGAAACTGCAACTTCATTGATCCTGCCATCATAGGTCGGTGAAAACTGCGGAACGCCGTCACTGTTATCCCAAACAACCTCTGTCACCGTATTCGGAAAATCTTCGCTTTTTACACGGTTCATGATGACATTGGCCACCAGAACACGGCCCTTGATATCTTCACTTCCTGCTTCTGCCTCCACGATCCTCAGAAGTGTATCATAGTCCTCATCTGACATCAGTGTGGGATTTTCTGCCAGTGTGATCGATCTTGCATCAAGTTCATTTACTTTGTTTTCCATAGAGGAGCTTACATTAAGATCTGCAGCAGTATTGGTCACTCTCTGTACTCTCTGGCCTACGATCACCTGCTCACAGGAGCTTCCGATCCTTGTAACCGTGCTTCCGGATAATGGTGTATCCGTAACTCCTGAAACCACACCTGCGATCCCGGTAGGAACAGCAACCTCTTCATAGGAAGAGCCCTCTCCTCCATCTGAAGCTGCATAAACCCTGCCTCCTTCACTTTCTGCAAATGTCCTTGTCCCCAGAGAAATAACCATCGCCAAAACTGCACATAATGTCAGCACTGCAAAACTGCGCGCGGAATTTCCTCCGGTTTTTCCATTTCTACGTTCATCCTGCACTCCGTCAGCCTCACGTAAATCTTTCTCAACTTTCATAATCTCATTCCTTGCGTTTCATTTTCTGTAACAGCCCATAATCCTCCGATGCGATATCACAACCCCCATTATCATCGCTTCCCGGATATTTACGGATCATTACGATTTCCTTTACATGTTTGTAACATTTTTGTAATGTATGGGAAAATTATATTTAATAATATTGAATATGTCAAGCTTTTTCCCGTATTTAACGCTTCAACGGCGGTATTTGTGTTTTATCCACACTTTATCCACATGTATTCCACATTAAATCCACATAAAATCTCAGAGTTATCCACACTCATACCATATTTCATTTCAGAAAAAAAGACAGATAGCGTCTCCATCTCCGTCCAATGTTGTACACCCACTTTCCGGAAATCGTACTTCTATCTGCCTGTTTATCCTTTTTCAGAACAGTTTTTTCTTCTGTTATTTACGGATTTGATTATAATATTTTGTTTTCATCCAGTCAAGGATTTTTGCTCGACCAGATCTGACACCTTATGCAAAACGGCACAATGCCTGCACGAAAAGTGTCGCATAAACGCACAGATCGATACTCCAGGCTCCCAGAAACAGCCCCCATGGTGTTTCCCCAGCTCCTTCGGCAAACCGTTTGGGCTTCAGCGCAAGGATCAGTGAAAAAAGAAGCGGCAGAAAATACCGTCCCTGAACGCCCAGGATCTTATCGTAGCCATAGGCTGTCCACTGTCCGTATAACGTGACAAAGATCAGCGCAAATACCAGGAGACTAACTCCTCCCAGAATACCCTTTGCCGGAAGATCCAGACGGATTCCCGACATATCATCATTCCCGGAAACCTGAAGGACCAGGATCAGAAGATATCCCATTGCTAGCAGGGCACAGACAGGAATGTTCAGCCATCCAAGATTACTTCCTATCATTTCTGTAAGATAGGTCACACCAAAGCTGTCCATGCTCCGCACAAAAGTCAGGACAAAGGCAGCCGGATCCTTCAGAATCCCCACAAGCTGTGCAGCTGTATCCACACCCGGCTGTGACTCACAGAGATATCGGGACGCAATGGCCAGCCAGCCGAAACTTAAGATCAGGATCACGGTTCCTGCGCAGACTACGTGGAACCAGTAATTTTTCCTGCTTCTAAACCGTTCTTTCGGAATCAGGAACAGGAGCAGGCAAAACGGCATGTAAACCACTTTGCAAAGACACAGAAATCCGGTCAGTACGTACATCCATATCAGCTGTCTTACACACATAACTTCTTTTTGTTTATATCGCATGGCCAATACAAAGGCAGCCAGAGCAACCGTCAGAGCCAGGGCCAGGGCATCTGCAGACATGGAATTTGCTGACTGGATATTCACAGGTACCAGACCCAGAAGTACGAGAAAATTTTTCCCAACAGGCGTCAGACGAATGGCAAAGAAAAAGAACAGTCCAAACATAAGCATATTGGCGATCCTTCCCGCATAGGCAAGGACCATCGGCCGGTCTGTAAACAGATCTGCAATGCGGATCCCCACTGCCTGGGGAAGATACGAAGTAGGTGCATACAAGGCTGTATTTCCAAATCCGTAAAACTGTGTTTTTTCCCGGTCGATACGCTGATCTGCATTCTCTCCGATATGCCATAATGATACATGATCCTTGGAGGTAAATTTAAGCAGAATATCTTTCTTTTGATTGTTTAAAATTTCCTACTTTCATTAGCCACTGTTAAACGTCCTTCCATATGAGAATAAGTCGTTTCCTCCGTTGCCTTCCGACGTCAGATATCCTCTGGAAACCTCATAGCTTCTCAGATAATGACTGTACTCATCCGGCGAATTAAAGGCCGGAACCGCCGCCAGCGTACAGATACTCATAAAAATATAAACAACGGCAAACACCACTTCTGCCCGGAGCTGTCTGCGTTTCAGAAATGCAAAGATCACCAGCATCACAGCTGTCGCCGCCCCAACCACCAGAAACACCAGTGATTTTGGAAATGGACTGGAAATGATACGATAGGCAAGTGTCTGTCTATCATCCTTCTGTCTCACCAGCCCTGCAGCCACTCCGGTATCCCCTTTTGCGCCATCTAAAACGATTCGAAATTTCTGACCCTTACATTCCGTAAGCTTCTGGTCAAGCCTGAAATACGTGGTATCCCCCGACGATATGGTCAGTCTGCTGGCCTGCCAGCTCTGGATCTCCCTGTCATTCTGATACAGAGTTACCTGAAACGTTCCAGCAACCGATGCACTCTCTGTAGAAAGAAAAAGCTCCACACCTGACAGACGGTTCGTTTTGCAGGTAAACTCCTCTTCAAAGCATCCTCCCACACCGATCATCGACCAGGTATCCGGTCTTGCCTGCTGCTTTACATTTCCGAGAATCTCCGAATCACTTAGCAGATATGCGGAAAAGATCAGGATCATTCCCCATATCAACAGATATTTCAGAGCGTTTTTCAGCTCTGCAGACAGGCTGTATGAGCTCCTGTTTTTTTTCTTATTTTTCATAATATCCCTCTTACTCTCTGTTATTTTCACATTCCGCACTATTATAGCATCTGCACGGCAAAAAAAGAAGCTGCGTTTTATGGCAGCTTCTCATTTTTTGTAAGCCTGTTCTGAACCGGATGCTTATCGATTGTTGATCGCAGTTACCAGTGCATCAATAGAGGCACGGATGATATCCTGATTAACACCTGCTCCCCAAGCAAGCGTTCCATCTGGTTTGCGGATTCCCACATAAGCGATAGCCTTGGAGGAAGAGCTCTGCTCCAGAGCATGCTCCTGATAAGTCTCCAGTGTGTATTTCAGTTCGTAAGCTTTCTTCAGTGCATTGTTTACCGCATCCAGACGACCATTTCCGGAAGCCTCTGTAACGATGGTTTTTCCACGGAATGTAGAAGTAACCCGTGTTACGATGCCATCTTCTTTCTGCTGGAAATGAACATCACTGATGCTGTATGGTTCAACCACATTTTCGAAGGTAGATTTGAACAGACTGAAGATCTCGTCCGGATGAAGCTCTTTGTGCTTGTGATCGGACACTGCTTTGGCTGCATAGCCCATAGCCTCTCGCATTTTCGGAGGAAGGTTCAGTCCAAACTTTGTCTCCAGTATATAGCCTACGCCACCCTTTCCGGACTGGCTGTTGATACGGATAACATCTGCATCGTAATTTCTTCCCACGTCTGTCGGATCGATCGGCAGATACGGAACAGTCCAGTGCTCCAGATTTCCATTTTCTCTCCAGTGCATACCCTTTGCGATGGCATCCTGATGAGATCCGGAAAATGCAGCAAATACAAGAGCTCCACTGTACGGACTTCTTTCATAGATCTGCATTCCGGTACATTTCTCATAAACCTCACAGATATGCGGCATATCAGAGAAATCGATCTTCGGATCCACACCCTGGGAATACATATTCATACCAAGTGTTACAATATCCACATTACCGGTACGCTCACCATTTCCGAACAAAGTTCCCTCAATTCGGTCAGCACCCGCAAGAAGACCCATCTCAGAATCTGCAACGCCACATCCACGATCATTGTGCGGATGAAGAGAAACGATCACGTTTTCACGGTATTTCAGATTATCACACATATATTCCACCTGACTTGCATACACATGCGGCATAGAATGCTCAACCGTAACAGGCAGGTTGATGATTGCTTTGTTATCTGCAGTGGGCTGCCATACATCCAGAACCGCATTGCACACCTCCAGTGCATACTCCGGCTCTGTTCCCGTAAAGCTCTCCGGGCTGTACTCAAACTGAAAATTGCCTTCTGTCTCATCAGCCAGTTTTTTCAGAAGTGCAGCGCCATCTACTGCGATCTTCAGGATCTCCTCTTTTGATTTTTTGAATACCTGCTCTCTCTGAGATACGGATGTGGAATTGTATACATGAACGATCGCTTTTGGGGCGCCTTTAACAGCTTCAAAAGTCTTACGGATAATATGCTCTCTTGCCTGAGTCAGCACCTGGATCGTTACATCCTTCGGGATCAGATCCTGCTCGATCAGCGTACGGAGAAACTCATACTCTGTCTCAGAAGCAGCCGGAAATCCAACCTCGATCTCTTTAAAACCGATTTTTACAAGAAGCTTGAAAAATTCCACTTTCTGCTCCAGACTCATCGGGATCACAAGTGCCTGATTTCCGTCACGAAGGTCTACAGAGCACCAGATCGGGGCCTTATCCACATATTCTTTCTCCGCCCATTTCATACATTTCATCGGCGGCATGTAATACTGACGTTTGTACTTGGATGGTGTCATCATTTTGTTTTCCTCCACTTTCTGTTTCCATTAAAATTTCTCTTTGGTTTCTGTTTTTGATATAAAGACATAAAAAAATCTTCCGACTCTGCAGATTCTGCAAGAGACGAAAGACAACTGCTGTCCTACGCGGTACCACTCTTATTTCATGAATAAAAATTCACACACTTGACAGATACGGAATGTACATACATCCTTATATCCTCTCCGGATAACGGCGGACACCGTCTGCGTCTACTCTCTTATATAATATACAAAATATATAAAGATTTCAGGCAGATGCTCCGAGGCGAGTTCCACAAATCCCTTCCGCTGCTTCTCACCGGCCAGCAGCTCTCTGTGTTCCGTTCTCTTGTGTACTATTCCTCATCTACGCATTTTCTTTTTGAACTGGTATTAGGTTAACACGTTATGGAAGATTTGTCAACGAAATTTTAACGATGCACCGCGCAAAAATTTCAGTGCATCACTCACGAACAGCAATCCGGGCTGATCCGTTTCTCTGTCTTCCTGCTATCTGCGGCAGACATTATTCGGCTCCCCGCCTGACTGAAAGCTGATGACCAATCCAGTACACAGCCCCGCCAATACCTCCTCCAAGAGTATTATATGTCAGATCAGAAACCTGGAACGTCCCAAGCCTCAGGAAAAGCTGCAGAAGTTCAATGGACAGTGAGAATACAAAGGTAATCTTAAGTCCGGTCCACACAATATTCAAGAATGTTGTTTTTTTCAATATTTTCTTTCCTGCGGTCCAGAACAGCAGGATCGTGAACGGAATGAACAGCATCAGATTCTCAATACACTCAGTTGTGAGATATCTGGTACCATCCTCTCCATATTTCCAGATCCACCAGTTCGCCATCACATCCGAAAGGGGATTCATCCACATATCCCGGTTCAGCAGCGTGCGAAACAAGATCATGGTTGTATAAAAGGCCAGAAAAAACAGCTTCCGAAAAAAAGCATTTCCTCTGAAATACTGCCACCACACGGAAAAAGCTCCCCTGATTCCCCTTCCACCTGTCTCATTATGGTAGGCAAAGAGATAAAGAAACAGTACCATCACAGACAGGATCACAGAAAACCAAAATGGCTGGTACAAAGCTGTCAGTACACTTGTAATAATACTTGATATGATGTCTTTCATTATAAGTCCTTTCACATAAGCCAGACAGTCGACCATTCTTCTGTCCGGCAGCTCTGTCATTATTCCTACCTATATTACTACACTCTTCCCACAAAAGCCAGAAAAAGATATCTCTCACCGCTCTGTCAATCGACCTGCATATCGTTTTTATATTCCTGAAAATGTGAGAGGCAAGGGATATTCGCAATTGAAGCAGGGGACTTACTTAATTCGGCTAAACTACAATATTTTTTTATTTTTAACAAATTTTTGTTATATTTTACCATCAAAACATGCTATAGTTCATAGTAAGAAAAACATTTCGGAGGTATTTTTAATGAAACGTGATCTGAAAAAAATCGTAAGCCAGATGACACTGGAAGAAAAAGCCGGCATGTGCTCAGGTCTTGATTTCTGGCATTTGAAACATGTGGAACGCTTGGGGATCCCGGAAGTAATGGTCAGCGACGGCCCTCACGGACTTCGTAAGCAGGATGACAAGGGCGATCATCTTGGAATGAATGACAGCATCAAAGCCGTCTGCTTCCCGCCGGCCGCTTTAAGCGCCTGCTCCTTTGACCGCAAGCTGATGGAAGAAATGGGCAAAACTATCGGAAAAGAAGCTCAGTCCAACGATGTATCCATAGTTCTCGGACCGGCCGTAAACATCAAACGTTCTCCTCTCTGCGGAAGAAACTTTGAATATTATTCCGAGGATCCATATCTTGCAGGTGAGATCGCAGCCGCTTTTATAAACGGAGTACAGTCCCAGCATGTAGGAACCTCTATCAAGCACTTTGCAGCAAACAACCAGGAATATCACCGCATGAGTAATTCTTCCGAGGCTGATGAGCGCACTTTACGTGAGATCTATTTCCCTGCATTCGAAACCGCAGTAAAAAAAGCTCAGCCATACACCTTCATGTGCTCCTACAACCAGATCAACGGCACTTTCGCATCTGAGAATAAATGGCTTCTCACAGATGTTCTCCGCGGCGACTGGGGCTTCAAGGGCTATGTAATGTCCGACTGGGGTGCAGTCAATGACCGCGTCAAAGGTCTTGAGGCAGGTCTTGAGCTGGAAATGCCTTCCTCCAATGGGGTCAACGATGCCCTCATCGTACAGGCCGTAAAAGACGGTTCCCTCAAGGAAGACATTCTTGACCAGGCTGTTGAACGCATTCTACGCATAATTTTTGAATATGCAGACAACCAGGCACCGCAGGAATTCACCATGGAAAAAGACCATGAAGAAGCACGCCACATTGCCGAAGAATCTATGGTTCTTCTGAAAAACGATGAGCAGATCCTCCCTCTGAAAGCATCCGAGAAAATTGCTTTCATCGGTGGTTTTGCAAAGAAGCCTCGTTTCCAGGGCGGCGGAAGCTCTCATATCAACTGCTTCAAGATCACAAACGCACTGGATTCCGTTCCTTCCGATGCACAGGTTACTTATGCAGAAGGTTTTCCTGCAGACAAAGATCTCTACGATGACGCACTTGCAGCTGAAGCGATCAAAGCTGCTGCCGCCGCTGACAAGGTTGTGATCTTCGCCGGACTTCCGGACAGCTTTGAATCTGAAGGATACGATCGTTCCCACATGAGGCTTCCTGAATGCCAGAACCGTCTCATTGCTGAGATCCTTAAAGTACAGCCGAATACCGTGATCGTCCTCCACAACGGTTCCCCCGTGGAGCTGCCATGGCTCAATGATATAAAAGGCCTTCTGGAAGCATACCTCGGCGGTCAGGCAGGCGGTACCGCTGTCGCAAACATCCTTTACGGAAAAGTAAATCCCAGCGGCAAGCTTGCCGAGACAATGCCGCTCAAGCTCTCCGACAATCCATCTTACCTGAACTTCGGCGGTGGTGAAAAGGTTGAATACCATGAAGGCGTATTCGTAGGCTATCGCTACTACGATACAAAAGAAATGGATGTAGCATATCCGTTTGGCTATGGACTCTCCTACACTACCTTTGCCTGCAGCGACCTGAAGATCTCCAATGAAAATCCTACAGACAAAGACACCATCACCGTTTCGGTTGATGTAACAAACACAGGAAATATAGCAGGAAAAGAAGTCGTACAGCTCTATGTCAAAGACTGTACCAGTTCCGCAATCCGTCCGGAAAAAGAGCTCAAGGGCTTCGAAAAGGTTTTCCTGAACCCAGGCGAGACCAAAGCAGTAACCATGGAGCTGGATAAGAGAAGCTTCGCATGGTACAATACAGAGCTTCACGACTGGTTCACAGCCAGCGGCGAATATAAGCTCCTTGTCGGTACATCTTCCAGAGATATCCGTCTTGAAGGCAGGATCCAGCTAAACAGCAGCCAGGAGCTTCCGATGCATGTTCATATGAACACCACCCTGGGCGAACTGTTCCGCAACCCGAAAACAAGCGAAACAGCAAAAGAACTGACAGCAAAATATATCTCAGCCATGAACGTCGGTGAAGAATCCTCTTCTGAAGCCGCTTCCGAAGCTGTCACTGAAGAAATGACAGAAGCCATGACCGACTCCATGCCATTACGTGCGCTGGTAAGCTTCGGCGGATATTCCAGAGAAGAACTTACAGAAATTATTGAAAGATTAAATAAACTGGTATAATTTCACAGAGCATCATACGTCGCACGATTATACTTATATAAAAAAGCTGACAGAATAAAACCTGCTTTTACAATGACACAGGTTCGTACTTCTGTCAGCTTTTTGATTTTTTTCAGCAGTGCATCAATTTTTTTATATTGCTCGATCTGCGATGCACCCATATTTTACACACCCCTTTTTTGCCTTACTATAGTTCCAACACATTCCATTACTTTTTCAAACAATTTCTTATAAATTCAATCACTTTTAATGCAATCGTATGATGTAAAACAACTAATATAATAATATAACTGATTATTGCCAAAATCACTTTGACAGAAAATGCAACAATAAATTTCATTTGAAAAGTATCAACGCTAACACAAATCAATATAATTACACAACATGCAATGAAAATTGCCTTTAAATTACTCTTATTCAATCGAAGTTCAATACAGTGATCTGACTTTTTATAGGCACACACTTGCCAAAGCATTACAACTATCTCTGCCACGACAGTTGTTATAGCCGCTCCTGTTTGCTTCCAAAGAGGAATAAAAATAAAATTTAGTAACAAATTAATAATTGCGCTTGCGAATGTTGCGTACATTATTTGCTTTTCTTTTTTTAATGGAAGCAAAACTACATTTGTCATATAAACTGCAACTATTGAAAAAAACAAACCAATACACAATATCCTTAATGATATTGTCGCATCTAAAAAAGATTTCCCTGCAAGAATCGAAATAATTTGTGGAGCCGTCATAAAAACCCCTATTACAATTGGTGGCAGAAAAGTAAGAAAACCGTTTAAGATGCTAGATGCTTTTTCACTATATTCAGCATATTCTTCTATCGCCAGATAATTTGAAAGTCTAGGCAAAGATACCAAAATACATGCAGCCATTAAACTCTTCATAACCGTATAGATTTTAGTTGCTGCATTATAAAGTCCAACATAATAATTCCCTGCCATCCCCCCCAACATAGTCGTATCTGAATTAACATAAATTGTAGTTGCTACAGACATTGCAAAGATAACAACAATCGGTTTTATATGTTTCTTAATGTTTGGATTTCTAGTAAGTCTTAATCTTATATATTTTTTTGAATGACAAAAATTAAATAAATAAGCTGCTGTTGATGCAAAAACTAGAATTCCTGTATATAATATATAATCAGACTGTTTGTGTACAAACACAAACATAAGAATCATTGAAGCAATCTGAACCACAATAGATCGAATTGTAATATATTCATAATCTTCGTAAACTGAATACAACCACTCAACTCCTACAGTTGGTCCAATAATCCCAATGCTTTGGATTAAAATTAATGGAATATACGGATGTAAATCTTGAACTGCAATCAACATACACACAAAAAGAGCATACGAAACCATCGACGAAATTATATTAATAGTAAAAACCTCATTTGAAAAAATCTCAAATTTATGTTTGTCCTGTCGTAAACCTGCGCCTTCCCTAATTGCATAAGTACTTATCCCTAATCCTGCTAATAACGTAAAATAACTAACAACACTTCCTGAGAAATTTATTTTGCCAATGTTTTCTACTTGCAGTATTCTTGTCACATAAGGATATGTAACAAGGGGAAATATCATTGACATCAAAGTTTTAAACATATTTAAAGCTGCATTTTTAGCCAGTGACTTTTTTTTCACAGCAGTATCACTTTCTTAATTTCTCTTTATTATTTTTAGTTTTCGATTTTTCTTAATTTTCGATTTTCCAAGTTGTCTTTCCACATAATATGATGCAACATCCATAACAAACAAAAATGGTGCTAATTGTTCAATTGAATATGATAACGTCAGGAATAAGACAAGTTGAGACAAAAGAGTATACTGACAAATCTTAAACACTATATCATTTTTGGAATACTGATCTCCCTTATATGCAATATATACAAGCCAGCCCACTAAACATAAAACTAATAATAAACCACCTACACAAGCTAAATATAGAAACTGATTGTGTGGAACAAATTTACCTCCCCATATACTCAGTCCATCCCAGGACACTCCATATCCCCATATTGGTTTCTGAATTATTGTATATAC
>ENA-USYV01002984-USYV01002984.1-human-gut-metagenome-genome-assembly--contig:-NODE-2984-length-12653-cov-2.761291_pt1 | contig 12653 bp, 13 predicted proteins | sample MGYA00250066_ERZ773514 | MGnify/ENA primary metagenome ERZ773514 (study PRJEB29103, sample SAMN06112049) | human gut metagenome | biome: human gut; feature: ankylosing spondylitis patient; material... | reverse complement strand
AGGCATATCGGCTTTTTCTATAAATGCACGTAACTCATTTTGCGCATTACCTAACTCTACCCCCTGTCTCGGCATTGCCGGAATTTTTGAGGTCGTTTGGGCAACCTGCATGAAGTATTTAGAGGGATTCACAAAGCTCAGCTGGTCACTGCTCGCATTCGCCGGCATGGCGGTGAGCTTTTTCCTGCTGGCACGCGCGACCAAAACACTGCCGCTTGGTACGGCTTATGCAGTCTGGACCGGCATTGGCGCGCTGGGCTCCGTGATCGTTGGCATCATCTTGTTCAAAGAGCCGGTGACAGCCGGGCGGCTCATTTTTGCTGCACTGCTGCTTATCGGCATCATCGGTCTGAAGATCACGTCGGCCTGATACATACGATTATTCTGCCTCGGCCAGCGCGTCGATGCGCTGCTGCAGATCCTGAACGAACCGTCCGATGTGCAGTCCGTCGATGAGCCGGTGGTTTACCTCGAGCGCGAGGCCGAGCACGTCCCGCTCGCCCTCGCGATGATATTTGCCCCAGGCAATGCGCGGGATGGCGTCGTCAGCGTCAAAATCGCGCTCATTGGTCAGCGCCGTGAGCGAGACCCACGGCAGACAGCTGAAATAGATCAGCGCTTCGCTCTCGGCTGCAGCGGAGAGAAACTCCGTCTGCGCCCGGCTCTTGGCGCGTGCCGCGCGGCAGAAGTCCTCCAGCGCGTCACCGGCCGGCATCGTCACGATGTGGAACTGTTCCGCACCGGGGTGCAGGTCAGTGAAGCTCGGTTCACGGCGTGCGAGCAGGACCGGCTGGCCGTTTCGGATGGAATATCGGAATGCGGTCGTGTGATTGATCGACTGCGTGCACAGCCAGACCAGAGCGTAATAAAAGGACAGGCCGCGCCGTTTCGTGAAAGTATGCAGTGCCGTGACGTCCGCGGTGACGGTCACGCTGTAAAACGGATCCGACAGGCCGGAGAAGAACGTGTATGCCTCGCGCCGCAGCCAGGTATCGAGCGCGACGGGGACTGCATCCGGAGTGTTCATGGGGGCTACCTCCTCGGTTTTTTCAGCAGTATACCACGCGCGGGCGGAAAAACGCAATTTTTTCGCGGAAAGGTGCGGTGTTTACAGTTCTTTGATATATTTCTCATAGACGTGTGATAAAATACAAGAATCAAATTCAGCAGCCTGGAAAGGTGATCGGTCATGAGACAACGGCTTGCAAAATGGATGATGGGCAGAAACGGGATGGACGCACTCAATCGCCTTCTGTCCGTGCTGACACTGATCTTGCTGATCGTCAGCATGTTCGTGCACGGTTATGCGGCGCGCATCCTGTGGTCGCTGGCGGTCGTTGGCCTGATCGTCATTTATTTTCGTATGCTCTCGCGCAATGTCTACCGCCGTCAGCAGGAAAACGGTGCGTATCTGCGCCAGAAGTATAAAATAACCAGCGCGTGGCGCGGCGCTGTGGATCGCTGGCATCAGCGGCATGACTACCGCTTTTTCAAGTGCCCGTCCTGCCGGACACGCCTGCGTGTGCCGCGCGGCAAGGGCAAGATCAATATCGTCTGCCGCAAATGCGGCACGTCCTTCCAGCGGAAAACCTGAGGCGCAGCCGTATGTTCGGATATGTGATCGCAAATCTGGAGGGGCTGACGCAGGCGCAGAAGGATCGCTATAAGGGCTGCTACTGCGGCCTGTGCCGGGTGCTCAAGCAGCGGCACGGCTTTTCCGGCCGCCTGACGCTGACGTATGACATGACGTTTCTGGTGCTGCTGCTCTCGGCGCTGTACGAAGCGGACGAGGTGCGCGGCATGGAGGTTTGCCCTGCGCACCCGCTGCGCAAACATTTTTACTGGCAGACACGCTACACCGAGTACGCTGCCGATATGAACGTCGTGCTGGCGTACAACAATTGCCGCGACGACTGGCAGGATGATGGCAGCGCGCTGAAATATTGGGAGGCTGAGGCGCTCAGCGCCCGGTGCGCAGCCGTGCGCGCACGCTGGCCGCGCCAATGCGCCGCGATCGAGCAGTGCATGGCGGAGCTTTCCGCCATCGAGCAGGCCGACACCGGCGACCCGGATGCCGCGGCGAATTGCTTTGGCCGCCTGATGGGCGAGCTCTTTGTGACGGATGACCTCTGGGACGCGCGCCTGCGCCCGTTTGGCGAGGCACTGGGGCGGTTCATCTATCTGCTCGACGCGGTGATCGACCTGCCGGAGGATCTCCGGCACGGGCGCTATAACCCGCTGCGCACGCTGCCGCAGGATGCGGATCTGCACGCGCTGCTGACGATGCTGCTCGGCGAGTGTTCGACGGCGTTTGAGGCGCTGCCGGTGCAGCAGGACGTGGAGCTGCTGCGCAATATTTTATACTCCGGCGTGTGGCTGCGCTACGAGGCGGCCATAAAAAAACGAAAGATCGGGAGGAGCGCCGAATGAGAGACCCGTATGAAGTTCTCGGTGTTTCCAGGGACGCGAGCGAAGAGGAGATCAAGGCGGCCTATCGCCGCCTGGCCAAAAAATATCATCCGGACCTGAATCCGGACGACCCGCACGCGACGGAAAAAATGAATGAGGTCAACGCGGCCTATGACGCGATCAAAAACGGCAAAGCCAACAGCTAGGGCGCGACCGGCGGTTACGGCCAGGCGGGCGGCTATGGTGCCTATGGCGGCTGGGGCGCACAGCGTGACCCCGGTATCCGGCCGGAATATCAGGCGGCGGTGAACTTTATCCAGACGCGGCATTTTGCCGAGGCGCTGCAGGCGCTGTCCGGCGTGCCGGCGGCCGAGCGCGACGCCAACTGGTATGCCCTGAGCGCCATGGCGAATTCCGGCGCGGGCAACCGCGTGCAGGCGCTGGCGGATGCGCGGCGCGCGGCCGAGATGGATCCGACGAATCCGGACTTTCAGCGCCTGCTACACCAGCTCGAGAGCGGCGGCGATGCGTATGCGACCTACAGCGCCGGCTATCCGAACAGCGGCTTCGGCACCGGCAGCTGGTGCGCGGATATGTGCCTGCTGAACCTGTGCTGCAATCCGTGCTTCTCGCCCTGCTGCTGAGAAAATTGCAAACGAACACCCCGGCGGGACCGTGTGCGTCCTGCCGGGGTGTTTTGCGCTCATGTGCCGGGGAAGGTGCGCAGGTACCGGTCCGTGAACGTGGTCAGCGCGGCAAAGTCCATACACGGCCGGTAGACGGCCTCCAGCTCGTTGTGCAGGAGATTGGCCATGCGCAGCTGCTCCACTGCGCTTGCGAGGGCGAGCTGCTGCTGCCGGGTGTCGCTGCGCATGGTGCGGCGCAGCGCGCGCTGGCGCACCGGGTCCGGCAGTACATCGAGCCGGATGTGCCGCTGCGTCAGCCCCTCCGGCACGTCGTCCGTCGTGCCGGCGAGGAAACCCACGCCGCGCGACGGTACGAGCACCGCCTGCGTGCGCGACGGAATGAGCGGGTCGGGACAGGAGAGAACGTCCAGCCCGCACCGGACGGCGTGCGCGCGCACGATGCGCAGAAATTCTTCCGCCAGGCCGCAGCCGTCGTCAAGCAGGTACACGCGCGCACAGTGCGCGGCGATCGTCTCAGGGAAGAAAATTCGCCCCTCACACGTGATGGCACTTAAAAACAGCCGCTCGCACCGGCCGGGCTCCGTGCCCTTGCCCGGCGTGCCGAATTCCCGCGTGCAGATGCTCTTTGCCCGGCGGCGCGCTGCCTCCCGGTCCTCGGGATAGACCAGCCCCGGCGTGGCGCGCGCATCGAGCGCGGCCGCCGCCGTGAGGTACTGCTGCGCGCGCAGGCGGAACATGGCGCAGTCGGCGTTCAGGGCGCGGATGCGCGCCGTGTCGAGCGCCTCCGTGCGGCAGAACGTGCCGAGATCCAGATATTCGCCGCTCGCACCGAAGAGCGCGGGGTCGACGGTGTGCGGTGCCGTGCCGTCGAAGAAGCCGGAGCGTTTTTCCGGGAAATAGACCCCGTCGAGTGAGGCGGGGTCGCCCGCGCAGTGCAGCCGGACGACGGCCAGCCCGGCTGCGCGCCCGGCGTCGCCGACGCGCTTGAGAAATGTGGATTTTCCGCAGCCCGGCCCGCCCTTGAGGATGCAGAAATAGCGCTCCGGCGGCCGCAGAAACTGTCTGTGCAGTGCATAGTAGCCTGCGCCGGTCAGGGCGCTGAGAAAGTAGCGTGTTTCCAGTCCGTTGTTCATGGCGAAACCTCACATTTTTCAGGTTGCTACAGCGTATGCATCCGGCGCGGCCGTTGACAATTTCGCGTTCCAATGCTATCCTTTTTCCATCTTGATTACGGAGATTTGTCATGATCCAGACCATCTTATTTGATTTTGACGGCACGCTGTTTGACACCGGCGAGGGCATCCTGCGCAGCGTGCAGTATGCACTCGAGGGCTTCGGCATCCACGAGACGGACACGGCGCGCCTGCGCAAGTTTGTCGGTCCGCCGCTGTTTGATTCGTTCACGGAGCTGTACGGCATGCAGCCGGCTCAGGCGCAGGCCGCGACGGAGCGCTACCGGGAGCGCTACCAGCCCATCGGCGTGTACGAGTGCGAGATCTATTCCGGCATCCCGGAGCTGCTGAAACAGCTGCGCGCGGCCGGATTTCGCGTTGCGGTCGCAACCGGGAAGCCCACGCCGCTGGCGCGCACGATCCTGCAGCGTTTCGATATGGAGCGGCTGTTTGACTGCGTGATCGGCTGCGAATATGACGGTTCGCGCAGCACGAAGGCGGAGGTTGTCGCGGCGGTGCTCGCCGAGACGCACACGCCACCGGAGGCCGCGCTCATGGTCGGCGACCGGAAGTATGATGTCACCGGCGCTGCCGCCTGCGGCGTGCCGTGTCTCGGCGTGTATTACGGCTATGCCGAGCCGGGCGAGCTGGAGGCCGCCGGCGCGGTGACCACGGTGCAGACGGTCGCGGAGCTGTCCGAGCGGCTGCTGCACTGGAACGAGGCATAACTGAAAAACGCCCTGCGGAACACATGATTTCCGCAGGGCGTTTTTTGCTTTTATCACGACACCGCTTTTCCCAGCACGCGCAGCGGCAGTGCGTCCGAGACCTCCAGATCGGCATAGGCCGGGTTGAGCGAGTGCAGAAACACGTGCCCGCCGTCGCGCCGGAGCTGCTTGAGATAGGCGCTGCCGTCGTAGAGGAACACGCCAATCTCGCCGGGGTCGAGCGTCGGCTGCTGGTGCACCCAGACGGTCTGCCCGCTGTGAAAGCGCGGCTCCATACTGTCGCCCGCCACGCGCACGCCGAAGTTCGCCGCCTCCGGCACTTCCGGGCCGACCGGCTGCATCTCATAGCTCTCCCCGTCGAGAAACTGGCCCGTGCCAGCCGAGACGGCCAGCGAGTAGAGCGGCAGGCTGCGCAGCACGGCCGGCTCCGGCGCGGCGGCAAAGCGCTTGCTCTCGCGCAGGAGCGCGATGTATTCCAGCGCGCGGCGGCGGCCCTCCGCGTTCAGCCCGGCGAGCAGGCCGCCGGCGTCCCCGCCGGAGAACGTGCCCGCGATATCGTCCACGTCCAGCACGCGGCACAGCGTCAGAAACTGCTGCGCGTTCGGGAGCGTGGCGTCATTTTCCCACTTCGACACCGCCTGATTCGACACGGGTACACCGGCCTCAGCCAGTGCGTCCGCCAGCGTCTGCTGGCGCATGCCGTGCGCGCGGCGCAGGGAAGCGATCGTTTCACCAAAGGTTTTGTACATATGCAGCAACTCAGATACAATATATCGTATTGGACGAAAAAACGCAAGAAAAATATCTGAATTAGATAAGAAAACGCTTTAAATATCCTGAAAAGAGATTTATAATAGAGATAATCTCTTTGCTGGAGAAAGCACTATGGACCGTATGATCTTACATTCGGATATCAACGCCTGCTATGCGAGCATCGAGCTGCTGCGCCATCCGGAGCTGCGCGGGCGGCCGGTGGCAGTCGGCGGGGAGCGGGAGCTGCGCCACGGCATCATTCTGGCCAAGGATCAGATGGCGCGCGCAGCCGGGGTGCGCACGGGCATGACGCTCTGGGCGGCGCGGCAGCAGTGCCCGGAGCTGACGATCCTGCCGCCGGACTTCGAGCTCTACTACGACTATTCGCGCCGCGTGCGCGAGATCTATGCCGGCTTCACCGACCGGTGCGAGCCGTTCGGCATGGATGAGTGCTGGCTGGACATGACCGGCTGCGTCGGCCGTGAGGACGCGCTGCGCACGGCGCAGGAGGTGCGCCAGCGCGTGCTGGATGCCACGGGCCTGACGGTGAGCGTCGGCGTGTCGTGGTGCAAGGCGATCGCAAAGCTCGGCTCGGACTACCGCAAGCCGAACGCCGTGACGGTCATTGACCGTGCGCGCTTTGCGGACATGGTCTGGCCGCTGCCGGTCAGCAGCCTGCTCTTCGCCGGGCGCAGTTCGGTGCGGCAGCTCGAGCGGCTGGGCATCCGCACGGTCGGCGCGCTCGCGGCGGCGGACGCCGACGTGCTCGAGCAGCGCCTGGGCAAGGGCGGGCGGCTGCTGCACGCCTACGCCAACGGGTACGATCCCGCGCCGGTGCACCGCATCGCGGATCTGCCGCCGCCGAAGTCCATCGGAAACAGCGCCACCGCGCCGCGCGACCTCATCTGCGAGGCGGATGCGCGCGCAGCGCTCCTGTCGCTGGCAGAAAGCGTGGGCGCGCGCCTGCGGCTGGAGGGGTATCAGTGCCGCACGGTGGAGCTGAGCGTGCGCACGGCCGACCTGCACTGGTGCAGCCACCGCATGGCGCTGCGGCATCCGTCCGACCTGACGAGCGAGCTGCTCGACGCGGCGCTGGCCCTGTGCGAGCAGGCGCACCTGTGGCCTGATCCGCTGCGCAGCATCGGTATTCGCGCGCTGGATCTCGTGCCCGCGTGCGCGCCGCACCAGCTCGACCTGTTCGAGGATGCGGAGCACCGCGCGCGCCAGCGGCAGCTCGATATCACGCTCGATAACCTCCGCGCGCGCTACGGCAAGACTTGTGTCCTGCGCGGCCGCGCCTGCTTTGACCCGGCGCTCGGCCTCGTCCAGCGCGAGGAGCACGCCTTTTTGCGCAAATGAAAGCACGCACCGTCCTGAGACAGTGCGTGCTGATTTTTATGGGTTCAGAAGCCCAGCTTCATGCCGCCGGTGATCTTGTTGACCGTGGCGTCGGAAGCGGCCTCGTACTGGCGCAGTGCCTCGTTGACGGCTGCCAGCACCAGATCCTCGAGCATCTCGACGTCGTCGGGATCGACCGCCTCGGGCTTGATCTCGATCTTCGTGACCTCGCGGTTGCCGTTGACCGTTGCCGAGACCATGCCGCCGCCGGACTTGGCCGTGAACTCTTTTTCCTCCAGCTCTTTCTGCATCCGCAGGAAGTCCTGCTGCATCTTCTGTGCCTGTTTCATCACGTTGGCCTGATTCATGCCACCATAACCGCCGCGAAAACCGCCTCTTGCCATATTTGTATCCTCCTGTGCATCAAAAAATTTTTATTATCGGATCGTTACGTTCGGAAAGTGTGCCAGTTCCTCGATCTTGCGCTGATTGATCTGCGTGACCGTGTCCATCGGCTGCATGACCACGCGGACGTTTTGACCGGTCAGTTTTTGCACGGCCAGACGGAATTTTTCTGCGATCTCCGGCTTGTTGAACATCGGGTAAACCATTTGCTGGCTGAAATGCAGCGTCAGCGTGCCGTCGCGCAGCTCGCCGGTCGCCTGCAGCGGGTCGAGCAGAAAATAGTAGATGCCGACCGGGAGCTCCTGCTCCATATACGCGCACAGCGCCTGCCAGTCGAACGCGCCGGTGGGCGCGGGGGTGGACTCCGGCTCTGGAGTGGGTTCTGGGATCGGCTCCGGTGCCGGCGCTGCTTTGGGCGTCGGGCGCGGTTCCGGTTTCGGTGCCGGCGGCATTTCCCAGGGCGGCCGCTCCTCCGGTGGAGCCATTGGCTCCGGGGGCGGCTCCCACGGGGGAACATCATCGTATACCGGTTTCGGCTCGGGCTTTGCCTTTTTCGCAGAGGCCGGCGGTGCGGGCGGCTCCCACGGGGGAACATCATCGTATACCGGCTTTGGCTCCGGCTTCGCCTTTGGCGCAGAGGCCGGCGGTGCGGGCGGCTCCCAAGGGGGAACATCGTCGTGAACCGGTTTCGGCTCGGGCTTTGCTTTTGGCGCAGAGGCCGGCGGTGCGGGCGGCTCCCACGGGGGAACATCATCAAACACCGGTTTTGGTTCCGGTTTGGGTTGTGCTTTTTGCACCTGGCGGGGCTTCGGCGCGGGCTCCTGCCGCAGGGCAGCAGCCGGCTTTGCCGGAGCGGACGCCGCCGTGGCCGGGATGTCCCCACTGCGCACGGCCTGCTCGAGCTTGTCCACACGCGCGCACAGCGTCGGCACATCGTCGCACAGCTCCGGCCGGCAGAGCCGGATCAGGCAAAGCTCCGCCGCGATGCGCGGGTTGGGCTGCGCCGCCATGGCGGTGAGCGCGTCCTGAATGCTCTGCAGGTTTGCCAGCAACTGCGCCGGCGTGAAAGCGCCGGAGAGGGTCTGCAGCGTTTCGCTGTCGTATCCGCCGGAGAGCAGCTCACGCCCGCCGCGCGGGGCGACGGCCTGCATGAGCAGGTCGCGCTGGAGCATGCTCAGCTCGTCGAGCAGGGCGGCGGGGTCTTTCCCGTCCTGCCAGAGGCTGCGGAATTGTTCCAGTGTTTTTGCGGTGTCGCCATCGGCGATGCTCTGCAGCAGCTGCGCCGTGCGCAGGTTGCCGGCAAGGCCTATGGCGGAGATGACCGTTTCGGTCGTGATGACATCGCTGCCGGAGCACTGGTCGAGCAGCGTCAGCGCGTCGCGCATACCGCCGTCCGCCATGCGGGCGAGCAGCGCGGCCGCGTCCGGCTGCAGGTTCAGGTGTTCCTGCTGCGCCACATAGTTCAGGCGCGCGGCGATCGTATCGACCGGGATGCGCTTGAAGCTGTGCCGCTGGCAGCGGGAGAGGATCGTCGCCGGGACTTTGTGCAGTTCCGTCGTCGCGAGGATGAACATGAGGTGCGTCGGCGGTTCCTCGAGGATTTTCAGCAGGGCGTTGAATGCCGAGGTGCTGAGCATATGCACCTCGTCGATGATATACACGCGCTTGCGCACATTGGCGGGGGAGAACACCGCCTCGTCGCGCAGGGCGCGCACGTTGTCCACGCCGTTGTTGGACGCGGCGTCGAGCTCGACCACGTCGAGGATCGACCCGTCGTCGATGCCGCGGCAGGCGGCGCACTGATTGCACGGATTGCCGTTGACCGGGTGCTCGCAGTTGACCGCCTTGGCCAGGATCTTGGCGCAGGTGGTCTTGCCGGTGCCGCGCGTGCCGATGAACAGGTAGGCATGGGACAGCCGTCCGGTCTCGACCTGCTTTTTCAGCGTCTCGGTAATATGCTCCTGACCGACGACGTTGTCAAACGTCTTCGGCCGGTATTTGCGGTAGAGAGCCTGATACATTGCGCGCTTCACCTCCGGGAGCGGAAAACATGAAAAAACGTGACCATTGACAAGACTGCACACCCACCTTTGAATAGACGACATGCCCGTTACCACAGCAGCCAGCTCGGGCCCGGCGCCCCCACGGCACACGGAGTGACCTGCTTAATGCTGCTCGGTTCCCCGCCTGACATGGTTCACAGGGCTCCGTTGCGCGGGACCGAACCTTCAACGCCGCTTACTGCGGGCAGACGACACATCGGCCTATCCGGGGGCGGGAATTCATCCCTGCTATAGCGGATTGCAGGTACAGGACACCGCTGGCTCCCCGACTAGTGCAGCCTTGTCAATGGCCACGTAAGCGTATTCTACTACAAAAGCGGCGATTGCGCAAGTGGGGGATGCAATTTTCTTGCGCGGGACTTTTTGCACAAAAAATCGCGGGAACAGAAAAAATGGGCTTTACAAATGCGAAAAATGTGCTATAATAAACAAGCCTTGTGGGGGCGTAGCTCAGCTGGGAGAGCGTTCGGTTCGCATCCGAGAGGTCAAGGGTTCGAATCCCTCCGTCTCCACCAAATCAAAAATCCGAACCTTTGTCCGAAGGGACAGAGGTTCGGATTTTTCTTGTTTGCAGTTGGTATTGTCGCGGAATGAATTCAAAAAGGAGGATGCATGACCCATGGTCGATCATATGCTCGTGCGTGGCGCAAAGGTCCACAACCTGAAAAATATTGACGTGGACATTCCGCTGGGTAAGATCGTCGGCATCGCGGGCGTGTCCGGTTCCGGCAAGTCGTCGCTGGCGCTGGGCGTGCTGTATGCCGAGGGCTCGCGCCGCTATCTGGAGGCGCTGTCGACCTACACGCGCCGCCGGATGACGCAGGCCGGCAGAGCCAGCGTCGATGACGTGCTGTACGTTCCTGCGGCGCTGGCGCTGCACCAGCGCCCGGGCGTGCCCGGCATCCGCAGCACGTTCGGCACGGGGACAGAGCTCCTGAACAGTCTGCGGCTCATGTATTCCCGCCTCGCCAGCCACCGCTGCCCCAACGGGCACTACCTGCCGCCGACGCTGCTGGTCGCCGCGGGCAAGGAGCTGACCTGCCCGGAGTGCGGCGTGCATTTTTACGCACCGAGCGCCGAGGAGCTGGCCTTCAACTCGCAGGGCGCGTGCCCCAGATGTGGCGGCACGGGCAGCGTGCGCACGGTGGACATGGCGTCCCTGGTGCCGGATGATTCGCTCACGATCGACGAGGGGGCGGTCGCGCCGTGGAACAGTCTCATGTGGTCGCTGATGACGGACGTCTGTCGGGAGATGGGCGTGCGCACGGATGTGCCGTTCCGCGACCTGACGGAGCGGGAGAAGGACATCGTCTACCACGGCCCGGCGGAGAAAAAGCACATTTTCTACCACGCCAAAAACTCCAATCAGGCGGGGGAGCTGGACTTTACTTATTTTAATGCCGTCTATACCGTGGAAAATGCGCTTGCCAAGGTCAAGGACGAGAAGGGCATGAAGCGCGTCGAGAAGTTTCTGAAAGAGGACGTGTGCCCGGACTGTCATGGTACGCGCCTGTCCGCTGCGGCCCGCGCGCCGAAGCTGCGGGGCATTTCACTGGACGAAGCGTGTACGATGACGCTCTCGGAGCTGTATGACTGGGTGCAGGGCGTGCCGGAGAGCCTGTCGGAGGAGATGCGCCCCATGGCGGGGAGCATCTGCGAGGCTTTTACGGGCACGGCGCGGCGGCTGCTCGACCTGGGGCTCGGCTACCTGACGCTCGACCGCTCCGCGGCGACGCTCTCGACCGGCGAGCGACAGCGGATGCAGCTGGCCCGCGCAGTGCGCAACCGCACGACCGGTGTGCTCTATGTGCTCGATGAGCCGAGCATCGGTCTGCACCCGGCCAACATCGTGGGCCTCACCGGAGTGATGCACGACCTCGTGGCGGACGGCAATTCCGTCATTCTCGTCGATCACGACACGCAGATCCTGAAGGAATCCGACTGGATCATTGAGATGGGGCCGGAGGCCGGCGCAAAGGGCGGCCGCGTCATTGCACAGGGCACGGTGTCCGCAGTCGCGGCAGATCCCGCCTCACAGATCGGCCCGTTTTTGTCCGGAGCACCGGAGGCACCCTTGCGCCCGCGTGCCGAAAAAGCGGACCTGTTTGCGCACGGAACGATTCGCCTGTCCACGTCGCAGATCCATACGGTCAAGCCGCTGGAGGTCGCCATTCCCAAGGGGCGGCTGACGGTCGTGACCGGCGTGTCCGGCTCGGGCAAGACGACCATGGTGCTCGAGAGCCTGATCCCCGCGCTGGAGGCCGGTATCCGCGGCAGCGCGCTGCCGCCGCACGTCCGGGCGGTCAGCGCCGAGGGCATCGCACACGTTAAGCTCATCGACGCGACGCCCATCGGCATCAATGTCCGTTCCACCGTGGCCACCTATGCCGGCGTGCACGATGAGCTGCGCAAGCTCTATGCCCGGTCGCCGGATGCGAAGGCGCGCGGCTGCAAGGCCGGCGATTTTTCCTACAATACCGGCTCGCTGCGCTGCCCCGGCTGCGACGGTACGGGCGTGGTGAGCCTGGACGTGCAGTTTCTGCCGGATGTGAGCATCCCCTGTCCGGACTGCCGCGGCTCGCGTTACGCACGCGCGGCTTATGATATTCAGCTGACGAACAGGGCGGGACAGTCCGTTTCCCTGCCGGAGCTGATGGACATGGACGTCAACACCGCGCTCCCGTTCTGCGCCGACAGAAAAACGGTCAGCCAGAAGCTGCAGGTGCTGCAGCAGCTCGGCCTCGGCTACCTCACGCTCGGTGAGGAGACGCCGAGCCTCTCCGGCGGCGAGGCGCAGCGGCTGAAGCTGGCCAGCGAGATCGGACGCATCCAGACGGATTCCGTGTTCGTGTTCGACGAGCCGAGCATCGGCCTGCACCCGCTGGATGTGCGGGTGCTGCTGGGCGTGTTCCAGGCGCTGCTCGATCGCGGCGCGACCGTCGTCGTCATTGAGCACGATCTCGATGTGATCCGCAGTGCCGATTATGTCATCGACATGGGCCCCGGCGGAGGTGATGCGGGCGGCCGCATTGTCGCCGCCGGCACGCCGGAGGAGATCCGGCAAGATCCCGGCAGCGTCACGGGCAGATATCTTTGAGGGCAGCAAAAAACCGCCGCTTCCGTAACGGGAAGCGGCGG
>ENA-USYV01002980-USYV01002980.1-human-gut-metagenome-genome-assembly--contig:-NODE-2980-length-12670-cov-3.740094_pt1 | contig 12670 bp, 12 predicted proteins | sample MGYA00250066_ERZ773514 | MGnify/ENA primary metagenome ERZ773514 (study PRJEB29103, sample SAMN06112049) | human gut metagenome | biome: human gut; feature: ankylosing spondylitis patient; material... | reverse complement strand
CTTCATGGTGATGCTCTCCTTATATCGTTTCTTTTGTCATGCGTATCTCCAGCTGCATCCGGCTCAGGGGCAGGCCCCGATCCAGCAGCGTATAGGCCAGGTGAATATATCCCCGGTCCGGCTCCTCCAGGGAAAACTCCACCGCCCGGGTCCGGACGGCCACGGTCAGGCCCAGGGGAAGCCGGGCCTGGGTCTCGTGTTCCGGGTCCAGGGGCAGGCCATAGCCCTCCGGCCCCAGGGTCCACAGGATAGCCCGCCTGGGCTCCGCCGTCAGGCGGATGCGGGAGGACAGCGCCGCGCCGTTTTCCCGGCAGGCGGCGGTATAGGGCAGGTCCCACCCGGCGGCGGTGGGCCGCAGGGTACCGGCGCCCGAAAAGTGCAGCGTCTCGTCGCCGCCGTCAAACAGGCTGCGGCTGGTGACGGTGATCCGTACAGGTCCCTCCATGGGTCAGTACCGGTCGATGTCCACCGGCTGCACCGGGCGGGTGAGGCTTTCCCCCAGGAAATAGGCCGCCATGACCCCGAAGTGCTCGGGCTGGTCGCTGGCACAGAGGGTGGCCCGGCCGGCCGGCCCCTCCGGGGCCAGCAGGTCCATAGCCCGCAGGGTGCGCTTGAGCTCCCAGGCGGCCTCCTCGCCGGTGTTGATGAGGGTGACGCCGGGGCCCATGATATCGCCGATGATATCCGTCAGCAGGGGGTAGTGGGTGCAGCCCAGGATCAGGGTATCCAGTCCCGCCCGGCGCAGCGGCTCCAGATACTCCCGGGCCACGGTCTCGATCACCACGTCTCCCCGCCGGATGCGCCCGGCCTCCGCCAGGGGCACGAACAGGGGGCAGGCCCGGCTGAACACGGTCACCTCCGGGTCCAGCCGCCGGAGAGCCGCCTCGTAGGCACCGGAGCGGACGGAGGCCGCCGTGGCGATGAGCCCTACCCGCTTGTTTTGGGTCATCAGCACCGCCCGGCGGCAAGTGGGCTCTACCACGCCTACCATGGGCAGGTCGTTTTCCGCCTGCAGCGCCGCCAGCGAGGTGGTGGTCACCGTCCCGCAGGCGATGAGGATGGCCTTCAGATCGAAGGAGCGCAGGAAACGCACATCCTGGCGGGCGTATTTCAAAATGGCCTCCCGGGAACGGCTGCCATAGGGCACCCGGGCGGTGTCGCCGAAGTAGATCAGGTCCTCCTCCGGCAGGATGCGCCAGAGGGAGTGCACCGCCGTCAGACCCCCCAGGCCTGAATCGAATACCCCGATGGGACGCTGGTCCATCCCGCTCCGCCTCCTTCTTCTCCCGCCGCCGGACCGGCGGCCGCTTCATGCTCATTTTGCATCTGGATTACATATTATACTATGCGGCGCCTTCTGCCGCAAGACAGATTTTAGTCTTTTTGCCCTGTTTTTTATGTGGAATTCTGCGTATGTCTCTGCTATAATCGTGACAGTATCATCTATTTGGGAGGTGTCTGCCCCATGAAGATCGAACTGACGGAACAGCAGTTCCGGTATCTGCTGGATCTGGTATACATAGGAAACTGGGTCATCAATTCCACCCGGGAGAACGACCGCATCCAGGAATATGACCAGGTGGAGAGCCTGATTTTCTCCCACTGCCTGCACCACAAGATGAGCAAGCTGGTGGAGCTGTACCGGGGGGAGCTGATCCCCTCCCGGGCCTTTGCGGACGGCGGCATCCACGAGGCCATCGAGCAGTATGAGGACGTGGTGTTCTATGAGATCCTGGCGGAGGAGCTGGCCCTGCGGGACATGGATGGGGAACCCCTGACCCGTGAAAACTATGGGGAGCTGATGGAGCGGATCGACGCTTATCTCTCCGAGTTTGACGAGCACGGCACCGACAACATCTCTGTGGACCTGCCGTAAGGCGGAAGGCACGCCGCCCCGGCACCGGAGAGGTTTCTCTCCAGGCTTGTTTCAAAGAACAGAAAGAGAAAAAGGAGCAACGAGATCATGGCTGAAAAATCCAAAGTCTACTTTGCGGACTTCCGCGCCCCCAGCTGGCGGGAGAACCTGCCCCAGAAGCTGGCCCGGCTGATGATGACCGCCGGCTTCGGCGATATCGATATGGACGGCAAGTACGTGGCCATCAAGATGCACTTCGGCGAGCCGGGCAACCTGGCCTACCTCCGCCCCAACTGGGCCCGGGCTGTGGTGGACCTAGTGAAGTCCCACGGCGGCAAGCCCTTCTTGACGGACTGCAATACCCTGTATATCGGCGGCCGGAAAAACGCCCTGGACCACATCGAATCGGCTTATATCAACGGCTTCACCCCCTACTCCACCGGCTGCCACATCCTGATCGCCGACGGCCTGAAGGGCAACGACGAGGTAGAGGTTCCCGTGGAGGGCGGGGAGTATGTGAAGTCCGCCAAGATCGGCCGTGCGGTGATGGACGCGGACGTGTTCATCTCCCTGACCCACTTCAAGGGCCACGAGCAGGCTGGCATGGGCGGCGCTCTGAAAAACATCGGCATGGGCTGCGGCTCCCGGGCCGGCAAGATGGAGCAGCACAACTCCGGCAAGCCCTTCGTCAAGCAGAAGAAGTGCATCGGCTGCCGGGCCTGCGCCAGGATCTGCGCCCACGGCGCGCCCCAGTTCGGTGCCGACGGCAAAGCCACCATCGACACGGACAAGTGCGTGGGCTGCGCCCGGTGCCTGGCGGTGTGCCCCAAGGATGCCATCCAGTGCCTGTATGACGAAGCGCCCGCTATTCTGAATAAGAAGATCGCCGAGTACACCAAGGCCGTGGTAGACGGCCGCCCCTGCTTCCACGTGTCCCTGGTGGTGGATGTCTCCCCCAACTGCGACTGCCACGCGGAGAACGATGTCCCCATCGTCCCGGACGTGGGCATGTTTGCCTCCTTCGACCCGGTGGCTCTGGACCAAGCCTGTGCCGACGCCGTGCTGGCCCAGACTCCCGCGCCCAACTCCGCCCTGTTTGACGAGGGCTGTGACTGCTCCTCCGGTGACTACTTCCACGCCGCCCATCCGGACACGGACTGGGCCGTCTGCCTGGAGCACGCGGAGAAGATCGGCATCGGCACCCGGGCATACGAGCTCATCAAAATCTGATCGGAACGAAACGAAGCAGGACTTAAAAAGTCCTGCTTCGTTTTCCGCATTGCGGGCCCCCGCTCAGGCGAACAGGGCGTTGAACTGCTCCACCACCGCGTCCGCGCCGGTGTGCGCCACCAGCATCACAAAGTTGCCATTGGAGACAATCCGGGACTCGTTCCGCCACATCTCCGTGGGCGCGGGGTACCAGGCACCGCCGGGGCTTGTGCCGTCCCCCACCTGATAGTCGATTCGGGCCTGGAAGATGTCCTTCACCGCCTGGACATCGCCGCTGTTCTCCACCTCTACCAGGGCAATCTCGTCACCGGAGGCGGAGATCATGGCCATCTGCACCAGACACTGCTGGGTGGCGATGGCGGAGAGTCCCGTATAGAACGTATCCAGCGTCTCACCCTCCACGGCCATCAGGGCGGGCCACGTCTCCTGGTCCCCGGTCACGGAAGCGCAGAAATCCGCCAGATCCACGCCGGAAGCAGACTCCACTGGAGGGGCAGGGGTGGGCTGGGCCGGCGTCTCCGGCTCCTTGTCCGGCTGCTGGGGCTTTGTGTCCTCCACCGGCTGGTATATCGGCTTCTCCGCCGGGTCTGCCGGACGGCTCCCCGTCTCCGGCTCCTTCGCCGGGTCCGCGGGGCGGGAGCCCAGATCCGGCTCGTCCTCCTGGAGCTGCTGGGAATCATCCGCCGTCTCAGGGCCCTCTATGGTCACAGGGACGCCGTCCTCCCCATCGGTTTCCGAAGTCTCTTCCTCCTGGGGCGGCGCAGCTTCCTCCATCTTCTGGTCCTGGGCGGCGTCCTCCTGCGCCTCCGTTCCTCCACAGGCAGCCAGCGCCAGTATCAGCGCCAGAGCCAGCAATCCTGCAAGTCCTCTCTTTTTCATGTTTTTCTCCTAACCTCTCACGGGATTTCACGGCGCTCCGCCGCGGTCTGAGAGGTTAGACGGGCTCTACGGAAAAAAGTTCCCGCTCCGGCGATTTTTCTCCGCTGCTCCGCCCATGACCGCCCCGGTGTGTATAACATTGACTTTTTTCGGAAATTCAAATATAATTGTTTCAAGCATAAACATCAAATAAATACACAGGCCGCGCGTCGTCCGCGCGGCCGCTTTGCCCTTATTCAGCGGACATCCGTCCACCTGCAAGGCAAGAGGAGGTCTCCTATGAAGAAACACCTTCAGGACAGCTTGGTCATCGGTTTCGCCCTGTTCTCCATGTTTTTCGGCGCAGGTAATGTCATCTTCCCCCCTTATCTGGGACTGGAATCGGGTCCGGAGTGGCTGGCCGGCTTTTTCAGTTACTTTATGGCCGACATCGGACTGGCCCTGCTGGCTATGTTTGCCATTCTCCGGCAGGGAAGTCCCGACGGGATCACCGCCCGCATCGGCAGGATTCCCTCCACAGCGCTCATGTGCGCCATTGTGCTGTGCATCGGTCCCATGCTGGCCATTCCCCGGACTGCCGCCACCACCTACGAAACCTCTCTGGCCCCGCTGGTGTCCGGCTTCAGTCCGGCGCTCTTCTCCATCCTCTTCTTTCTGCTGATCCTGCTGCTGTGCGTGCGGGAAACAGCGGTGGTGGACATCGTGGGAAAGATCCTGACCCCCGCTCTGCTGATTGGCCTGTTGATCCTGATCGTGGTGGGTGTGGTGAATCCCATCGGGCCGGTGGGTGAGCAGCCGCTGGTGGAGAATGTGGCCGCCACCGGCGTGGAAGCCGGCTATCAGACCATGGACGTGCTGGCGGCCATCGTGTTCGGCTATATCATTCTGAAGAGCGCTCGGGAGAAGGGGCACACGACTCCCGGCGCCCAGCTCCGGGTGGTGTCCGGCGCCAGTCTGGTGGCAGGCATCGGCCTGCTGGTGGTCTATCTGGGGCTGACTTATCTGGGCGCCACCACCGCCCGCTTCTTCGACATCACCGTGGACCGCACGTTCCTGGTGGTGTCCATTGTCCGGAACCTGTTGGGGCAGGCGGGCATCATCCTCTTTGCCGTGGTGGTGGCTCTGGCCTGCGTCACCACCGCTGTGGGGCTGGTCAGTGCATGCGCCGATTACTTCTCCGGCCTCTCGGGGGGCCGCGTTTCCTACCGCACGCTGGTGTGCGTCATCTGCGTGTTCAGTGCCGTGGTATCCAACTTTGGTCTCAATGAGATCATCGCCATCGCCTCCCCCATCCTCAGCGTGGTCTATCCCCCCACGCTGGTGCTGATCGTGCTGGCCCTGTTCGGCAGCCGCATCCGCCGGGACTGGGTGTTCCGCCTGGCGGCCCTGGGCGCCCTGGCAGTGAGCCTGCTGGAGGTAGTCCGCACCTACACCGGCGTGGAGCTGGCCTTTCTGGACCTGCTGCCCCTGGCGTCTCTGGATTTCGGCTGGGTGTTGCCCGCCGCTGTCTGCGGCGCAGTGGGCGCCCTGATCCCCGGCGGCCGGACTGCCGCCTCCTGATGCCATATTTTCATTTTTCACATACTGGAGGACTGATTGTATGAAACAGCACTATCAAGGTCTCGGCCACATTGCCGTGTATACGGCGGATATGGATGCCAGCATCGCCTTTTACGAGAAGATCGGCGGCAGCCTGCATCTCCGGGCCCCCGCCTACCCGCCGGAACAGCAGCGGGAGCTGGCCCTTGTGGAGTTCGGCGGCTTCCTGGTGGAGTTGATCGCCGCCCCTGTGCCGGAGGGTGCGGGCTGCATCCCTCATTTCGCCGTCTATGTGGACGATGTGGACCAAGCCGCCGCGGATCTCCGCGCCGCCGGCGTGGACACCTTCCAGACCGCAGAGAAGTGCGTGATGCCCAACACCTTCGGCGGGTTGGAGAACTGGTTCTTCACTGGCCCCTCCGGGGAACAGATCGAACTTTTGAAGATGCTTTGAGTCCGCTTTGGCTGCGGAACAGGGAGACCGTCCATTGGACGGCCTCCCTGTTTTTCTGTGCAAATACACCGCAGATATGGAAAATCGAGCTCTCTCCTGTGTCTGCGGCGGCCGTCAGCGCATGGGGATTTACAGTGTTTCGGCCTGCCCTGCCAGGGGCAGGCACACCACCAGCTCGAACCCGTTGTCCCGGACCCCGGCGTCCAGGGTGCCGCCATAGCGCTCCGCGATTTCCCGCATCCCGGGGATGCCGAAGCCGTGGGCGGACTTGTCCGTCTTGGTAGTTGCAAGATCCGGCTGCACCGCGCCGCCCAGGGTGTTCTCCACCCGCAGCATGAAGAGTCCCTTGTCCGCCTTGCAGCGGATGGTGATTCGCCGTTCCCCGGCGCCCCGGCTGCCCTCGATGGCGTTGTCCAGAGCGTTGCCCAGCAGGGCGCACAGATCCATATCCGCCACAGGCAGGTCCCGGGGCAGGAAGACGGCGAAGTCTGCGGCGACTCCCTCCCGCTCCATGGCCTCCGCCTTGGCGGTGAGGACGGCATTGGCCGCCTCGTTTTCACAGAGCCGTCTGGTTCCCCGCAGGGCCGGGGAACCGGCTATCTGGTCCAGATAGCCGATGGCCCCCTGTTCATCTCCCTGCTCCAGAAAACCCCGGACCGCCGTCAGGTGATTCCGCAGATCGTGGCGGAGACGGCGCACCTGGGTCTCCTGCTGCCGGAGGCCCTGATAGTAGACCTCCCGCAGACCTGCCAGGCGATTTGCCTGCTCCAGCCGCTCGTGATCCGCCAGAATCAAAATGGCGAACAACAGGACCAGAGAGGTCAGAAATACAAAGGGCAGCACCACCATGCCCTGGTACATCGCCACGGTATTGACCTCGATAGAGTCATACCGCCGGAAGGTCAGCAGCACCACGGCGATCAGGGCGCACAGGGGCATGGCCGCTAGACCCAGCACCAGCTTCCACAGCCGCCGGGAGAGCACCACCGGCTCCCGGGGCAGGCGGCGGCGCAGCAACAGCCACAGCGGGCCGAACACCAGCGGGCGGGCCAGGCGCACCAGCACGTCATAGAGCGCATTCCTGTTGATCCGCTCCACATAGGTGTCCAGCAGGGCACACACGGACATCTCCAGGCAGAAGAGGATGATGCACACCGCCACCCGCCCTATCCGGTCACCCCGGGTAGAGAGGAGGAACAAGGCGAAAAACGCCGGCAGCGTATAGAGCAGGTTGGGGTCGCCGATCCAAATCACCATGCCGGTGGACCCCGCCAGGGTCAGAAAGAGCAGCACCCTCCAGAAGCGCCCATTCCGGGGGTGGACAAAGGGGGCACAGAGCTTGTAGAGGAAAAAGCCGCTGGCCGCCACGGTCAGAAAATAGCCGCAGTTGAGCCAGATCTGCCAGAGAACATCCCGCATCCTCATCCCTCCAGCTCCGCCCGGGTAAAGGCCAGCAGGGCCGAGGGCTGGCAGGACCGGCTGACCGGCAGCCGCCGGCCGTCCCGCAGCACCACCTCGCCGCCCTCCATCCGGTCCACAGCTCCTGTCCGAACCAGATACCGCTGGTGGATGCGGACAAAGTCCGCCCCCACCTCCGCCGCCACCGTGTCCAGCTTGCCGTAAAACGTGTACTCCCGTCCGGCGGTGACACAGGCCACCTGCCGCCGGTCCGAGACGAAATACAGAATGTTGGCAATGGGGATCCGGTAGTGGGTGTCCCCGCTGCGGCAGATGTAGGCCCGGTCCAAATCCCGGACCAGCGCCGCCTGTGCCCGGTCCAGCACCTCCTCCAGCTGTTCCGCCTTCGGGGGCTTTAAGAGATACCCCAGGGCCCCCACGGAGTACCCGTCAAAGACGTGCTCTGCATATCCGGTGACGAACACCAGCTGCAGTCCGGCGTCCGCCGCCCGGAGCCGCCGGGCGGTCTCCATGCCGTCCAGCTCCCCCATCTCCATGTCCAGAAACACCAGGTCCAGCTCCCCGGCGTGGCTCTCCAGCCAGCGGAGCAGTCCCTCGCCAGAGGAGAACTCCCGGAACTGCCCTTGAACGCGCCGCTTTTCCAGGACCCGCTCCAGAGCGGCCCGAAGCACCAGCCTGGCGTCGTAGATATCGTCACAGATGCCGATCCGCAGCATCCCCATCACCTCAAACCGAAAACTGCCCGCCGGGGTCCGGCAGGGGGCGCTTTTCGCCCTAAACTACCTGCCCATTCTACCACAGGAACCGCCGTCTGCCAAACCAAACTTGACGGCAAATCCGCCAAACTTGACATCCCCTCCCCTCCCAACGCAAAACTTGACATCCAGGCCGCCGCAGATGACACCCCCGTTTGCGGCGGCTCTTTTTTCGCGGTACGCTGGTGTCAACAAGGAGGGAAACACCATGACAAACGCCACTGCCATCTCCCGCTCCCGTGTGTGGAGCGTGCTCACCACTCCCGCCGCCATCCCCCAGACGGGGCCACGGCTGAAAACCAATCTGGACACGGATCTGCTGAAGCTCATCGCCATCGCCGCCATGCTGATCGACCACATCGGCGGCGCCTTTTTCCCGGAGGTGGGCGTGTTCCGCTGGATCGGCCGACTGGCCTTCCCTATCTTCTGCTACTGCCTGACGGTGGGCCTGCTGTACACCCACGACGTGCGGAAGTACCTGACCCGGCTGGGCATCTTCGCCCTCGTCAGCCAGCCCTTTTACATCCTGGCCTTCCACCCGGTCGGCGAATTCTGGGCCAACCTCACCAACTGGAACATCTTCTTCACCCTGTTCCTGAGCCTGCTGGGCATGTACGGCCTGAAGGAACGGAAATGGTGGCTGTTCGCCCTGGCGCTCTTCACCGTCAGCTGGTGGAACTTCGATTACTCCGGCACCGGCATCCAGCTGATGCTGATTTTCTACCTCTGCCGGAACCGGCCCCGCCTGGGCGCGGCCCTCTACCTCCTCAGCTATCTTCCGGCCCTGATGAACGGCTGGCCGGAGGATCCCCTGTGCCTGACGGTGGGCGGCCTCTGCATCGACTGGTCCATTTTCGCCGTGTTCGCCGCGCCCCTGATCTTCTGCGCCACGCACTCCCGCATCAAGATCAACCGCTGGTTCTTCTACGCCTTCTATCCCGCCCATCTGGCGGCCATCGCCCTGGCGGGGAATATCCTGTGAGACAGAAAGGAAGAGTTTTATGTTAACAGTCAAAGATCTGCACAAATCCTACCAAGTGGGCAAGACCACCTATGAAGTCCTCAAGGGCGTGTCCCTCACGGTGGAGAAGGGGGAGTTCGTGGCTGTCATGGGCCCCTCCGGCTCCGGCAAGACCACGCTCTTAAACTGCATCTCCTGCTACATCCCCATCGACAGTGGGGAGATCATGCTGGGGGATCGGCAGCTGGCAAATCTCAGCGAGGACGCTTTGGCAAAGGTCCGCAACCGGCAGCTGGGCTTTGTGTTCCAGGACTTCCTGCTGCTGGACGGTCTGACGGTCCGGGAGAACATTCTCCTGCCCGCCATCATCGGCGGCGCCGTCACCGGCCAGACGGAGGCCCGGGCGGACCAGCTGTGCGATGTATTCGGTATCTCCGCCATCCGGGACAAATACCCGGCGGAGATCTCCGGCGGTGAGAAGCAGCGTACCGCCGTGGCCCGGGCGCTCATCAACCATCCCCTGCTGATCCTGGCGGACGAACCCACCGGCAACCTGGACAGCAAGTCCAGCCGGGCGGTGATTCGCTCCTTTGAACAGGCCAAGGAATCCCTGGAGGCCACCATCTTCATGGTAACCCACGACTCCTTTGCCGCCTCCTTCTGCGACCGGGTGGTCATCCTCCGGGACGGAGAGGTGTGGCGGACCCTGGAAAAGGGCGCCACGGACCGCACCGCCTTTCAGGACCAGCTGTTGGACGCCATCCGGGACATGGGGAAGGAGTGAGACCATGCGGCACTTTTCCGACGCCTACGCGGCCCTGCGCCGCAAAAACAGGGGCCAGTACGCCTTGCTGGCAGGGTGCAGCTTCTTCTCCGTGCTGCTGATCACTGCCTATGTCTGCATGATGCGCTCCCCCACCATCCTCTCCGTCTTGCCGGAGGGCGGCGACAGCCGCAAGCAGGTGATGATGGTGTTCGTTCTGGCGGTCATCGGCTGCGCCGTGTTCACCGCCTATGCCGCCGGGCTGTTCTTCCGGCAGAAGTCCCGGGAGACCGGCGTGTTCCTGGCTCTGGGGGCCACCCGCCGCCAGCTGCAGCGGGAGATGGGCAAGGAGCTGGCGGTGATCTCCCTGGGCTCCTGCGCCGCCGGGGCGGCCTTAGGCGGCCCTCTGGCTTGGGGCGTGTGGCAGCTGTTCCGCCTGTTCCTGGTGGACTCCCAGGAGATGGCCCTGTCCTTCGATCCCCGGTCCTATCTGCTGTCCATGGTCTTTGCCGCCTACGTGGTGGGGATGCTGTTCTTCCTGGGCGGCCGGTCCATCCGCCGCACCAACATCATCGACATCGTCCAGGAGTCCCACAAGTCCGAGCCTATCCGCGAGGTAAAGCGGTGGTATGGAAGCGTGGGCATCGTCCTGGTGGTGATCGGCGCCCTGGCGGGGTATCTGATGCCGTCGTTCTTTGTCACAGTTCTCCAGTGGTATCCCCCCTCTGGGGTGGAGGCCGTCTTTTACCTGCCGGCGCTGGTCGGCATGTACATGATCCTGCTCCACACGGTGGTGAACGGCTGGCGGAAGCGCCATAAGTACCGGGACATCATCGCCACGTCCATGATGAAGTTCCAAGGCCGCCAGACGGTGCGGAACATGCTGGTGATGACGCTGCTGATCGCCGGTGCCTATTTCGCCTCCTTTTACGCCCCCATGCTGAATACCAGCTCCACCTACAGCTTCTCCACCCGGCCGGTGGACTTCGAGTACCACTGGCGGAATGATCAGAACTGGCCGGAGCGGGGTGAGGTGGAATCTCTGGCGTCGAAGCATGGTGTTGACATCACCTCCTGGACCCAGGTGGACGCCGCCACCCTGGGCTGTGACGGCACCGTCTCCATCGAGCAGAGCGCCGGAGCTCTGGGCACCACCTACACCAAGGAATACCGGGAGAGCCAAGGCGGGGCCACCTATTTTTCCGAGAGCGCCTGGAACGCCCTCACCGGCCAAGCTGTGGACCTGGCCCCCGGCACCTGTGCCAATGTGCTGGATGATGAAGGCGGCAGCGACTACCTCTCCGGCGGCGACGTGACGCTGGTCACCAATATGGTCACCGGGGCCAGTCTGTCCGTTACCCCGGCGGAGCCTCTGTGTTTCACCATGCTGCTGGGCTGCTATGTGCTGGATGACGCCGACTACGAGATCCTCACCGCCGGACTCACCGACCTCTGGCGGGAGACCTGGGTATTCTTCAATGTGGCGGACGCGGAGGCCAGCTATCCCTTTGCCGACGCCCTGTTCAACGAGATCGTGGACCGCTCTGGCGACGATGTGCTGCAGATGGACGCCTACGACCTGGTAAGTGCGGCGCTGGCGGAGGAGGCCGGCGAGGTCTATGACTACGACCGGGCACATATCGCCGCCCATGGCTTCCCGGTGATAGAGCGGGAGGACCGGGACACCTCGGAGTTCCGCAACTACTGGCTCTACATGCCCCAGTTCCGGGTGCTGGATCAGAACGACTTCGTCACCACCATGGCGGTGTTTTTGGTGCTGTTCATCTTTATCGCCCTGATCTGCTTCGCGGCGGTCATCGTCATTGCCTTTACCCGGTGCATGACCATCGCCCTCACCAACGCACGGGTGTACGACGACCTGCGGCACCTGGGGGCGCCGAACCGCTATCTGTTCCGGTCCGTAAAGGGGCAGGTGTCCAAGGTGTTTCTTGTGCCCGCCATCGTGGGCACGGCAGTCATCTCCGCCTTCTACCTCATGATTATGTACTTCAATGATAACCGCTTCACCCCCGGCGAGATGGCCGGCATGGCCGTCTGTGCTGCGGTGATCGCCGTGCTTTCGGCGGTGCTCTATGGGGTATACCGCATCACCCGCCGCAGCGTCTGCCGAGCGCTGGGAATCCAAGGAAAGTGAAGCTTCCGCGCTGCCGGAAATTTGGTCCGGGGGCACAGGGATATTCCCTGTGCCCCCGGACCTTTTTGTTTATTTTCCGCCGCTGCCGGCGATCTTTCTCCACAAGGTGCTTCGGCCGATTCCAAGCCGCTTGGCCGCAGCGGACTGATTCATGTTCTCCTCCCGCAGCACCTGTTCGATCACTCTCCGCTCGATGTCCTCCAAGGTCCCGGCGAGATGCACCGCCGGCGGACGGGCATCTATTCAAGAGACATTGATAAAACCGAGCTCTCCTCTTCTACCTTTGAAATCGTCCTGCGACTGATGCTCTGACGACCCCAACGAGTTTTATATCCCTTCTGTCTTACCAACCAACTCCTTGTGCATGACAGCCAAGGCATTGAACCGTTCACAAAGCACGTTATAGGATGAAGTCAGGCTCCATATCTCCGCTTTCAGCTCCTCGTTTTGGTTGCACATTTCTTCATATTTCGGGATAAGGGACACTGCCGCCAACGCCTGCTTGCACACTTTGGCCAGCTTATAGACCGAAAATCCCAAGTCTTTCGCCACAGCTTCAGCCTCTTCACCTTGAAGAATCCGCAAAAGCGTTCGGGCAGGAGAGCTATTCTGCGTACAAGCGAAGAAGCAAGGAGGACGTTAAACAGCTTCTCGGTCTCC
>ENA-USYV01002966-USYV01002966.1-human-gut-metagenome-genome-assembly--contig:-NODE-2966-length-12730-cov-4.730499_pt1 | contig 12730 bp, 13 predicted proteins | sample MGYA00250066_ERZ773514 | MGnify/ENA primary metagenome ERZ773514 (study PRJEB29103, sample SAMN06112049) | human gut metagenome | biome: human gut; feature: ankylosing spondylitis patient; material... | reverse complement strand
TCCGCTGGCGCAGGCCCTTTACCGCTGTTATCAGCGGATCGACAAGGATCGTTCCCGCGGCGTGATCACGGCGGAGGAGCGGACCAAACTGCGGGAGAAGGCACAGGAACTGTACCACCAGGCGCGAACCAAACCGGGCACGACTTACGAGGCGTTCAATACTTCCCTGGCTGCGGAGCGGCTGTACCCGCGCTGCGGTGTTGCGAGCAAGAGCCGCCCCAGGGGACGGCCAAAGCGAGAGGGCTGATCTTCAGACGGAGAGGAGGTGGTAGCGCATGACGAACGAAGAACTGTACAGGTGGGCACAGGCCGGCGAAGCCGACGCGTTTGAACAGCTCCATAAGCAGCTGGCGAACTTCATTCGGTCTATCGCTCTGGAAGCGTGCAGGCACTTTGGATGTACAGATGTGGTGTCCGCGCCGCTGCTGGAGGATCTCTGTGCCGAGGGCGGTCTGGAGCTGTGGGAACGCATCCGTAGCGGCGGCTATGACGAGCGTGCCGGAAAATTGACCACCTATCTCTATCCTTTTCTGCGGGGAAGAATGTACCGCTATCTGGAGACCAATTTGGGAGTGATGTCCCTGAGCAAGGACGAGATGGAGAGGGTGCGGCTGGCTCAGCGGCTCTACCACGTGGAGGGCAAGTCCGCTGAAGAGATCGCGGCGGCGCTGCATCTTTCAGATGAGGCCACCGCAAGGCTGATTGGATACAACACGCATGTTCTCTCTGTGTTTGATCTGCAGGGCAGTGAGGAAGAGGACCCCTTTGAGCGGCTGCTCTCCGCTCGGCAGGGCGCGTCGGCGGAGCAGATCGTCTATCGGAAGGTCAGCCTGGAGCTGCTGGAGCAGTTGTTTCAGACACTGAGTGCAAAGGATCGCTCCATCCTGGGGCATACCTTTGGCGTCTATGGCTATGAAAAGCTGTCCGCGGACGAGTTGGGGCTGCGGGAAATGCTCTCTCCCGACGGGGTGACAAAGGCCCGGAAGACTGCACTGGAACATCTGCGCCAGCGTTATCCCGGCAGTGCCCTGTACCGCTGGCGCAGAGCCTTCCGGCTGATGCGGGATGTATCGTTGATAATATATCTACTGTTATCGCTATTTACAGAGCTGTCTGTAAACAGACACCTCTTATCACGAGAGTCATGACACTTACGGGAGATGCATTTAAAACACCTATCAATGTAAATGTGCGTATAGGATGTAATCATGCAGACCTTGTGGCAGAGGGTGAAGGATTTAAGCAGGAACCGGCAAAGATTATATCAGGTGGTCCTATGATGGGATTTGCAATGTTTGATCTCAATGTTCCTGTTACAAAGACATCTTCTTCTATTTTGGCACTTACAAGAGATGAAGTTGCAGAGAATGAGCCGACAGCTTGTATCAGATGTGGACGATGTGTTCAGGCCTGTCCGGGCAACCTTGTACCTCAGAAGATGGCGCAGGCTGCTATGCACAATGACTATGATACATTTGTAAAACTGAACGGCATGGAGTGTTATGAGTGCGGAAGCTGCACATATGTATGTCCGGCGAAGCGTCCTCTTACACAGACATTCAAGCAGGCTCGTCAGTATGTGGCAGCTCAGAGAAGAAAGAAATAGGAGGGATAAAAGGTGAGTAATTTATTAAATATTTCATCATCGCCACATGTTCGTGACAAATCTTCTACGAAGAGTATCATGTGGGATGTTTTTCTCGCACTTATGCCTGCTACTGCCGTTGGTATATTTAACTTCGGCTTAAAGGCAGCGATACTTATTGTAGCCTGTGTTGCTACGGCTGTACTTACTGAGTACATCTGGCAGAAGGCTATGAAGCTTCCGGTTACGGTAAGTGACGGAAGTGCGGCACTTACGGGATTGCTTTTGGCTCTCAACCTGTCATCAACATTCCCGGTATGGATGGCTATCCTCGGCAGTGTATTTGCGATAATCATCGTAAAACAGCTTTTCGGAGGACTCGGTCAGAACTTTATGAACCCGGCACTCGGAGCAAGATGTTTCCTTATGATTTCATTTGCCGGAAAGATGACTTCATTTACATATGATGGTGTTACGGGAGCTACACCGCTTGCAATCATCAAAAACGGAGACAAGGCTACAGCGGTTGCCGATCTTCTTGCATCAGGTGACGGCAAGACACAGGTTGCCACAAGTGTTCTCAAGATGTTCCTCGGTACTATCGGAGGAACTATAGGTGAGACTTCAGCACTTGCACTTCTTATTGGTGCAGCTTATCTTCTTATAAAGAAAGTTATCACATGGAGAATTCCGGTATGCTATATCGGAATATTTGCAATATTTGCACTTATATTTGGCGGACGCGGATTTGACCTTACATATCTCGCTGCTGAAATCTGTGGCGGTGGTCTTATGCTCGGTGCATTTTTCATGGCAACAGACTATGTTACAAGTCCTATCACACCAAAGGGACAGATTGTATTCGGTGTACTTCTCGGTGTTCTTACGGGAATATTCCGTATTTTCGGAGCATCAGCAGAGGGTGTTTCTTACGCCATCATTATCTGTAACCTGTTAGTTCCATTGATTGAAAAGGTGACTATTCCTGTTCCATTTGGAAAGGAGGGAATTAAAGATGGCAAATAATGAAAACAAATCAACGCTTATGCATGATGCGATTATGCTTTTTGTTATAACAATTATAGCAGGTGTTTTGCTCGGTGGAGTTTATACAATTACAAAAGGACCTATAGCAGCCGCAGACGAGAAAGCTACAAATGAAGCGTATGCTGCTGTTTATAAGGATGCAGAGTTTAAAGCAGATGACACCCTTACAAAAGCTGTTGAATCATTCCAAAAGGATGTTGCAGCAGGTAAGATCGATGATGATACATTCTCATATACAAGCGAAGAACTTATCGAGGCAAGAACAGCTTCTAAAGACGGTTCACAGACAGGTTATGTTCTTAAAGTAAGCGGAAAAGGTTACGGTGGAGCAGTAACTATTGCACTTGGTATCACAAATGAGGGCGAGGTTGTTGGCATTCAGATTCTTGATGCGAGCAACGAGACACCTGGTCTTGGTCAGAATTCGACAAAAGAGACTTGGAACAGCCAGTATGTAGGAATGAAATCAGACAAAACATTATCAGTTGTAAAGGATGGCAGCGGAAGTGCAGACAACGGCACAGTTAATGCTATTTCAGGTGCTACCATTACAAGTAAAGCCGTGACAAGAGCTGTCAATGTAGCTCTGAAATTTGTCGCAGCTCAGACCGGAAAGTAAGGGGGTAAAGACATGAGTTCTTGTACAGAGAGATTAAAAAACGGTATTATTACCGAAAATCCGACTTTTGTAATGATGCTTGGTATGTGTCCTACTCTTGCCGTTACATCTTCAGCCATAAACGGACTTGGCATGGGACTTACGACAACGGCAGTTCTTATACTTTCCAATGCATTTATATCATTACTTAGAAAAGTTATTCCGGATAAGGTTCGTATTCCGGCATTCATCGTAATCGTTGCTTCATTCGTAACGATAATACAGCTTTTATTACAGGGATATATGCAGTCACTCAACAAAGCATTAGGTGTTTATATTCCGCTTATCGTTGTAAACTGTATCATTCTTGGTAGAGCAGAGGCTTATGCTTCTAAAAATCCTGTACTTCCATCAATATTTGACGGACTTGGTATGGGACTTGGTTTCACATTTGGTCTTACATGTATCGGTATCTGCCGTGAAATTTTGGGAAGTGGTGCTATATTTAATCATCAGTTCATTCCTGAGGATTATCATATTACATTCTTCGTACTTGCACCCGGAGCATTTCTTGTGCTCTCATTCCTTACGGCATTGCAGAATAAACTCAAGATGCCTTCTGCAACAAATGTTGAGACAAATGATACAAATATCGCCTGTGGCGGTAACTGTGCAAGCTGTATAGGTTCAAGCTGTGCAGCAAACAAAGGTCTTGTTGAAGCTGAGAGAGTTGCAGCAAAGGCAGCGAAAGCTCAGGCAGCTAAGGAAGCAGCAGCAAAGGCTAAAGCAGCAAAAGAGGCGGCCGCAAAAGCAGCCGAAGCTCAGAAAAAGGAGGATTGATTTAAGTGAATTTATTTGTGATTATGATTTCATCAATGTTGGTAAGTAATGTTGTACTTAGTCAGTTCCTCGGTATCTGTCCTTTCCTCGGTGTATCAAAGAAAGTTGAAACGGCAGCAGGTATGGGTGCGGCAGTTACATTCGTTATCACGATAGCATCTGCCATTACTTATCCGATATATTATTTTATTCTTGTTCCTTTGGGACTTGCGTATCTGGAAACTATCGCATTTATCCTTATAATTGCGGCTCTTGTTCAGTTTGTTGAAATGGTATTAAAGAAGTTTATGCCACCTCTTTATGAGGCACTCGGTGTTTATCTTCCTCTTATCACAACAAACTGTGCAGTTTTAGGTGTGGCACTTAACAACATCACAAACGGCTGCAATTTTATAGAAAGTGTTGTTACAGGTCTTTTTACGGCACTTGGTTTCCTTGTATCTATTGTTATATTGGCTAGTATCCGTGAGAGAATCGAATTTAATGATATTCCACATTCTTTCAAGGGAACACCAATCGTACTTGTAACAGCCAGCTTAATGGCAATAGCATTTTGCGGCTTTGCAGGTCTTGTATAGAAAGGGGGAGTATAAATGACAGGCGTAATAATGGCAGCGGTAGTTGTTGGTTTGATAGGTCTTCTTATAGGACTCCTTTTAGGATTTGCGGCAAAAGCATTTGCAGTTCCTGTTGATGAGAAAGAAATCGAAGTGAGAGAGTTTCTTCCGGGAAACAACTGTGGCGGTTGTGGATATGCAGGATGTGATGCTTTGGCAAAGGCTATCGCAGCAGGTGAAGCACCTGTAAATGCGTGTCCTGTAGGTGGTGCAGCAGTTGCCGAAAAGATAGGAAATGTCATGGGTGTTGCAGCAGGAGACAGCGTAAAGATGGTTGCATATGTTAAATGTTCAGGAACTTGTGACAAGGCAGGCATCAAGGCAAACTACTATGGAATTTCAGATTGTAAGAGAGCAGCAGCAATACCGGGACGCGGAGATAAGGCTTGTTCATTCGGATGTATGGGATTTGGTTCATGCGTGGCAGCCTGTAAATTTGACGCGATTCATGTAGAACATGGTGTTGCAATAGTTGATAAAGAAAAATGTGTTGCGTGTGGCAAGTGTGCAGAGGAATGTCCAAACGGACTTATCGAGCTTGTACCGTATGATGCAAAATGGGCGGTTGCCTGCTCAAATAAAGATAAGGGACCTAAGGTTATGGCAGTATGTGATACAGGATGTATCGGATGTGGTCTTTGTGAAAAGACTTGTAAGTTCGATGCGATTCATGTAGAGAATAATATTGCACATATAGACCAGAGCAAGTGTAAGGGATGTGGGGCTTGTGCAGCTAAATGTCCTAAGAAAGTTATACTTGCACACTAATCCTGTTTTAAGCAGGCAGCAGAGCGGATTGTGAATATCTGCCTGACTTGTCGGTAATCAAATTTAAAAGATATGTAACAGAACTGTTACAAAGATATAGGCATTGCGGTGTCTATATCTTTTTTTTTGTGCATTAAAATGTTATAATAAAAAGTGATGGTATAAGAAGAATAATTTTTGAATAAAAACTAAGAAGAAATATTTGACACAGTACCATATAGGAGTTTATGCAACGATTTTGTTCATCTTATGGGTGGAAAACTTGAAGTTCAGAGTGAGCCGGGAAAGGGCTCTGATTTTTGCTTTGAAATCAGTCTTCCATATCCTGACGAAGAGGAATGTGAAGAATATACGGCTCAGAAAAAGGAGGAGACAACTGAAATTTCAAAACTAAAAGGAGTACATATAACTATGAAATGGAGGAAAATATATGTGGATAGCAGATAATTGGAAAGATTATGAGGTGATAGATACATCAGGTGGAGAAAAGCTTGAGAGATGGGGAGATTATATTCTTGTAAGACCCGACCCGCAGGTTATTTGGGACACACCTAAAAAGGTGAAAGGCTGGAAGAAGATGAACGGACACTATCACAGAAGCAACAAAGGTGGCGGTGAATGGGAGTTTTTCAATCTTCCAAATACATGGCAGATAAATTATGGAAAACTTGTGTTTAATCTCCAGCCGTTTAAGTTCAAACATACGGGACTTTTTCCAGAGCAGGCGGTAAACTGGGACTGGTTTGGAGAGAAGATAAAAAATGCAAAAAGACCGGTAAAGGTTTTAAATCTTTTTGCATATACAGGCGGTGCAACACTTGCGGCAGCATCGGCAGGAGCGAGTGTTACACATGTTGATGCATCAAAAGGCATGGTGACATGGGCGAAAGAAAATGCGGCGGCATCGGGACTTTCAGATGCACCTATACGCTGGCTTGTGGATGACTGTGTTAAGTTTGTGGAAAGAGAGATAAGACGAGGCAACAAGTATGATGGGATTATCATGGATCCGCCATCTTACGGCAGAGGACCTAAAGGTGAGATTTGGAAAATAGAGGAAAAGATACATCCATTCATACAGCTTTGTACGCAGATTTTGTCGGATGATCCACTTTTCTTTTTGATAAATTCTTATACAACAGGACTTCAGCCGGCAGTTCTTTCATATATGTTAAATACGGAACTTGTAAAAAAAATAGGCGGTAAAGTTGAGGCGGAGGAGATAGGACTTCCGGTGTCATCAAATGGTCTTGTACTTCCGTGTGGTGCTTCGGGCAGATGGGAAAAATAGCAGCTTAAAGCTATTGTGGCTGTACTTTGGGTGCAAAGCAGTTACAGTGCAAAAACAGCTTAAATCCACATTGATTGACGGTAAATAACTGTTAATGTTATACTATGACTAACAGTAGTATGTGCATTATCATATAATTGATTATGCACAGGAATGGAGATTGATGTATAGAATGAAACATAGAATGAGGCTTAGGGGGAATCTTAAGACTTATCTTAGATGGCCCCTGTTTTTTGGCACATTACTTATTCTGATGACGATACAGCTTTTTTCGGTATCAGTGAGAAGTGGTGTGATAGGTATCGGATATACGATTTTATATCTTATGATAGCGGGGCTTATCAATTTTTCAGGCAGAAGAAAACTTAAAAAAGACCTCATCGAGTTTGCTACGAATTACGGTGAAATGCAGATGCGTATGATGAAAACACTTACTGTTCCGTTTGCCATATTGAGTGAAGACGGTCATATGCTCTGGGGGAATGATGAGTTTGTATCAGTCATTGTAAATAAAAAAGCTGCAAGGAGAAATATAGCAAATATATTTGAGGAGATTACTTTAGACAGTCTTCCGGATTCCGATGAGGTCAAGGTGGTTCATGTAAGAACCGAAGATAAATATTATCGTGTTGTCATGAAGCTTGTTGAGTCGGATAATGCAGGAGAGGGCGATACCGTAAAGACGGATATAAATCAGCTTATGGACAACAGCAGGCTCATATCTGTATTTTTGTATGATGAAACTGATATTATGGAGCTTGAACAGAAGCGTGAAGCTGAAAATCTTGTTGTCGGTCTTTTGTATATTGATAATTATGATGAACTTATCGACAGTATTGACGAGATAAGACAGTCGCTTATAATGGCTCTTATTGACAGAAAAATAAACAAATATATGCAGGGCATAGATGCAATTTCCAAAAAACTCGAGAAGGATAAATTTTTATTTATGTTTAAGCAGAGTTACCTTTCGGAAATCTGTTCAAACCGTTTTGCTATCTTAGAGGAAATAAGAGATATAAATCTTGGAAATGAGTCAAGTGCAACGATAAGTATCGGTATAGGTGTGGGCAGAGATACCTTTGTCGAAAGATACGATCTTGCCCGTGCAGCTATTGACCTTGCACTCGGCAGAGGCGGCGACCAGGCAGTTGTTAAATCAATCGACCAGGAAAAATTCTATGGTGGAAAGAGTGTTCAGATAGAGAGAAACACGAGGGTTAAGGCGAGAGTGAAAGCCCATGCTCTGAAAGAACTGATAGAGGGCAAGGAAAGAGTTGTCGTAATGGGACATTCTATAGGTGATGTTGATTCGTTCGGAGCATCAATAGGAATATACCGTATAGCAAAGACTCTTAACAGAAAGGCAAATGTTGTATTAAATGAAGTCAGCCAGTCTGTCAAGCCTATAAGAGACAGATTTTATACAAAAGAATATGAAGAAGACATGATAATTACAGGCGATGAAGCGAAAGAACTCGTCGATGAAAATACTGTACTTGTCATCGTGGATGTAAACAGGGCAAGTTATACGGAGTGTCCGGAACTTATCGAGCAGGCACAGTCTGTTGTGGTTATAGATCATCACAGACAGGCGGGGGATGCAATAGACAAAGCAGTTTTGTTTTATATTGAGCCGTATGCATCATCGGCGAGTGAGATGGTTGCAGAAATATCTCAATATATTGGCAGTGGTCTTAAATTAAAATCTGCCGAAGCTGAAGCAATGTATGCAGGCATTATGATAGATACAAATTATTTTTCCAACAAGACAGGTGTCAGGACCTTTGAAGCGATGGCATATCTCAGAAGAAACGGTGCCGATGCCGTCCGTATCAGAAAAGCATTCAGGGAGGATATTGACGAGTATAAGATAAGAGCTGCAGCTATACAGGATACCGAGCTTTATGAGGGTGTATTTGCGATTGCTGAGAGCAAGAGTGAGGGAATCGAGTCGCCAACGGTATTTGCGTCAAAGATAGCAAATTCGCTTCTTGACATAAGTAATGTAAAGGCATCATTTGTGCTCACAAAATACAGAGGAAAGGTCTACATAAGTGCACGCTCAATAGATGAAGTGAATGTGCAGGTTATGATGGAAAGACTCGGCGGCGGTGGTCATATAAATATGGCTGGTGCACAGCTTGAAAATGTCGAGGTTGAAGAAGCCAAAAACATGATAAAACAGGAAATAGATAGCATGATAGAGGAAGGAGAAATATAAAATGTGAAAAATACATTTTTCACATACAAGATTTGTGTCTGCGCACACTTGACACAAACTTGGGATGCACAAAATAAGTGTGCAGAAAAGAGGATAAAATGCAGGTTATATTATTAGAAGATGTAAAATCTCTTGGAAAAAAAGGCGAGATTGTTAAGGTAAATGACGGTTATGCAAGAAATTTTATATTAAAGAAAAAGCTCGGTGTTGAAGCAACATCAAACAACTTAAATGAGCTTAAACTTCAGAAGAAAAATGAGGAAAGAATAGCAAAAGAAAAGCTTGATGCAGCGAAAGAATTTGCAAAAGAACTTGAAGAAAAACAGGTGACAGTTTCGATAAAGACAGGTTCGGGCGGAAGAAGCTTCGGTTCTGTTTCGACAAAGGAAATTGCGGCAGCAGCAAAGAGTCAGCTTGGTTACGAACTCGACAAAAAGAAGATGGAACTTGATGTACCTATCAAGAGTCCGGGAACTTTCAATGTAAAGATAAAGCTTCACCAGAAAGTAACGGCAGAACTTAAAGTTGTCGTAAAACAGGCTTAAGGGGTAAAAAATTGGAAGAAGAAGTTATAAAGAGACTGCCACCTCATAATGTGGAAGCGGAGAGAGCCGTTATCGGAGCCATGATGTTAAATGCGGATGCCATAATGGTATGTTCCGAGTTGTTGACATCGGATGAGTTTTACCAGCAGCAGTATGGCATTATTTTTGATGCACTTGTGGAAATGTATAAAGACGGGGTCGGTGCAGACCTTGTCACATTGCAAAACAAACTTCGTGAAAAGGAAGTTACACCGGAACTTTACAGTGTTGAGTACCTTGGAGAACTTTTGGCGAGTGTGCCGACATCGGCAAATGTAAAGTTTTATGCGGAGATAGTTCATGAGAAAGCAGTTTTAAGACGGCTTATAAGAGTCAGCGAGCAGGTCACAAAAGATTGTTACATGGACAGCCAGCCGTTAGAGGACATTTTGGAAGATACGGAAAAAAGCGTATTTGATGTTATACAGCAGCGTGGTGGAAGTGAGTTTGAGCCGATAAGGGATGTTGTTTTAAGAACTCTTGACAGTATTGAAAAAGCAGCAAAACAGAAAGGAAACATAACAGGACTGGAGACAGGTTTCAGGGATCTTGATGCGAAAACAGCAGGTTTACAGAAGTCTGACCTTATACTTATAGCGGCAAGACCGGCTATGGGAAAGACGGCATTTGTCTTAAATATTGCAGAGTATGTTGCACTTCATAGTAACAGCACGATAGCACTTTTCAGCCTTGAGATGAGCAAGGAACAGCTTGTAAAGCGTATGCTTGCCATGAATTCAATGGTCGATTCGCAGAAAATCCGTACAGGTGACCTTGAAGATGATGACTGGGACAAGCTTGTCGGAAGTGTGCGTAAGATAGGTAATTCAAATCTTGTTATAGATGATACATCAGGTATCACAGCGTCAGAGCTTCGTTCAAAGTGCCGTAAGTTAAAGATAGAGCAGGGACTTGACCTTGTGATAATAGATTATCTTCAGCTCATGACAGGAGCGGGCAAGAGAAAAAGTGACAGCAGGCAGCAGGAAATATCAGATATTTCCCGTTCACTTAAGGTTATGGCAAGGGAACTTAATGTTCCGGTCATAGCATTGTCGCAGCTTTCACGAGCTGTTGAGTCAAGACCTGATAAACGCCCTATGCTGTCAGACCTGCGTGAATCAGGTGCGATAGAGCAGGATGCGGATATTGTAATGTTTATATACAGGGATGAATATTACAATCCCGATTCGGAAAAGAAAGGTGTGGCAGAGGTTATTGTGGCGAAACAGCGAAGCGGACCGACAGGACCGGTAGAGCTTGCATGGTTGTCGCAGTACACGAAATTTGGAAATCTGGAATACCAGAGGTAGACAATGGCTAAAGGGACGCTCTGAATGAGGGAGATTATTCCATCTCATGGACGCTCTCGCTCGGAGAAATTCGTAGCGGCACATAAGCGTGCAAAATACGCCCGCTAAGTGCCGACGCATTTCAACGCCATTCGGTCAGAATAATTCTCCCTCATTCAGAGCTGTGCTATGGGAGAGTGTTCATTATGGTATGGAATTTACAGGAAATGGCTTTTTGTATTAAGGCTGCCATTGTATATGGGTATGCGTATATTAAGTAATGGAATTGTTATGAGCAAATTGTAAGTGTGAGCAACGGTAGATTTTTGAAACATAATTTATGTTTTATATAAGATTATGGCTTTTTAAATCGTAACAGTTTATTTTGTTGATTATAGAAAATGATTAATTTAAAACTCAAGGGAATTTAATATAAATTGAAAAATTAACCTTGAAATGATTAGGGTTTATTTATATTATATAAGGGTGGGCTTTGTTTTTTCCACGCTTATAATAAATGAGATTTTTTTTAAGATTAAAGGTGTTTTAACACAGAAATGGAGGACAGTGAGTAATGGGAACACAGGTAAAATTTGATTATTCATTAACAAATGGTATTGTGTCAGAGGACGAGATTAAGTCTATGGCAAAGATTGCAAAGGATGCAAAGGATGTACTTGTAAGCAAGTCAGGTGCAGGTAATGATTTTCTGGGATGGATTGATCTTCCGGTGGATTACGACAAGGAGGAGTTTGCACGCATTCAGAAAGCAGCAGAGAAGATTAAATCTGATTCAGAGGTTCTTCTCGTAATCGGTATCGGAGGTTCATATCTTGGAGCGAGAGCTGCAATCGAGTTTTTAAGACATGGTTTCTACAACAGCGTTTCTAAGGAAATACGCAAAACACCTGAGATTTATTATTGTGGAAACAGTCTTAGCGGAACATATCTTTCACAGCTTATTGAAGTTATCGGAGACAGAGATTTCTCTGTAAACATCATCAGCAAATCAGGAACAACAACAGAGCCTGCTGTTGCATTTAGAATTTTCAAGGAAATGCTCGAAAAGAAATACGGAAAAGAAGAAGCTGCCAAGAGAATTTATGCTACAACAGATAAGGCAAAGGGAGCACTTAAGAATCTTTCAACAGAAGAAGGATACGAGACATTCGTTGTACCTGATGATGTAGGAGGTCGTTTCTCCGTGCTTACAGCAGTAGGACTTCTTCCAATCGCAGTAAGCGGTGCAGATATTACAAAACTTATGGAGGGTGCTGCTTCTATGAGAGAAATCTGCTTAAATAAAGACTTTGACGAGAACGAGTCATTAAAATATGCGGCAGTCAGAAATATTCTTCTCCGCAAAGGAAAGAGTGTTGAAATTCTCGGAAACTATGAGCCGGCATTCCATTATGTAGCAGAGTGGTGGAAACAGCTCTTTGGTGAGAGTGAAGGAAAAGACCAGAAAGGTATCTTCCCAGCATCAGTTGACCTTACAACAGACCTTCATTCAATGGGACAGTTCATTCAGGACGGAAGCCGTATCATGTTTGAGACTATCATGGAGCTTGAAAAACCTTCATACGATATTACTATCCAGGAAGAAGCAGTTGACCTTGACGGACTCAACTATCTTGCAGGCAAGACACTTGATTTCATCAACAAGAGTGCGATGAAAGGAACACAGCTTGCACATACAGACGGTAATGTACCAAACCTTGTAGTAAAAGTGCCGGAGCAGAATGAGTTCTATCTCGGACAGCTTTTCTACTTCTATGAGTTTGCCTGCGGTGTCAGCGGATATATTCTCGGAGTAAATCCATTTAACCAGCCGGGTGTAGAAAGCTACAAGAAAAATATGTTTGCATTACTCGGAAAGCCTGG
>ENA-USYV01002962-USYV01002962.1-human-gut-metagenome-genome-assembly--contig:-NODE-2962-length-12751-cov-4.727395_pt1 | contig 12751 bp, 6 predicted proteins | sample MGYA00250066_ERZ773514 | MGnify/ENA primary metagenome ERZ773514 (study PRJEB29103, sample SAMN06112049) | human gut metagenome | biome: human gut; feature: ankylosing spondylitis patient; material... | reverse complement strand
CAGCCAAAGATACATAAACTGCATCATATTCAACGCGGACTGTGGCTGTACAGCATGTGTTCCCACATAGCCACTAAGTTCTAAGAGCCATCCTACGACCGCCGTTCCAATACCTCCGCCAATCTTAACGCCAAGTGAAGTACAGGAATACATCGTACCCTCCACATGCTTTCCCCGTGTCAGGTAGGTATACTCGGAACAAGATGCGATCACTGCATTCATGTCTCCCTGCCAAGGTCCCTGTCCTAATGCTGCTAATGCTGTAAATGCCATCATCAAAGGAATACTTCCCATATATCCGGCAACAACAACAAGAGCTCTGCCAATCACGGCAAGGATGTAACCTCTCAAGTTCAGCTTATACATACCATTCCACTTTCCAACCAGTGTTGGTGTAAAGATTAATGCAATGATAAGAGGAATGTTTACCGCCCAGGCAAATTGTCCAAACAGATTTTTGTTTTTCAAAACCCAGGTCATATAATAAATACCGGCACCGATCATTGCACTGTATAACTGCTGCAAAATATAAGTACCACAGATCATCAGATAAAATTTATTCTTTACCAGCAGCTTGAATGCTTGAACCAGCCCATATTTTTCCTCTTCACCTGTTGTGTCTCCTTCATTTAATTCCTCTTCCGGAAGTTCTTTAACAGATAATGTGGAAATAGTATTCACAACTAATCCGATCACTGCATAAATAATTGCAACCATACGCCATGCGGCTGCATCTCCACCACATTTTGCAACAAATCCAACAGTAACTGCTTGAATCAGAAGACTGGTTGAAAAAGCAAAAATGAAACGGTAAGAACCCATCTGCACACGCTCCTTACTGTTCTTGGTAACAAGTGATGTCAGAGCAGAATAAGCAATGTTATTTGCCGTATAAAACACGCCATTCAACAGCGTATACGCAATAAAGAACCACGCATACTGTGCCGTCCTGCCAAGACTTGTTGGAACTGCAAAACAGGCTACCAACGTAATTGCACAACCAATGTAACCATACAGCATCCATGGTCTTGCCTTTCCCATCTTACTATGCGTCTTATCAATCATTGATCCAAAAAAGATGTCTGTAAATCCATCGAGTAATTTGGAAACGGCAATCAGTGTTCCCACTATACCGGATGCCAATCCAATCGTATCTGTCAGATATACCATCACAAATGATGTCAGGAATGCATACACTACATTTCCCGCAATATCACCAGATCCGTATCCTATCTTGTTGTACCATTTTAAGTATTTCTTTTCCTCCATAAGAATCGCCCCTTCACTATTTGTTATTTAGAAACCATTTGCTTTGATTATCAGTGTCTTGTATTATCCTTTTACAAACGGAACTAATTCAAACTGAAACTGAAATGCTTCCTCATCAAACCGATATTTATCCATGACATCCGGTCCGCAGCTATTTGAACCAATTCCATTCATTGCATAATCCATACAGAATACGGTGCTATCCGATTCTTTCAATTCATAATTGTGCGATACCCGTTCCAACTCCTCCTGTGTATAAACAGAAGCGTTAAACGAAAATGGATTCTTTGAAACTGCTGCAATTCCACATTGACCATTTGTAAGCTCTACATAATCACAGTCATAATGGCTTCCATTCTCCTGTGGACGAATATAATCTTCATGCATCTGAGCCACCTTCGAACGGAACAATCCATGACAGGAAGCCTGGTGTTTATCCCTGTAGCTTTCCTGTGGTCCCATTCCAAAATAAGTAATCTCATCCATTTTCTTATTCAAAAACATCCGAATTCCAAACCTTGGCAGATCCGGGAATTCTTTATCTTTTACTGCCTCTATAACCGCCTCTATTTTCCCGTCTTCATTGATCTTCCATGTCATTTCCACATCCAAAATCTTTTGTACGGTATCAGCTACTACTGCCAGATGCTCCATGATCAGCACACCGTGCTTGTTCTGAAGCACCTCTATACGGTATGCTCTGGTATAGGCAGCATCATAATGTGCCTTTTCCCATTCCAGTTTTATATACATATCGTTATCCGTCGGAGCCCGCCAAATATTCAATTCCATTGGATGGTTAATATAACTTCTTCCGGCAAACTGCATGTCCTCAAACAATCCGGTACGCTTATCTAAAACATAAGTAAACTCCTTTGCCTGTAACACGAGCTGCTTATCGTTTTCCTTAACAGCAATGGTTCCGATTACTTTTTCCTGCTCCAGCCACTTTACAGCCTGTCTGTTTCTATCATCCTCATTTGCAAGCTTCATTTCATCAAAACCTAATTCATACCCCCGTTCAAGCAACGGCATTTCCTTTTTCAACCGGTAAATAAGCTTCAGATAAATCTTACCGGTATTTGGAACCTGCAGCTTCAACTCCACTTCCGCATCGCTATGGGGTGATGCAACAACATTTGCCAGTTTTCCTTTTTCCACAGTCAAGCCATCCTGTGTCATTTCATAGAAAATATCCACATAATCCTTCAAATCATCAAAATCCATATAATTGTGAAGAACCATCTGTCCGTTTTCTTGGTCATAAGATACGATTCTCACCGGACGATAGACATTTTTATATTCCAGCAGTCCCGTATGCGGCGTACGATCCGGATAGACCAGCCCGTCCATACAGAAATTGCCATCATGAATGGTTTCTCCATGATCCCCTCCATAATAATATCTGGTCTTTCCATTTTCTGCCGTTCCATGTGCGATTGCATGATCACACCACTCCCAGACAAACCCGCCACACATCCGGTCATCCTTATGAATCATCTGAAAATAATCTTCAAAATCTCCCGGTCCGTTTCCCATACTATGGCAGTATTCTACCAGCAGAAACGGTTTGCTTCCGTCATTTTTCAGATAATCCTCTATCTCCTGCAGTGACGGATACATCCGGCTGTAAAGATCCAAATTGTCATAATTATAGGTAATATCATAATTACGGTATCTTGCACTTTCGTACTGCGTGATCCTGTCCGGATCAAACTTCTTTGTCCATGCAAGCGCCTTTTCAAAATTACATCCATACGCACTTTCATTTCCCATAGACCACATTACAATGCTTGGACGGTTTTTGTCTCTCTGCACCATAAGCTGGACACGGTCCACAATTGCCTTTTCCCATGCCGGATCATCTGCAATCTTTTCATTCCAACGGTGAAAACGGTTTTGGTCTGTATCCTCCTTCCGGTACAGCATAAATGGTCCATGTGCCTCAATATCCGCCTCGTCAATCACCATAAATCCATATTCATCGCACATCTGATAAAAATATGGTGCATTTGGATAATGACTGGAACGAATCGCATTAAAGTTATGCTGCTTCATCAGCATCAGAGCCTTTTTGATCTGCTGGATACTGATTACAAACCCCGTCTCCGGATCAGAATCATGGCGGTTGACTCCACGGAATTTAATCTTTTCTCCGTTAAAATAAACAACTTTGTCCTTAATTTCAATCGTCCGGAAACCAATCCGATCAACGATCACTTCATCCGGCATTGTCAAAATAACCTGATACAAATAAGGATTCTCCGCATTCCATAAAACCGGATTTAACACGGTCAGTTCTAACACACCACTCTCTGCTGTTTCCCCTCTTGCTACGACTGCTCCATATTTATCTTCTATAGTAACTTTCGTTTCCACTGGTTCTGCAAAATGCATATCCAATTTCACAACAACGCTGTCTTTTTCTACATCTGTCGTAATGTAATAATCTCTGATTGTCTTTTCCGGTCTTTTCAGCAAATAAACATCTCTGAAAATGCCACTCATCCGAAACTTATCCTGATCCTCCAAATACGATCCATCACACCATTTGAGCACCAAAACCGCTAATGTATTTTCCCCTTCATTCAACAAGTCTGTTACATCAAATTCACTGGTAGCGTGAGGCACCTGACTGTATCCGGCATAAGCACCATTTACCCATACATAAAAACAGCTATCGACACCTTCAAAATTCAGAAATGCTTTTGATGCCTTTTCTTCTCTGTGATATTCAAAGTTATGAACATATGCTCCACATGGAATATCCTGTGGCACATATGGTGGATCGAATGGAAACGGATAACGAATATTCGTGTACTGATGCGTGTCATAACCATCCATCTGCCATACACTCGGAACAGTTACCTGATCAAATCCGGAAACATCATAGCCTTTCTCATAAAATGATTCCGTTACGTCATAAATGCTGTTATAATACTGAAACTTCCACTCTCCGTTTAACAGCTGAAAACGATCCGATCTTTCCCGATGCTCCACTAAATCATTCATACGAACTGATGCCGGAATGTAATATGTCCTTGCCGGCATTGTCTTGTCATGCATAACATTCAAATCTTCATAAAAGCGTGGTACGAGCATTGTGTAATCCTCCTTTAATATATATTTTTTTATTCACCGCATTAGGCAATCAATAAAATACCTTCTGTGTCTCATTATCTTCCGTCCTTGTATTACCTTGAAACCATCATACATTTTTGCAAAGAAAATGTCTATAAACAGAAATGGACAAAATATGCACAAAATGATACACTAAAGTGAATGCAGTTTTATCCACAGACCAATATTGACTGCTTGCAGTCAGACATTGGTCTGTGGATAAAACTATATGAGCGCAGCTCTCACCGAAAAAACCGCAGGTTTTGAGGTGGCATTCACTTTATAACTCCGGTTCACCATTGACTGCTAACAGTCAGATATTTCACTTTCTAAAGGAGGACTCAAAATGTATATAAATTCCGGTTATCACAACCACTCCCTTATCGACTTCAAGGACAAAAGCCGACCACTTATTGTAGGAAGCTGTGGCACCTATCGCCTATCCTCACACCCAAAGCTTCCAACTTATCGTCCCAGAGGAAGACTTGACTTTCAAATCATCTATATAGCAGCCGGACGAGCTCATTTTCATTTTGACAACGCAGATGACGATACTGTCGTTACAGCAGGAAACATAGTACTTTACCGCCCCAAGGAATTCCAGAAATATGAATACTATGGCATTGATAAAACAGAAGTTTACTGGGTGCATTTTACCGGAAGTGATGTAAAGAACATTTTAAGAAGTTATGGTTTTCCGAATAACCAGCGTATCTTCCATGTTGGAACATCACTGGAATACGAGCGTATTTTCAAACGAATCATTTTAGAATTACAAAGATGCCAGGATAACTATGAAGAAATGCTGACACTATTGCTGCGTCATTTACTAATTGTCTTTCACCGGGAACTTAACAGCAAATATGTCCTAAAAAATGAGTACCTAGATCATGAAATGGATACTGCTGCGTCCTATTTTAACGAAAACTATAACCGTGATATAAAAATCGAAGAATATGCTGCTTCCAGAGGAATGAGTGTCAGTTGGTTTATTCGGAATTTCAAAAAATCTACCGGTACAACACCTATGCAGTTTATCACCTCCATCCGAATCACTAATGCCCAGATGTTATTGGAAACCACAAATTATGCCGTAAATGAAATTGCACGCATTGTCGGTTACGATAACCCACTGTATTTCAGTCGGCTGTTTCATAAACAAAAAGGCTATTCGCCATCCGAATATCGAAAACTTTTAAAATGAACCAACAAAAAAACACCTCCTACCGGTTAGCCCCGGCAAGAGGTGTAAAAGGATGTTTGTATTCAATTTTCACAAATTTACAAAGTGCTTCCATTGCAAGCATCCGGATTTTGAAATTAATATCTCTTAATCTTGACCTTCTTAGAAAGTCCTTTCGCACGAAGCAGCTTCTTATATGCCTTATACTCACTCTTTGGCACTTGCACGACAACCTTTTTGCCAACACTGCGAAATGCTCCTTTAGCGACTGACTTCTTCGTCAGTTTCTTTGTCTTGATTACGATTTTCTTTAACTTCTTACATCCGGCAAATGCATCTTTGCCAATCTTTATCACATTCTTTCCTATGATAACGCTTACAAGCTTAGTACACTTTGCAAAGGCATTTTTGCCGATGGAAACGATGTTATTTCCAATCACGACTTTTGTAATCTTTTTATTATTCTTAAAGGCATTGTCGGCGATGGATGTTACTCTATAAGATACTCCATCAATCTTAGCCTTTGCCGGAATGGTAACCGTTCCTTTTGCAGTACTCTTTGGAGCAGTGTACTGTACTGTCGGTGTTTTGCCCTTGCCACTCGTAACTATGTAAGTCGAACCATCGTTGCCCTTTATCTTCGTACCTTTTTTTGGTACAGACGGCTTATCGGTTGTTCCCGATGATGTACCGCCACCAGATGTACCATCACTTGATGAGCCTCCACTTGAGGCACCGCCACTGGATGAAGAACCACCTCCTGACGATGAACCATCTCCTGTAGCTGGAATGATAATGCTTGACTTATCGGTAATCTCCGTCTTCGCCGCATTATCCGCAAAGTACTTGCCGCAGCCTGCATTCTCACATACATAGTATGCTATATTGCCTGCCACAGTCGCTGTCGCATCCTTTGCTGCTACTTCTCTTAACAGATGACCCGGATGCGTAATCACAGATCCTTTGGTCACTAATACGGTACAGTCCTTACAATAGACATCGCCACTGTATCCATCCTCGGTACAGGTAACTTCTTTCTTATCTCTCACTTCCGTATTCTTATGGTCACAGGAACTGCGAGTAATGGTGATTGTCACGCTCACATTCTCATAATTGCCCTTGTCTGCTCCTGTATAAACTGCTGTTGCTGTCACAGCCACACCATCTGTAAGTTCTTTATCCTTGTCGGTGTCTGACCAGTTCCAGCCATCCGGAAGCGTGATGTCACCAACCTTCTTTGCACTGTGCGCCGGTGCCATCGCAGCTTCTGGCATGTTTGGAGCTTTCGCTGCCTTGTTGACCGTAAGACTGATTTTCATATCAACAGCATTATAATTATCTGTATCTGATGGTGTAAATGTCACATCATACTCTGTCTTTCCGCTGTCGGCTACTGTAGGCTTAATATTACTATTCTTCCATGCAAATGTTCCTGCTACCTCTGTTCCATCGACTGTTTTGTATGTTGCCTTGCCTCCTGTCAGGGTACTGTCAGAAAGCTTTTGTCCGTAAGTAAGTGCGGTTGCTGTCGACTTCTCCGCAATTACAGGTGTTGCCTTGGCTACTGTGATGGCTGCTTTTCCGGTAAGTTCTGCGTAATGCGTACCGTCTGCTGGCTTGAATACCCAGCCCGCCTGTGTGGTTCCGGCTACCGGTATCTCGTCCGGATTACTCCATGAAAGGATACCTTCTATCACATCATCTGTACCGGCTTCCACAAAAACGGTATTTCCGAGTGTCAGCTTTGAAATCTTTTCACCATAGATCAGCACATTGCTTCCATCTACGGATACGCTGTTTCCACTCTTAATCTCTACCGCCTTCTTATCAATACTACTAATCGTCAGCGTGTATCCAGCATTCTCATAGTTCTCCATTGAAGCTGTTACCGCGATAATTGCTGTCTTTCCAACCTTGGTCGAGTCTACCTGATTTACTTTATAGGTCAGATTTCCGGCTGTATCGACAGTTACCTCACTTAAAAGCTGCTCTGTATCTGTCTTTGCAACCGCATATGTTGTAATGCCCCTATCCGTTGGGAACTTTCCTGCAATATCCACACCGATTGTCTTGCCGGCTGAACCGGCTGAATATGCATAACTCTTTTCCTCACCAGCTATAGTCGGTGAAGCTGCTTTTTCAATCGTAAAATTTATCTCAATAGAAACTATGTTATCTCCTGTGCCTAATGTAAGCTTTGCTTTGTATGTACCGGCATTTTTCGGTGCTGTTGTACTATAAGTAGATGGTGTGCCATTTGTTACCGTTGCATAGGTAATAGCATTTTCAGGAATTGTCTCTATACCCGTGTTTCCAGAATCTATTGCTGTTCCGGCTTTCTTTTCTGTTCCATCATAGACAATTTTTTCATCTGATGTTGCTGCCGGCCGTGTAAGTTTTACGGTGTAAGTTGCACCACACTCGTTACAAGTTGCCTTAATAGCATTACCATTTTCTACAGGCTCATAAGCAAAAGAATGTTCTTCATATATTGACGTACTCTGATTGGAATATACCTTTGTTGAACTGCCCGGTTTTCCTTCACAGCCGTCATATTTATCTACCTGATAAACTTTTTTTGTAATATCAAGAACAGGATATGTATCACCATTTTCGCCAAGTGCCTGTCCCCAGATGGAGCCACTGTAAGTTACGGCATCTTCACCTTCACCTACTGTACAACCTTGTGAGAGGAGATACGCAACTTCACCGCTTGCAAATTGTGCGGTGGTTTTGCCGCCATTTTCATCTTCTGTGTCTGCGAGGTAATAGCAATTTGTGACTGGCCCATAATTGTATCCACATATACCGCTTATATCAGTACTTGAGCTAGTAGCAGTAACAGTTCCTATGTTATAACAGTTTGAAATTGGTGCAATACTACAACCACACACACCACCTACAGAAGCTACTTGGCCGGTAGCGGTAACAGTTCCTGTGTTATAACAGTTTGTGACTGTGCCACTATTGTATCCACATATACCGCCTATAGTAGCAGATGACTCAATAACGGTAAGATTCCCTGCATTATAACAGTTTGTGATTGTGCCGTCATTGCGTCCACACACACCGCCCACAAAATTATTTCCTTTAAAATAGGAATCAACAACTCCAACATTTTTTATGTTGCCATCGGCTTCGGAACTTCCGAATAATCCAATACGTGTTGAATTATCATTAAAGTATAAACCACTTACAGTTTTATTATTTCCGTCAAACGTTCCTGAATACAGTGTTATATGATCTTCCATACAATCTGCAATCGGTGTCCAGCTTATAAAATCACTTCCGTTGGAAACGTTGCCCTCTGTATCGTATTGTAAGGAATCAAGAAGATTTTCATTTACTGTGATGTTGGCTGTCAGAATTGCATTGGCTAATCTGTTTTGTTTAACTCCATCAAGAGTGCCGTTTACAAGTCCTGCAAACCAGTACAGCTGACCTGCATTGCTGATTTCGTAAACATTCTCTTTCATGCTGTCATCGTCAATGTCATATTTGTCAGTTGTTTCAACAGCAGGCTGATATACGGTTGCATTGCATTTCGGGCAGTTTCCGAAACCGTTGCTGTTGAAAGTTATTTCAACCCCCTCATGCTTACACTCTTCCTCTTCCGTGGATTGCTGTTCAGTCTTTCCAGCACTATCATTTGCCTGCACTGCAATTTCTGAATCATTTTCCTCTGCTCCTGCCTGAATCGGTGCCACACCGAATACTATGCAGACAGATAGCATTACCGCCAGACCTCTTTTTATCCAGCGTATCTTTTTTCTCATAGACTGCCTCCTTTCTTATATCTGTGGATTAAACTGCTTTTGGCTCGCAGCCGTATAGCAGTTCGTCACAGCATTTATTCCTGCTTTAACAGGTAATTCTTCCATATCTGTGACAACTCATCCTGTTTCTGTGCACAGTGTATCTCATCCAACAGGAATAACATACATCCGCAGTGTCCCGAAAATGTCGGGAAACAGATAATCTTAAGCTCGGTATCTATCTCCGGACTATAAGCCATAATCTCAAGACGTTCTCCATACAACGTTGCCCGCTCGTAAGTACACAGCCATTTATCGTCCATATTGGAGAAGATACTGCCAAAGCTGTTACTGATGAGTCCACTTAGAGGTACTCTCTCCACTTCTGCCAGCTTCTCGTTACCATAGCGGAATATCCAGTCCACAGCATGCCTGTCCTCATTGAATATCATCTCGATATCTGTAACGGCAAACGGCATCTGGTCAAAGCTCTGGTAAAATGCATGATACTCTTCCGGTGTCTTAGGAGTGTTCGGCAGGGCAAAAGTTGCTATAAGCTTTCTCTGCTTCTCCTGCAGCTGTGCAAGGATTTCCTTTCTCCTGCGTGTTGCATAGTTGAGTTCTTCTCCATTGATAAGTGTCAGCGTATCTTCTAATGCATGGATTGCCATGATACACACCAGATAGGTACGATGCACTTTCAGAAAATATTCCCCAACCTGTGCCTCCATTGCCTCTAAGGTGCTTCTGGTCTTATATACGCTTCCGCTTGTCACATGAATGTAACAGTCATTCACCGATGCCTTGATATATAGTATATCTGCGACATTGATTACCACCTGCTTATGATTTGCCTTGATTTCCAGTGTTTTCTTAAACTGCATGATAACTGTTACTCCTTGTGTCGGTTGAATTTGCTATTATTGTACTGTATTTATGGTGCTATGGCAAGGGGAAGTTTCGTCAACTCCTAAAACAATTCTTCTGTGTAGCCTTGTCTTAATCCTCCAATCATATCTTATGTACTATTTATATTCTAGTGTGCTGACATGTTGCTATTTAGTTAAATGACACAGAATGAATTTTTCATTCTGCAAGACGGAAGAATGAGCCGTAGCTGGCTACGGCAATTGATGACAACGCAGCAGATGAAAACTTATACAAGTTATTTGGCAAAATGTCAGTGATACAGTGCACTAGGATTCCGATAGAAGGGATACCTTTTAACGGGCTGTCTTGAAACTCCTTCCACAATGCGATTGCTTCCTGCACATCTTTGATCTCATCCAATGTCTCATAGATGGAGTTCTCCGGATCATCATAAACGCCACCGTCCAGTTCTGTGAAATCTGAATCATAGATTGTATAATCATATCCTTCCGTTGCATCCTGAATATAAATGTAACGGTCTGCGATGGAAAATGCTAGTTCGCTTTCCATAAAATAAGCCGCCTGCCTTCCATAAGAAGATACCGTTGTTTTTGCTGTTGTTGCGGCACTGACATTCACTGTATTCTGCGGCATCAAGCCACACAGCATAGATAATGCCAGCAATCCCGTAAGCATCTTCTTACATCTTTTCTTCACTTTTGATTTCATGATAAACCTCATTTCTACGCATATTTCTTTTTCCCTGCATCTTCTGCGTCAGGATGCAGACTGATTCGCTTATTTGTCCAGACTTTCATTCTGCCCTGTCCGGTGGCGGGCGGATAAGAAACTGCATTATTTTTCCTCCAATCAAAAAAGCAGGAAATGTATTATCTTTCTTACATACATTTTCTGCTTCATAAACAGTTGCTATATTTTATTTTTTCACTTCCATACAATACCAAACATTTCTACCGTTTAATTATCTATCAGAACAATATCTTTTCTCTGTATTTCATAACAACGATACAATCGATTTAATATTTGCATTTTGCTGGAACCTGACACTCCAATCGACTTTAAATCAATCATTTCATTCTCCATCTTAAGAAGGAACTGCTCCATATCCCCCCGCACTTCATCATCCAAATGTTTACTTTCCTGATCAAGTAATTGTGCCAGTCGAAAAACATCGTTTTTATGCTTTTTAATATTTCTGCTATCCACTTTTTCTCCTTTCGCTTTGCGTTCTGTGAGATCCAGCCACGCTTTTGCCTTGAACGGTATCAGACATTCCGCACTCAACACAGAGATTCCATCTATCATCTTTTTACCGCTCTTTAACAATTTGTAATACGCCTCATTCAAAAGTATCGCAGAAAGACTTGATACTTCCTCCTCCATTGGCAATGGGGTGATTCTTGCATCGTCATCTAACAATATCATTTCCGGATTACGAGAAAAGATCTCAATCATGTAGGGATATTCTTTGCTTTTCGGATCAGTAAAACGATAGAATTGTGCTTCACCTGTACTTTTATTACAATGATCATATTCAGCCTCTTTGATAAATTCCCAAAAAGTTTCGCCAAATTCAGCTGTCAATGCCTCAACGATCAATACAAGGTCAATATCTTTTGTTGCCCAAAAAGGCAATTCTTCATTCTCCATAATCAGATCACATGCAGTGCCACCAATGATCACATACTGTTCTTCATAGCCTTGAAATCTTTTCTTAAAATTAGTAATTCCTCGAACCATCCTATCTCTCCCATTCTTTTCTTAACATTTCCTCTACCGCCTCTTCGATTCTTTCATCTGTACTATTCTCAAAAGAAAGTGCCACCGAAGCAGCATCCGCCATTCCATTCTGTGCAAACTGTTTTGGATCATAAGCCCACAGTTCAAGCCTGACTTGTTTCTCCGGATCCACCAATTCTTTTATAAGCAATGACCCGTCAAACTCTTTTTCATACACAGCGTAAGTGATAAGTCTGTCCGGATTCAGCATCGTCTTTTCAGACAGCACCGTCTCACCGGCTATCACCATGTTTGAATTTACAGCAGACTTTTCAATGTATCCATATCTGCGAACCGGTGAGGAAAGATATTTTTCTGCGTTTTTATACAATTCCCACCTGCTACACTGGGACTCTAATACAATTTTTACCCCCTCCTTTTTAACGAGAAGCAATCGAACCGCTTCTATTTGCTTTGTTGCTCGGCTCATCGTCATTGCACTAAACGGCAGTTCTTCTACTGATTCAGACATGTACATTCGTGCTTTGTTATGATACAAATAAAACAAAAATAACTGCTGTGTTGAAAACATAAATTTTTTCACTTTCGGAATTTCCTCTTTTTCATCGGTCAGATATGCTCCCATAAACGGCAGGTAAATCTGCTTAGATGTAACAAAAGGTATTCTACGCTCAATCAAACTTTTTCTTCTGTAATAAGATACAGCAGGAAGATTTAAAATAACAGGAACCGCATCTACTTTCTGTATTCTGCTGATCTGCTTTTTTAATGCCGGTATTGTCGCAAGTTCACT
>ENA-USYV01002949-USYV01002949.1-human-gut-metagenome-genome-assembly--contig:-NODE-2949-length-12825-cov-4.956778_pt1 | contig 12825 bp, 10 predicted proteins | sample MGYA00250066_ERZ773514 | MGnify/ENA primary metagenome ERZ773514 (study PRJEB29103, sample SAMN06112049) | human gut metagenome | biome: human gut; feature: ankylosing spondylitis patient; material... | reverse complement strand
GGATCTTTTCCATACGGGAATGTTGCACCGGCATCGGTCATAACAACACCCGCTTCTTTTGCTTTGGCTACGATTGCTTTTGCACAGCCAGGCAGTGAATCAAAGGAAATGAAGTATCCTCCGCGCGGTTCAAGCCAGCTTCCGATCTCCAGTCCGCCCAGCTCATTTTTCAGTCCGCTCAATACAGTTTCAAATTTCGGACGCAGGATGTCTGCATGCTTTCTCATATGCAGCACCATGCCGTGGATATCTTTGAAGAATCTTACGTGACGCAGCTGGTTCAGCTTGTCATGACCGATGGTCTGGATGGTCATCTGCTTTTTAATATCTGCAATGTTTGCTTTGGAAGTACCGATTGCAGCTACACCGGAACCCGGGAAGCTTACTTTGGATGTAGAGCAGAATTTGTAAACCATGTCCGGATTACCTTCTTTTTTACATTCCATCAGGATCTCAACCAGGTTGTCCTGTTTATCCTCATATAAATGATGGATACCATATGCATTGTCCCAGTAAATACGGAAGTCTTCTGCTGCCGGTTTCAGTCTTGCGAAACGACGTACTGTCTCATCAGAATAGGTGATACCCTGTGGGTTGGAATATTTCGGCACACACCAGATACCTTTGACTGCCGGATCGTTGTTGACATATTCTTCAACCATATCCATATCCGGTCGATCTTCATGCATCGGAATGTTGATCATCTCAATACCGAAGTGCTCTGTAATCTTGAAGTGACGGTCATATCCAGGAACCGGGCACAGGAATTTTACTTTATCCAGTTTGCACCACGGAGTGCTGCCCATTACACCATGAGTCATGGAACGTGCCACCGTATCGTACATAACGTTCAGACTTGAGTTTCCATAAATAATAATGTTGTCCGGAGATACCTCTGTCATATCAGCCAGAAGCTCTTTTGCTTCTTTAATACCATCAAGTACGCCATAGTTTCTGCAGTCAACGCCTTCTTCACATACCAGATCTGCATTGCTGTCCAGTACATCCATCATTCCCATTGACAGATTCAGCTGTGCGGTAGAAGGTTTTCCTCTGGACATATCCAGCTTCAATCCTTTGGCCTTTATCTCTGCGAACTGCTGTTCCAGGTTCTCTTTTTCCTTAAGCAGCTCTTCTCTGCTCAAATCCTTGTACGGTGTCATAGTAATCCTCCTCATCTTTCATGTCCATACGCAAAATACACTTGTTTGCCCTGCACGTATCCTGCTCTATCAGCTATTTTATTACGCACCTTGGGTTTCGTCAAGCTTTTTTCGATTTTAGTGATGGAACAGACGGATTCCTGTAAATGCCATTGCCATATTATATTTATCGCATGTCTCGATCACCAGGTCATCTCTTACGGATCCGCCCGGCTCTGCAATATATTTTACACCGCTCTTATATGCGCGCTCAATATTATCACTGAACGGGAAGAATGCATCGGATCCCAGGGTCACGCCGGTAAGACCATCCAGCCATGCTCTCTTCTCTTCTTTTGTGAACACTTCCGGCTTCTCTGTGAATGTCTTTTCCCACGCACCATCTGCAAGGACATCCATATATTCCTCACCAATGTAAACATCAATGGCATTATCTCTCTCCGCACGTGTGATCGTGTCTTTAAACGGAAGCTCCAGTACCTTCGGGCACTGACGGAGATACCAGTTATCTGCTTTCTGGCCTGCAAGGCGTGTACAGTGTACACGGGACTGCTGTCCTGCACCAACGCCGATAGCCTGTCCGTCCTTAACAAAGCATACGGAATTGGACTGTGTATATTTCAGGATGATCAAAGAAACCTTCATATCTCTCTTGGCTTCTTCCGTAAGCTCTTTATTCTCTGTTACAATATTGGAGATCAGCGCATCATCAATTGCCAGCTCCTGGCGGCCCTGCTCAAAAGTAACTCCAAATACCTGTTTGTGCTCCAAAGGTTCCGGAACATAGTTTTCATCAATCTGGATCACATTGTAATTGCCTTTTTTCTTCTGCTTCAGAATTTCAAGAGCCTCCTCTGTATATCCAGGTGCGATCACACCATCAGAAACTTCTCTCTTGATGAGCATTGCAGTATCTTTGTCGCAGATATCAGAAAGAGAAATGAAATCACCAAATGATGACATACGATCTGCACCTCTTGCTCTTGCATATGCACATGCAAGCGGAGAAAAATTCTTCCAGTCCATATCGTCTACCCAATAGATCTTTGCCAGTGTCTCATTCAGTGGGAGTCCGATGGAAGCACCTGCCGGAGATACATGCTTAAATGAAGTTGCTGCCGGAAGTCCGGTTGCTTTCTTAAGGTCACGTACCAGCTGCCAGCCATTAAAAGCATCCAGGAAGTTGATGTATCCTGGTCTTCCGGAGAGTACCTGGATCGGAAGCTCACTTCCATCTGCCATATAGATCTTTGATGGTTTCTGATTTGGGTTACATCCATATTTTAACTGTAATTCTTTCATGAAAAAGCTCCTCCGTTCTCTGTGATATCCCTATTTTCTTATTTATTCTTGTTTACAATCCTGGATTCATATTTTCCTGTCTCAATGTCAATAAAACGAACAAAGAGAGAAACTTTATTATCCTGGTTCAGGCTCTTCCAGAGGAGATCCGCAAATTCATCAATATCGCTTGGGATCTCTACCAGCTTCGGCTCTCCCTCGAAACTTGGAAGTGGATTTCCATCACATTTATAAGTATGGATAAAACGTCCCTGTCCTGCTGCCGCATTCTCATAGGCGAATGTATAACGAAGACAGGAATCCGGATTTCCGTTATTGCTCTTTAAAATAGACATCGCATAATTGAATTTACCGTTTTCAACATGAAGAACGCCTGAAATACGAGGTGTATAGTTCGGCGCATCCGGCTCAAACTCTCTGCTGCGGAGAGACTGTTCAAAGGTAAGCTGTCTGTCCATTCCCTCATAGATCGTATCTGTCTGATCACCATTTGTTACAATGGTCTTATTTCCAAGGACACGTACCGGTGCATAGATGATCAGGCTCGGGTCTGTAAGCTTGGATGGATCAAAAGCCTGTGTACGGATTCCTTCCCCATCCTCAACAAAAATACGGTTTCTGCTGTTCTCGCTTCTTCCCATAATAAAATATGCAGTAACTGCATGTTTCCCGTCAGCGGAACGTCCGATCACAATTCCTCTTCCCGGATAGGAATTTTCTTTCAGTTCTTTTTCAAGTGAAAATGTCGTCATTTTTCACAGTCCTCCTTGTCTAATGTAAGGCCCAGGGCTTATCCCAGGATATGAACGGTAACAAAAAACCGCCTGGACACCCCTTATCAGGCTGCCCAGGCGGTCGGCTTCTCACTTCACTGCACTCCCTGTAGGTGATCCTACTTTCCGCCAGTCATGCAGCTTCTGCTGTTATACTACAATACTTCTTCTTAATTTTCAAGCCCCTATTTTCAGAAATTATTTTTCCAGACTTCTTGTTGCTCACAAAATAAACAATAACACTTTATTTCCCCTGTAATGCATAATCTGTCTGGATCTGTGCGGCAATGTCTGATTTCATCTGGATCCATGCATCGGGATTCTCCACGTAATACTTCGGACAGTCTTTACCTGTAACATCATAATGACGGATCACCTGATCCGAAGTCAGCCCAAAGCGTGTACAAAGCCACGCTGTCAGCTTTACCGTCGAATCATAGGTTGCTGTATTAAACTGCCCTGTTTCATCCGGATGGCAGCATTCAATGGATATGGTATCTACATTTCTGGAATTTGTGGCATAGGATATTTCCGAGGTAGGAATACATTGTACCACTTCTCCCTCCAACCCTATCACAAAATGACTGCTGACTTTGTTGTCCTGTGTTGTCGCAAGATTTTCAAAATAATTCCGGTTGGATACGGCAGTAGATCCCGGATTGGCCGTATAATGAATGGCTATATAATTTACCTGTTCGATAGAAATCTGTGGTCTGGAATAGGAATTCGGTGTCAGAAGCTCCACATCAATAAAAGGCGCTCCTTCTGCCTGCCATTGTTCCGGCCCGCCATTTCCGCTGGCATTCCCGGATATTTCTTCCTGTCCGGACTGAGTTTCACTCTGTTCCATGCGCATCTCCAAAAATGCGTATCCTAACACACACGCAGCAAAAGCAACGATCACAATGATAAATATCAGCACAACCCTTTGCAGGATCTTGATCGGATTCTTTTTTCTCAAAGACTTCTTTTTTCTTCTGGAAGACTCGGAGGAAGTTTTCTTTACGGAAACAGGCCGCCCGCTACGGGACGGCCTGGGTGACTTTTTACCGGTCTTACCTTTTTTTCCTTTATTATTCATCTACACTGTAGTTTGGAGCCTCTTTTGTGATGTGGATGTCATGTGGATGTGACTCTTTAAGAGATGCAGCTGAAATCTTGATGAATCTGCCTGTTGTCTTAAGCTTCTCAATATTCTCTGCTCCACAGTAACCCATACCGGATCTTAAACCACCGATCAGCTGGAATACGGTATCCTCAACGTGTCCTTTATACGCAACACGACCCTCAACACCCTCCGGCACAAGCTTCTTGGCATTCTCCTGGAAATAACGGTCTTTGCTGCCATTCTCCATAGCTGCGATAGATCCCATTCCACGATATACTTTATATTTTCTTCCCTGGTAAAGCTCGAATGTTCCCGGGCTCTCATCGCATCCTGCGAACATACTTCCCATCATGCAGACATTGGCACCTGCTGCGATGGCCTTGGTGATATCTCCGGAATATTTGATACCGCCGTCTGCAATGATCGGGATTCCGTAGCTGTTAGCCACTTCATAACAATCCATAACTGCAGTAACCTGCGGAACACCAATACCTGCAACAACACGTGTTGTACAGATAGATCCCGGTCCGATACCAACTTTGACTGCATCTACTCCGGCCTCGATCAGAGCCTTGGTAGCTTCGCCTGTTGCAACATTACCTGCGATTACCTGAAGTTCCGGATATACTGTCTTGATCTCGCGGACTGCTTTTAAAATGTTTTCTGAATGACCATGTGCAGAATCAATTACGATCACATCTACATTAGCCTTCACAAGCGCATCAACACGTGCAAGCACATTTGCTGTGATACCAACCGCAGCACCACAGAGAAGTCTTCCCTGTGCATCCTTGGCTGCAAGCGGATACTTAATCTGTTTCTCGATATCCTTGATGGTAATGAGTCCTTTTAAATTAAAGTCATCATCTACAATGGGTAATTTCTCCTTACGGGATTTCGCAAGGATCTTCTTGGCATCCTCAAGTGTGATTCCTTCCTTAGCTGTGATCAGTCCTTCTGAAGTCATGCACTCCTTGATCTTTCTGCTGAAATCTGTCTCAAATTTAAGATCACGGTTTGTGATAATACCTACCAGTTTTCTGCCTTCTGTGATCGGAACACCGGAAATACGGTATTTCGCCATCAGATCATTGGCATCCTTCAGTGTATGCTCTGCTGAAAGATAAAACGGATCGGTGATAACACCGTTCTCAGAACGTTTAACTTTGTCAACCTCTTCTGCCTGTGCCTCGATAGACATATTCTTGTGAATGATACCGATACCACCCTGTCTGGCCATAGCAATTGCCATTCTGTGCTCTGTAACTGTGTCCATTCCCGCACTCATCATGGGGATATTCAGCTTTACTTTCTTGGTTAAATACGTTGAAACATCAACCTGATTCGGAATTACTTTAGAATAAGCCGGAACCAGCAGGACGTCATCAAACGTAATGCCTTCACCAATAATAGTACCCATTGCATTTCCTCCCTTTGTGTAAGATATTTTAAATTTGTGAACTAGTGTAACAAAAAACAAGATTCATGTCAATCCAAAAAAACTTTACTCGGTGCAGAATTTTTCATGGTATTGGCAAGTTCATCATCCAGCTCCAGGATCACCTTGCAGGTTTCTCCGCTGTCTCTTACGATCATGGCATAGCGCTTATGATCCTCAATACCTGAGGAAAAGTCTATGGTTTTCATCTTCTGATTTCCGTTGTAATAATCCATTCTGTGGGATTTCAGAGGTGCCACAAGATCAGCCTCCGCAAGCTGGAGTGATTTTACTCTTTTTCTCTTTGACTTGGACATGATCATATCAATATCCAGTTCCCCGTTAACAAACAGATATTCATATTCCAGGTCTGTTTTCGGAATTACAAAATAACATGCAACACCAAGAGCGATAGCCGGAACCAGAAGAAGTGCATTCAGCACCAGACCTCCCAGAACCATGATCACGGTCAGTGCAATAAGACCGTATTTTACAACAAGATCCTTCCCTGTCTGTTTCTTCTTTACCAGAAGTTCTGAATATAAGTCACTCATTTGCTTCTTCCTTTCGTAATTTACTGATTTCTTTTGATTATAACACAAAAAGAGAGCCGCGTCCATGACGCAGGCCCTCTCATTTTGTAAATTATTTACCTGCCTGATTGAAATTACATCATTCCCATTCCCGGGTTTGGTGCCGGAGCAGGAGTATCCTCTTTGATCGTGGAAACTACAGCTTCTGTTGTAAGGAGTGTAGATGCAACACTTGTTGCGTTCTGAAGTGCACTTCTTGTAACCTTTGCAGGATCAAGGATTCCATTTTCAACCATGTTTACATATTTCTCATTCAGAGCATCAAAGCCTGTACCTACCTCAGACTCTCTTACCTTGTTGATGATAACAGCGCCTTCCAGTCCTGCGTTTGCAGCAATGTGGAACAACGGAGCCTCAAGGGCTTTCAGGATCACATAAGCACCTGTCTTCTCATCTCCCTCAAGTGTTGTTGCAAGCTTTGCAACCTCTTTGGAAGCATGGATGTAAGCAGATCCGCCGCCTGCGATGATACCTTCCTCAACAGCTGCTCTTGTTGCTGCAAGAGCATCCTCAAGACGAAGCTTTGCTTCTTTCATCTCTGTCTCAGTAGCAGCACCTACACGGATAACAGCTACGCCGCCTGCCAGTTTTGCAAGTCTTTCCTGAAGTTTTTCTTTATCAAACTCGGATTTTGTCTCCTCGATCTGCGCACGGATCTGAGCAACACGTTTTGCGATGGCATCTTTATCGCCAAGACCATCAACGATAACTGTATTCTCTTTCGCAACCTTAACGGATTTTGCACGTCCGAGCTGCTCCATTTTAGCTTCTTTCAGATCAAGACCGAGCTCGTCAGAGATCACCTGTCCGCCTGTCAGGATCGCAATATCCTGAAGCATCTCTTTTCTTCTGTCACCATAGCCAGGTGCTTTAACAGCTACTACCTGGAAGGTTCCTCTCAGTTTGTTAACGATCAGGGTTGTGAGAGCCTCACCCTCAACATCTTCTGCAATGATGAGAAGCTTTGCACCAGCCTGAACAACCTGCTCAAGAAGCGGAAGGATCTCCTGGATGTTGCTGATCTTCTTATCTGTGATCAGAATGTACGGATCATCAAGAGTTGCCTCCATCTTCTCCATATCTGTAGACATGTATGCGGAAATATATCCACGGTCAAACTGCATACCTTCAACAAGGTCAAGCTCTGTATGCATGGTCTTGGACTCCTCAACAGTGATAACACCATCCTTGGAAACCTTCTCCATAGCGTCTGCAACCAGCTGTCCAACCTGCTCATCACTTGCAGAGATTGCGGCTACATTAGCGATCTGAGCTTTTCCGTTGATTGCCTGGCTCATGTTCTTGATCGCTTCTACTGCAACATCTGTTGCTTTTTTCATTCCTTTTCTGAGGATGATCGGGTTCGCTCCTGCTGCCAGGTTCTTCATTCCCTCATGTACCATTGCCTGTGCAAGTACAGTCGCTGTTGTAGTACCATCACCAGCTACATCGTTTGTCTTGGATGCAACCTCTTTGATGATCTGGGCACCCATATTCTCGAATCCGTCCTCAAGCTCAATCTCTTTTGCAATGGAAACACCATCGTTTGTGATAAGCGGAGCACCGAAAGATTTGTCAAGTACTACATTTCTTCCTTTCGGTCCAAGTGTCACTCTTACTGTATCTGCAAGTTTATTTACACCAGCTTCAAGTGCTGCTCTTGCTTCTGCGCCATATTTAATCTCTTTTGCCATGATAAAATGACCTCCTATTTATATTGATATACGATAAGATGTTTATATTATTTAATGATTGCCAGGATATCTTCCTGCTTTACAATAATATAATCAGTTCCATCCATCTTTACTTCTGTTCCTGCATATTTGGAATAGATAACAGTATTTCCGACTTCTACTTCCATTTTTACTTCTTTCCCGTTTACAACTCCGCCAGGTCCAACTGCAATAACCTCTGCCTGCTGTGGTTTCTCCTGTGCCTGTCCCGGAAGCACAATCCCGGATGCTGTTGTTTCTTCTGCTTCAACCTGTTTTAATACTACTCTGTCGCCTAAAGGTACTAACTTCATGATCTATGTTCCTCCTTTATAAGTTCCATCTTCGTCTGCTAGCACTCACTTTCTACGAGTGCTAATCACTATGGCTATATTAGTGAATTTCACATATTTTCGCAACCCTTTTAAGATATAGTTTTTCTATATTATTCTAATTTTATCTCTTTAATACTCTTTTTTTCTCTTGTTTTCTTAATTTCATTATTTATTTTGATTTTATGAAACAGACAAAAAAGAGACTCCCACGATAATGGGAAGTCTCTTTTGTCACGTTCTTTATCTTATATCAAGCATCTGACAGTGCTGATCACATTATGCCTTCTTGCTTCTCTGTGCTTTTATCTCCTCAAGCTCATCAAAGATCACTTCATTAAGAACTTTAATGTAAGTTCCCTTCATACCGGATGAACGGGATTCGATCACACCTGCACTCTCGAATTTACGCAATGCATTTACGATCACAGATCTGGTGATACCTACACGGTCAGCAATCTTGCTGGCAACCAGGATACCCTCATCCCCATCCAGCTCATCAAAGATATGGATGATCGCCTCAAGCTCTGAGAAGGACAGTGTACTGAATGCCGATTTAACGATCTGCTGTTTTCTGTCTTCTTCCGCGTTCTCATCATGAACCGCACGCATCATTTCCAGGCCTACAACTGTTGTACCATACTCGCTGACGATAATATCTTCAATATCATAGGGATGATCATTGCGGTACATGAATAACGTTCCCAGTCTCTCACCTGCAATATCGATCGGATTCACGATTCCCTGATAATTTCCGGGTACATGCTCAAAGCCAAGTGTCTGGAGATTGACATTCTCCTTTGTGGAAAGAACACCAAGAAATCTCTCATTTAATAACGGGTCGATATGTCCGCCAATCTTGTCATCGATCAGCTCTGTGATCTCATCCACACCCGGGCAGATACTGACTCCCAGAACCTTACCTTTCTTACTGAGTACCAGGATATTGGAACTTAAGGTTTCCATGAGCACCTGACAAATGTCGTTAAACACTACCTTGCTTGAGCTGCTGTTATGCAGAAGCTTATTGATTTTTCTAGTTTTATCTAGCAACTGAACGCTCATTTTTCCTCCTTTCACTTTCGTACCTTGAAAGAAATCGTTTTTCTAGTCTAATATTACACGTTATTCTGGAAATTTACAAGACATTTTTATATTTTTTTTATTTTTAACGGGATTTTCTGAAAATTAATAGAAAAGCATTTTTTCGATCAATCTTCATCTTTTGGTTTTTGTTCCACATATCCGCAGGTTTCCTGGCTACAAACCAGTTTATTTCCCTTTTCGAGCATATAATTACCACATTTCGGACATTTCTTTGCAGAAGGTTTCTGCCAGGACATAAAATCACATTCCGGATTATTTTCACATCCGTAATATTTTCTGCCTTTTTTCGTTTTTTTCATAACAATTTCGCCGCCGCACTTCGGACATGCAACACCGATCTTCTCATAATATGGTTTTGTATTACGGCAGTCCGGAAATCCGGGACATGCAAGAAATCTTCCATGAGGACCGTACTTGATCACCATGTTGCGGCCACAGTTGTCGCAGATCACATCCGTAACCTCATCCTGTATATCAACTTTCTCAAGCTCTTTTTCAGCCTCATCCACATCATGCTTCAGATCCGGATAGAAGTTACGTACAACCGTTTTCCACTGTACAGTACCAGCTTCCACGCAGTCCAAAAGCCCCTCCATAGTTGCTGTAAAGTTTACATCCACAATACTTGGAAAAGCCTGTTTCATAATATTATTAACAACCTCTCCAAGCTCTGTGACGTAAAGATTTTTCTGTTCCTTAGATACATAGCGTCTGCTGATGATCGTTGTGATGGTCGGCGCATACGTACTTGGACGTCCGATTCCAAGCTCTTCCATGGTCTTTACAAGTGACGCCTCTGTGTAATGTGCCGGCGGCTGTGTAAAATGCTGCTCCGGCTTCAGCTCTTTCAGCTTCAGCTCCATACCCCTTTCCAGACTTTGACTTAAAACATTGCCCTTTTTGTCATCGCCCTCTTCTGTGTATACAGACATAAAACCATCAAAGGCAACCTTGGATGCCGCAACCGTAAACACATACTCACCTGCTCCGATCTTGACAGACGTGGTCTCATAACGTGCCGGTGCCATTCTGCTTGCCGCAAAACGTCTCCAGATCAGCTGATATAAACGGAACTGATCCCTGGTCAGGGATTCCTTCACCAGAACTGGTGTCCTCGCAATATCTGTAGGACGGATTGCCTCATGAGCATCCTGTATCTTTTGTCCGTTTTTGATTGCCTTCTCTGTCTGAGAAACATAATCTAAACCATACTGCTCAGAAATATAAGTTCTTGCTGCCGCATCTGCTTCCTCTGAAATTCGAGTGGAATCTGTACGCAGATAGGAGATCAGACCTACCGTACCACTGCCTTTTACATCCACACCTTCATATAACTGCTGTGCCAGGCGCATAGTCTTCTGCGTAGAAAAATTCAATGTCTTGGCAGCTTCCTGCTGCAGAGTACTTGTGGTAAACGGAAGGGGCGCGTTTTTGATCCTCTCACCTTTTTTTACTTCTGTGATCTCATATTTACAGTCTTCCAGACTTTTCAGAATCTCATCCATTTCCTGACGGTTTCTGATCGGAAGTTTTTTATCCGTTCCATAGAACTTGGCTGTCAACGGCTTCTTCTCACCCTTTACCTGAAATTCACCCTCCAGGCTCCAGTATTCTTCAGGAATGAATGCATTGATCTCATCTTCTCTGTCACAGATGATACGCAGTGCCACAGACTGTACACGGCCTGCACTTAAGCCTCTTTTTACCTTGGCCCAGAGCAGCGGACTGATGGTATAACCTACCATACGATCCAGCATACGCCTTGCCTGCTGTGCATCTACCAGGTTCATGTCCAGTTCCCTGGCCTGCTTGATGGAAGCCTTAACTGCTGTTTTTGTTACCTCGTTAAATGTGATCCTGTGCATCTTTGCAGTATCTGTCTTCAAAGCCTGCATCAAATGCCAGGAAATTGCTTCTCCCTCACGGTCAGGGTCAGTTGCAAGATAGATCTTATCTGCTTTTTTTGCTTCTTTGCGAAGTTTTGCAAGAAGCTCACCCTTTCCACGTATTGTAATATACTTCGGTTCAAAATCATTGTCCACGTCAATACCAAACTGGCTCTTTGGAAAATCCCTCACATGACCGTTGGACGCTTCTACTGTATAATTTGCCCCCAGAAATTTCTTTACTGTCTTCATTTTAGCAGGTGACTCTACTATCACCAGATTTTTGGCCATTTTACCTCTCCTAATCTCATTCTGCCTTCCTGTCCGGCTTAAAAGCTCCTGCCAAATCTCCGGGCAAAAAAGCATTTATTCAAGTCTGATATAATACTGTCTCCCGGTTTCCTTCACAAGCCCCATCAAAATAAGCTGTCCCAGGATCCCGGCTGTTTTTCCCGGTGAAAAACCGGTTTTTCTTATAATATGATCCAGATTTTTTGGTCGTAAATCGAGACAACTATACACCAAATCCAAATCCGTTGCAAGTCCTAACTTGCTTTTTTCAGACAAATTTGTCTTTTTTTTCACAGATAATCCCCACTCATCCAGAAGTATTTCCGGAGAGTATGCAATTCCTGCTCCGTCGTAGATCAGCTTGTGACAGCCTCTGCTCAGAGCATCATTTACTGCTCCCGGAATGGCATATACCATCTTCCCCTGTTCCAGTGCACAGGCAGCTGTGATCAGTGAGCCGCTCTTTTCTTTTGCTTCCACCACAAGCACCAGATCTGCCAGTCCGCTGATGATCCGGTTCCTTGCCGGGAAATAATATGCCCTGCCTTTGGTACCTGGTTCATATTCGCTGATAATCCCTCCGTTTTTTTCTGGGATTCTCCGGTAAATACCTCTGCTGGATGAAGGATAACAGATATCCACACCGTTTCCCAGAACCGCAAATGTCGGGGTACCACCTTCCAGAGCACCTTTATGACCCTCAGCATCAATGCCGGCCGCCATACCGCTGATCACCTGCACCCCATGTTCACTTAAGAATTTTCCGTAATTAAATGCCTGTATCCGTCCGTAAGGACTGCATAGTCTTGCTCCTACGATTGCAGCTGTAGGTTTGTCATCATCCGGAAATCTTCCAATATAATATAATTGTTTTGGCATGCCAGAAAGTTCCTGAAGTCTTGCCGGATAGAGACTGCTATCCTTACTGGCACATTGTATCCTTGTTCGCTGTATTTCTTCCATATAAAATACCTTCCTTTTTTCTGTTTTATGACCAGTATTTCTTGTCATATGCCCGGTAAGCCAACGCTTCGCAGATATGTTCTTCCTTTATCTTTTCGGAAGATTCCATATCTGCGATGGTCCTGGCCGTTTTCTGTATCTTATGATTTGCTCTGTT
>ENA-USYV01002944-USYV01002944.1-human-gut-metagenome-genome-assembly--contig:-NODE-2944-length-12835-cov-4.454852_pt1 | contig 12835 bp, 12 predicted proteins | sample MGYA00250066_ERZ773514 | MGnify/ENA primary metagenome ERZ773514 (study PRJEB29103, sample SAMN06112049) | human gut metagenome | biome: human gut; feature: ankylosing spondylitis patient; material... | reverse complement strand
ACCAACGATCCTCACAGACAGTTGGTATATTTCACATATAGATACATATCAGTTTTTACACCGACATGAGGGAACAGATCAGGATATACCGCTGTATTTTTCCCAACCTGCAAAATGTAGGGTTCTTCATGTGTGTAGCATGAAGTTAGGGACCTACATGTATCGTTAGTATATGCTATTCGTATAAATCCTCTCCATACAGAAATGGGGAATCAAAATCTTTCAGTAGTGGATGATTGGTATCCTTCTCGCTCAAGATTGCCTTACCAGCAGGAATTCTCCAGCAAATGTTTAGTGAATCATCCAATATGCTGATTCCCCCATCATGCTGCGGAGCATAAAAGTTGTCACATTTATATTGGAATATAGCTATTTCACTTAGTACTGCAAAACCATGAGCAAAACCACGAGGAATAAAGAATTGACGATGATTCTCCTCTGTCAACTCCACCACCACATGCTGACCATAAGTAGATGAATCCTTACGGACATCAACAGCCACATCCAGCACTGCACCCTTTACACAACGTACCAACTTACTTTGACTATAAGGCATAGTTTGAAAATGTAGTCCCCTCATCACTCCATACGAGGACATACTTTCATTATCCTGTACAAACTTGACGGGACGTACCTTTTCGTCAAACTCCCTTTGCGAGAACGATTCAAAGAAGTAACCTCTATCATCCTTAAAGAGGCGTGGTTCAATAATCACTACTCCCTCAATATTTGTCTTAATAACTTCCATACAGAGGATTATCTATTCTTATACATATCTTCATAATAGCTCTCGTAAACACCGCTGGTGATATTATCCATCCACTCCTGATTATCCAGATACCACTTCACCGTTTTCTCAATGCCCTCTTCAAACTGCAGGCTGGGCTCCCAGCCCAGCTCATTCTTCAGCTTCGTAGAGTCGATAGCATACCGCAGGTCATGTCCCATACGATCCATTACATACGTAATCAACTCATCGCTATACCCTTCAGGATTACCCAATAACCGGTCCACAGTTTTAATAATCACATGGATGATATCGATGTTCTTCCACTCGTTAAAGCCGCCGATGTTATATGTATCCGCTATCCTACCATTGTGGAAAATCACGTCTATAGCTCTTGCATGATCCACCACATAGAGCCAGTCGCGCACATTCTCTCCCTTACCATATACTGGTAACGGTTTGCGATGACGGATATTATTAATAAACAGCGGAATCAGCTTTTCAGGAAACTGATAAGGTCCATAGTTGTTAGAGCAATTTGTCACTACAGTTGGCATGCCGTAGGTATCGTGAAAAGCACGTACAAAGTGATCACTACCAGCTTTTGAAGCCGAGTAGGGTGAATGTGGATTATATTTCGTTGTTTCTTTGAAGAACTCATCTCCATATACTTCATGCGCCGATATATCCGAGGATATGCCTTCAGGGTGCGTCAATTCCAGCGCGCCATATACCTCATCTGTTGAAATATGATAGAAGCGTTTCCCTTCATATCCTTCCGGAAGATACTCCCAGGTTAATCTGGCAGCTTGTAATAAAGAGAGAGTTCCAAGAACATTCGTACGAGCAAAAGTAAACGGATCTCTGATACTACGATCCACGTGACTTTCGGCAGCTAAATGGATGACTCCATCTATATGATACTGTTTAAAAATCTTCAGCATCATCTCAAAGTCACAAATATCTGCTTTCACAAAAGTGTAGTTTGGTTTATTCTCTACATCTTTTAGGTTAGCTAGATTTCCCGCATAAGTCAACTTATCCAGATTGATAATATGGTAATCGGGATACTTGTTCACAAACAAACGCACCACATGGCTGCCTATAAATCCGGCACCACCGGTAATAATAATATTTCTTTTAAAGTCCATACTCAATAATTAAGTGTTCATCAATAAGTTTAGCGTTCCAGTTCCTCTACCACTTTCATCAGATATTGCCCATACTGATTTTTCAGCATCGGTTTTGCCTGTTCACGCATTTTGTTGCCGTCGATCCACCCTTGCCTAAAGGCGATGCCTTCCAGACAAGCCACTTTCAGTCCCTGACGTTTTTCAATCACCTCAATAAAGGTTGACGCCTCACTGAGTGAATCATGCGTACCCGTATCCAGCCAGGCAAAACCACGTCCCAGTGTTTGCACTTTCAGCTCACTATCTTCCAGGAATCGTTGGTTCACAGTAGTAATCTCCAGTTCTCCACGGACCGAAGGTTTAATATTCTTTGCCACATCCACCACCTTGTTAGGGTAGAAATAAAGCCCCACCACCGCATAGTTAGATTTCGGCTGTACAGGTTTTTCTTCAATGCTAAGACAGTTACCCTCACCATCAAATTCCGCTACGCCATAGCGCTCAGGATCGCTTACCCAATAGCCAAACACCGTAGCCTTCTGTTCCTCTTCTGCTGTACGTACCGCCTCCTTCAGCAAAGCGCTGAAACCATTGCCGTGAAAAATATTATCACCAAGAACAAGACAAGCAGAATCATTACCTATAAACTCATCTCCAATGATAAAGGCCTGCGCCAACCCATCGGGTGACGGTTGTTCCGCGTATTCAAACCTCACACCATAATCACTGCCATCACCCAATAAGCGCTTGAATCCCGGCAAGTCGTACGGAGTAGAGATGATCAATATCTCACGGATACCCGCCAACATCAACACCGAGATAGGATAATAAATCATCGGCTTATCAAAAATAGGAATCAGCTGTTTGCTGATACCTTTGGTTATAGGATACAAACGCGTACCGCTACCACCGGCTAAAACAATACCTTTCATATTATCTATTTCTCTTTACAAATATTCCACAAAAACAACACATTACCAATCAAGTACCTGCGCCACATCCGTTTCGGTTCTTTTAACAACCGATAGAGCCACTCCAATGAATGTCGCTGCCACCATAACGGAGCCCGTTCGGTAGTGCCTGCATAAAAGTCGAATACCGCCCCTACAGTACCCACATGGCAGTGAATATCCAGTTCCTGCCAGTTGCTATAAGTCCACTTTTCCTGCTTGGGAGCCGTCATTCCAATCCATAATAAATCGGGATTTGCTTTGTTGATAGCCGATACAATAGCCACATTATCTTCTTGTGAAAATTCAGGCTTATAGGGAGGGGAATAAGTCACCACTTCCAAGTTAGGATAGTCTACTGCTGCCCGTTGTTTTATCAAGGCCAGCACTTTCTCCGAGCTACCCATAAACATACATCGGCCTCCTTTATCATTAAGCCGTTTCATCTCAAAGGAAAAGAGGTCCCATCCTGCTATGCGCTCCTGGGGTTGACTCTTCATCTTCAGCCACTTGCAAACTTTCACAATGCTTGCTCCATCAGGGATAAGTGCATCTCCCTTCATCAATGCCTCGGCAAAAAGTGCATCTTTAAGTGCTGTGTTGTACGAGTGTGCGTTAATGGTGTTGATAAGCAACTTGCCTTGAGGCAATGCTTGTAATTGGTTTAAACCCTCCATGATGGAGAGCTCTTTTAGTCTTATCATGTGATATTAAAATTATATGATGAAATAGTGCACAATTTATACAGTTCCACCATTCGATTCGCCTTGTTATCCCAAGACAATTCTTTCTGCCGTTGACGACAATTCAATGAAAGCTGCTTTAGCAATTCCCTATCTGATTCAAGTTCATTCAGTGTACTCGCAAAATCGACTATCGACTGTGTTGGGTTTGACAATGCGATCTTACGACCAATAGTATCATTTATAACTGCAGCCATACCACAAGTATCAAAACACACTACTGGCAACTGATTACTAACAGCTTCCAATACTACTGTGGAAGTATCTTCACTTACGCTGGTAAATAGAAATATCTGAGAAGAACGCATACTCTCATGCACTTCATGATTTGATTTATTTCCATGCCATATCACTTGATCAGTAATCCCTAATGATACTGCTAAAGCTTCTGCTATAGAAACCTGCTCATCTGTGCCAGTACCATATACATCCAATACAATTCGTTTATTTTTCGTTACAGAAATAGCTTTCAAAGCCAAAGATAACTGCTTCCGAAAATCAAATTTCCCCACCCACAAAACATGAAAAGATTCTTCATCAAAGCGCTCTGTAGAAACATATGGCAAGGGAAAACATCCTGTTTCAGGTATTATCACTGATTTTATTTTTTTATATATCTTGATGGCACGATATGAATTAGGAATAGAACTAACCAAAACATCTGCCCTTTTAAATGCTCTGTTTACTCTCCTATCATATTTCAACTGAAACACATTAATAATATTTTTCACCCCATTAAATAACTTCATTTTTAGCCCAGCTCCCTCAAGATATGCCAATGGAAATTGCTTCAATCCTCCGATAGGTCCCCACACAAAAGGCACCTCTTTAATCTTCCAAAGATATCCAGGTTCACGAAATCCAATCATATTAAGCTGATGTATTATATCAATATGATGAGCCTTCATAATACCAAGAGCCATCTCATATGTACGATATTGCCAAATACGATAGTGCTTATAGAAGCGCCAATCTCCCTGATTCCAACACATCCTTCTTATCTCCTCCGACACTGGATTATAATAAAAGTGTATGTTCTTAGCTTGTGGAAGTGTAGGTAGTACTGATTCTATTTTATCACGAAATTCACCTTCAGTGATAACATATAACTCACAATATTTAGCCAAGCTCAGGCACCAATTCCAAGCCATACCAGGTTCACTACCCATATTCGGTGAACATGCGTAGGCGTTGATTAAGATAGAAAGCATATAGGATTATAAATGAATTTTTGTTTTAAGGAACTCTATAGCCATAGAACAACTCAATGAGCACCCCATCACTGTGAGAAACATTACAAACGGATTATCTGTTAAAAATGTAATATTTTTTAAATAATAGAAAATAAAGAAAGAGTGAATCAACCACAGATTCATCGAATGTTTTCCAAAGAAAAACAATATTTTACCTCCATACACAAAATTGCATATATTTACAACACCTACTATAAATATTGGTACTGTAAACAATTCCGTAATTCCAATCACCGGAAGGTAAGCTCTCACTAAAATGGGAATAATGAGTAAGAACGGAGCTAGCACGTAATTATCAAACAACCATGCGCACTTCCTATACAACCACCTAAACACATCAAATCTTGCAAAGAAACACCCCAGCATAAAGATATTCAAGTCAATTAGCACCATCTTTAAATGCCTCTCCACAATAACACCGTCATCTAAATGTAATACATTATTCTGTACTCTAGTAAGAACCAGTAGTCCAACCATTAATAACAGATACCCTTTCCATCCCAATGTTATCTTACTGATGAAATAGAATAGAATAAGTTGTTCCACATAGAGCGAGAAGAACCACCACTCCCCATTATACGAAGCTGTTAAACCAGAAAGGTTATAGAAAAAGCTCTTCGCATCCAGTGTATAATATCCCACTATCCATCCCAAAAAGATAAAAGGTACTGCTATCCACCAAAAAGAAACATACAATTTCTGCAATCGCTTCCCAATATTCGCCCATGTTAATACTTTCGTTGTAGCTACACATTGCAAACCATACCCCGCCATAAAGAGGTAAATGGGTACACATATTTGCAAGGCTTTAATTATTGGTATCCCCATCAACCATATATTAGTTGGGATGCGCTCAGGAAAAGCAAATAGATGAAATAGCACCATACAAAGAATAGCTCCCCCTTTTATTTGTATAGAATGTTCTTTGGTTAAACTCATGTCATTTTTTATACAGCCTTAACCACAGCTTTCCAGTCATAATCCATATCCTTAAATGTCTGAGCAAATAACCTAGCGCCACAACGTAGAATATATGCAGCAAGCACCACAATAGCTAACATTACGATTAAATTGAATGGAAAGATGACATTCATTTTATCAGTAAAGAGAGAGGTTTGTACTAAATATATTTCCAAACACAGACCACCAATTAATTTAATAAGCCAACCTACTATCTTATGGCAATAGAGCCTCTTCATCAACTCTGAATTACATACCTTATAAAAATAGAATACAGAACCTAGCAATGGTAGCCAAGTTAACATCTGAAGCTTATTGTATGCCATATTATCTTTAAAAGCATATAGCATATAAAACACCACAATGCATCCTATTAATTTTAAACCATCCCAAGCACAATGAAACTTATATTCTTGTTGTGAAACACCAATCATTGCTCCCATCAACATAAATATAAAAAAGTGAAACCACTTAAAATAGCCCTCTCCATACATATTAAAATTAACAGAAGTATCAGCTAATATAAACCAAATAGCACATGCTAGTCCTACTATCATAAATACCCATTTCAAGTATCCAATCAAATAACGTTGTACAAAATATAGAACTACATAATATAACATTATACAGCTAACAAACCATCCTCCACCTGTTAAAAGCACTTTATCGATACTATCGTGATAACCAAAAAACAAAGAACCTAATATTGCCCATGCTAAAATAGTAGGATAGATACGGTTAATACGTCGTTTATACCAATTATCAAATCGTCCCATTCTACCTAAAAATAGCGTAAAACCGGAACTGAAGAAAAAAAGAGCATCACCAATTGCCCCACCAGTAGCTAATGCATCAAACTTAGGATAGAGTATATCCATATGCGAGTTGGTAATAATTAATGCAGCAAAGCATTTTAAAATATCAATACTTACGTTTCTTTGTTTTATTCCCATTATTTAAAGATAAATGATATTTTTTATCAATGTTCCACCTATACCTATCGCTATGAGACACAAAGTAAGTCCACCTACAAAAGTAATAATATCGGAACTCTGACCTACGTCTATATAAAATGACACATTACGTCTCATAGATTCAAATAATTCACTTTCAATCCTATCATTTTAATTACTCTCATTCCACCTAACAATAAATAAGTCAGATTATATTTCAACATTAAAATAAGTAAACGAAGCTTCAAAGGCAAATGAGCCACATTTATTTCTTCTATACCAATTCTAACATCCTTCATACCCATGTATCGTTTTAATTCTTTTCTAGCAGAAAAGAAAGACGTATCAGATAATCGCACTATCAACTCCAATGCACTAAATACAATAGTACCAATGTAATATGGAAAAATATCCATATTTTTTTCTTTTAAATAAATATTTCGTAGGATAGCACGCTGTTCCACACCTATTATTTTATCTTCTACAAGACTTTTAACATTATTCAAAGATGAAGTCATCAATCCTTTTTCTTTTATTATGTAATTATATAGCACATCATCCATAACCGCTATCGTTTTAGCGTAACAAAAAAACTTCGCATTGAATAACTTGTCTTCTATTAATTTAATTCCTTTCGGAAATAAAATGTTATTATCCATCAATACAGATCTTTTATATAAAAATCGCCACACTCCAGAGAATTCTTTACTATCCCATAAATGATTCAAATCAATAAAACTATTTACATTCTGTTGAGTAATACCCAAAAACCGAGGAAGATAATCATGTATTATTTCGTCATTTGTCTGATATACATATGGTGTTTCAGCCCTGTCATAATGTATTCCTCCTTGATCTTCATAAATAGTTTGAAAGCCAAAATGCACGGCATCGTAATTACCTTCCTTTGCTTTTAAATAAGCTTTAGATAACATTCCTTGATTTATATAATCGTCAGGATCAAAGAAATATACATATTCTCCTTGAGCAATTTTTAGTCCCTCATTTCGAGCCTGAGATAATCCTTGATTTTTAAAAGAAAAAAGTTTAATCTCGCCCTTAATAGATATCTTATCTTTATAAACTTGAAGCAAATTGTCTGTACTCCCATCATTTATGATTATAATTTCATAATCTTTAAAATCCTGTATTAGTATGCTATTAATAGCTCTTTCTATATATTGTGCCACATTATAACATGGCAAAATTATACTTATAGCATATTTGCTAAATCTATTCATTCTTAGTTGTATATTCTACAAATGATTTATATCTTTAAATTAATTCATCTCTATAGGTTAGGCATCTATTCTTTATTTTAAAAAAAGTATGAAACTATGATACTAGGTTTAGCAACACCTGCATTATCCGATAAATTCGACTTATCTTTTTCATTATACTCAATCAGATTAAAGAAATTACCTAAATGATTACCTGAAGACATATTAGCCAATAAATTCATGTTATCTGAGACTATAAAAATAGAATAATCTCACACCTCAAAAGTTCATATGAAAAATGAGCTACACTTTCTTCATTGAATATCCACTCAAAAAATAATATAGAGGTTTAATAACCCATAGAGACGACGATTCTTTTCGACACATCCATCATGGATTCACTATTATATGATTACACAGCTTACTTTTGAGAACAATTAAATCGTTTATATATCTTTATTTATCTAAAAAAGATAAGTGTTTCTCTTTCTCTTCTTCTATTTCAAATCTATTACGAATCTTCTTCGCTGGCACTCCGCCCCATATCTCACAAGGCGGTATATCCTTCGTAACCACTGACCCAGCAGCTATGATACTACCTTTACCAATCGTTACTCCTGACATGATAATTGCAGCTGTACCAATCCACACGTCATCTTCTACGATGGTAATACCATTATTTCCTTTTTCACCATTCCAGATGTTTTTACCCGGTATAGAAAAAGTGTGATCCTGACGCCCCACAAAACATACACGACCTGCCATCAAAATATTATTGCCAAAATAAACATTAGAAGCCACATTACAATAATCACCAAATTGTACATTATGCCCTATCCGTACATTCATATTCTGTGCAAAGCCTGTACCTTTCATTACCCGTACAAAGCCCTCATACTTTACCCACGGATAACGTAAATGAAACATGTACCATGTACGTAGCAGGTTGAATATATAGCGTAACGTAAAGTTTAGTTTGCTTGCCCCATTTGGCATATTACTATAATCGATCTTCATCATTTATAAACTTTCTTGCAAGCTTCAAAGATGCGAGCTGCCGCTTTATCTGGTGTATAATTACTTTCTATCTCTATGGATTTTTGTCCCATAGTGCGCAAGTCGGCTTGATGGAATTTCGCTAATGTATATACAATGGTTTTAGGCTTCAACGGGTCGAACTTATAACCATTTACCCCTTCTAACACTAACTCATAATGACCACCATTATAAATAGAACATGCTACAGGTTTGCCACATGCCATAGCTTCGGGAATCACTAAACACCAATTATCCTCAAGTGTAGGCATTATAAAAACATCGCACAAGGCGTAGTACTTGTAAAGTTCATTGTAACTAATGCCACCCATGATGTGAATGGAATCATTGGAAGCATACTGTTCTCTCATGGGATTTTCTAAAATACCCTTACCAATTACTAACAAATTATCATTAGAATACTTTCTTGTATGCTCCTCCCAAACAGCGAGTAGTTCCTTAATACCTTTACGATCAACCATCTGTCCGACAAAGAGGAAAGTTAGCCCCTCCTTTAATTTCAGTTCTTTACGAAAGACATCTTTGTCTACATTAGTCACTTTTTCCACCGCTTGTGATAAGCCAAAACTGTCAGCACACATACACCCTTTCACTTTCGGTGTTTTTTTGAAATACAAGCCTTCATTCAAGTACTCTTCAGTTAATGCACCATTGATTAAAAAAACATCGACAGGCATCCCCACAATACAGCGATACAAAGAACGCCATGCAGGGGAGTTACGCTCTACATATGCAGTACGTTCGTAGAACATACAAAGTTTTTTTCTATGAGTTATTGCATAGCGAATACCTATAGGAGCCCACCCTCCAAATCCTTCAGTGATAACGACATCTGCCCCCACAGATTTTACAGCTTTGTATAATCCCGGTTGCTTCTTTATCACCAATGCACTGTTAGCAAAGTCTGACTCCTCACTGCCCATAGTTATACGTTGTTCACCACTCATCACAATAGCATGGTTACCCAATGTATTCTTCAACTTTTCTCTTACCAATTCTGAAGTATTTTCTTCCGAACAAATCAAGTAGAAATTATTACCACTGAGCCGGTTTAAGTTCTCATAGACTGGTATCCGATAATTACCGAACCACGGTGAAATCCAAAGTATTTTCATTGTTTTCTTTTATAATCTTCTATTACTTCTTCATAATAAGTTATCTGCTGTTTCACAATCACATCCAAACTAAAAGCATCTTTGATACGTTGTTTAGCATTTAAGGAAATAGCAGTTTTCTTTTCTTCAGACAAAGCTAGTATTTGCTGTATCTTATCGGCCAATTTACGGGAGTTTCGAGGTTCAATTAAATAACCACTCTTACCATCCTCTATAATTTCGCTCATACCACCCGAACTACTGCCCAATACAATTCCACAGCAAAGCATCGCCTCAATGCAGACCATCGGCATATTTTCCCACCACGAAGGAAAACAAATCAAGTCAGCAGAAGTATACAACTTCATCAATTCCTGACGTTCCACTTTACCGACAAGATGAAACCAAGCCTGATTGCCATACCGCATTTGCAACTGATCAGCATATGCCCCCGTCTTCCCTACCAAATTCAAACGAAATTTATAAAAAGGATACTCTTTATGAAGTATTTGACAAGCTTCTGCCAAATCACCACATCCTTTCCAGTCGCAAACTGTACCAGCAAAAAGAATCTCTTTTACCTCATGAGATTCTACTTTTCGCTGGAAACCTTTCCATTGTTCCACATTGATTGGATTATAAATCACCCGTATCTTCTCTCGCATAACTCCTGCATATCGTTCAGCCCACACCTTTAGCGAAGTACTACATGATGACAAATATGCAGCCTTTTTCATCTCTAAAAGTTCCTTTCTTCCTTGCCAGTAATAATGCCAATTGTTTTTCGAGAAAGATTGAAGAGAGAAATTATTATGATCTAACAATATAGGTGTATGCAACCGTACCACAATAGGAATATTCAGTTGTTGCAAAAAATAACCTTCAGCCCCATATTCAGGTACCTCTATTATATCCGCACCTCCTAGTTCATTTATAAACTGTACGATCTGCTTACGATAACTATAAAAGCGATATATAGGACGAAATTTCTTCCACAAAGAAGGTTTCTCTATTTCAGGAATAAGAAAATCACCATTTTTAAGGCGTATAATACGTACACCCTCATTATAAACTGAATTTTGGCGAGTATCATCAGATGCACAAATCACAGTTACTTGATGCCCTGCAGCATACAAACCATGTGCCACCTCCTTTATATAGGAAGCTATACCACCACCTCGTAGTGAAGGAAGATATTCACGACAAACAAAACAAATATGCATATCTATTATACCGTATAATAATCTCCAAAAAGTAATAAAATAGGACTTTTTAAAACAATATCCAATATAGGAGCATAGTGCCAAACGATTAACTCAAACTGGCAGTAGAACCACACAATCATTACTAGTGAAATCATTTTAAGTAAAGCATCCCTATCCTTGACATTATTAAAAGCAAAAGGATAAATAAAAGGCATGAAAGCAAACAACATCATAAAATAACGATACTGTGCTAATGGTTGCCTAAACATCGCCACTACAGCAAGCAACAACAGAAGAGTAATATTCAAAATAAAGACATTGCTATCTGAAAGCGTTTTACGATCTAACCATAGCTTTCGTAATGTAATCAATGCGATAGGAAGAGCTATAAGAAAAACTTGAGACCATACAAGACCAAACTCTGTATCGTTACGAGTTTCACTAGCCGCAAGGCGAGATACGCCATACGTCAAAGTTGAACTACTATCTACCTCTACACCTGATGCTAAACTAGGTCCTAGCATTATCAATGTAGCAAAAGCTGCTCCTACAAAAAATAAACCTTTTTTCGTAAGTTTACTATGCATAGGCTTAAAAATCAAAAATGGCACAAAGAGTAGTGTCGCAGCATGAGTAAACATGGCACAAACAACCATAATCCAATCTTTCCTTCTCATTTTACCATAATAAGCATAATTACCTAGTACATACATCATAATGCACTGCGCAAGAAATTGCTTTTGAATCTGCAACGTATATTGAAAGAAAAGATAAAAAAAAGATAATGTCAAAACCCCTGCAACTATAGGTACATGCGGTTTTTTCATTGATAAACAGAATTTTCGGAGTCCAAGAAAAACAAGTAAATAGTCCATAAAAGTTAATAATGCAGCAAACAGAGGGTAATAACCAAAAGTAAGATAGTATCCCAAATAATTATATACCCCATTCATAAACTCTCCTGAAATCTGCATTCTAGATGAATCCTTAAAATAGTCTAATCCGTAGATATAAACTAATGATTTCCAAAATCCAATATCTGGAACATTCATATAAGCAATATAATATTGCCATTGATCTCCTCCCATACGTTTTGTAGCATTGATAACAGCTAAATAACCTGCAACAGCAAAGAAATATAGATAATAATCTGATTTATTTGCATGCACTCTAATAGCTATGTAAGCTATTATTAGAGGGATACCAATAAAAGGAGGTGTAATCAGAAACAATAAGAAATATCCAATGATATATCCCCAATTTGTTTTGGACTTTATATCTAATAATTGATGAATCATTATATCTAGACGCTATTATGTTAATCGATTCATAATCTTTTTGGAAAGAAAAATGCTTCTCCACAATTTATAACCTTTATCTCCCAACAAACAGACACATTTCCATTCCAACATAACCGGATTATTTATACACTTACAGATGATAACATCCAAATCGTTATTAAGAACATTCATATTTGGTTTCTCCAAATAAAGATGAATAGCAAGATTTTCAGCAACAGACTTGAAAGAGTATTTTAATTT
>ENA-USYV01002939-USYV01002939.1-human-gut-metagenome-genome-assembly--contig:-NODE-2939-length-12852-cov-5.938317_pt1 | contig 12852 bp, 9 predicted proteins | sample MGYA00250066_ERZ773514 | MGnify/ENA primary metagenome ERZ773514 (study PRJEB29103, sample SAMN06112049) | human gut metagenome | biome: human gut; feature: ankylosing spondylitis patient; material... | reverse complement strand
GGCACCTACTGGTCGAGCGGATGGGGGACGGGCATGGACAACATGCCCCGCGTGAAGCCCGAATACAACCCGATCTTTTCGCACGGACATATGGTCTGGCTCGACACCAACCTGCAGCAGATGCTGGTAGACGAATCGCTGCTGAACATCGGTTTTTATATCGAACGCTGGCAGGAGATCGAGGATATGGAGGACGAGATGAAGCGGCTGCGCGCCTATGTGAACGAACATCTCTGGGACGAGCGGACGGCTTTCCTGTACGACCGCTATGGCGACGGAACGCTCTGCACGACCAAGGGAATCGGCGCATTCTGGGCTTTGCAGGCCGATGCGCTGGATCGGGAGCGGCTCGACCGCATGGTGGCGCATCTGAGCGATACGACCGAGTTCGACCGTCCGCACCGCGTGCCGTCGCTCTCGGCCGACCATCCGAAATACAATCCGCTGGGCCGCTACTGGCAGGGCGGCGTATGGCCCGGTACGAATTACATGACCATCGACGGCCTTTACCGTAAGGGCTATCACGACCTTGCGCGGGAGATCGCCGCGAACCATTACGCCGCAGTCTTCGAGGTGTGGAAGAATACCGGCACCTTCTGGGAGTACTACGCCCCGGAGAAGATCGAACCCGGATTCATGGCACGCAAGGACTTCGTGGGCTGGACCGGACTTCCGCCCATCGCCGTCTTCATCGAGTATATCCTCGGCGTGAAGTCGGATTACTCCGAAGGCCGCATCGTGTGGGACATCGAGCATACCGAGGTCCACGGCATCGAACGCTATCCCTACGGGCCGGACGGCGTCGTGGGGCTGAAGGTCAAACGACGCGCTTCGGCCGGCGAGACGCCCTCCGTGAGCGTTGAGACCAACGTGCCCTTCGACCTGACGGTGACGTGGGGCGACGGCCGGAGCCGTACGGTCCGCGTGGAGAAGAGCGGCAGCGTGAAACTGAACTGAGCAACCCAACCTGCTTATGAAAAAGATAACGACACTTATGTGCGCCGTTGCCTTGTGGTGCTCGGCGCAGGCGCAGAGGCCCGCTCTGGAATTCAACGGGGAGGGGAAATTCAAGATCGCGCAGTTCACCGACGTGCACCTCGATCTGGGGAATCCCTACCGGCAGGCGCAGGCGGAGAAGACGATCGCTCAGATGCGTTATATCCTCGATGCGGAGCGGCCCGATCTGGTCGTCTTCACGGGCGACGTGGTGACGGGAAAACCTGCCGCCGAAGGGTGGAAGCGCGTGCTGGCGCCCGTTGCGGAGCGTAACCTGCCGTTCTGCGTGGTGCTGGGCAACCACGACGCCGAACAGGATATTCCGCGCGCCGGAATCGGCCGCATCGTCACTTCGTATGCCGGGACGCTCAACACGCTGAACGCCGACGGCGAACTGGCCGACGTGGTGCTGGAGATCGCCGGGAAGAAATCGCCTGCGGCGTTGCTTTACTGCCTCGATTCGCACGACTATTCGACTGTCGAGGGTATCGACGGTTACGGCTGGTTCACGCAGGATCAGATACGCTGGTACCGCGACCGGAGCGCCGCCTATACCGGGGCCAACGGCGGGAAACCGTTGCCGGCGCTGGCCTTTTTCCATATCGCCCTGCCCGAATACGTCGCGGCGTGGCGCAATCCCGACAATACGCATATCGGCCGCGCCGCCGAGGACGAGTGTCCGGGCGAGCTGAATCCCGGCATGTTCGCGGCAATGGTCGAGAGCGGCGACGTGACGGGGGTGTTCGTGGGGCATGACCACGACATCGACTACGTCGTTGCCGAGAAGGGTATAGCGCTCGGATACGGACGTTTTTCGGGCGACGATACGACCTACAACAACTTGCGCCCCGGCGTGCGTCTGCTGGTGCTGACCGAAGGCGAACGGGGCTTCGAGACGTGGATTCACGAGCGCGACGGACGGATCGTCGATCACGTGGAGTTCCGCGACGGCAGGATCAGCAAAGTCAAGAACAGCAATTAACAGACAAGAGATGAGAATAGGCGTGGATTTGGGCGGCACGAACGTGCGCGCCGGCCTTGTGAAAGACGGACATATCGTGCGGCTGCTTTCCGAACCCTGCAAAGCCGACCGTCCCGAAGGGGAGGTGGTGGATCATATCGCATCGCTTATCGGGGAGCTTATGCGACCTGAGGTTTCGCGGATCGGTATCGGCGTGCCGTCGGTGGTGGACGCTGCGCGGGGAATCGTATATAATGTGGTGGGCATCCCTTCGTGGCGCGAGGTTTACCTCAAAGACCTGCTCGAAAAGCGTTTCAGCGTGCCGGTGCATGTCAACAACGACTGCAACTGTTTTGCGCTGGGCGTCTGCCGCTTCGGCGAGGCGAGCGCGTTCAGCGACGTGGTGTGCGTGGCGCTCGGCACGGGCGTCGGCGCGGGAGTCGTGATCGGCGGGAAACTCTACTGCGGCCGGGACACCGGGGCGGGGGAGATCGGAAGCATCCCGTATCTGGACCGGGATTACGAATACTATTGCAGCAGCCGCTTCTTCGTGGGCCGCGGCACGACGGGCAAGGAGGCTTACGAGCGCGCCGCGGCGGGCGATCCCGAAGCGTTGGCGCTTTGGCGCGAGTTCGGGGGGCATGTCGGCCAGCTGGTGATGCTGGTGCTCTATACGTACGACCCCGAAGCGATCGTCTTCGGCGGCAGCATCGCCCATGCATTCGGCTTTTTCCGTGAAGCGATGTACGAACAGCTGAAACGGTTCCCCTATGCCAAGACCGTCGAGGGACTGCATATCTGCTGTTCGAATATCGACCACGTAGGACTGCTGGGAGCTTCGGCCTGCGAATAAATGACGCGGTGCTTTGGCGAAATCCGTTTTTTTGTTATATTTACCGGGTAAGTTGCACCGAAACCCACGAAAACGATCCGATATGAAGAGACTTTTACCTGTTTTGGCATTGTTCGCCGTATTGTGCGGCTGTTGCAGTTGCGGCAGGGTGATTCCGACCGACGGCGAAGTGGCTGTCGTGCCGCTCCCGGAGCATATCGTGGAGGGGCAGGGCACCTTCCGCCTGACCTCCGACGCCGAGGTGGTCCTGCTGTTCGACGACGAGCGTCTGTCCGGCGTGACTGCCGCGCTGAACAAGGTGCTGATGCCGCTGTTCGGCCGCGGCCCGCGGGTAAGGCATGCCGACAAGGCCGCGGACCATGCGGTGAACGTCACCCGCGACGAGACGATGCCTGCGGAGGCCTACCGCCTTTTCGTAACTCCCTGCCGGATCGACATCGTCGCCGGAGGAGCGCAGGGGGCGTTCTATGCCGTGCAGACGCTGCGCCAGCTGCTTCCGGCGGCAGCGTACGAAGCCGACGACGTGCGGGCCGTCGAACTGCCCGTCGTCACGATCGAGGACAAACCGTGTCTGGGTTACCGGGGCATGATGCTCGATGTCGGCCGTCACTTCTTCACGGTCGATGAGGTGAAGGAGGCGCTCGACATCATGGCCCTGCACAAACTCAACGTCTTCCACTGGCATCTGACCGACGATCAGGGGTGGCGCATCGAAATCAGGAAATATCCGAAACTCACCGAAATAGGTTCCGTACGCAGCCGTACGCTGATCGGCCGCGATCCGGGCGGCACGTACGACGAGAACTGCAAATTCGACGAAACGCCTTACGGCGGTTACTATACGCAGGATGAGATCCGCGACGTGGTGAATTACGCTGCGGAGCGTTTCATCACGGTGATTCCCGAAATCGAATTTCCGGGGCATGCCGTCGGGGCGCTGGCCTCCTATCCGTGGCTGGGCTGTACGGGCGAGCAGTACGAAGTGCGCCAGACGTGGGACATCGACGACCGGGTTTTCTGCATCGGCAAGGAGACGACGTTCGAATTCATCGAGGGGGTGCTCGAAGAGGTGTTGGAGCTGTTTCCTTCGGAGTATATCCATATCGGCGGCGACGAGTGCCCGACGGTGATGTGGAAGAAATGCCCGCATTGCAAAGCGCGCATGAAGGCCGAGCGGCTGAAGCGGCCGCGCCGGTTGCAGAACTATGCCACGGCCCGCGTCGAGAAATTCCTCAACGCCCACGGACGCAGGCTGATCGGTTGGGACGAGATACTGGAGGGCGAAGTGACGCCGACGGCCACGATCATGTCGTGGCGGGGCGCCGAAGGCGGCATCAAGGCTGCGAAGATGGGCAACCACGCCATCATGGCTCCGACGACGCACTGCTATCTGGACTATTACCAGACGCGCGATACGGCTGGGGAACCGCTCGCCATCGGCGGTTATCTGCCTGTGGAGAAGGTCTATTCGCTCGATCCTTACGAGATGCTGACGGCTGACGAACAGCGCTGTATACTGGGCGTGCAGGCCAACCTCTGGACCGAGTACATCGCCACGTGGCCCCATGCCGAATACATGCTGCTGCCGCGCCTGAGCGCGCTGGCCGAAGTGGGGTGGAGTCTCGACCGGAAGGATTACGGCGACTACCTGCGCCGCGTACGCCGGCTGGCGAAGATTTACGACGCCTGCGGATATAATTATGCGAAACATATCTTCGGGAAGTGACATGTTTTCCGCAGACGGAATAGGGGGACGATGCGTATGCCGTCCCCTTTTCCGTTTCCCGGCGGCAACGGGGAGGGGCTGCGATATTATATGGGCGATTCCGCTGGGTAGTTCGTAAATTTTTCCTATCTTTGAGGGCAAAAAGTGTACGGATCATGGATTTGAAATACGTGCGGAGCGAATTGCAGAAGCTCTCTGAAATCATAGACAATTGGGACACCCCGCAGGAGACCGCGGCCCTCGAACGGGATCTGGTGCTCGAAAAACTGCGGAAGTTATACGATGCCGTGCGTTTCGGCGCGGATGCGGACTTTGCGGCTGTCCGCGAAGATGCGGCGGAAGAGGCCGTGGCGGAGCCTGCTCCGGCCGAAATTCCGGTCAGCATCGATCTCGGCGAAATGCTTTCGCTCGACCCGTTCGCGGTTGAGGCGCAGGCCGAACCGGATGCTGCCGCCAAACGGGACGCTGTTGGCGAAGCGGGTGCGGCTTTTGAGTCGGAATCTTTTGCCGAGGCGGGGGCGTCCTTTGAGTCGGAGTCAGTCGCCGAAGCTGGTGCGGTCTCCGAGTCGGAATCCGTTTCCGAGCCGGAACCGGAGACGGTGCCGGAATCGAAGTCTGAGTTCGGGTCCGGACAGGCCGTCGAACCGGGCGTAAATTTCGCAGGGCATTCCGAACCTGCCGAAGAACTGGCTGCCGAACCTGAAGTTGTTGTCGATTCTGCCGAAGCATTTGTTGCGCAGTCCGATTCCGACGGCGGGACGAACCCGATTTCAGAACCGGAAATCTCTGCCGCTGAACCCGTGACCGAATCCGGACCGGTTGCTTCTGAGCCTGAATCCGAGCTTTCCATTGAGGAGACGGCTCCGGCAGAACCCGTTGCCGGAAATGCCGCGGAACCAGCCGCCGAGCAGTCAGTGCCGCTGCCGGAAACTGTCCGAGAACCGGAGGAAGCGTCCGAAAAGCCCGAATTCATTGCTGAACCCGTCGTCGAATCCGCGACCGAATCTTTCGCAGAGTCGCTTTCCGAATCCGTTGCGGAGTCCGTCTCAGAACCCGCTGCCGAGTCGGTTGTCGAGTCCGTTGCGGAGTCCGTCGTCGAGTTTCCAGCCGACCCCGTCTCAGAATCCGCTGCCGAGTCCGTCTTCGGGTCGCATTCCGAATCGGTTGCAGAGCCTGCCGCCGAATCAGCCGCCGCACCTGCGCCGTCCGTCGATGCGGAACAGACTTCGGCGCAGGAAGCTCCTGCCAAAGCCGAAGCGCATTCCGCGCCGGGAACTCACCCCATAGCTCCGACACTGTTCGAACTGGAAGAGGAGACTGTCCGTCACCGCCATAAACAGCGCGTCATCATGTCGCTATATAATACGGAGCCTGCGGCGCCTGCCCCGAAACCCGCATCCGTTCCGGCCCTTGAGCCTACCGGAAAACCTGTTGCGGGAGGGAAGCCTGCGGCCGAAGCGTCGTTCGCACAACCGGCGCTGGCCGGTTCCGCGTCATCCGGTTCCGCAGCGTCCGACTCTGCATCGGCAGGAACTGCCGCCGCCGGAGTCTCCGTTTCCGACGCAACTGCCGGAGCCGCCCTTTCTGCAACTCCATTTACGGCGCCCGTGACGGAACCCGCAGCATCCGCGACAACTCCTGTCGGCTCTGTGACAACCTCTCTCGGCTCCGCGACAACCTCTGCACCCGGACCGGACGCTTTTGCATCGCGGACTCCGGTTGCCGCTCCGCAGCCGAAAGCGGCCGAAACCACTGCGCCCGACAATGCCGGGGATGACGACGAGCCTGATTTCGAAGAGATCACGCTCGAAGCGAAAAATACCTCCGGCGCCGTATTGGGCGAGGTGATCAACCACAATGTGCAGACACTGGCCGACACGATCGCGCCTCCGCGCGACGTGGCGTCCGAGCTGCGTCGCAGTGAACACGTTACCGACCTGCGCCGCGCCATCGGCATCAACGACAAGTTCCTGATGATCCGCGACTTGTTCGGCGGCGATGCGGCGGCTTACGAGGCGGCGATCGGAACGCTCAACGGTTTCGACGATTTCGACGAGTGCATGATTTATATCGCCGAAAATTATGCTTGGAACGCCAATTCCGACGGGGCCAAATTCCTGATGGAACTGCTGGAACGTAAATTCGCATAGCTGCATGGCAAAGCTTTATATCGTTCCCACCCCGATCGGCAATCTCGACGACATTACGCTGCGTGCGGTCAATGTCCTGCGCGACGTGGATTTCATACTCGCCGAGGATACGCGGACGACCTCGTTTCTGCTGAAACATCTCGGCATCGAGAAGAAACTCTATTCCCATCATAAATTCAACGAACACGCCACGGTGAAGATGGTCGCCGAGTCGATCGCGGCCGGACGCAATGCGGCGCTGGTGTCGGATGCGGGTACGCCCGGCATCTCCGATCCCGGTTTTCTGCTGGTGCGGACCTGCGTCGAAGCGGAGATCGAGGTCGAGACCCTGCCCGGAGCCACGGCGCTGATTCCGGCGCTGGTGCAGAGCGGATTTCCGTGCGACCGGTTCTGTTTCGAGGGTTTCCTGCCCCAGAAGAAGGGCCGGGCCAAACAGTTGCAGTCGCTTGCCGCGGAGGAGCGCACGATGATATTCTACGAGTCTCCCTACCGCGTGGTGAAGTGTCTCGAACAGTTCGCCGGGGTGTTCGGGCCGGAACGCAGGGTTTCGGTGTCGCGCGAGCTGACCAAGAAATTCGAACAGACCGTTCGCGGTACGGTCGCCGAGGTGCTGGAACACTTCCGCACTACGGACCCCAAGGGGGAGTTCGTGATCGTGCTGGCCGGAAAACCCAAACCGAAGCGGGAGACGGCGGCGGACGAAGAGGAATAAATGAAAGATAGTGCATGTTGAAATGGAAAATACGAACGATACGCATAATGTAAAACGCTCTTTCTCGCTCTGGGTGGGGGAGATGCGTGAATTCCTGCGGGGGCACTTCAGCCTCGACGAAGACAAGGCGCAGCGCGACGAGGTCGTGGCGGCCATCAGCAAGGGCGTGGTGTTCCGCGGGGTGAACCTTTGGGTGCTGATTTTTGCGACGATGATCGCGTCGCTCGGTCTGAACGTCAATTCGGCGGCCGTAATTATCGGCGCCATGCTCATTTCGCCGATCATGGGTCCTATTATGGGCATCGGCCTTTCGCTGGGCATCAACGATTTCGAGCTGCTCAAAAAGGCGCTGCGCAACTATGCGCTGATGTTCATCGTGGCGATTATCACCTCGACGGTCTATTTCCTCGTGTCGCCCCTCTCGTCGAACAGCAGCGAGTTGCTGGCCCGCACGGTGCCGACGACCTACGACGTGCTGATCGCCCTGTTCGGCGGTCTGGCCGGTATCGTGGCGCAGACGCGGCAGGACCGCACCTCGACCGTTATCCCCGGTGTGGCGATCGCCACGGCGCTGATACCGCCCCTCTGCACGGCGGGCTTCGGTCTGGCGACGGGGCAGATAAAATTCTTCGTCGGGGCCTTTTACCTCTTTTTCATCAACTCGGTCTTCATCGCGCTGGCGACTTACCTCATGGTCCGTTTCCTGAAGTACGAGAAGAACGCCTTCATCGACAAGGTGCGCGAACGCAACGTCAAGCGGCTGATGATGGTTATTACGCTCGTGACTTTCATTCCGAGCGTCGTCATCGGTTTCCATATGGTCCGCGTCTCGCTGTTCGAAGCCGTGGCCGACAAATACGTCGCGCAGGTCTTCAGGTTTCCGCATACGCGCGTGATCGAGTGCAACAAGCATTATGCGCACGGCAAAGACCCGTCGCAGATCGAGTTGCTGCTGGTGGGAGAACCCATCGGCGACGAAATTATCGAGAATGCCCGTGCGCAGATGCGCAACTTCGGACTGGAGAAGGCCGAACTGGTGGTGCGTCAGGCCAACAAGACCGACGAGATAAATGTGGCGTCGCTGCAGCAGAGCTACCTCGAACTGCTGGAGGAGAAGAACCGGCGCATCGGCGAAATGACGGCTCAGCTGAAACGCTACCGGGTTACGAACGTCGAAGTGGACGACATTTCGCGCGAAGTGGGCGTCATGATGGAGAATATCAAGGCCATATCGCTGATGAAGGGCATTACCTTCGATGTCGCGGGCACGCCGCTCGATACGACCCTCGTATGCGTCGTTACGCCCAAGGCGCCCGCCGATTCGATCGACCGGACGACGCTGGCCAGCTGGCTGAGGATACGTACCAAGGTGGATAACGTGAAACTTTTTGTCGAACCCTAACGCCTTGCCGAATGAAACGAGCTGAGCTGAATTTTGCGCAGAAGGTATGGCTGGAGTCCCTGTGGCTCGGCGCCCGTTTCTTTGCCGTGCTGCCGTACTGGTTCAAATATTACGTCGTCGAGAACCTGCTCTTTTTCATACTCTACTACTGCCTGCGTTACCGCATGAAGGTCGTGAACGAAAACCTGCGCAATTCGTTTCCGGAAAAGAGCGTCGGGGAGCTGGCCGTCATCCGCCGCAATTTCTACCGGACGCTGGCCGAGATATTCGTCGATACGGTCAATATGGCCCATATGGGCGAAGAGAAGGCCCGCACGGTACTGACGGTGAAGGGGTTCGACGAACATTACAAAGCCGTGCACGGCCGCGACTGGATCGCTATGACGGCCCATTTCGGCTGTTGGGAGTATTGTTCCTACTGGGGGCTTTACGAACGCTCGCAGATGTTGGTGGCGGTGTATCATCCCCTACGCAGCAAGATCATGGAGCGGCTTTACCAGCGTTTGCGCAACTACGAAAATTCGATGACCGTGGCCATGAAGGATTCGCTGCGCTTCTACCTGCGCAACCGGGAATGCGGCGTGGACGGCAAAAACCTCGTCATGGGGCTTATCGCCGACCAGAATCCGCCGCGCCGTCCCGACAGCCACTGGTTCCGCTTCCTCAATCAGGATACGATTTTTTTTGACGGCGGGGAGAAGCTGGCGCTGCGCTGCAAACTGCCGGTCTATTTCGTCAGGATGGACCGTCTGCGGCGGGGCCGCTACCAGATGTCGTTCGAGCCGATTTACGACGGTGAAGAGCAGGTCGCCGAATACGAAATTACGGAACGTTACGTTAGGAAGCTGGAAGCGATGATCAGCGAACACCCGGAACTCTGGATGTGGTCGCACCGCCGCTGGAAACACAAACGTACAAATGCCGGTCGCTAAAATAGTCATACTCAACTGGAACGGCGCGGAGCACCTGCGCCGTTTCCTGCCCAGTGTCGTCGCTGCGGCCCCAGCCGGCGTGGAGGTCATGGTCGCCGACAACGGCTCGACGGACGATTCGCTGGGGGTGCTGGCGACGGAATTTCCTTCCGTCGGGGTGTTGCGTCTCGAAGCCAATTACGGGTTTGCCGGAGGGTATAACCGGGCTTTGAAGCAGGTCGAGGCGGACTATTACCTGCTGCTCAATTCCGACATAGAGACGCCCGAAGGGTGGCTCGCTCCGATCCTCGACGTGCTGGAACGCGAACCCGACGTAGCCGTCGTCTCTCCGAAACTGATCTCATGGACCGACCGCACGAAATTCGAATATGCAGGTGCTTCGGGCGGATTTATCGACTTTCTCGGCTATCCGTTCTGCCGGGGGCGCATCCTCAGACAGGTCGAGACCGACGAGGGCCAGTACGACGACGCCCGCGACGTTTTCTGGGTCAGCGGCGCCGCATTCTGCTGCCGGGCCGATGTGTTCCATGCGCTGGGCGGCTTCGACGCCGATTTTTTCGCCCACATGGAGGAGATCGACCTCTGCTGGCGCATGCAGCTGGCCGGTTACCGGGTGCGGGTCGTGCCGCAGAGCAGGGTCTACCACCTCGGCGGCGGTACGCTCACGACCGATTCGCCGACCAAAGTCTTCTACAACCACCGCAATAATCTGGCGATGCTCTACAAGTGCTCTTCGTCCGTGCAGCGGGTCACGGTTGCCGTCGTGCGTCCTGCGCTCGACTTGCTGGCGGCCCTGTCCTATCTGGTGCAGGGGCGGAGCGACAATTTCCGGGCGGTGTTCCGCGCCTACCGCGATTTCCTGCGGTGGCACCGCGATCTGTCCCGCAAGCGGAAGACCATCCGGCAGAATCGCAAAGGGGCCGCGGAAGAGAAGATTTACCGGGGCTCGGTGGTGCTGCGTTATCTTTTAGGCAGGAGGACTTTCGGGCGGATGATGTAGGCAAATTCGCAAAATCGGAAAAGTCCGTTTCTCCGGCGGAGAATACCTTTGTCGCCGAGATGAAGAACAAACCAGCCACGACAGCCGATTATCAGCGGCGGATCAACACCGTCGTCGAATACATCCGGACCCATCTGGACGAAACGCTCGACCTGCGTACGCTGGCCGAGGTGTCGTCGTTTTCGCCCTGCCATTTCCACCGCATCGTTTCGGCCTTTCTGGGCGAGCCGCCGGGGGAGTTCATCGCCCGCACCCGCATCGAGACGGCGGCACGCCTGCTGCTTTACTCCGATCTTACGGTCGCAGAGATCGCCTACCGCGTGGGGTACGACGCTCCGTCGTCGCTGACCAAGGCTTTCGGACGGTTTTTCGGCATCTCGCCAAAAGAGTACCGAACCGCTAAAAACCTTCCGTCCATGACAAAATGCATGCATTCCGACGCCGGAATCCGGTTGTCGAAACCCAAAATGCTGGAAATTCCCGAAAAGACCGTGGCCTATCTCCGCGCTCAGGGGGATTACGGCGAAGTCGATTACGGCGACTGTTTCGCCCGGCTCTGGCAATACGTCAAAGAGCAGAAACTCTTCTCGGCGGGGATCGAGTCCATCGTCGTTTACCACAACGATCCCGACATTTCGAAATCCGGCGACCTGCGGTGCGACGTATGCCTGACGATTCCCAAAGGCCCGGTGGCCGTCGGCCCCGTGGGCGTCAAGACGATCGCCGCAGGCCGCTATGCGATGTTCGTCCATACGGGTCCTTATGCCGGATTGGGCGGCGCCTATCACAAAATCTTTCGGGAGTGGCTGCCCCGAAGCGGCTGCGAACTGTGTGACAGCCCCGGTTTCGAACGCTACCGCAATAATCCCGACCGGGTGCCGGCGGAAAAGCTGAAAACGGAGATTTATATTCCGCTGAAATAGAAGCCGGTCCGGACTGAAAACCGGTCCGGATGCATGAACCGACCGCCTGACAGGGGCGGTTGGTCCGTCGTACGAAAAAGCGGCCCGCTCAGCGGGCCGCTTTTTCGCGGGGAGCGTGTCCCCGTTCGGTATCGCAACTCGATTTTCAGCCGATCTTTACTTGTTGATCTTCGCCCATGAATCCTTGAGCGTCACCGTGCGGTTGAACACGAGGTGTTCGGGCGTCGAGTCGGTGTCGGGGCAGAAGTAGCCCACGCGCTCGAACTGAACGGCCTGACCGACCGGAACGTCGCGCAGCGACGGTTCGAGATAGCCTTTGATTCGGACCATCGATTCGGGGTTGAGATTGTCCTCCCAAGTCTGCCCCTCCTCGACGTCGTCGGGATTCTCCTTGGTGAAGAGCGGGTTGAACAGACGGATTTCGGCTTCGACGGCGTCTTTGGCCGACACCCAGTGGATGACGCCTTTTACGCGGCGGCCGTCGCTCGACGAGCCTTGGCCCGACATCGGGTCGTAGGTGCAGCGCAGTTCGGTGACGTTGCCTTCGGCATCCTTGACCACTTCCTCGCATTTGATGAGGTACGAGTAGCGCAGACGCACTTCGCCGCCCGGCGAGAGACGGAAGAACTTCTTGGGAGGCTCCTCCATGAAATCGTCGCGTTCGATGTAGATCACCTTCGAGAAGGGAACCTGACGTGTTCCGGCCGCTTCGTCCTCAGGATTGTTGATCGCCTTGAAGAGTTCCGTCTTGTTCTCGTCGTAGTTGGTGATAACCACTTTCAGCGGGTTGAGTACGGCCATGCGACGCTGGGCGACCTTGTTTAGGTCTTCGCGGACGCAGTATTCCAGCTTGCCGAGGTCGATGACGTTGTCGCGTTTGGCAACGCCTACCATTTCAGCGAAGTTGCGCACCGAAGCCGGGGTGTAACCCTTGCGGCGCAGGGCGCAGATGGTCGGCATGCGGGGGTCGTCCCAGCCCATCACGGCGCCTTCCTGCACTAATTTGAGCAGTTTGCGCTTCGACATCATCGTATAGGTGAGGTTCAGACGTGCGAATTCGTACTGATGCGAGGGGAAGATCTCCAGCGCTTGGATGAACCAGTCGTAGAGCGGACGGTGTACGTCGAATTCGAGCGTGCAGATCGAGTGGGTGATCTGCTCGATCGAGTCGCTCTGGCCGTGGGCATAGTCGTACAT
>ENA-USYV01002933-USYV01002933.1-human-gut-metagenome-genome-assembly--contig:-NODE-2933-length-12889-cov-3.473853_pt1 | contig 12889 bp, 13 predicted proteins | sample MGYA00250066_ERZ773514 | MGnify/ENA primary metagenome ERZ773514 (study PRJEB29103, sample SAMN06112049) | human gut metagenome | biome: human gut; feature: ankylosing spondylitis patient; material... | reverse complement strand
TGACTCAGAAATTGCGAAAGTATATAAAGTATATTTGGAATATTACTTTAATAAAGACTATTTATGATCGCAGACCTTACTTATATCGACTGTGAAACCATCTTCGGAAGGCATAAATTTGCCTTTTCTTTTAAGAAATTCTATCAATTCGTCTATATTCATATTGTCAGCAGAACAAGCGTAAAAATGTTGGTCTTTGCCAAACTTATTAATAATGGCTTCTTTTAAAGTGATTTCCGAATAACTGTTGCCTTCCATCATATGGAGGACTTCATGAGCATGTAACTGTTCCATAACTAATTTATTTTTGGGCAAAGATAACAGGATACATAGCTTAAAAGTAGTAACCTATGTTACAAAACCCAATATAAGTGAAGCTAAATAGTATTTTTTAAGATTATAAGTACAGTTCTACCGATTTATAAGTTACCCAATAAGTAGAACAAACTTGCAACTATGGAGTTATATTAAATAAAACAGCTGTATCAAAATCAACTACAATAATAATAACTAATTAAAAAGAAGTATGAACACATATCAAAATTCATTTGATGGAAATATCCCGCAGGATGTAACTGCAAGGCCGGGAGAGAACGCTATATTCATTGTCTACAGTCTAAAACACTCGGCAGATACATTCGAAAAAGTAAAAGATGTATGTGCCAACTTTTCTGCAATGATACGCAGCATGCGCAATCGTTTCCCTGATCGATGGATTTATTCGATGTTAGACTCGATAAACCACAGGAATTTATCCAGGTCGCGAGACGCGGCGGTCAGGATATCTGCGGTGTCGTCATCTTTCGCTTCGCCAATCGCTTTGCGTACGTCATTAGCGACGATTGCGTAACGGTCAGCCAGTTCTTTCAGGTGATCCTGAACGTTGTGGATGTCCAGCGGGTAACTTTTCAGCGGGGTTTTGCTGTTGATAACTTGAGTGGTCCCCAGAGCTACACCGCCCAGCTGCACTGCACGTTCTGCCATGGTATCCAGATGATCGATCAGTGCGGTGCGGAAGCCATCCAGCATTTCATGTACGGCAATGAAGTTAGCGCCGCGCATGTTCCAGTGCGCTTGTTTGGTAATCAAAGAAAGATCAATAAACTGGATAACCTGGCGATTCAGCAACTCTACTGTTGCTTTTTTCTCGCTGTCGGAGACATCGTTGCGGGTATAAAGCAGATTGGTCGCTTTTGATTTAACTAATTTAGCGGTACTCATAATTTCATATCCTCTTGATGTTATGTCCCAGTAATTAACGAGACTAAGTATAGCACCGGCTATGTGTTCCGCTATTCTGGCTGTTCCTATCACACTAATAGTGGTAACAAGCGTGAAAAACAAAACTAATAAAGATTCAATGAGTTAGATATATTGATAAGAACAATTCTTATTTATCTGCTCGCCAGGAATTTTCGGAATAAATATGCTTTTGCATAATTCGATATATAAAGACGGTGTAGAGGAAAAGTAGCGAGAAATTCTGCATGGTTATGCATAACCATGCAGAAATGTAAATTTAATTAATGTCTAATTCTTTTATTTTGCTCTCTTTGCGTACTGTCAGCGTAGACCCCATTGAAGCGGCGATGATAGCGCCGAGCGCCAGTAGCTGTATGGGTGTCAGTGTTTCTCCGAGGAAAATCATCCCGGAAACGGCAGCCAGCGCCGGTTCCATGCTCATCAGCGTACCAAATGTCCGTGTTGGCAAACGGGTGAGGGCAATCATTTCCAGCGAATAAGGCAGAGCGGTCGAGAGAATAGCGACAGCCAGACCCAATGGAATAACCGACCAGTGCCAGAGTGCTTCACCAGCCTGAAGCGCTCCAATTGGCACGAAAATTAACGCTGCAATCAACGAACCAATTGCCACCGTCGCAGGGCCATGTTCCGCTCCTGCGCGTTGCCCACTTAAAATGTAAATAGCCCAACAAGCCCCGGCCCCCAGTGCCAGCGCACAGCCGGTTAAATCGACATGGGAAACGTCTTGCCCCAGCGGTAGCAGGAACCACAGACCAAGAACCGCCAGCACAACCCAGACGAAATCTACCGGGCGACGAGAAGAGAACAGCGCCACCGCCAGTGGTCCGGTGAACTCCAGCGCCACCGCAATACCCAGCGGTACTGTCTGAATAGAAAGATAAAAAAGATAATTCATCCCACCCAGCGAAACGCCGTAAAACAACAGCGGTAACCGTTGCTCTTTGGCAAAGCGCAGTCGCCATGGCTTAAAGAACGCGATGAGGATCAGCGTTCCTAATGCCAGACGCAGCGCAGTGACACCCGGTGCGCCCACCAGAGGAAAAAGTGACTTAGCTAACGAGGCTCCACCCTGAATAGACGCCATGGCAACGAGCAATATGACTATTGGTAACCAGACCGGCATTTTACGTAATGAACCAGGCATCCTTTCTCCCACAAATATCTAGACTTAAGTAAAGCGTGGAGTGTACTGGATATACCCAATGCTGGTTGAGCATTTGTTGAAAAAATTTTCCCCCGTTTTGACTAAAATGCGCCAGGATTGATGGAATCATTAGTCTGGTGATTAGGAATAATCTGGATGAATGACAGGGAAAACATGCGTAATACTTACGCAGTTCTCTGAAAAAGTGATTTAAATTTAGATGGATAGCGGTGAATGGAAACGTTCTGTTACACGAAATGGCCCGTTAGACATCACAAATCGCGAAGAGTTTCCCATTAATTTTTGATATATTTAAAACTTAGGACTTATTTGAATCACATTTGAGGTGGTTATGAAAAAAATTGCATGTCTTTCAGCACTGGCCGCAGTTCTGGCTTTCACCGCAGGTACTTCCGTAGCTGCGACTTCTACTGTAACTGGCGGTTACGCACAGAGCGACGCTCAGGGCCAAATGAACAAAATGGGCGGTTTCAACCTGAAATACCGCTATGAAGAAGACAACAGCCCGCTGGGTGTGATCGGTTCTTTCACTTACACCGAGAAAAGCCGCACTGCAAGCTCTGGTGACTACAACAAAACCCAGTACTACGGCATCACTGCTGGTCCGGCTTACCGCATTAACGACTGGGCAAGCATCTACGGTGTAGTGGGTGTGGGTTATGGTAAATTCCAGACCACTGAATACCCGACCTACAAACACGACACCAGCGACTACGGTTTCTCCTACGGTGCGGGTCTGCAGTTCAACCCGATGGAAAACGTTGCTCTGGACTTCTCTTACGAGCAGAGCCGTATTCGTAGCGTTGACGTAGGCACCTGGATTGCCGGTGTTGGTTACCGCTTCTAATCACTTTGGTGATATAAAAAATCCGCCTCTCGGGGCGGATTTTTGTTTTTAAGGTTTCGGGTCGAAAATATCGGTTCCGAGATGGTTGTAATCCACCTTCTGTAACTGGAAGTTGGTGATGTATATCGGCCCGGCTTTCTTCTCAGATATAAACGGGTATTTGATGTTAATTTCCTTCGCTTTAATCCCCGTCCACTGGGAGAAAAAGCCTAAGAAGTCATTGGCTGAGCGGCGGGCTTTAATCACACGATGCGCTTTATCGTCGCTGGAAATGACCATAAAAGGCACCTGGAAATTTTGCTGATATTTATCATCATGGGCAAGGTATTGCACGTCTTTACCGCGCTCTTTAAAGGCCAGACCGTGGTCAGAAAAGTAAACCAGCGAGAAGCTGCTGCCGCTGTTGCGTAACTGATCGTACAGCTTGCGCAGTAAATCGTCCGTTTGCGTCATGGTATAGAGATAGCACGACGTTTCTTTCGATTGCACAAAGGTTTCGTATTTTCCTTGTGTCCTGTCGCAGGCCTGCGGATGTGAGCCCATCAGATGTAGAACAATCAGCTGCGGTTGCGAGTGCTCTTGCGCCAGCACTTGAGCGGTCATATCCAGTAACGCTTCGTCTTTGGTGTTTTTATCTGCTTCAAAATTACCTTCTTTCAGGAAGTACACTTCATCTGCACGTTTGGCGATGCTGGCGATAGCAGTATCGTATTCGCCGATTTGACCCTGGTTGGAAAACCACCAGGTCTGGAAGCCCGCGCGATTTGCCAGGGTGACAAAGTTATCCTGAAACTGTGGTTTGCCATCGACAACGCGATTGAGCGTTAAGCCAAGCGATTTCTGCGTGGAGCCACTGGCGGCAATGTAGTCAGCAAATATCAAACCGTTAACGCTGCTGGCAAACGGGGTATTGTCCCAGTGACCGCCAAAGGCACCGAGGGCATCGCGACGCGCGCTTTCACCGATCACCACCACATAGGTCTGATACTTCGGCTTAACGGCAGTGACCGTCCAGGTATCTTTCATTCCGGAAAGTTTTGCCATCCGCTCTTGCTCTTCAATCACCTCGTTATTGTTGACGATGACATCCTTAGCAAAACGAAATACCGGATAGCCAGTATCTTTCAGTTTAAATACGCCACCCCAGGCCAGGTTTTGCACGGGAGCAACAAAAAATGTCGCCACACTGAATACCAGACACAGGCTGTCGAAGGTATTCCAGCGCGCTTTTTCATTCTCTTTTTTTCGCCTGATTGCTATTACGCCGAGCGCAAAAATAAATAAGCCGACCAGGTAGCTGTACCACGGAAAAATCGTCAGGATTTCGGTCGACTCTTCCATATTGGTGGAGTGCAATGCCAGCAATGTATTGAAATTAGGCGCGCCGTAGGCCTGAGCAAAAGGGAAATAACAAGCCGCCACCAGCGAACTGACACCGACCAGAACTTTTTGTACGCGAGGCAATGTTCGCCATAGCAAAAGCAAAATAGCCGTAAACGCAGCGGTGTAGAGCAAACTGAAGGGGTAACCTAAGCCGAGGTTAATTAATAGCGACTGTAAAAAGTAGAACGCAGTCCACGGGCTAAATACCCGGCTACGGGTAACAAGCGATTCTTTGAGGGTTAAATTCATATGCCACTATCGTAACAAACGCCATGTGCTTACCCTGGCGTCAAGGGTCAATACCTGCAAGAGTGCGTGAAGAGTGGAAAGGGGTCCGCATCCGCGAGCCGCAATATACGCAGGGCTGCAAGAAGATAGAGCGAGCCGCCGTTCAGGTCAACTACTGACGAACAAATCTTTTGCGAAGGGGATTGCAAATCCGACAAAAAGTGGGGTTTTTCAGACCAAAACGCGTTATGCCTGCATGAAAGCAGGAGTGAAGCGGCGTACCGCGACGCCGCTATTTATCGGAAGGTTTATCTTGCTGCGGTTTGTTGTTGACCATATCGCACAACATAGAGAGCAGCATTAACCGTACTTTAAAGGGAGAATGACTAAACACGCGCATACACCTCTTGAACTCATTCATAAGACCTCCTGACTTGCTAATCCCGTCGATCCTTGAGGGATGATTGCATTACATACAGATATAGCACAGGCTATATTATATAGCTATTGCTAAAACGTTAATTTTTTGTGCCTTCGCAACTCTGGTTTACAATGTGCGCACGAAATGAGAACGCTATATATGTGTCACCATAATGAGGAAGCACAATGAGTCGTCGCGCAGGTACGCCAACAGCAAAAAAAGTGACGCAGTTAGTGAACGTGGAAGAGCACGTTGAAGGGTTCCGCCAGGTCAGAGAGGCGCATCGGCGCGAGCTTATTGATGATTACGTTGAGCTGATTTCTGACTTGATCAGGGAAGTGGGGGAAGCTCGTCAGGTGGACATGGCTGCTCGTCTGGGAGTTTCGCAACCGACGGTGGCTAAAATGCTTAAGCGGCTGGCAACCATGGGGCTGATTGAAATGATCCCCTGGCGTGGCGTGTTTTTAACGGCAGAAGGAGAGAAGCTGGCGCAGGAAAGCCGCGAGCGACATCAGATAGTCGAAAATTTCTTGTTGGTGTTGGGCGTCAGTCCGGAAATCGCCCGTCGCGACGCGGAAGGCATGGAGCACCATGTTAGTGAAGAGACGCTCGACGCTTTTCGTTTGTTTACCCAGAAACACGGTGCCAAATGAGCCTGCCTTTTTTACGCACGCTGCAAGGCGATCGCTTTTTTCAGTTATTAATTCTTGTTGGTATCGGATTAAGCTTTTTCGTGCCCTTTGCACCGAAATCCTGGCCTGCTGCTATCGACTGGCACACCATCATCACCTTAAGCGGCCTGATGCTGCTGACCAAAGGTGTGGAGTTAAGCGGTTATTTTGATGTGCTGGGGCGCAAAATGGTGCGCCGCTTTGCTACGGAGCGTCGGCTGGCGATGTTTATGGTGCTGGCGGCGGCGCTGCTTTCTACCTTTCTGACCAACGATGTCGCGCTGTTTATTGTTGTTCCGCTGACTATCACGCTAAAAAGACTGTGTGAGATCCCGGTTAATCGGCTGATTATTTTTGAGGCGCTGGCAGTCAACGCTGGTTCGCTACTGACGCCAATTGGCAACCCGCAAAATATTCTTATCTGGGGACGTTCTGGTCTTTCGTTTGCCGGATTTATTGCCCAAATGGCACCGCTGGCTGGCGCAATGATGCTGACGCTCCTGCTCCTGTGCTGGTGTTGTTTCCCTGGAAAGGCGCTGCAATACCATACGGGGGTGCAAACACCGGAGTGGAAACCGCGGCTGGTGTGGAGTTGTCTGGGGCTGTATATCGTCTTTCTGACGGCGCTGGAGTTCAAACAAGAGCTGTGGGGACTGGTGATTGTGGCGGCAGGCTTTGCGCTGCTGGCACGTCGCGTGGTGCTCAGTGTGGACTGGACGCTGCTGCTGGTGTTTATGGCGATGTTTATCGACGTCCATTTACTGACCCAGCTTCCAGCGTTGCAAGGCGTGTTGGGTAACGTGAGTCATCTATCTGAACCCGGGTTATGGTTAACGGCAATCGGTTTATCGCAGGTGATCAGTAACGTGCCGAGTACCATATTGTTGCTGAACTATGTGCCGCCGTCTTTATTACTGGTATGGGCGGTAAACGTAGGTGGCTTTGGGTTATTACCCGGATCGCTGGCAAATTTGATTGCGCTACGTATGGCGAACGATCGCCGCATCTGGTGGCGTTTCCATCTCTATTCAATACCGATGCTGTTGTGGGCGGCGTTGGTGGGATATGTTTTGTTAGTTATACTCCCGGCCAACTAGGGTCTGGCAAATAAAAAAGGCGGATTATGAGTCCGCCTTTTGCTTTAAGTTTTGAAGATTAATTCAGACGAACCGGCATCCCGGAACGGTTTTGAATAGCCTGATCCAGAACAGCCTGGTCAACATCTGGCTGACCGGTCACTGTCTGCACGCTCTTGGTTAGCGTAATTGGCACAATTTCCTGACCTTCAAACTGAGCTTCGGTCGTAGACAGCGGATTATGGACTTCAATATAACGGCTGCCGTCTGGCTCGGTGGTCGCTTTTACCGGCTCATCAATAAACTGTACGCGGGTACCGACCGGTACTTTCTCGAACAGGAATTTGATGTCTTCGTTACGCAGACGCACACAACCATGACTTACACGCAGGCCGATACCGAAGTTGGCGTTGGTGCCATGGATAGCATACAGGCGACCGATATAGAGTGCATACAGCCCCATCGGGTTATCCGGACCTGCCGGAACGACAGCCGGAAGCGGTTCGCCCGCAGCGCGGTACTCTGCGTGCATTTTGGCGGTCGGCGTCCAGGTCGGGCCTGCTTTTTTACGCTCAACTTTGGTGGTCCAGTTGATAGGCGTATCTTTGCCTAACTGACCAATGCCGATCGGCAGCACGATAACGGTGTTGGTCCCTTTCGGATAGTAATAAAGACGCATCTCAGCACTGTTAATGACGATGCCTTCATGAACGGTATCCGGCAGGATCAGCTGCTGCGGAATGTTCAGTACAGTACCGCCTTTCGGCAGGAAGGTATCCACACCCGGGTTCGCTTCCATCATATTGGAAAGCCCCATCTGGTACTCCGCGGCAAAATACTCCAGCGGCTGAGTGTTACCTTCAGGAATGGTGATCACCTGATTCTGACCAACCAGGCGACTCCCGTCGGTTGGCAGAGGATAAGTTACCGCAGAGGCGGTACTGCAAAAGCCGACAACAGCGAAGGCCGCTGCGAATAATGTTTTCAATTTCATATTCATGTTAAGCGAGATTTTGTGCCTGGCAGGCCATTGGGTTGAGAATATTAGAGTATTGGAAGCGCATTATAAGTTCATTCCAGCTCACAGTGAAATCAGATGTGTACGAAATCACATTTTTTGCCTTTGGCTTGAGTGTAGACCTTAAGCGAGGAGCAGGATCTTCTTTCAGACTTATGGCATAATGCGCGGTTTGTCATATCTCTTTTCAGGATACGCCTGTGTTAGTTTCCAGTAACGTCACCATGCAGTTCGGCAGTAAGCCGTTGTTTGAAAACATTTCCGTCAAATTTGGCGGCGGCAACCGTTACGGCCTGATTGGCGCGAACGGTAGTGGTAAATCCACCTTTATGAAGATCCTCGGCGGCGACCTTGAGCCGACGCTGGGTAACGTTTCCCTCGATCCCAACGAGCGCATTGGTAAACTGCGTCAGGATCAGTTTGCCTTTGAAGAGTTCACTGTGCTGGATACGGTGATCATGGGGCATAAAGAGTTGTGGGAAGTGAAGCAGGAGCGCGACCGCATCTATGCTTTGCCGGAAATGAGTGAGGAAGACGGCTATAAAGTGGCCGATCTGGAAGTTAAATACGGCGAAATGGACGGTTACTCTGCGGAAGCTCGCGCCGGTGAACTGTTGCTTGGCGTGGGAATTCCAGTGGAACAGCACTACGGCCCGATGAGTGAAGTTGCTCCTGGCTGGAAGCTGCGTGTGCTTCTGGCGCAGGCGCTGTTTGCTGATCCGGATATTCTCCTGCTCGACGAACCGACCAACAACCTCGACATCGACACCATTCGCTGGCTGGAACAGGTGCTGAACGAGCGTGACAGCACCATGATCATCATCTCGCACGACCGTCACTTCCTTAACATGGTCTGTACCCACATGGCGGATCTGGATTACGGCGAGCTGCGCGTTTATCCGGGTAACTACGATGAGTACATGACGGCGGCGACCCAGGCGCGTGAACGTCTGCTGGCCGATAACGCCAAGAAGAAAGCGCAGATTGCTGAGTTGCAATCTTTCGTTAGCCGCTTTAGCGCCAACGCCTCGAAATCTCGCCAGGCAACTTCGCGCGCGCGCCAGATTGATAAAATCAAACTGGAAGAGGTGAAAGCCTCCAGCCGTCAGAACCCGTTCATCCGTTTTGAACAGGATAAGAAACTGTTCCGTAACGCGCTGGAAGTGGAAGGTCTGACCAAAGGGTTTGATAACGGTCCGCTGTTTAAAAATCTCAACCTGCTGCTGGAAGTGGGTGAAAAACTGGCGGTACTGGGTACCAACGGCGTCGGTAAATCAACGCTGCTGAAAACGCTGGTGGGCGATCTGCAACCGGACAGCGGCACCGTAAAATGGTCTGAGAACGCGCGCATTGGTTACTATGCTCAGGACCACGAATATGAGTTTGAAAATGATCTGACCGTGTTCGAATGGATGAGCCAGTGGAAGCAGGAAGGCGATGACGAGCAGGCGGTACGCAGTATTCTCGGTCGTTTGCTGTTCAGCCAGGACGACATCAAAAAGCCAGCTAAAGTGCTTTCCGGTGGGGAAAAAGGGCGGATGCTGTTTGGTAAGTTAATGATGCAGAAGCCGAACATTCTGATCATGGACGAACCGACCAACCACCTGGATATGGAATCCATTGAGTCGCTGAACATGGCACTGGAACTGTATCAGGGCACGCTGATCTTTGTTTCACACGACCGTGAGTTCGTAAGCTCCCTGGCGACCCGCATTCTGGAAATCACCCCGGAACGCGTGATCGACTTTAGCGGTAATTACGAAGATTACCTGCGTAGTAAAGGGATCGAGTAAGTGATTATCCGTCACCCCGATACTGTCGGGGTGACGGCGGCTGATGACAAATGCAAAATAGCCTGATGCGCTACGCTTATCAGGCCTACGCAGTACCTGCAATATATTGAATCTGCAGGACTTTGTAGGCCGGATAAGGCGTTAACGCCGCATCAGGCATTAACAAAGCGCATTTGTCAGCAATCTGAGTAACGTCGAATCGATTTTCTTAATCCCACATCAATTCACTTCCATTAACTCTCAAACATCCATGCCCAACGCTCGCTTACCGTGAATGTTGAGGTCGGCAAGCGTAAAGCGTCCTTCCCAGTTTGTTTCATAGTCCTCGCGCGGGAAGTCGCCCGGCGATGCGCCTTTTTCCAGTGCGGCCTTCACCTTGTGCGCGTAGGCAAGATTTTTCTCGCACATCGGTGCCGCAGGAATGTACATCACGTTGCCCCAACCTTGTTGATTTTCAACGGGGGCAACGGAATGGATGACGTCGCAGTGCCACCAGACGGAGTCTCCGGCTTCGAGTTTTGGAATGCTGGTTAACGCCTCAATCAACAGTGGATGCCATTGCTCTGATACCGGCAATACTCTTCCGGGCGCTACGCCGCACAGTTCATCCTCCGGCACATCATCAAGCAGCGGACGTAACAGTACGTACGCCATAGCTTCAGGAATGGGCACGACGTGCAGCAGCCCCTGACCAGGCAGCATATCAGAGAGCGCTGTCCAGCCCTGGAATGTCCGAAACACGGAACATTTGGTGGTGTTGTCCACCGTGTACTCTTCAACTTCCGTACGATGTGCCGCATGCCAGGGATCATATTGCGCCAGATTGCCATTAAAGACGTTGGCGAAAACGCGCTGATACGCTGGAAGCAGCCAGCGTTCCAGTGCCCCGGAGTCGGTATGCGCTCCAAGACCTTTGGAGGTCGTTCCGGGCGGACGGCGGCGGATACGGTCAGGGTAGATGACGCTCACATCCGGGTTAAACCATTGCTTTCCATCACTTTCAAATGTCCACAGACGATTGAGAAACGACTGCGCATTCGCCATTTCTTCACTCTGGCGGGCCTGCATTTGCGCCTGCGACCAGTAGATGGGGTAAATCTCGGGACGTGAAGCGCTGAGCGTCCCGAAGAAATTATCGCCGGGGCCTTTGTAGACCTCGTCAAAGCGGTTGCGGTCCAGATAGTCCAGCATCGACTGATCCCAGCCTAGCGCTTGTTCGCGGGGGAAATGGCCTTTTATCACCGCACAACCGCGACGTTTAATCTGTTCGCGCTGCTCTGCAGTAACATGACCTGCTTTGATATCGGCATAAGACAGCACCGGCCAGACGGCATCGCCCTGTGCTTTGAGTGCGTTGATTTCAGCCACTCGCGTGGCAATGTCATCGCTTAGCTGATTAAAGATCTGCTGGACGTCGCCAAGCTGCGCCCGCAGCGCGTGCTTCATCTGACGGATAGCTGCTTTGTGATCGGCAGGCAATGTGTCGCTGGTAAAAGTAGAAGCCATAACCACCTCTCATTAACTTTCATTCGAAACCATTCTGATTTGCATGTGACAATATAAGTTATAAATAAGTTAATGCAAGTTTAATGATTTGATGTGATGTACAGGATGTAAAAAGAAGGGAAAACCGGAGCGCACGGCTCCGGTAGAGAGGTCAGCTGTTAAAAGGGGATGTGTTATCCAGCACCGCCTGAATCACATTCAGCGCGCCTTCATGATTATTATCATCGGTAGCGTAACGGGCGATTTGTTTAATGTTTTCCGCAGCATTGCCCATCGCAAAGGAATAACGCGCCATTTTCAGCATCTCCGCATCGTTACCGCTGTCGCCAATCGCTACCACATTTTGCGGTGACAGATCCCAGCGTTTCAGTAACCGCGAAATACCGTTTGCTTTATGTAGACCGGGAATAATCAGGTCGATAAAGCCAAAACCACTGGTGACGGGTTTCATAATGCCATCGAGCGCTACGTGCAGTTTGTCGATCACTAACGGGATTTGTTCATCCGGCAGGTTGAGCGAAAACTTGAACAGTACGTCGTCAATCTCCTGATAATCTTTTACAGGTTTCAGGCGATGGTAGTGTTTTGCCATCAGTGCGACAAATGCTTCGGGGGCATTTTCGCTGACATATGCACTTTGCAGACCGCAGGCGACAAAATTGAGTTGCTTATCTTTTAGCAACTCGCCAATAACAATCCGCGATTCATGTCGGGTCAGTTCGCCGTGGAACAACTGCTTGCCATGTTCGTAAACCAGTGCGCCGTTTTCCGCGACAAAAGAGATCTCATCCTTTAGCTCAGGAAAGAATGAAATAAGCTGGTAATACTGGTTACCACTGGCGACAACGAACTCAATATCGCGCTTTTTCAGTTCCTGATATTGCGCCATAAAACGTGGTTGGTTGTACGTTTTGGCGTCGTTAAGAAAAGTACCGTCCATGTCTGTGACGATAACTTTTACGCTCATAGGTGTGCTCCTGGCTCGAAAATGAAACCGTAACAGTGTAATAACAATGTGACGCAGAGCACAAATTATATTTCGAATGAAAGTAAGGATGAAATTGATGATGTGAATGATTTAGCCCGGCGACGACGCCGCCGGGCCGAGGAGATTACAGCATATGTTCAGTACGGGCGATGATATCGTCCTGAGCGTCTGGAGAGAGCGCGGTGAAGAAGGCGGAATAGCCCGCGACACGCACTACCAGATCGCGATACTGATCGGGATGTTTTTTCGCATCCAGCAGCGTTTCGCGGGAAACGATGTTGTACTGAATATGCCAGCCTTTATGCACTTCGAAGAAGGTACGCAGCAGGATCATCAGTTTCTGCTTGTCAGATCCGTTCGACGCGCCGCAGCGCGGGAGGGCGAAAATACGGAAGTGGGTACCCGCTTCCTATGCTTGCTATTCTTCTGTTTGCTTTCTTCCACGCTAAAAACGAGGAAATGCCAAAACCTAACGCAGAAAAGAAAAAACACCGCAATTTGCGGTGTTCCCAATGGCTGTATTTCACGAA
>ENA-USYV01002932-USYV01002932.1-human-gut-metagenome-genome-assembly--contig:-NODE-2932-length-12889-cov-29.493756_pt1 | contig 12889 bp, 17 predicted proteins | sample MGYA00250066_ERZ773514 | MGnify/ENA primary metagenome ERZ773514 (study PRJEB29103, sample SAMN06112049) | human gut metagenome | biome: human gut; feature: ankylosing spondylitis patient; material... | reverse complement strand
CGTGCAACGGCAGAAAAGTCTCCCTTACACGACTGGAGTTCGATTTGCTGCTGATGCTTGCCTCCCACGAAGGACAAGTCTTTTCCAAAGAGAAACTTTTCCGGGCAGTGTGGGGGCAAAACTGTGACGATACCTTAAAAGTCGTGGCAAATACCGTTTCCAATCTGCGAAAGAAGCTGGCCGACTGTGGTAGCTTTATCCGCACTACCCACGGCGGCTATACTTTTGTAAGCCAAAAGGAGAACGACCCGGCATGACCAGGATCTTATTTGTTTGTCTGGGAAATATCTGCCGAAGCCCGATGGCCGAATACATCATGAAAGACCTTGTGTCCCAGGCAGGGCTTTCCGAGCAATTTGAAATTGCATCAGCCGCCACCAGTGCATGGGAGATCGGAAATCCGGTCTATCCACCTGCGCAGCAGAAGCTGGCAGAACATGGAATCGACTGCAACGGCAAGACCGCTCGGCAGATGACCCGGCTGGATTATGCACGGTGTGATCATCTGATTGGCATGGATGAAAGCAATCTGTGCGACATCCTGCGGCTTGTCGGCGGAGACCCACAGCATAAAGTCTCGCTGCTGATGGCGCATACGGACCATCCCCGTGAAGTGGCAGACCCATGGTTCACGGGAGATTTTGAATCCACATGGCAGGATATACTGGAAGGATGCACGGCATTGCTTGAGGAACTGCGATCATAACAGATTATCATAAAAACGGACGGATGTCTGCCAGTTGACAGACATCCGTCTATTTTTTTATTTCAAATCATCTTAAAATACTTCAGTGCCTCCCGGATGGCTTTTTCCTTCTCCGGCGGGCACTTGAGCTGCTTGGGGTTCTCAGCCTTAGGCTTGTTGTAGTTCTGCCGCTCCTTGATGCCGCACTTGCGCTTGACCTGTGCAATATAGAGGTTGCTCACGTTCAGACCGGTGTGCTCCTTGACGTACTCCCGGATCTCTTCATAGGTAGCCTTGTTCTCCGCAGCAGTCATGTCCAACTCATCCATCTTCAGGTCTACCGTGATCTTCTGGTAGACATCTAGTTTGGACAAAGCGCATACCGTCTCGGCGGTGTCATCGACTGGCCCTACGAGCTTGTGAAGGAGGGATGATTGTGGACAGTTCTTTTAATCTGGCCGTCCATGCGCTGGTCTGCCTGAGCCACAGTGGACGCTCCCTCAGCAGCGAAGCGCTGGCGGAGAACATCTGCACCAATCCCACCCGCGTCCGCCGGGTGCAGGCGGTGCTGAAAAAGGCGGGAATAGTGGAGACCCGGGAGGGCTTGGACGGCGGCTATCCGGGAAACGCTGGCGCAGTGAGGGCGTGGCTATGGAGCAGATCTATGATACGCTTCCATGTAGCACACTTCGTGTCTCTTTAGAAACCGAGGGTAACGGTCAAAGCCATCCGTTTGCACCATGGTCAAAATGCAAAAAGCGCAGCCGCAGATATTCTCTGCGGCTGCGCTTCGATCCATTTTCAAAGCTTCGGCATCACTCAACGCCATATTGTTGTCTAAATAAATCAGCGACGATGTTTTGCTTTTGAGGCATCGGGCGGCCGGACGAAGCCAGACTCGCCGCCTACTCCGCGCAGAGCTCAGCCACCAGAGCGTCCATCTGCGCTTCGCTGGTTTGGTTCAATGCACCACGCAGAGACACTACCGTTTCGTAAAGGTGGATATCCTTCATCTCCTCCAGTTTGGTGCGCATCAGCCGCGCGGCAGCAGGTGCCCAAGAGCCGTTTTCAATAAGACCAACCCGGCGGTTCCGGAATCCCTTTGTCTGTAAATGTTCCAAAAACTCCTTCATGGGCGGAAACAGTCCTCCGTCATAGGTGGAGCAGGCCAACACCAGTTTCCCACAGTAGAATGCGCTGGTCACGGCATAGGAAAGGTCTGTTGCCGTCAGATCGCACATGGTGACTTGCGCACCTTTTCCCTCCAGCTTGCTCTTGAGGGCCTCCGATGCGTATGCGGTATTTCCATGGATGGACGCGTGGACGATCAGGATGCCCTCCGGTTCTTCCGGTTTCCATTGTGACCAGAGATCATAGAGCCGCAGATACTCTCCCAAGTCTTCTGTGAGTATGGGGCCATGGAGCGGGCAGATCGTTTTGATCTCCAGCGCGGAGATTTTTTTCAGCAGCGCCTGCACCTGTGCGCCATACTTTCCGACGATGTTGTAATAATACCGCCGGGCCTGCGGCGCCCAGGGGGCACGGGCAGTCCGTTCCAGTGAACCGAAGCGGCCGAAGGCATCCGCCGAGAACAGGATCTTTTCCTCCTCTTCATACGCTGCCATCACCTCCGGCCAGTGTACCATCGGCGCCAGCAGAAAGCGCAGCCGGTGCAAGCCCAAGGAAAGCGTATCTCTTTCGCCAACCTCCAGCATACGGTCTTCCGACAATGCACCTGTGCCGAAGAACTGCTTGATCAGGGTAAATGTTTTCGCGTTTCCCACGATCTTCATCTCCGGGTACTTTTGTGCCAGTCGCATGAGGCTGCCGGAATGATCCGGCTCCATGTGTGTGACCACAAGATAGTCGGGGTTGCGCCCCTCCAACACCTGCGCTACATTGGAAAGCCATTCCTCCTCCGCCCGTGCATCCACGCTGTCCATCACGGCGATTTTCTCGTCCAGAATGACATAGGAGTTGTAGCTCACTCCCATAGGCTGGACGGGGTACTGGTTTTCAAAGAGTGCTAATGTGTTATCATCCACCCCTACATAGCGGATGGCATCTGTTACCGTTTGAATGGTCATAATACAAAACAACTCCTTATCATCTGTTCAAGACCTGCATCTCTGGGTTCTTCTCCCCGAATTTCTCGCGCAGCGCACTGCAGATATCCTCCCGGGACTTGCCCTGTTTCTCACCGTTTTTAATGAGCTTGTACGCCTGGAACAGCGCCGAGGGGCCGATCTCGCTGCTGAAAAAGCCGATGCCCTGATTCCATGCCAGCAGCTCGAACACGTCGTCCAACGCGGCACTCTCCACACCGTGGATATATGCCTTTACCAGCTCCCGCGCCGTCTGCCTCATCCGGCCCGCACCGACAGCGTTGGTCAGGGACAGCAGCAGCCGCGTTTCGTAGGGCAGTACGCGCTTCTCGCTCTGCCATGTGGTCTCCCAAAAATCCACGGCGATCTGCCCCAGCTTTTCATCGATCATGGGATAGTTCAAAAGAGCCAGCGGCTTGAAGGGAGCGGAGCTGTCGCCTTCCTTCTTCTCCACACGGCAGAACCAGACATGGAACTCCGCCTCACTCCGCCGCTCGGTGTGGTGCTCGTAGCCCAAGCCCTCCATGACAGCGTACAGTGGATGCGGCTCAAAGGTCTGGATGATGTGTAATCCTTCGCCCACCTCCAACGCCTCGGCTCTTTTCTTCAGCCCTTCAAAGAAGCTGCCCTGTATATGGCGCACATCCACGGTCTGAAACCCCTGCGCCTTATTCTTCCAGTTTTCGTAGCTCATGCGGTTATTCTCCTTTCTTCACTCGATAAAACCAGATGTGATATTCGCTGCCGCTCACCTTCTCCGTGTGATGCTCAAAGCCCATAAGGGCCAGCACCGGGTACAGGGGGACAGGCTCGAAGGTCTGGATGATATGCAGTCCTTCGCCGTTTTTCAGCGCGGCAGCCTTTGCCTTCAATGCGGGGAAGAAGTCCATCTTTTTGCCCCGCACGTCCATCACTTCAAATGTGCCGATTTTGTCCTTCCAGTTTTCATAACTCATAGTCTTTGCCTCTCTTGCAGAAAGCTCACGCCTCTTCGAAGGAATCCTTACCCACGCCGTCCAGCTTAGGACAGCCCACCAGGGTGATGTGTCCCTTGATGAACCGCTCGTGGAAAGCGGCGTAGGCGTAGGCGGTGCAGTCGGCGGCAATCAGGAGCCGTGCGCCGTCAAAATACGGGGCGTTTATCCTGATCGATTTCAATGATCCGTCGTTTCATGTTCGATCCTCCTGTTGCTTTTGTGCGTTCATTGTACTATACTAAGAGCAACAAGTCAGTTGAATTTTCAACGAAAGAGAACTTTTTATGAAAGAATTTTTTCCGGTACTTCATACGGCGGCGCTTTTCTCCGGCATTTCCGACGATGAGCTTGCCGTCATGCTCTCCTACCTTGGGGCGAGGATCGACACCTTCCCCAAAGGCTCACGCCTGCTCCGCGCCGGGGAGCAGGTGGAGGAGGTGGGTCTCGTGCTGGCGGGCAGCACCCTCATCGTGCAGGAGGATATCTGGGGAAACCGCAACATCCTCTCCAAGACCGGGCCGGGGCAGACCTTCGCGGAGGTATTCGCCTGCGCGCCGGGAGCGGTACTGAACGTGAGCGTAGAGGCGGAGAGCGCGGTGACGGTGATGTTTCTGCATATAAGGCGCGTTTTGAGCGTGTGCCCCTCCGCCTGCTCCCACCACAGCCGGATCATCCGCAACCTGCTGGACGAACTGGCAGAGAAGAACCTGCGGCTCAACGAAAAGCTCACCCACATGGCCCAGCGCACAACGCGTGCAAAGCTGATGTCCTATTTTTCCGCCGAGGCCCAGCGGCGCAGCGTCTATGAGTTCGACATTCCGTTTTCAAGGCAGCAGCTTGCGGATTACCTCGGTGTGGAGCGCAGCGGGCTGTCTGTAGAGCTTGGAAAAATGCGGGATGAGGGCCTGCTCGACTTTCACAAAAGCCACTTTCTTCTCAAGGCGCCGGAGACGGACGGTCTTCCTCCTTCTGCGCGTTAAGAATCTCCCCTTCAAGCCCCCTTTGGGCGTATTGGCAAGTGCGGATACACCGGGCAGAATGTTGGGCTTTTACAGAAGGAGAGCGCAACTACGAACCTGCAGAGATTGACAAGGTAGCGTCAGCTCGTACAATCTGATTTGATCATACCCACAGCCGCTTTGGCTGTGGGTATTTTCTGTTTGAACTTCAAAAGCTTTGCAGAACTCAAGGAGCCTAATGCCAAATTCAGCATGTCACCAACTATGAGGAAAACATCTTTTAGAGGAAGGTCAAAAGGTTCGACAGGGAAGATGAACAGTGTCCTTTTGCGATGCCGCTTCCGAAAGATTGCAGCTTCGCCCCTTAACGAAGACTTTAAGTTAAATCTGTTATACTGCTGCAGTCCCCTCAAAAATACAGACAGGAGAAAAAATTGACCGTATGATGAAAAAAAGATATTTTGCTATTCCCATTCTTGCAATCGCACTGCATTTTTTGCTGTCCAATCTATTATATTTTCTTGTAGAAAGGCTCGTTTTGGATGTTTTTCATATCCCCCCGCAGCAATTTATGAAACACTCATATTGGGGCGAGATTTTGATCTACGCTGTTCTTATCCTCGTATTCTTCACGCTCTATAAGCTGCTTTGGAGGAAAGAGATAAGTGAACCGCGCACAGCGACAAATTTCAAAGATGTGCTCGGCAGTCTGGTCGTGGGATTTGGCATTTGCGGGATCTCCGGTCTTTGGATCATGCTGGCAGAACAGCTTCCCTCGCTGCAAAAAAGCGTTGAGGCAATGAACGCCGGTACTGAAAATATTGCCGGTGGAAATGCATTTGGAACATTTATGATTGCGGTGATTGCTGCACCTGTTGTAGAAGAAATTCTATTCCGCGGCATTGTGCTTCGCTCCATGTGGAAATTCGCCCCAGCTTGGGCCTCGATTCTAATATCATCTGTACTCTTCGGCGTTTATCACCTGAATATCGTGCAGGCTGCCTATGCCACCCTTATGGGAATTGCCGCAGGAATCCTTTACGAGAAGAAAAGGAACCTGCTGTTTCCCATCCTCGTGCATTTCGCAAACAACCTCATTACTATGCTGCAGGGCTTTGCGCCATCCGAAGTGAATGAACTGATCAGCATTTTTATTCTGATCATGATCGCTCCAGCAGGCTATGTCGTCTGCCGTTCACTTAAACAGGGCAAAAGAGCAGATAGCATGTAAGGTTTTTATACAATGTATAAAGCATACAGCGGCACAGAGAGTTTGCTCTGTGCCGCTGTTTTTTGCTTTCTTCGTAATAGAAGCAGCGCGGAAAAAGGGACCAGGGCACAGTAAGCAACGCCAAAGTCGCGGCAGCCCATCTTATCTGACCAGGTATTTCTACAGGAATCTGGTCCAACTCCATGGTGCCGGCCAAGAAAGCAGGTACACACGGTTGAAATGATCGTCCCCAAGCCTCCAAAGATATTCAATGACCACAGGGCTTGTGTATAAGGAACACAACCCCTGTGGTCAACATATCCAGGACGAATATCCATTATGACAGCAAAAAGAAGAAGCCACGTCGGCGGATCAAAACCACACCTTTGCAGATACTCGACCACGCGCCCCCTTATCTTCTGTTATGGCAGTCGCCTATGCACTGTGCGGTTCGTTGCATCTTCACATATGCCCTCGGAACAGGTGTTGCTCACATATTCGCGAAGTTTTCCGCAGTAGAGCAGTGTGTGCGGCACTCTAAGGAACTGCATCGGCTGTATGATAGAGGAACGTAGCTGTTCCGTGCCGTCAACCCGACTTTTTGTGAGAAGCTCTCCGACAAACTCTGAGCAATAATAGCAGCCCTCCTGCTTCCAGACAACATGGAAGTATGCCAGACATAAGCCAATATAGTTGTAACTGTACTTCCTCCTCCGCTTCCACATCACATCGAGCATTTCTTTGAGCTCTGCGTGTTGTTCTTCTGTGACACTCACGCTCAGAACCAACACCTTGGTTTCGGAAAAACGCTTGAAGGTACCGGTACGGGGCGACTCTATCACGAAGCCGCCCCAAAACGGATTATAGGGATGCCTGCGGCCAAAAGAGTACATCCTCTCTAAATCTCTGGACAGGCTGATGGAGGCGTGGTTATATTCTGCGCCGGTGATTTGCTTAAGGATTCGGGACAGAAGTGTTCCGATCTGGCTGATTACGATATATAGCTGTCTATTTTGATTGCTCATATGTGCATCCTCACAAGATTATCCACAGTGCCGTGCTATTGGCATAAGAGGTGCTGCAGGTCTCGAAGAAGTCCGTTTCGACTATGTTAGCGTTGGTGTGCTGGCTGACCCACTTCATGCTCTCTGGCTCGATCTCAAAGCCTCGATGCAGCGTTGGACAGCCGAGACCCATTCGGCAGGTCTTTGCGTATACAACTGCAATTGTTCGACCTTGAGCGTATTCTCCTCGTTGCCGCCGCTTCGGAAGCTCTCCATTTCCGAGCTTCTGATACTCACAATAACCTTATCATTGACCTGCAATTCCTCAAAAGAAATCCTTGTAACCTTCTGCGTGGCAAAGTCGCAATAGACCATAGGAATGGACGAACATTCTGTCAGACATCCTTCACCTAAAGTACTTTCATCGACATCGTCCTTTACCGTTATGGTTTGCTTTTCTGTATCGATTTCCGTGATCACTGCGTTGGCGATCAGAAGCGTGTCATCCTTCAATCTTCAATGAACCGCACCCGGACAGGGACAGCAAGAGAGTCAACAAGCACAGGGCGATGCCGATTCCTCTTATATTTATCATGCAATGTCTTATCCTCCTGTTTTTTGCTGCGGAACTTATCCAATCTATGAAAAAGGCACTTCTTCCGCCCTTTGCGTCAGGCGGGACAACGCACAGACCGCGTACATATAGCCTGCAAGGATCAGTGGTGCCGGCAGCCCGTAAAGCAGCGGCACCGGGATGATACGCCAAAACAGCTTGAGCACACCGATTTCCGCGCCGTAGGTGAAGAAGTAGTTCGCCTCTGGGCAGAGCGTGAGGCGTAAAAGGAGATTGATAAGGTGCGCGCCTACGGCAAGCAAACCAAAGGTCTTGAGGATCCGCGGGATGTCCTTGGGGTCGGGGCCGTAAAAGCCCAGCGTCGCCAGACTCAGGCCGCAGACAACAAGGATTGCGTGGGTCACATAGTAGCCGAAAATTCGTGGCATTAACAGCGAAAAGCCGGAGAACAGAGGCTCCGGGAAGAGCAGCGCCATCAGTGCGCCAAGGGGCGCTACAAAGAAGGAAAACCCCATGATCGAGCGGTTTCTCTTCCACACGCCCAGCGGGATCAGAAACAGATTGATGTTGCACAGGTGCAGCGGCAGCTCATTGAAAATGTTGAAGCCATTGGGATAGTACGCGCGGATATACGCTGCGTCCAGGGACAGCGAGAGCTTGTAGCCGGCAAACAGCGCGAGATTAAACAAGCAAACGCCGATCAGATACCGGGAGCGCCGTGCTTCCGGTTTTCCGCGCAGCAGCAAGAATATGAGCAGCACCGCCGCTGCCGTAAGCAAAAGCAGAAGCAAATGCGGCCCGCGAAAGGGCGTAATAGAAAATTCGTTCATTTCACACGCCGGAACGTCTTTCCGGTCTTCTCCTCAAGGAATCGTTTGAATTCCTCCACCGTCCCGCCGGTAAGAGTACGCTTGTCCAGAGGCTGCGCATAGCGTTTCTTCATCAGAAGGATGATGTAGTCCTGCGACTCAGCCAGTGCGTCGATCAGCTCATAGTGGAACGTGGAGGTGGTGGCCGCCGTAACGACGGTATAGGAATCCTCACCGAATGCGACATGATATTCGTTTGTGCCCGCCAGCGTGTTTTTGCGGGCGATCATGCCATTGAATCGATCCTGAAACAGCAGAACGGACAGCAGCATCACCTCTACCAGCAGGGAAGTCACCGTTCTGACATCAAGCGCAAAAGGCTCTCCATCGAATGGGATCAGCAGCAATGCGCTGAATAAAAAGACGCTCCAGCCGAAGATGGCCCAAACAATGCTTCTCTTTCGCCGCAGCGCCCTGCGCATCGCGCGGGCAGCTACGGTCATAGATCGATTTGTGATATCACTGTGAATTTCAAAAGTCATTCATATTCTCCATCGTTGATCATTTCTGTTTTTGCAGCCTGTCTGGTTCCTTGCAGAAGTGTTCCGTCCAGAACAGGGTATTTATAGATTATGTTATCATAACAGGAATAAAGTTTATGTTAAGTCTGCCTATTCTTTAAGGAGTCATCTCAAATTCAACACACTGCTCTCCTCATGAGAATTTTTCTGCAGCGGGATAAATGACGTCCTTTGTCCGGCTCGTATAAATTGCAGTCAGGCAGCACCGGAATACTTTTCTCCCTGAAATCGTCACGCTTACTATGTATGCAGCGCTATCACGGCATCACGCCAGCCTTGCGTTCACCAGATGATACCATGTCATCCCGTTTTCTTCATAGGACTGAAATTCGCCGATGACGGTGATCTCCGTCCCCAGCTCCGGGTAATCGTCCGGGTAGGTGAGATCCCCCTCCAGCACAAATTCCATCCCCTCAGCGCAGCACGCGGCTGCGTCTGAAATGATGCAGGCGTAGGACACCGGGTCAGGCTGTAAAACGCCGTCTGTCACGAGCTGATAGATAGAAAACGTCCCCCTTGCCTTGACGGTCTTGCCGAGGTAATGCGCCGGGTCATTGTAGAGCATATTGTAGACCTCGGAATAGACCATGGTGCTGCTGAGCACCGTCAGATCCACATCCACTTTGCCGGCAGAGGGGGGCGACGGCTTAGATCCCCCCGGCGTTTCCTGTTCTTTCGGCGTTGGAATGCTCTCAGCCGATGCAGACGCTTCTTCATTGGAAGAAAGCGTATCATTTCCTGCGTCCTTTTCGCGGCCTTTCCCGCAGGCGCAGAGGGATGCCATCATGCAGACAGCCAGCAGCAGACAGAAAATCCGTTTCATCCCGTTTCCCCTCCCCTTGCGCGGCCAAGGGCCGAACAAACCAAAAATGCCAGAATATCCGCCGCCACGATGGTGGAACCCACCGGCGTCCCCGCCAGAATGGAGACAAGAATCCCCAGCGCCGCGCAGCTCACCGACAGCACTGCCGAGCAGACCGTCACCGCGCGGAAGCTTTGGAAAACGCGCATGGCGGACAGCGCCGGGAAGATCACCAGAGCGGAGATCAGCAGCGAGCCGACCAGATTCATCGCCAGCACGATGACCACAGCAACGATGACGGCGAGCAGCAGATTGTACAGGTCTGCCTTTGTCCCCACCGCCTTGGCAAAGTCTTCGTCAAAGGTCACGGCAAAGATCTTGTTGTAATAGAGCAGAAACACCGCCACGACCACCACGGACAGTCCCGCACACAGCCAGACCTCGCTTTTTGACAGCGTCAGGATGGAGGTGGAGCCGAACAGCGTGCTGCACACATCGCCGGAGAGGTTGGACGAGGTGGAGAAGAGGTTCATCAGCAGATACCCGATGGCCAGCGCTCCCACTGAGATCATGGCGATGGCGGCATCGCCCTTGATCTTCGTGTTCTGCCCCGTGCGCAGGAGCAGAACGGCACAGACCACCGTGACGCCCAGCGTCAGGGGCATATCGTCTGTCAGCCCCAGCACAGCGGCAATAGCCATCGCGCCGAAGGCCACATGGGAAAGGCCGTCGCCGATGAAGGAAAAACGCTTCAGCACCAGCGTCACGCCCAGAAGCGATGAGCACAGTGCGATCAGTACGCCGACGATGAGCGCGTAGCGCACAAAGGGATAGGTACAGTAGAACGCAATTTTTTCAAGGATCGCCGTCATTATGCCTCACCGCCTTTCTGCCATGCCTGCGGAAATTCGTTCAGATAGGCCGCCTTGGTGCCGAAGAACACCCTGTCCCCGATGTGCAGAATGTGGCTGGCATATTGCAGCGCCGCGCTCAGGTCGTGGGAGATCATCACAACGGTGATGCCATCCTCGTAATTGAGCTTTTGAATGAGCGCATACAGTTCCGCCGTCACCTTGGGATCAAGGCCGGAGACCGGCTCGTCCAGAAGCAGCATTTTTCTGGTAGCGCACAGGGCGCGGGCGAGCAGCACCCGCTGCTGCTGGCCTCCGGAGAGTGTGCGGTAGCAGCGCTTGGCAAGGGGCGCGACCTGCATTTTCTCCATAGCGTCCGCCGCCAGTTTTTTCTCTTTCTTGTTGTAGAAGGGGCGGCTGCCGCAGCGCCCCTGACATCCGGAGAGAATGATCTCTCTCACGGATGCCGGGAAATCCTTCTGGACAACGGTCTGCTGCGGCAGATAGCCGATCTCATTTTTCCTCAGCCCGTCGCCCGTCAAAATTCTGCCGCTGATGGGCATCTGCAAGCCGAGGATCGTTTTCATAAGGGTACTCTTGCCGGAGCCGTTTTCTCCTACGATGCAGAGGTAGTCGCCCGCAAAGGCCTCAAAATCAAGGCCTTGCAGAACAGGTCTCCCATCGTAGCCGACGCAGAGCTTTTGACAAGTGAGCTGAGCCATCATCCTACCCCCTTAACCCAGTGCCTCTTTCAGCACGGAAAGGTTCTGCTCCATCATGGAAAGGTAGGTAGCACCGTTTGCAGCATCCTTGGAGGTCATGGACTGCATGGAGTCCATGGTCAGCACCTTCTGGTTCTTCCCGGCGGTGCTCTGGACGATGGTTTCCGCGAGCTTGTGGTTCTTGCCCTCAATGGTCAGCACGCAGGGAAGTCCCAGCTCGTCCACCTTCTTTGCAAGGAACGAAACGGTTTCAAAGCTGGCCTCGCTCTCGGCGGAGCAGCCCGCAAAGGCGGCATAGTAGCTCAGACCGTAGTCATCCACCAAATAGCGGAAGGGGAAACGGTCGCCGAACAGAACGGTCTTGCGCGCCGCGCCGTCCACGGCAGACTGGTACGCGCCATCCAGCGCGGAAAGCTTTTCGATATAGGCGGAGGCGTTGGCGGCGTAGGTATCCTTGTTATCGGGATCAAGCTCCTGCAAGGCATCGGCAATCGCGCCGACCAGCGTTTTGGCGTTCTTCAAAGACAGCCAGACATGCTCGTCCTTTTCCTCCCCATGGTCATGCCCCATCAGCTCGTCAAGGATATCCTCTACGGAAAGCGCGTCCTTCACAAAAAACGGATTGGTCTTGGCACTCATCAAGGCATCGAAGCCGTCGTTGCCGAAGTAGATATGGAAATGCTCTGCCTCGCCCGGCTCGTGGCCATGGTCGTTGAACTGCACATATTTGGGCGCATCGGCACTGGTCGTTTCGAACTGATAACGGACGCTGCGAATCTTGCCCTCGTCATTCCGCTTCGGCTGATAACCGGCATAGGTGTATTCAGCGGAAACGGTTTTTCCGTCTGCATAAGTGAATGTAATCGTGTCCCCGTTGATAGAGATCTTCTCGGCGTCGCATTGCCACGAAGCCTTATACTTCTCCCAATAGGTGTCCTTTGTGGTCGAGCTGTCCTCGTCCTCCTCCGCCCTGTGCTCGCAGAATTTGTCCAGATCGCCGTTCAGCAGAAAGGGGTGCAGGGACTTCCACGCGCCGGCGAAATCCGAGAGGGTGCGATCCTCGATGTCATTCTCTGTGAGCTGTTCATCGTGGCTGTGACCGTGGTCGTGACCGTCCTCCTGCATGCCCTCAACGGTCTCCTCCGTTTTCACGGAATCACCCAGCGCCTCCAGCAGATTGATGACCTTCATGTTCTTGTTGGCGGCGTTTTTCAGAGCGTTTTCCACCCAGCCGTCGGACTCGCCGCCCACATAGACAAAGAGGTCGCAATCGGAGATTTTGACAATATCATCGGCGGTGGGCTGATAGCTGTGCAGGTCAACGCCGTTATCCAGCAGCATGGTGACCTCGGCGTTATCCGCCTTGTCGCCCAGGATCGCCCTGACCCAATCGTATTCGGGGAAGATGGTCGTGACGACCTTCAATTTGCCGGCTTTTCCGGTATCCTTCGGCTTTCCGCAGCCGGCAAGGACGCCGGTCAACATCATTAGCGCAAGCAGCAGCGCAGTTATCTTTTTCATAGGCTATATGTACCTCCAAATTATGATAAGAACGTAAAATTGGGAGCAAAAGTACAAGGGTGATGGCAACACCGCGAAAGCCTATACGA
>ENA-USYV01002931-USYV01002931.1-human-gut-metagenome-genome-assembly--contig:-NODE-2931-length-12889-cov-43.996644_pt1 | contig 12889 bp, 10 predicted proteins | sample MGYA00250066_ERZ773514 | MGnify/ENA primary metagenome ERZ773514 (study PRJEB29103, sample SAMN06112049) | human gut metagenome | biome: human gut; feature: ankylosing spondylitis patient; material... | reverse complement strand
AACCCCATCAGTCCTTTATGTTTTTTTCTAACAGGCACAGGCGGTGTTGTCGAAGATATCTCTCCTGGCACAGTTTCCTGTATCTGGTTGGTAATAATCAGCGCTTCCGTTGGCGATGACTCCGGCAAAGACACATACTCTTTATTGCACAGGTAACCTTTTTTCGGGATGGTTTTAATAATGTTCTGTTGTTTGCCATCATCGTCGATAGCAACGCGTAATGCATGGATCGCCGTCGGCAGGCTGTTACCGCCGACAATGCGGTTCTTCCATACTTCGGCACATAAATAAGATCGCGATAAAACCACATCGGCATTTTTTGCTAATGTTTCCAGCAAAATAAAATGGTATTCGCCGAGACGACGTGTTTCACCCGTTTCGCAATGTATTAAGGCATTAAGCGACGGGTCCATCCGCCAGTTGTTGATAATAATACTCATAGTTGAGTTTACCTTAGCAAGGGATAAATGTTTCCTGATAGTGCTTTGCATAAAGCACAGTCTTATACGTCCCTGAGAAGATGATTTTTCTGCGTGATAATTAATATTTTATGGTAATAGGATTATTCTTAATCACTATATGGCGTGGAAATGTAACGAAATGACAGGACAGGTACAATAGCCAAATGGGTACTATTTGCAACGCAATGTAAATTTTGGCATCAGTACATTGAGAAGAAAACGCGTTAATTGATGGTAATCTTAACTATATCAAGCGTTTGATAAAGACATATTTTGATACCTGGCCATGTGGCAGATATTGCTAATAATCTTTTTATCTGAATTTAAACTCTGCTTTTTTTAGCTAAAAGTGGCATCAGATAAACCGCAGTGAAATTTTTTTAACGGCGGTTTTAAGTTTGCTCCCGAGGTGTCGTTTTTACAGGGTATCGAAACGAAAACGATTAATCCCAAGGAGCAGTATCATGTTATCTATTAACACCAATAACGCCTCAATGGCCGCCGTTAATGCAATCAGCAAAAGCAGCTCTTCTCTGTCTACATCTATGGAACGCCTGGCGACAGGTAACCGGATTAACTCTTCTGCCGATGACGCCGCAGGCAAACAAATTGCTAACCGTCTGACGGCACAGTCCAGCGGTATGGGCGTGGCGCTGAGCAACATCAATGATGCCACCGCGATGCTGCAAACCGCCGACAGCATGTTCGATGAAATGTCTGACGTGCTGGGTCGTATGAAAGACCTGTCAACTCAGGCAGCGAAAGAAAACCAGTTTTATTGGTTGAAAGATAAAATGTTTGATGATAAAAAAAAGGCAATTCAAAATGGGCATGTTTTTTCCTATATAGTTGTTTCTGATGATACATATACAGAAGGTAAGGTTGTTTTTACCGGTCTACCTGTAATTTGTCTGGATGGACCAGATGATGGGGAAAATAGATTATCACAATTTAGTATCTTTTGGATTAATGAGGATACGAAACGCTATGAAACATTTCAGTCAATATCAATGTATCATCAAAGAGGTGCGGGGTCAGTCTTATTTAACAAGGGAAATTATAAAATAAGTTTATTGGATGAAAGCGGAAATTCTATCAAGTATGGCGTGTTGGGAATGCAAAAGGATGATGATTGGAAACTTAATTCATTATATACAGATTCCAGCAATGTTAGAGATCAATTATCTTATTATTTATGGGATAAAATGAATGAATTAGAGGACGAGCCAGTTCTTTCATCTAGCATGAAATATTGCGAGGTATTTATTAATAATGAATATATGGGTTTATATGGAGTTATGGTTCCGATAAACCGTAAATCCATGAATTTGAAAGAGGGAGATTATTTGTATAAAGTAAGATCCTGGGGGATTCCATCGGTAGATGATTTTGAATATTTCAGCGAAGATGATGATGTGTGGGTAGATCATATTATGACACTTACTTGTAAGTATCCTTTTGAGATTGGAAAAGGGGAGCAATGGAAACCCTTGATGGATTATTATCAATTGTTTTATTGGGATGAAGAAAAAGATGTCAGTAATATGGAACAATTGGTGGATATAGACAATATTATTGATTATTATTGGTTCTGTCAGATAACATATGCAAACGATAACCGCTGGAAAAATGCCTATTATATCATGAAAGAACAGAAAAATGGAAAGTTTAAATTTTATAAAACTGTATGGGATTTAAATTATACATGGGGAGACAATTTTTCTGATAATCCACAAACATTATGGACTGATTTTCAGTATCATGATGACTTATTCCGCGATATAGTTGATTATGAAACTTTAATGCAAATGGATAAAGATTATATGGTTGAAAGAACTCAGGAAAAATGGAAAACCTGGAGAGATACATTTTTAAATACAGACAGTCTGACATCTACTGCAAAAGAAATAATGCAGCCATTAATTGACAGTGGGGCATGGGACAGAAATGCCAGAAGATGGCCGGAATCTGAAAATTCAAAAGATATAACGGAAATGAGTAATTGGATTGACTATCGATTAAATGTATTGGATCAATATATAGATAGTCTTGAATAAAAAGGTAGATAATATGTACATTAAGAAAAACTATTGGCTAAAATGCCTTTTGTTGTGCTGTACGATAGGTTTGTTGATACTTTTTTTGATTTATTATGCAAAGGAAGATGGCAGAAGAGTATTAGGAATTCCAGTTGTGACAGAAAAAGAAGTACAGAATCTGACAGAGGGCAGGAAGCGAAAGGAAGAGTGGATTAATATATCGTTTGAGGGTGAGGATATCGCGTATGATTGGGTATCAAGGACATATTACATTTATCAGCCACTTGAAGAGGATGATTGGATAGGCAAGTTTGACTATAATAATGTGTCAGAATATCAAATGTATTTTTTGTCAGACGATTACTTTGATCAAAAAGAAAAGGCAATAAAAGATGGTCATGCTTTTAAGTGTATCTTGTTATCAGAAGACACATATTGGGAGAAAAGTATAGTTTTTAGCGGTCTTCCAATTATGAAAATAAATGGACTAAATGATAATTATAACAGACTATCGGATTTGACTTTTTTTGGCTATGACGAAAATGGAGAATATAATGTATTTTCATCAAAATCTATGTATCATGCAAGAGGTGCAGCTTCTGCAATGTATGCAAAAAGGAATTATAAAATAAGCTTGTGTGATAAAAAACAAAATCAGGTTAAGACAAGTTTCTTAGGAATGCAAAAGGATGATGATTGGATTTTAACAGGATTTTACACGGACTCTACCAGAATGCGTGACAATCTTGGATATAAATTCTGGGATGCAATTAATGAGAATAGACAAGATGCAGTAAAAACGGCTTCTTATAAGTTTGTAGAAGTATATATAAATAATATTTATCGTGGTATTTATGCGTTGATGGAACCAATGAATGGAAAACATTTTTCACTTGGGCAGGGTGATTATTTATATAAGGTACGCAGTTGGGAAATTCCGACAAACGATGTATTCAATATGTATGAGTGGTTTCCAGACTTATATAACGAAAATGGTGGAAGAACAATTTCAATGAAATATCCAAAGGAGGTACAGGACGAGTCTGTGTGGAGTCCATTGAAAAGTTATATGGAAAAATTCTATTGGACAGATGTACCAGATATAAAGAGTGCGGAAGAATTAATAGATATAGATAATATTATTGATTACTATTTGTTTTGTCAGGTTACGTATGCTACTGACAATTTATGGAAGAATGCTTATATTATAGCAAAAAAGCAGGATGATAGCAGTTATAAATTATATAAGACTGTGTGGGATCTGAATTACACATGGGGAGACACAATGGTGGATGACAAGGAAGCATTGTGGACAGTGAATGTGGCGGAAGACAAAATACTTGGTTCCATTCAGGATTATGAAGTCTTAAAAAAGAATGATAGTGAAAACATTAACGGAAAAACCAAAGAAAAATGGAGACTTTGGAGAGAAACATTTTTGACAACAGAAAATCTAATAGGTATGATAAATGATGATATGGAATTGTTAAAAGATAGTGGGGCATGGAACAGAGAAAAAGAAAAGTGGCCAGAATGTGAAGTGAAAGATGGAAGGAAAAATCTTGAAAACTGGATAGATCATCGTTTGAATTATCTCGATACATATTTTGGTACATTGTAAAGGATGGATAAAATGGAATATCGTGTGGAAAAGAAATATATATGCACGAATATGGAATTGGCTATATTAAAGGCGAGATTACAGGCAGTAATGTCGATAGACAAGAATCAGAAAGAAATTGATGCATATCAGATAAGAAGTATTTATTTTGATAATTATGATAATTCTAGCTATTTTGAAAACGATGCAGGAGTAGATGACAGAAAAAAGTTACGTATCAGAGTTTACAACAAAAGCCGAAAAACAATTAAGCTAGAGGTAAAAGAAAAATATAGAAATCTTACGAAAAAGAAGTCTTGTTGTATCAATGAAGAAGAATTTCAAAAAATTTTATTGGGAAAATGTCAAGAGTTTTTATATTCGGACAGAGAAGTGATGCGTATGTTTGCGGTGGCAATTTTAAATTATGGATATCATCCGGTTAATATCATTGAATATGATAGAACCGCATTTACTTATCCAATCGGAAATGTAAGAATAACATTCGATAAAAATATTGCGGCTTCGGAGGAAACAAATAAGTTATTTGACGATAATTTGCAAAAAATCCCATTATTACCGGTAGATAATCACATATTAGAAATTAAGCATGATGAATTAATACCAGATTTTATTTTACAATTACTTGAATTGGGCAATTTACAACAGATAAGCTTTTCCAAATACTATATGGGAAGAAGTATATTGAATAAAGGAGAAATCGTATGAGTACAAATGACATTATTAAGAAATCAATTTTAGAGAGTTTTAATTCAGACATTACTAACACGACAATTATTATAAGTATGGTGATTACAATATTGATTGCACTATATATTTATGCTATTTATCGATTATGTTCTAATAAAAATTTCTATTCAAAAGATTTTAATAAAACGTTAGCAATTATGTCAGTAATTACAGCGGCAATTGTGTTGGCGATGCAGTCTAACCTTGTGATTTCACTTGGTATGGTAGGCGCATTATCAATTGTGAGATTTCGAAATGCCGTTAAAAATCCGTTGGATTTACTGTTTTTATTCTGGTCAATTAGTGTGGGGATTATTTGTGGTGCATCGTTATATCAGGTTGCAATTATTATGAGCCTTGCAGTTACGATTCTTTTATTATTGTTAGAAGTTGTAAAACCACCGAAAGCTCCATATCTGCTAGTGCTCAATGGAACTAATAAAGATATGGAGGAAAACCTTATGCAGATTTTAAAAACCAATGCAAAGGGGTATCAAATCAAGGCTAGAAATATTGGAACTGACGGTATAAATATGGTAGTAGAACTTCGTACCAAAAAAGAAAAAGATTTATTAAGTGAATGTGAAAAAATAGAAGGGATTACCAATGTTTCATTACTGTCCCATGATGGAGAAAATCGATATTAATAAGGAGTTGCAATGGGGAGAACTTTAAAGTTGATCCAGCATTATGGAATCATTGATTTTGGCTATAAAGTATACGAAAACATAACATCTTGTACAAGAAAGTATGAAAAAGTATATGAGAAGTATTTACCTACTGAGAATGAACTGAGTTTGCAACGCAATAAAAAATGGAATAATGAACCATTAGTGAGCATTGTGGTACCGACATATGAAACAAAGCCAGATTTTTTAAGGCAGATGATACTTTCAGTTATGGATCAGACATATAAGAACTGGGAATTGTGTATAGCGGATGGAAGTAAAACACAAAAAGTAAAAAGTGTGATTTTGTCAATGCATGGGAATGAAGATAGAATAAAGTATAAAAAACTTGAAAAAAATGGTGGGATTGCACAGAACACAAATGCTGCATTGGATATGTCGACAGGAGAGTATATATGTTTTCTGGATCACGATGATATTTTAACACCAAATGCTTTATATGAAATGGTAATTGCTGCACAAAATAATGCAAGTGCGGATCTGTTTTATTCAGATGAGGATAAAGTTTCTGACGATTTAAAAAAATATAGTAATCCTCATTTTAAACCGGATTATAATAAAGAATTGCTATGCTCCTATAATTATTTATGTCATTTTATTATGATAAAAAAAGAATTAATGCAAAAGGCAGGGAAAATAGATGCAAAATATGATGGTGCGCAGGATTATGAATATATGCTTAGATGTACAGAACTTGCGAAGAGGGTATGTCATATTCCCAAAATATTATATCATTGGCGGATAAGTGAAACATCAACAGCTGGAAATAGTGGAAACAAAGAGTATGCTTTTTTAAATGGAGCAAAGGCAATATCAGATCATTTATTTCGATGTGGTTATAGTGCTGTAGAGGTTATCCCAAGAGTGGATCCAGGAAGTTATCATGTGGAATATTTGACAGATATGGAAGAAGAGGGCGTTTTTTTTCAGGATGTTTTATTAAAACCGAAAGATGTAAACTGGAAAAAAAGACTGAGTAGCAGATTTGTTGATCCTGAGATAGGCATGGTTGCCGGAAAGATAATTTATCATGGCAGAATTGTTGAATGTGGTATGAGTTATGATCAGCAGGGAAAACTATATCATTTGTTTCGAGGAAAATCTATTCGATATCGGGGATATCAAAAACGTGCAGTACTGGCACAGGATGTAAGCATTGCTTCGCTTGAATTTGCAGTGGTCAGGAAAAGCGCATTAAGACAAATAGGAAAAATAAACAAGAAACTTTCAAAGGAAGAACAGGCAATAGATTTATGTATCCGATTAAGAAAAGCAGGATATAGAATTGTTCTGGATCCAGAAGTGATTGCAGTGAAATCAGGAAAAGAAAAGGAATACATGAACCGCAATCAAAATCTGAAGAATGATTGGGGAGAGTATATTTGTAAAGGGGATCCATATTGGAATTTCAAGGAAGAAAGAGGGGAATTATATGAACTGTAAATTAGCAATCACTGGAATTACAGGAAAAACAGGTGAAGCATTTGCGGAATATCTTTCAATGCATATGGATAATGTACTGGATAAATTTCAGAGCGGAATAAAAATTTTAGCGAGGAGCAGTTCAAGATTAGAAAATACAAAGAAATTATTACCAATTGCAGAGATAACATATGGTGATCTGCAAGATGAATTATATCTTGAAAATCAGTTGGATGGAGTTGATACAATTGTGCATATAGCTGGAATTAAATATTCGGAAAATATTGTTAAAGTGACAGCAAAATGTCATGTTCGCAGATTGATTCTTGTTCATACTACTGGTATTTATTCAAAGTATAAGGAAGCAGGGGAAGAATATCGAAGGATCGATAGTGTAGTTTATGATATATGTAATAAAGAGGGAATTATATTGACTATACTTCGACCAACAATGATATATGGATGTTTAGGTGATCATAATGTTCATGTTTTTACTAAAATGGTAGATAAACTTCCAATGATGCCAGTGGTAAATGGTGCAAAATATCAATTACAGCCAGTATATTATAAAGATTTAGGTAGAGCTTATTATCAGGTTCTTATGAATGAGGAAAAGACAGCAAATCAGGATTTTGATTTGTCGGGAAAAGAACCAATTACGCTCCGTGAGATGCTTTTAGAGATTGGAAATTGTCTTGGAAAAAAAGTTCATTTTATCAGTGTACCATTTGAATTGGCATTTTGGGGTGCAGTAGTTATTTATATAATTTCGTTTAGGAATATTGATTACAGAGAAAAAGTACAGAGATTATGTGAACCGCGTGTATATTCACATGCAAAGGCGACAGAAGCATTTGGATATGATCCTGTGGAATTTAAAGTCGGAGTAAGTAAAGAATTAGAAGAATATAAATCTTAATAATTCGTTAATTTCACAAAAATAATACAATATCCCTTTTATTTTTATGCAAAATTATGTTAATATATGTATATGTTTTTGGGAACATTTCCTAAATCTTAATACCATATTGGGGTAAATAACGAAGAAAGAGGAATTTAAGAGTGAAAAAAAGATTAGCACTAATAATGGCTATGCTGACAGTTACATGCTCATTTGCAGCCTGTGGAAAAGATGCAGACACAGTCAACGATCAGGTTACAGCAGATGTGACAGCAGATGATAATGCTGCGGCAGATACTGTAACAGAAGCGGAAGAAGATGTGCAGGATGATGCGCCGGAAGGATTTTATCACAGCGAGCTGACAAATGAATTGATCGATGAAAGCTTAAAAGATCAGAGACCTATCGCAGCAATGATAGATAATGAGTTATATGCATTACCGCATTATGGTTTATCAGAGAATGCAGATGTTGTATATGAGATGATGAACAGTACAGCTAACGGAAGAATTACCAGATTTATGGTTCTGGTAAAAGACTGGGAGAAGATTGAACAATTAGGAAGTATCCGAAGTGTCAGACCTACAAACCTGATCCTGGCAGCAGAGTGGAATGCGGTTGTATGCCATGATGGTGGTCCATTTTACATTGATGAGTATCTGGCACATCCATGGACAGATCATTTTAGTGGAACGTTTTCACGCGTTAATAATGGAAAACCTAGAGAATATACAGAGTATATTGTATCAGGTGATTTAGACAGAAACTTTTCAAGCACTGGTGTTTCTGCTACTTATACACAGTATTATGAAGGAGCTCATTATAAGTTTGCAAGCGAGTCAGAGCCTGTAGACCTTTCTTCAGCAAATGATGCAATAGAAGCAGCCTCTGTAGATCTTCCATTTCCTCATAATGGATCATATTTAGAGTATGATGAGTCAGAACAGGTTTATAAGTATTCTGAGTATGGTAAAGCACATGTGGATCCGGGTAATGACAATGCACAGCTTGCATTTAAGAATTTATTACTTCAGTCCTGTGATTTTGAACAGCTGGATGAGCATGGATACATGATTTATAACTGTATTGCTTCTAATCAGGATGGTTACTATGTGACAAATGGTGAGGCAATTCCAATTACATGGACAAAAACAACAGAGACATCTCCAACACGTTACTATGATATGTCAGGAAATGAGATTAAAATCAACACAGGTAAAACCTATGTTGCTTTAGTTCCGTCTGATTCATGGGATGAATTAGAAATTAAATAGTATTTTTCAGGTGGTACCAAAGAATGGCTACCACCTGTTTTTTTAGAAAGTGAATTATATGAAAGATATTGTTTCGAAAGTAATCCGTGGCTTTCATTTTCTCAGATGTTATGGGGTAAAAGATTTTTTTATCAGATTACGGGAAAAAGGTGAAGAACAGGGAATTACATATGATGAATGGAAGAAGTTACATTCACTTACGGAAAAACAATTACAGGAGCAGAAAAAGGCAGCAGAAAGCTGGACAGATAAACCGTTTTTCCGTATTGTTATAGGCAAGGAGCCTGAAGAAGAAATCAGTCCCGCAACATTAAATTCCCTGAAAAATCAGACGTATGATCACTGGTCCATAGAGGAAAACAAACGAGCGGCAATGATTCTTTTCCTGAATAATGGGGATGTTTTAGCAGAACAGGCTTTGTACAGGATTGCTTGTTCGAGTGATGAAAAAGATTTGATTTATTATGATGATGATAAGGTCACAGATGTAAAAGAAGAGGCAGTTCCTTTTTTTAAACCTGATTATAATCTGGATTTACTGCGGACAGAGAATTATTTTGGGACATCGTTTGTTGTAAAGTGCGAGTTTATAGAGAAGGCAGGATTACAGGAAAAGCTTTGCAATATAACCGGGAAAAACAGAATTTATGAAGAAATCCAGAACAGGACACAGAAGGCAGCAGAAAGAGAAATACAATTATATGAATTTATTCTCTGCTGCATCGAACATACAGAGCGCATAGGACATATTTCTGATATATTAGTGCATCATATGGAAAATAAGAATATGGATCCAATATATTGGGATTATTATCTGCAGAGACAGTGTGAACTTGTAGAGCAACATTTACAGCGTATGGGAGAAAAGGCAAAGGTTACGGTAGAAAATCAATTGCAGGCATGTTCCGTTCAATATTATGTCACAGAGCACGAGAGAGTTTCCATTATTATTCCAAATAAAGATGAAATAGAAGTTTTACAGAAGTGTCTGGATGGAATTAAAAAGACAAATTATGACAATTGTGAGATTATCATTGTGGAAAATAATAGCTGTAAAGATACGTTTTCGTTTTACCGCAGAATTGCACCAGGAGAAGAAAAGGTGCATGGCGTTCAGACATTTCAGGGAAAATTGTCTCACAACATGGATATTAAAGTGGTTGTATGGGAAAATGAATTTAATTATTCAAAGCTGAATAATTTTGGTGTTCAGTTTGCAACTGGTAAGTATTATATTTTCCTGAATAATGATGTTGAAATGATTGGCACGGACTGGATCTTAAGACTGTCAGGCGACTGCCATAGAAATAAAGTGGGAGTTACCGGTGTAAAGTTATATTATCCGGATGATACGGTGCAGCACGCTGGGATCGTTATTGGGATTGGTGGAAGCAAGCGGGGGATTGCAGCTAATATGTTTCAGGGACTGCCGCGGGAGGAACATGGGTATCAAAACAGGGCTTCCCTGCAGGCAGATTACAGTGCGGTTACCGCAGCGTGTATGATGGTAAAGAAAGACGTATTTGATGCAGTAGATGGATTTACAGAAAAGTTACAGGTGGCATTCAATGATGTGGATTTTTGCCTGAAAGTACGAAAAAAGGGTTATTTGGTGATGTATGATCCAAAAATTGAGGGGTATCATTACGAATCAAAATCCAGAGGGGCAGAGGATACGCCTGAAAAAGTCCGGCGTTTTCAGGGGGAAATAGATACATTTCGCGTTTTATGGAAGGATATTTTAAAGGATGGAGATCCTTATTATAATCGTAACTTTTCATTGGTAAGTAATCAGTATTTACTTGGAAAATAAAGAACAGATGCGAAAGATGTCGGCATTTGTCATGAAAAATGAGTGGGAAGCTTTTTTGTCTTGTGCTATAATATTTTTATCGCAAAGATGAAAAAGAGGACAAATGCTTATGATGAGAGTATATATATGTCCGGACTGTGGGTGGATGCGTATGGTTTCGAGACGTAAGAATGTAGAATGTTACAAATGTGGTGTACAGGATATGACGCTTGCCAAGGTGGATTTTGCTACCTATGTTTCGTGGTCGGAAAAAGAGCGCGAGGAATATGCGGCGGCCTGGATGTATATACACAGCAAAGGAAAAACAAAAAGGAATTAGGATGAATTCATGCAGGATGTGACAATTATAATCCCAAATTATAATGGGAAAAGATTGCTGGAAAATTGTCTGAAAACATTGGAAAAACAGACATATAAGGGCTTTAAGGTTCTTGTTGTCGATAATGGTTCTAAAGATGGAAGCGTGAGTGTTACTTCGGAAGTTCTGGATATGGAAATAGTATCATTGACAGAAAATCTGGGCTTTTGTGGAGCAGTGAATCTTGGGATTCAAAAGACAAAGACACCATATATTATTTTGTTGAATAATGATACGGAAGTGGATGAACAGTTTGTAGAAGCTCTGCTAAATGCAATTCAAAGATCAAAACAGATTTTTTCCTGTGGAGCACAGATGATCGATTTTAAAAATCATGAGATTTTAGATAATGCAGGAGATTTATATACGGCTCTGGGATGGGCGGTCGCCAGAGGCAAAGGTAAAAGATGTGCAGATTATGAGAAGGCTGTCCGCGTGTTTTCATGTTGTGCCGGTGCAGCCATTTATCGTATGGATGTATTACAAAGGATTGGTGGATTGGACGAGTATCATTTTGCATATCTGGAAGATGTGGATCTTGGATATCGTGCAAGGATTGCTGGATATGAAAACTGGTATGAACCAGAGGCAAGGGTATACCATGTGGGGAGTGCAACAACAGGTACGCGTTATAATGAAAAGAAAGTATTTCTTGCAGCAAGGAATACTATTTTTGTCATATATAAAAATATGCCGTTGATCCAGATCGTCTTGAATAGTCCGTTTATTTTGTTGGGTATTTTTGTGAAAACGTTGTTTTTTATGAAAAAAGGATTTGTACATGAGTATTGGCGGGGAATGAAAGAAGGCGTCCGCGATTGTAAAAAATGTTGGAAAGTCAGGTATCGCAAACAAAATTTATGGAATTATATTTATATACAAATTGAATTATGGATTAATATTTTCAGAGTGTTAAGTGGAAAATAGTATTAAATTATTAATATCATTTTACAAATGATAAGAAAATATTAAGAATTAAAGACAAAGATATTAATAAAAAGAGATTGTGATTTGTTGGAAATTATTGTATCATTATCACAATGAGCACAAAAGATATTATATGATTGTGTTTGAATATTATATGGTGAATAAGAGATAATCACTATAGCTTGAAAATTAAAGGATGACAATATGATAAAAAATAATCAGCAACATTTTAACAGATTACATGTTGTTTTGGATGCAATTGTTGTAATGCTGTCATATGTAATTGCCTGGTGGATAAAATTTTCAAGTGGTATTGTTAATCCGGAAATTGGTGTGTTGTCTTTCAATTTTTATATGAAAGCTTTAATACTAATTGTTCCGTTATATCTATTATTATATTATGCATTTAATTTGTATACACCAAAACGTGTACAGGGCAGACGGTTAGAACTGTCAAATATAATAATGGCCAATACTATTGGAATATTGATTGTGTTTGCCGGTTTTTTCCTTGTATTATCATATTCGGAAGACGCAAAGAACTTCTCTCGTTCTATGTTTGTCTATTTTTATATTATTAATATAATATTAGAAGAAATAGAGAGGCTGTTTATTCGGGCTATATTGCGTAGTGTTCGAAAAAAGGGATACAATC
>ENA-USYV01002899-USYV01002899.1-human-gut-metagenome-genome-assembly--contig:-NODE-2899-length-13044-cov-11.541606_pt1 | contig 13044 bp, 11 predicted proteins | sample MGYA00250066_ERZ773514 | MGnify/ENA primary metagenome ERZ773514 (study PRJEB29103, sample SAMN06112049) | human gut metagenome | biome: human gut; feature: ankylosing spondylitis patient; material... | reverse complement strand
TGCCGCATGGCATCACGATGGAGGATATAAATAATGGGAAAACCAACTGGATTTATAGATTATGTACAGTACTATAAGTATTTGGATACTGGTCATAGATTTCCTTTAAGCGATCTGGCATTAAATTCGTAATGTCATCTGTGATATCCTTCACCATTCCAGATTCAATCATATCAGCTGCTAACTGAGCAGAATAAACAGGGAACACATCTGGCAGATCATCGGAGCTTGTCAGAGCCAGACGAAGCTTTGTCTCATAGTTTGAAGCATCACCACCAAGAAGAGTTGTCTCCATATTGATACCAAGGCTCTCTCTTGTCAGCTCTGTCATTGGATTCTTGTTGATATCCTCTCCATCACCATAGCGTCCAGTATTTTCATCTAGCTGCTTTCCAATTGTGATCGTAATCTCCGGATCATACTTTCCGTCTGCATTCTTTGTCGCATCTGCTGCAAACACGCTTGTGCTTCCCATCGCCATTGCAGATACCAGTACCAGTGAACCGATTGCTCTCTTTTTCATAGTTTTGTGTCTCCTTTTTTGTTATTTTTATAATGCCAGGTTCGTAGGCATTAATCTTTCTCATTCTTTCACTGCACCCATTACAACGCCCTTTACAAAATATTTCTGAAGGAACGGATAGACAAGTAAAATTGGGAGTGCTCCGATAAATACCTGTGCTGCCTTGATGGTTCTCTCAGACATCGCTGCTGCTGAGGTTGGATCCATCGATAAATCCTGCTGATTGCCTTGAACTACGATGACCTGAAGGAAGGATGCAAGCGGATAATTCTTGGTATCTGACATATAGAGAATACCAGTAAACCACTCATTCCAGTTTCCTACCATAATAAACAAACCGACAGTGGCAAGTCCTGCCTTTGATAGTGGCAGATAAATCTTTCGAAATACAGTGAAAAAGCTTGCACCGTCAATTCTTGCAGCCTCTTCAAGCGCCTTTGTACACGCAAAACCACCAAGGGATCTGACGATACGGACGACAGCGTGGTTGACCTTGCCGTACCAGCATCCACCAATCCACAATCCATTGCATCCCAATTAAAGAAATATCGGGATCATGACGGCTTGGTAGTCGTGTTCTCCACCTACCAATCCATAGATGCCGTTTCTGCTGCTCAACAGGAAATTTTATCCGAGACAAACGGAGAATATGGTGTGTTTGATTTCATCATCTGTGACGAGGCACACCGCACTACCGGCGTAAAAATAGCCGAAAAGGATGAGAGTAACTTTATCAAGATACATTCCAATGAGAATGTACAAGGCCGGAAACGCCTTTATATGACTGCCACACCGCGTTTGTATGGGGAATCTGCCAAGATAAAGGCATCGGAAAAGGATTGCATTCTCTGCTCGATGGACGATAAAGCCATTTATGGAGAGGAATTTTATCGCGTGAATTTCTCATACGCCGTTCAAAATGGTTTATTGACGGATTACAAGGTGCTTGTCCTTACCGTTAGTGAAGATGATGTGCCTGACAACATAAAACAAGACATCACCAATTCTACCACCGAACTGAATTTTGACGACACATCCAAGCTCATTGGAGTAATAAACGGATTGTCAAAAATGATACAGGGCGATGACCATCGCACATGGGATGCCGACCCACGCATGATGCGCCGTGCCGTGGCGTTCTGTTCAGCCATAGGCAACGAAACAAAAGCCGGAACTTCAAAATATGTAGCTTCGGTACTTCCAAGAATATCCGGGAAATACGAAGAAAATCTTGATTCAGAAAGCCTTTCGCATACTGTTTCAGTAACGACACGGCATATAGATGGTTCTATGAACTCGCAGGAGCGTAATGGAATCCTGCAATGGTTGGCGGAAGAGTCTGACAATGAACGTGAATGCCGTATTGTAACAAACGTGCGTTGTCTGTCCGAGGGTGTGGATGTGCCGTCTCTCGATGCCGTATTGTTTCTTTCTGCCCGTAATTCGCAGGTGGATGTGGTGCAGTCGGTTGGCCGTGTGATGCGTACATTTCACAAAGGGCAATCCGATGAAAAAAAGTATGGATATATCATCATCCCTATTGTAGTGCCATCCGATATTTCGGCGGAGGAAGCTCTTGATAACAACAAGACATTCGATGTGGTGTGGGCTATCTTGAACGCACTCCGCTCACACGATGACCGTTTCAACGCAATGGTAAACAAGATAGCTCTTAATAAGCAGAAGCCGAACAAACAGACCGGTACACCGTCTGTTGCCATAGGCCGACCGGGATTGGGTGCAAATGATGGAGAAGCGGAAGCACAACAAATTGAAAATGCAGAAATTGCCAGACAGTTGGAACTTCGTTTCGGGGAGATACAGGACGGCATGTATGCCAAACTCGTGGAAAAGTGCGGTGACCGTCTTTATTGGGAGAATTGGGCAAAAGAGGTCGGTCTTATTGCGCACAAATTTATTGAGCGTATTTCCAAACTTATTCAATCAGGCGTACACAAAAAGGCTTTTAATGAATACCTGAAGGGATTACAACGAGACCTGAATCCATCGGTGGATGCCGCCCAAGCCATTGAAATGCTGGCACAGCACATTATTACCCGGCCTGTATTTGATGCACTGTTTTCTGATTACCAGTTTGTCAATAATAACACCGTAAGTCGTTCCATGCAGCGTATGATAGACCTATTGCAAGAACAGGCTTTTGAAAAAGATACCGAAGTGTTGGAAAGATTCTATCGTTCGGTAAAGACCAATGTGGGCGGTATTGATAATTTGGAGGGTAAGCAGACAATCATAAAGAACCTCTATGAAAAATTTTTCAAAGGCGCATTTCCGCTTACAGTGGAGAAATTGGGAATTGTTTATACACCGGTGGAATGTGTGGATTTCATCATCCGTTCAGTGGACGACATTCTTAAAGTAGAGTTCAAGACATCTCTAACCGAACAGAATGTACATATCCTTGACCCATTTACTGGAACCGGTACCTTCATTACTCGTTTGTTGCAATCCGGCCTTATCCGTCCTGAGGATATGGAGCGTAAGTATCAGAATGAAATCCATTGCAATGAGATTGTGCTGCTGGCCTATTATATTGCCGATGTGAACATAGAATCGGTATTCCATGACATTACTCATCGAAAAACTTACTTACCATACAGTGGTATCTGCCTGACCGATACGTTCCAGTTGGCAGAGAAGAAACATAACGAACTTTTCACGGAGTTCTTTCAAGACAATTCCAAACGGGTAAAGAAGCAGATGGCTACACGTGTAAGGGTAATTGTCGGAAATCCGCCGTATTCCATTGGACAAAAGTCCGCTAATGATAATGCGCAGAATTTGTCTTACCCATATCTTGATAAACGTGTGTCGGAAACATATGCTGTGAAGAGTTCGGCTACTTTAAACAAATCTCTTTATGACAGCTATGTAAAGGCGTTTCGTTGGGCTTCCGACCGCATTCCGCAGAATGAAGGGGGCATTGTTGCATTCATAAGTAATGGTGCATGGATTGACGGAGCTGGACAGGACGGTATGCGTAGATGCTTTGAAGATGAATTTACTTCCATTTATGTGCTGAATTTACGTGGCAATCAGCGCACATCTGGCGAACTATCGCGTAAAGAAGGAGGAAAAATCTTTGGAAGCGGTTCTCGTACTCCCATTACGATTACTTTCCTTGTCAAAAATCCAGCAAAGAAAGGTCAGAAGGCAGTTATCCATTATCACGATATAGGTGATTACCTTACTCGTGAGCAGAAACTCAAAATGGTAAAAGACTTCCGTTCCATTTCTTCGCAGAAATTGGAATGGAAGATTATCACACCTAATGAAAAGGCTGATTGGATAAACCAACGTGATGGGTTATTTGACAATTTGATTCCATTGAATCCTGATAAGAAATTAAACTTGAACTCGTATTCTGTTTTTATTGTAAATGGACCTAATATCGCTACAGGTAGAGATAATTGGACTTACAATTTTTCTTCGAGAATATTAAAGGAAAATATAAAAAGACTTATACAAAATTACAATTCAGAGATAAAACTTCCTGTAAATGACATTACGAATGACCCAACAAAAATAAGCTGGACTGCGGGATTACGCTTAAAGGCGACAAAACGTCAAGAGATTGAATATACCTCTAATGTAATAAATCAAAGTATGTACCGACCTTTTTGTAAATATAACTTTTACTATGAAAAGGACTTGATAGAACGACCGGGTATTCAATTAACTGCTTTTAATTCAAATAACATCATCATTTGTGTTAAAGGCATTGGAGAAAAGGATTTTTCATGCAGTATTTCCAACAACTTGTCTGATTATCAACTATTATTTAATAGCCAATGTTTCCCTCTTTATTGGTATGAAGAAAATAAGAATCCGCAAGCTACACTTTTTGATGATGCGGAAACAGATAAATATATTCGCCGAGACGGAATAACCGACTGGATTCTGAAAGAAGTCCGTAGCCGTTTCGGAGGTTCAAAAGCCATTACCAAAGAACACATTTTTTACTACGTGTATGGACTACTTCATTCCCGGCAATATCGTGAACGATTTGTCGATGACTTGAAGAAATCTTTGCCTCGCATCCCCATTGTTGATAATGTGCAAGACTTTATGTCCCTTTATAAAGCCGGTAAAGAACTTGCCAACCTACATTTGAATTACGAACAAGGCATTAATGAACAGGCTGTTGGACAAGATAGAGATTATCTGTTTTTCGCTGCAATGCCTATGTTAGCTCATCGTGCTTGTGGTGTCAGAGTAAATGGCGATATGGATATTTGGCAAGGAGAGCAGACAGATAAAACCTACCAATACTTTGTTGTTGACAAAATGAGGTTTGCCAAAGTCCGTGACGAAAATGGAAAGCTCGTTGCTGATAAGGCACGCATCATCTATAATGACCATATTATCATTGAGAACATTCCGCTCAAAGCATACGAATATGTCGTTAATGGTAAATCCGCTATCGAGTGGATAATGGAACGCTATGCCGTCACAATTGACAAAGCGTCCCAAATCAAAAATGATCCAAACGACTGGTCACGAGAACACGAACAACCCCGTTATATTCTCGACCTGCTTCTGTCGGTGATTATGCTTTCTTGCCAAACAGTAGATATAGTAAACACTTTGCCAATATTGAGATTTTAATTTTATCGTTTTGTGAGTTTAGGGGTTCTTGAATCTGGTTTCTTTGTTGGAGCATTGATTTTCACAATAAGGGGCATTGGAAAATCAACTCCAACAATTAAAGCTTCACCTTCTCCCAAAATAGGAAGGAAAGAAAGAATATTTCTATTTGCTGCAGATGCGGCACTTTCAACTGCTTTTTTATCTTGCTCATTAATTAACCTATGAACCAGAAATGTTCCCATTTGGCTTAATGTCCCTAATGGTATATCACGAGGCATTTGGGTAGCAATACATAAGAACAAACCGTATTTACGGGCTTCTTTTGATATTTGTTCAAATGCATCAAGAGGTTTAGCCGAAAAGTATTCGTCAGTAATACTTTTGTTTAGAAATTGATGAGCCTCATCAACAAAAACGACTATTGGGTTTTCTTTGTAGATGCCTTTTCGTGCGTTATTTAATAAATAACTACCAATAGCATTTACAAGGATTTCTCTAACTTGGTAGTCAAAACTTACTTTAGAGAAATCCAACCTTAATATACTCTTGTCGCCTTTTAAAAATTCTTCAATTCCAAGTTTCAAATCTTTAGCACCCTGTATAGACGCTCTTCTAAATCCGAAAATCTTATTATATTCGGAGGTGGACATTACATTATTTACTCGAGATATAAGACTTATACAATTTGATACGTCTGTATCGTTTCGTCCGCCATATAAAGTTGAATTACTTCTATCAGTATCCCAGATACATTCATTTGTTATTTGGGGAGCTAGCATATTAAAATCAAAATTGCAGAATTTATCTTCAATTTCAACTATATGTTTATAATAGAATACTTCAAATGTTCTCTTTTCTTTACCTGCTTTTACAATATTACCCTTAATTTGCTTTCCAGTATTATCTGTTTTATAATATAGAGATAATTCAGAATTATCATCAATTGCAACCATTTTTAGTGATCTAATGGCTTCCATCAATTTTGGAACTTGCGTTTTTGAGGAAGGATGCAATAAATAATATAATTCGTCAATAGACAGATTCTTGTAATCAAAAATAAATTCGCCAGTCCCCAATTCAATGCTTTCCATATTGTCGCTAATACAATTATATTCACCAGTCGCATCAATAAGAATACATTTATTAGAAGTTTTAGAAGAAATAAGTTCTAATAATTTTGCTATTGTCCAGCTTTTCCCACCCCCTGTAGTTCCCAGCACTGCACAATGACGACCAAATAATGAATTTAAAGAAATATTGCATAATGAATTATTTGATGTTAACTTTCCCAATGGAGCTAAAGGAATATCAATATCGTCTTTTTTTATCCCAAATTTTGCTATATATAGTCCCATTTGTTCATCAGAGCAAGAATAGACTTTGGCTCCGACAGATGGATACCGAGATACAGTTTTATTAATCACTTCCGGCTTATATACATCAAATAAAGCAAGCAGTTCTATTTTTGCTATCGGATGAAACATCGTGTCTTTTTCGTTAATGTTTTTATCCGTTATTTCCGCTCTTTCACCTTGAGGAAGACTTTGCTCAAAGATTCGACCAAGAAATCCATATTCTTGACCTTCAATAACAACAAAACTTCCAACAGATCCACCAAAATATATTTCTCCATTAAAATAAAAGGAGTGTAAAAGTCGGGCTGAAGGGATTTGCATACGCACATATTGAGGCGTTACTTCGCAAATGTATCCTATAAATTTATTATGATCAAATGGTTTCATCTTGATTTGGTAGATTAATATTATATGAGTCATTGTACGGATAATTCTCTACAAAAGCTTTGAATTTGGAAAAAAGAACTGTAACATTAGGCATAACTTTTCCATCTTCAGAAACATATTCTGGTACTAGCTGATGGGTTATCCCACTATCAATCCATTCTTCTTTAGTAGGTTCTTCTCCTGTTGTTATTTTTTTCGTTCCATAGCATACTATGAGCAAGTGAAAATTAGGGTTTTGAAATACAGCTTCTTTTATTGCATTCTGTATATGTTTATCTTGAAATCCAAAGTTCCCTTGTTTCGTTACCTGCTGGTCATTGTGCTGATGCAGTGCTTGTTGCACTCCATCGTTATCGGGTTTCTTTCCAGAACCCTGCCCGATTTCGGAATCATCCGCAACCCGGCAAGGCTCTGGAATAAATAATGCTGTCGATTGTCTTATGCTGCAATCGCTTCCTTCTTTTCCGGCCGCCTGATGTCCATCAGCATCTTCTTCGGATCATAGACCGTTCCCTTCTTCAGAATCGTATAAACGATTCTCAAAAGCTTGCAGGCTATCACAATCAGTGACTGCATCTTTTTCAGCGGATTGTCAGGGCGTGTCGTGTAGTACACATGGAGTTCTTTAACTTCCTCCGCATGAGCCACTGCTGACTTTGCCGCCTGGAATAACCAGTATCTGAGTCGTTTGCGTCCTCTGTGACTGATTTTGGTCTCTCCCTTATGCTTTCCTGAGCTACATGCTACAAGACCTAATCCGCTTAATTTTTGTATTTCCTTAACATCATCAAATCTCGAAATGTCTCCCATCTCTGCAAGAATTCCGGAAAGAATATTTATTGTGTCAGGCACCATTGTTTTCAAACTGCATAACATCATCCGGCGGATTCAGAGCATACAAAAGTCCATACGGCGAGCTGTATTCCCATTTCACTGGGATACTGACAAGCGCCGGGTGGACATCCTGCCAACATTCCAGTATTAAGAGAACATTCCCGGTTTCTATACAGCGGTTAAATACAGACATATCATAATATTTATTGTGTCAGGCACCATTGTTTTTTCATTCTCGGCATTGGAAGAACTTCTGCATATCTTCTGGTGAAAGAAGAACATTTCAGTTCCATTCCTCTGCCAGCAGGAAGTCACGAATATTGCGGTGTTTGATTCCATCTCGGCTCATATCCAGTTCGTCCATCGTTACAACGTATTTCGGGAAATTGTCACGAACACCGGCAAACGCCCCAAACTCACGCTGGATGGTTTCCTCCGAGGCAAGTAGATAGGAAACCTGAACATACAGCTTTTTCCCATGATCTTCACATACGAAGTCAATCTCCTTGTCAGAGACTTTCCCAACAGTCACAGAATAACCACGGCGCAGCAGCTCCATGTAGACAACATTTTCAAGGACAAGGTTAATGTCCTTCATGTTGCCACCGTACACGGCTTCCCGGACACCATGATCTGCAACATAGTATTTCTCGTTGACGGTCAGGATTTTCTTTCCCTGGAGGTCTTGGCGCTTCACCTGATAAAACAGGAATGCGTCCGTGCAGGCTTTGATGTAGTTCAGTACCGTTTCTGGTGAAACGGAGCGCCCTTCACTTTTCAGATACTTGGAAATGGCTGTGGAAGAAAAGGTAGTGCCGATGTTGGAAGTTATATAAGCAATAATTCTCTCCAGCATATCCACATCACGGATATTGTTTCGCTTGATAATATCTTTCAGCTCTACGGAGTTGAACAAGTCCCGCAAATACTGACGACTGGCGGCATCGTCGTAGCGAAGGTTGCTCAAATAGGGCATTCCTCCCAGCGTCAGATATTTTGTAAAGCATTGTCTTTCGTCTGCACCTTCGTAAACGGTGTGATACAGCTCCATAAACTCTCTGAATGAAAACGGGTAAATCACGAACTCCACATACCGTCCGGCAAGATAAGTGGCAAGCTCACCGGAAAGCAGCTTGGCGTTGGAACCGGTAATGTATATATCACAATCCAGCTCCACCCGGAAAGAGTTGATACATTTTTCCCAATCAGCCACCTCTTGGATTTCGTCGAAGAACAGATAAACCTTGCCGCTGATTTCTTTTGTTCTGCGAAGGATTTCATCATGCAATGCAACAGCCGTACAAAGGTGTGCATTGCTCATGTTCTCAAAATTCAGGGAAATAAACTGTTCTGGTTGGACCCCGTTTTGGGCAAGTTCCTCTTGGATCAGGCTCAGCATGACAGATTTTCCACTACGGCGAATCCCTGTCAGAACCTTTATCAGCTCATTTCCGATAAAAGGACGGATACGGCTCATATAAATTTCTCGTTTAATCATGTAGACCAGCCTCCCTTCTGAAACTGTCTATATGGTACCACGGCTATAACTGATTTTCAATACCGCAAATCCAGTTTTATCAGATATAATTGATAAAATACGAATTTCGACACAATCAGGCAGTTATACCGAGCGAAGTTTGGCTATGCGTTTTTATTGTGTCAGGCACCATTGTTTCATATTGAAATATAGTGTCTCTGTGCATGTTCTATATACCTCTGATTATATAATATTCAATTTATATAATCTCTCAAATGCTTTTTTATCAAAGTCTGCTTCTGTAATATATAGCTTTCTATCGCTATCAATGTCATTCTAACTCAATAGTCATATCAATTATACAATTAAAAGCAAAGATGCTGCTAACTGAATAACAACATCTTTGCTTGTTTAGAATGGGGATTATAAAATTTTAATGATAGTATACTGTGACATAAATATTTTTTAATGTTGCTGCTGCAACAGTTCCCGTTGAATACCTTGTAGATTCAAATTGAACATAATAATTTCCAACAGGGCTTAAATTATAATTGCCAAAATCTGCAAAAGTAAGAGAACTATTCCAACTTTTGCTGTCTGTATATCTGTCAAATGTGCCATCTCCATTATCCTCATCTTTAGCAACAAATAATTCGATGTTTCCACTACTTCCACTACTTTTTGTGGATGTAACCACTATTTTACTGATTGTGGAGCCTGACGGAACAGATGTGCTGCTGATTGTAAAAGAACCAAGAGCGGAAGTTGCCACTGTATCATTTGTTCCAAAAAAGGAATTTAACATTCCAACAGAATGTCGTGATGATCCAGAAGTTAATGCTGTCGGAGTTATTTCAAATGTCATTGTTTTCTCCGTCTCCGAATAATTTTCCTGAGTTTCTGCCGCAAAAGCTGTGACATTCATTGTAAAAAGCATGACAACACATACAATAATAGAAAAAAAACGTTTTCTCACAATGAATCTACCTCCATACTTTATGTAATCATCCCCATCTAAATATACTAAATTGAAAAATCAAATCTTCCACCGATTTTATTATCCTCTGGTTTGATAGAATTCCATTCAATATTTTTAATTTTATCCAAAAGTTCATCTTTTGAATTTGCTTGAACAGTAGCTTTTTTTACTTCAATTTGCTTTAATTGTTCCTTTTTCTTCGCCTCTTTCTTCTCCGCAGCTTTCTTTTCCTGAATTTTTTCAAGATATTCTTTCTGACTAGCTGATGTTTTTTCTAATTGAGCAAAGAATGTTGTAGTTCCATCACTATTAAAAGAAATACCAAACTTTGTTATTTTTGTATCAGTATCTGCACTGTTTTCTATTCCGTTTGTCTTACCAAATGCTCTTTCAAATCCAAACTGAGCATTGATTTCATCCGACATACGCAAAGCACCTTCAATACTATGCATCTTTTCAGCATAATATTTGGGATCGGATGCCATCTTCTCCATTTCTTCCTTTGAGAAAATAACCGTAAACTCTTTATCACTTTGTGCTAAAATATCTTTAGCATTATCACCATTTTCAAAATCTGCAACCATAAAGTCCATATCTGTTCTTGAGCCACGCATATCTTTAAGCATTTTTTGTGCCTCTTTACTTATATTTTTTTCGGCTATACTTTCTGTCACATTTTTCTTGACCTTATCATTTTCTGTTGTTTTCGCTGTTTCTTTTTTCTTATCTACTGTACCTGCCTTGTAGGTATTCTGATAACTTCCATAAACAGTACCCGTTGTATTCACATTCATTGACATATCCTTTGTCCTCCTTCTCTGAATCCGTTCTTTATTATTTATTGTTTCTAATATTATATATCGGCTTTATTCCGAAAACTATAATCCTCCCTGTTATTTTTATCCCATGATTATTGAAAATCTAAAATTTGAAATTCACTCTTAAATCAGATTATGCATTAAATATTATTGCTATTGACAAACCACCTAAATATGAATTAAAAGATACTTCTTGCTCAACAGAAAAAAGCAGCCTATTGCAAGTTTATTGTGTCAGGCACCAATTGTTCTGTCAGACTGGAAGTAAACATTTCACATTTTTTAAATGTGGCTGGTGGAATTTAGTCTGACACACCGAATTCCAGTAGCCTGTTTTTCATGCCATAAAAACAACAAAATTTCGATAAGCTAGCTTAATTATAACAGAAAGCAAGAGATTTTGTTAAAAAAACTCCTGCAAAATCAGCAAAATTTAAAAGCCGATGGAATTTACTCTTGCACTGGAATTTACTTTTTCAAGTCAGCTTTATGATTCATATTTATTGTGTCAGACACCATTGTTTTTTATGAAATGTAATCATATGCTATCCGTTCCGCGCCACCTTTAACATATATATTTCCACATTTGTGAAATCCAAATCGCTCAATTGCTGTCTGCATAGAAATATTATCTTTGTGCGTATCAATGCGAATATAGTCTATCTGTTTTATGCAATATTCAAAACATGCTCTGGCAATTCCTTTTACTATTCCACTAGATGCCAACCGATGAATCGTCCCATAGAGTCTGCCATCTGTCCATTTTCCATTTTTAATAACCTGATAAGTTGGTTCTTCTCCAATAATAAAAGAAAATGTTCCCACAATCATTCCATTATTTACAATTACATAGCTGTTTCCTGCATCTATATCCGTTTTTAGTATCTCCTCACCAGGGTATCCATCTCCCCATTGTGTTTTATTTCCATGTGCAGCCATGTACTCCTTAGCAGTTGTAAAAATAGCCATAATCTGCTTAATATCTTCTCTTGTGCTTTTTCTAATTTCCATATTTCCTTTACTCATAATTCCCCTCTCTATGTTCCGGATTTAAAGTTGACATTTTCTCCATTTTAACAGCAATGCTGAATTTGTGATTACAAGCACTGAGCCGGCATTATGTACCAATGCACCTATGACCGGATCAAGAGTGCCTGTGATTGCCAGAATGATAGCTATGAAATTAAGTCCCATGGAAAATGACATATTAATCTTTATTGTAGTCATCATTCGCTTGGAAAGTGCCAGTAAATGTGGCAATTCCTTTACCTCATCATCCACCAGGGCAATGTCTGCCGCATCCACAGCAATATCACTTCCTACACCGCCCATAGCAATGCCGACATCAGCCGCCTTTAAGGCTGGTGCATCGTTGATTCCATCCCCGATCATACAGACAGCTTCCTGTCTGTTCTGATATTCATTTATGTATTTTAACTTATCCTCCGGCAGACAGTTTGCTTGAATTTCGGAAATACCAAGCTGTCTTGCAATGGAAGCAGCCGCTTTTTCATTATCACCGGTAAGAAGTACCGGCTGTACATTTAATGCTTTTAATACCTTTATTGTACCAACACTCTCACTTCGTATCGTATCATACAATACAACATAACCAATGAAAAGGCTGTCCAAAGATATATAGATCATGGTACATCCCCGGTTAATAAATTCTTCCGCCTGTGTTGTCATTTGCTGTGGAAACGTTATGTTATTTTCATTCAACATAGCCCTATTTCCAGCAAGAACATGATAACCTTCCACCTTTGCTGCCACACCTCTGCCCGGTATCATTTTAAAATCTTCTTTATTGTGTCAGGCACCATTGTTTTTAGGGACAAACAGGGTATCCTCCACGACTCCTAACTTGGACATAGCCAAACCTCCTGTTTTGATACATTACTTTCTACCGACAAGCAACCGGGAAAAACCTAGCATCATCATGGCAGCCCGACGGTGGGAGCCAAAAGCTTCCTCCTTCTTTATGCAAGTTTCCAATTCTGGCTTTCTGTCTGCAGTTTTACCATATGGGCATATACACCATTCTTTTCTTCCAGATCCTT
>ENA-USYV01002898-USYV01002898.1-human-gut-metagenome-genome-assembly--contig:-NODE-2898-length-13045-cov-12.621453_pt1 | contig 13045 bp, 9 predicted proteins | sample MGYA00250066_ERZ773514 | MGnify/ENA primary metagenome ERZ773514 (study PRJEB29103, sample SAMN06112049) | human gut metagenome | biome: human gut; feature: ankylosing spondylitis patient; material... | reverse complement strand
CGTCAGCGTTTAGCCGACGGCGCTTCCTTGGACTCTCTCCTGCCGGAAGCATTTGCCGTTGTCCGTGAGGCAAGTTTCCGTGTTCTCGGAATGCGTCATTTTGACGTGCAGTTAATCGGCGGTATGGTCTTAAACGACGGCAAGATCGCTGAAATGCGTACCGGTGAAGGTAAAACTTTGACCGCAACATTAGCGGTTTACCTCAACGCATTGCCCGGTAAAGGCGCCCACGTTGTGACGGTGAACGATTACTTGGCAAGCCGTGATGCGGCTTGGATGGGTAAGGTTTACAACTTCCTTGGAATGACTGTCGGAACGATTCTTTCCAATCAGCCGAACGATCAGAAACAGGCCGCTTATGCTGCCGATATTACTTACGGTACGAACAACGAATTCGGCTTCGACTACCTCCGCGACAACATGGAGTACGAGACCGGCGCACGCCGCCAGAGAGGTCTGTTCTTCGCGATCGTGGACGAAGTTGACTCCATTTTGATTGACGAGGCGAGAACGCCGCTGATTATTTCCGGTCCGGCTGAAGGCAGCACGGATATTTACGTTGCGATCGACAAGATCCCCGACATGCTGGTTCGCCAGAAACAGGAAAAGGGCGAAGGCGACTACTGGGTTGATGAAAAGCAGCATTCTGTTCAGCTTTCTGAAGCCGGCCATGAAAAAGTCGAAAAGATCATGGTTGATATGGGACTTCTGCCCGCCGGTCAGAGCCTGTATTCTCCTCAGAACATCATGCTGCTGCACTATCTGAATGCAGCGCTCCGTGCTCATACGCTCTTTGTCAAAGATCAGCACTATGTCGTCCAGAACGGCGAAGTCATTATTGTTGACGAATTCACCGGTCGTTTGATGAAAGGGCGCCGCTGGTCCGACGGTCTGCATCAGGCCGTTGAAGCCAAAGAAGGCGTTGAAATTCAGCAGGAAAACCAGACTTTCGCGTCTATTACCTTCCAGAACTACTTCCGTATGTATGAAAAGCTCTCCGGTATGACCGGTACGGCCGATACGGAAGCCTATGAATTCCAGGAAATTTACGGTCTTGAAACCGTTGTCATCCCGACACACCGCATGATGATTCGTGATGACCAGCAGGATAAGGTCTATCGCACTGCAAAAGAAAAATACAAAGCTATCGTTGATGACGTTAAAGAGTGCTACGGCCGCGGTCAGCCGGTTCTTGTCGGTACGACCTCGATCGAAAACTCCGAACTTATCAGCGACATGCTGACTAAAGCAGGCATTCCGCATAATGTGCTCAATGCTAAGCAGCATGAAAGAGAAGCTCAGATCGTTATGGAAGCCGGCCGTCCCGGCATGGTTACGATTGCCACCAACATGGCCGGCCGCGGTACCGACATCGTCTTAGGCGGCGGCATCAGTAAGGCTCTTGAACAGATCGATAACGACGAAACCCTTTCTGACGAACAGAAGAAGGCTAAGAAAGAAGAAATCAAGGCACAGTGGCAGGTTGACCACGATCGCGTTGTGGAACTCGGCGGCTTGAGAATTATCGGTTCCGAGCGTCACGAATCCCGCCGTATCGACAACCAGCTGCGCGGCCGTTCCGGCCGTCAGGGTGACCCGGGTTCTTCCCGTTTCTACCTGTCCATGGAAGACCCGCTGCTCAGAATCTTCGCCGGCGAAAAGATGCAGGCTTTGATGAACAAGCTGCGTCTCCCTGAAGGTGAAGCCATTGAAGCAGGCATTGTCTCCCGTTCTATTGAAACCGCTCAGCGTAAGGTCGAATCCCGCAACTTCGATATTCGTAAGCAGCTGCTTGAGTACGATGACGTGGCAAACGATCAGAGAAAAGAAATCTACGCTCTGCGTAACGAAATCCTGGAAAACAAAGATGTGTCCGGTCCTGTGAAGGAACTTCGCGACGGATATTTCACCAGCCTGTTCCGCCACTATGTTCCGGCAGATACCGTCGAAGAACAGTGGGATCTTGAAGGTTTAGAAAAAGAACTGAAAGAACAGTGGAATCTGGATGTTCCGCTCAAGGCCACGCTGGAAAAATCCGAAAGCTCCGACGATCAGGAACTTCTGGATATGCTGCTTGCAGCCACCAACAAGGTTTACGACGAAAAAGTCGCCTTGGTCGGTCACGAAGCCTTTGCACAGTTTGAACGCAACGTTCTGCTTCAGTTCCTGGATCAGCGCTGGAGAGAGCACCTCAGCCAGCTCGATATGCTCCGTCAGGGCATCTATCTCCGCGGCTATGCTCAGAAACAGCCGAAACAGGAATACAAGCGCGAAGCTTTTGAACTGTTTGCCAACTTGCTTGAAACTGTCGGTGCCGACGTCACCCGCGTTCTGATGAATGTTCAGATTCGTCAGCCGGAACCTGAAGAAGTCGCAGCGGCTCAGCAGGAAGCTCAGGCTCCCGCTCAGCAAGAAGCCCTTCCTCAGGAAGAAGATCCGTTTGCGCATGTCGGACGTAATGATCCCTGTCCCTGCGGCAGCGGCAAGAAATTCAAAGACTGCCACGGCAAACTTCGTTAATCTGAACTAACGGAATGACGGCTCTCGGTGAAAACACCTTGGGCCGTTTTCTTTTGGCCGACATTCGTGCTCTAAAATCAAAAAATTAAATTAAAAGATTTTCTAAAAAAAGGAAAAGCAATATGGCAGTCAATCTCTTCCCGCCCGAACCGTCTGAGATTTACTCGGTTCCCGGAGTTGTCCTCGGCGTTGCGGCAGCCAATATCCGTAAACCCAACCGCAATGACGTTCTGGTGGTTGAGTTGGCATTAGGCTCCCGCGTCGCAGGCGTGTTTACTTCTAATCGCTTCGCGGCAGCGCCTGTTCAGGTTTGCAGGGCTCACTTAGCTGAAACGAATAACATCAGAGCATTGGTCGTCAACACCGGCATTGCTAACGCAGGTACCGGCGAACAGGGTCTTCAGGATGCGCAGGAAACCTGCAGAAAAGTTGCAGATATCTTCGATTGCTCTCCGATGCAGGTTCTGCCTTTCTCAACCGGTGTCATCATGGAACCGCTTCCCATGAACCGCCTGCTTAAAGGCGTGGAGGAAGCTGCGAAGCATTTATCCAGAACAAACTGGATTGCGGCAGCCGAAGCGATCATGACGACGGATACCGTTCCTAAATGCGTTTCTCAACGTGTCATGCTGGATGACGACGAAATCACGATCACCGGTATCAGCAAAGGATCGGGCATGATCGAGCCGCACATGGCCACGATGCTGGGCTTCATAGCAACCGATGTTGCTATCGGTCAGGACTTAATCGGCAAGGTCGTCAAGATGGTGGCCGACGCTTCCTATAATCGCATTACCGTCGACGGCGATACGTCCACGAACGACTCTTTCGTTTTGATTTCTACCGGATGCAGCAATGCTCGTCCGATCGAAAGCATGGACGACCCGCGCTTTGATGATTTGCTGGACTCTCTGATTGAAGTCGGCCAAAAGCTTTCTCAGGCGATGGTCCGAGACGGAGAAGGCGCAACGAAGTTCATAACGATTACGGTAGAAGATGCAAAGAACGAAGCGGAAGCCCTGAAAGTTGCTTACGCTGTTGCTCACTCTCCCTTAGTTAAAACTGCATTCTTTGCATCCGACCCTAACCTCGGCCGTATCCTGGCTGCGGTCGGCAACTCTAAGATCCCGGACCTGGATGCTACGAAAGTTTCTCTGTGGCTCGACGATGTTTTAGTGGCTAAGAATGGCGGCCGTGCGCCTGAATATATGGAAGAGCAGGGCGTTGCCGTGATGAGTCAGGACGAAATCACTGTTCGCATCAGCCTCGGCCGTGGGGATGCCTGCGAAACCGTTTGGACCACAGACCTTTCTCACGACTACGTTTCGATCAACGCAGATTACAGAAGCTAAAAAAGAGATGGCAGACGCAAAACTCGAACAAAAACTGGAACGTCTTCTCGATCGATTGGAAATTCTTCTTCCCAAGACCGAGGATGAAGTAGATTGGAGTGCAACGGCTTTTCGCTGGCGCCGCAAACAATACTTGGGCATGTCCTACGGCGTGCTCGAGCCGATTCATCGAGTCGCACTCGTAGATCCGGATTCGATTAAGAATGCGGATCAGCAGAAAGCCGCGTTGCTCAGAAATACGGAGCAGTTTGTTCGAGGTCTGCCCGCAAACAATGTTCTTTTAACGGGCGCGCGAGGCACCGGAAAATCTTCCCTGATCCGTGCCTGTTTGAAGACGTTTGCAGATCAGGGACTGCGTCTCATCGAAGTAGATAAAGAAGATCTAAAGGATCTCATCGATATCGCTCAGCGCATTGCCGATCGCCCCGAGAAATTTATCGTTTTCTGCGACGATCTTTCTTTTGAATTCGGAGAGGGCGGCTACAAAGCCCTGAAAGCAATCCTGGATGGCTCTGTCGCTTCGACCGGAGACAACCTGCTGGTGTATGCCACGTCCAATCGCAGGCACCTAATGCCTGAGAAAATGCATGATAACCTCGCGAGCAGCATGGACGAAGACGGCGAGCTCCATCCGGCTGAGACGATCGAAGAAAAGATGTCGTTATCTGAGCGTTTCGGTCTCTGGCTGAGCTTCTACCCCTTCTCTCAAAAAGAATACTTAGCAGTTGCTGAGGGCTGGACAAAGCATTTCGGCGGAGAGATCTCCGACAGATGGCAAACGGAAGCATTGCAGTTTGCTCTGCAGCGTGGGTCTCGTTCCGGCCGTGTGGCTTATCAGTTTGCAAGAGACTGGGCCGGAAGAACGCATTTGGAGGCTGAGTATGGCGATTAAACCGACGGAAGTGGTTGTCGCAGTGGCTTTCGATAAAGAGGGGCGTTTTCTGATGACTTCTCGTCCCGAAGGCAAAGTCTATGCAGGATACTGGGAATTCCCGGGCGGCAAAGTCGAAGCCGGGGAGTCTCTTGAGGAAGCTCTGACGCGCGAGATGAAAGAAGAACTCGGCGTCCAAGTAGCTGACTGCCAAGAGGTTTATTCAACGGTGTTTACTTATCCGCACGCCACCGTGCATTTGCATTTCCTGCATTGCCGCCTGAAACCTGAAGAGCTGAAGTGTCTTGAAGGACAGACATATCGATTCTGTACGTTAGAGGACTTACCGCATCCGATTTTGCCGGCGACGGAACCGGTATTAGCGCAGGTAACGGCGAGAAAGTAGTTTTACTTTTCTAAATCGGCCTTGTGAGCGGCGATTTTGCCGGTTGCGAGAGCATCGGCAGAAATATCCAGATCGTCGTCGCCTTCCATCGGTTTATCTTTGATGGAGTATTTGCCTTCGGCCCAGGCGCCAAGGTCGATTAGCCGGCAGCGTTCGCAGCAGAAAGGACGATACGGATTCTTGTCTGAATATTCACATTCACGCCCGCAGGTCGGGCATTTAACTTTAATTGCCATTTTTACTACATGTTGCATAAACCGAGGCGGAAAGGCATCACCTCGGGAATTTCCGCGATCGGACCGTTGCCGAAATTGGCGCCGGAGAAGCGAACCGAAAGGAGATAACGGTTCGCAGAGATCTTCGGAATCATATTCAGTTTAGGGTCGACAAACACCTGTAGAAGTGTAAATGTTTTACCCTGAAGGTCTTTCTGGTAGGAGCCCTTAACGGCTTCCACGTCATTTAACTCAGCGGTGCCGCGCAGCAGATTCAAAATCAAATCGATAGCGTTGCTGTAGGGCAGCAGGGGCTTTATCCACTCATTGAGATAATGCTTCCGCTCTTCAGCCGGAAGGTGAAGCCAATGGTGGTAAACAGGGACGTCAAATTCACAGGTTCCGGCAGGGATGCCTGAGCGCTGTCCGACTGTTTTAAGGAATTCGTTTTGAGTAGAGAGGTGCGAGATTCTGACGCCCACGCAGCTTAATTCGGCTCTGTTGGCTTGAAGTTTGTCCAAGGTTTCTTTTAAGGATTCCTGGTCAACGTTGTCATTGTTTGCGAGAGGTTCCAAGCAGGACCGGAAGCGAGCGAGTTCGTGCAGGAGGTCATTTTTTTGATCTCCGCGGGTTGTGACCTCTTGAATTTCAAAGTACTTGATGATGGCTGCTCGGTGATCATTCGCATTATCTTGCTGAGCAAACCACGACAGCTGTTTAAAAAGGTCAGCCAGTCTCAAAAAAGTACGAAGTTTTTCGTTGGAGGGAAACTCATATCGTAATAAGGTTTCGGTCATTCCAATCTCTCGCAGTCCTAGAATAATTTTATATTTTCCCCTTAACGGCCGGTAATGGAAATGATTACCGCCGAAGGCGTTCGGCTATCGAAAAATCTCTCAGAAATAACGCAAAAATATCAGGGGATTCTCCTATACGATTGTACACAATGGGAACGTTAAGACTAAGAAAATAAGCTGTTGTATGACTCAAGACGTGCAGTGCAAGTAGTCTTGAGGAACCTTAATCAGTTAACTTAACGTTCTCAATTTCAATCTAAGCGAGGCTTCTGAGTTCTTTATTCGGACGGGCCTCTTCAACGTGCCTCTTTAGCATGATTGTCTGAAAAAATGTAAATTTAAATCAAAGGAGCCTGTTCCCGAGGATTATTTGAACCGTTGAAATTGAAATTTTCCGAGCACTGATTCAAGGCAGCAGGCTTCCTATGTTTCGCTCAGAAACCAAAAACCGCCCGAACGAAATCATTTCCTTCGGGCGGTAAGCTTTTCCCCTACGACGCGACGTCGTAAAAGTTTCTAGGCTTTACTGCAATTAGAAGTTGTAACGCAGGCCAACGCTTGCAGACCACGGGCTGCGGACAGGAGAACCAGCACTTGTCTGGAACTCGCCATAGGCAGAAATATTCTTCGTGGCGTTATATGTTCCACCGACAGAGAATTCAGCCCAAGTTCCGCTCAGGTCATCACGATAGCTTTGTTTAAGGCCAGCTTTGCTCATAGAACCTTTAACTTTAGCTGCCCAGTCGTGGAGGACAGATGCTTTGACATAAGCATTACCCTTGTTTTCCGGAAGCGTGTAGCCAGCTGCTAGGCCCAGTCGACCAACGGTAGAGTTGATTGCATTTTGCTGAACTTTCACACCTTGAGAAGTTGTGAAGGAGCCTTTTTCCATACGACCAAAGCTCAATTCAACCTGCGGTTCGGCATAGAACCCTGTGGTCGGGCATGAAAGTCTCCAGCCAGCTTCTGCAGAAACCGATGTTGCCCAGTTGTGATAAGAACCACCGCTTAATAAGCCGCCTGTGTTGTGCAGGCTGAATTCGTTCTTGAAGCGATGACGCTTAACGATGACGTCAACGAACTGGCCTTTTTCGCCCATCCAGCCGCCGTACAGACCGAAGTTCCAGTTGTCATTGTCGGAAGAGCCATTCTTGAGGTGACCGTTGCCCTTTGTATAACCAAAAGCCAAACCGCCGTAAAACTCACCGAAGCGATGGTCAAAACCTGCCTGGAAGCCGTTGTAATTTAACTTCATGTTTCTGGAGCCGTAACGGTTCTGACCGCCGAGGTAGCGAACCCAAGCGCCGTTTTCGCCGCTATAAGAGCGGAGATCGCCAAGACGCTTGTCCAAGTCGTTGATAGCTGTACGGAAACCGAGGAATGTCATTGCTCCGATATCACGAATTGACTGATTAACAGAGTTGACAGCTGTGGTGGTAGAGAGAATGCTGCCGTCAGCACCAATTTTCTGTTTCAGCTCGCCATTGATTAAGCCTTCTGCAACCGTCTGGGTTTGTGTTGCATTGTCGACCTGAACGTTTTCAGCGAGAGCTTTCAAATCTTCCGGAGTGATTTCGTCAGAGGTAACGCCAGTGAAGTTCACGTCAAGATGAGTTCCATCTGCAGCTTTAAGCTTTTCTGCAAGCTCAAAACCTGCAGTGGTCAGTACTGTCTTGCCGACGACAAAGCTTCCGCTTGAAACTTCATCTCCGCTCTTGGATGTTTGAACGTTAATGGTTCCTTGACCTTTCAGGTTTTCAACAACGACTGGCTGATCATTGTTTTGGACATTGATAATGCCGTTGTCTAAAACAACATTATTTACTGGGGAGTAGAAAGAGTAGTGGGAACCCTCTTTAGAGATATCAACAACAGTGGGCGTCCAAGTTGCGCCATTGCTGACGTTTAATACCAAATTTTCTCCAGTTAACTTATCCTTAAAATTGTCAAAGGAGTTTTTAGTGTCCGCCGTAACCTGCGAACTTCCGTTCCAAAACGAATTGTTGCCATTCAAATTGATTTCAACATTTGCGCCAGCGATCGTTCCAGATTTTTCGTTGTAATTAAAATCGATATTCCCAGTCAACTGAACGACCTTATTCTTTTCTGGGTTGACAGAAATTGTCGAGTTGCCTCTGGCTACGATAGCTCGCCCTTGAGAGGAGCTGGAATTGCCTTGGTTGACAAATAAGTCTCCGTTGATAGATACCTCTCCGCCCGACATGGCCGTGATTGCTGCGGAACTAGGACCTGCTACGTTAATGGTTGAGGCAGTGTTGATTTCAATTTTTCCGTTAGTGTCAGCGATCATGCCATAAATTCCACCTGATTCTCCAGCGGTTGTAATGTCCATGTCTATATTCAAATTTTGGGAAGTAACAACAACTGTTCCGGAATTTGAAGCACGAATTCCATACGCTGCAGGATCTTGGGGTATTGGACTACCCTCAACAGTGGTTCCACGAGGAAGATCTCCAGTTAAGGAGATTGTTATGTTTTCAGTCGCCTCACCGCCCAGATTTAGTATTCCACCGGCGGCGGAAAAGATGCTCAAAGTAGGCCCGTATTCAGTCGTTCCTACTAACTTTTTAAATTCGTTTTCGTTCAGAGTGGCAGCGATATCTTTGCCTGTGAGTGTAACAGTGATAGGTTCCTTGGCCGAAGTTTGACCTGCTCTAACGCCGCCGATATAGGTAGCATAATCTGTGGGAGTCGTTTGTGTATGGAGCACAGAATCGAAACTTACGCTATCGGAGATAACCGTGTCTGCATCAGGATTAACAGGGGCTTGAGCAAATGCTGGCAAGCACAAAAGCGAAGAGAGTAGAGCTGCTACGCAAGTTTGATGAAAACTCTGCACACGTTCTGGCTTTAAAGCTGAATTATTGCGATTTCCCGCGATTTGAGAATTATTATGGTTAGATAAGCGGGGGGGGGGTAGTATATTTCATGTAATTTTCACTCCTTTGAAAAACCTCCTCAGTCTATCTATCTTGTAAAAAGATATTGCTGGGTATTACCCTATGAACTATCCCGTATTTTTTCTCCCGTAGGCTTCCTAATGAAAATATTTTTCATTTGCTTGCGTCTTAACCTAATTCAGAAATTTGTATGCCCCCATCTATAACTTAATTATTTGCGCTATGGATTTTGATATTTATTTTTTTTATCGATACAAGAGTCTCAGGGAGCACTAGTAATCGTTAACACTATTAACGAGCATATCACCCTTTATTCTCATTCTTTATAGAGTTATAAGGAGAGAAAAGGTAGACATTATTGGGATAGGTAAAACAGTTTCACCCCATACATTGCTTTTTAGGCATAAATGTCAGTGGTGCTGGCAGATTTGTTGTTTTTTGGGTACTTTTTTCGTGGAAATTGCTATAAAAAGGCAAATTAATAGATATCTTTCTCTGACTATTACCCTTTTTTAGGGATGCAAAAATATGAGATCCCAGCCTGATGGGTACGCGTATGGGGTCGTTTGAGGAGATTTGGGAGATTTTCCTTGAAAAATTCTGGTGTCGGTCTTTTTGACGAGCCGCTTAATTTCCTCCTGAAAGAAATTAACTTAAGTTTTGAAAAGGTTGTTTTTTCCATTGCATTTAAACCACACGCCCCTGGCGTTGAGCTTTAAGAGCTTTCGAAAGGTAACCTGCGTTACGAATGGAAAATAATTTTCCTTAATTAGAGTCGGGCAATTCTATATAGAGGGAGTGCAGTTTTAAAACTGAAGATTTCAGCATCTCAATGGCGCCGACATTTTCAATGACGTCATCTGCTGCATCCAGTCTTTGGGCGGTCGTCGCCTGAGCCGAAATAATCTTTTTAACAGCATCCGGTGTTAGATGGCTTCTTTGAACGACCCTCTCGATTCTTAACGCTTCAGGCGCTTCAACGACAAGCAATCGGTCGATGGATGAGCGCCAAAACGGACTTTCAATGAGAAGCGGGACACTCAAGATCGTATATGGTGACCTTGAAGCGTCTAGTTGACGCTGACATTCCTTGCGAATTAAGGGATGAAGAATATTTTCCAAAGCCGTTTTGGCAGAAGGATCGGAAAACACCAGCTCTCTAATGAATTTTCGATTCATGGAACCGTCGGGAGAAGCCGCCTCAGGTCCGAAGTGTCTGATGATTTCCGGCATCGCGCTGCCGTTTACTGCTGTTAATTGCCGAGAGACGACATCGGCATCCACAATCTCGATTCCTAACTCCCCGAACAAGTCAGAAACCGTCGTTTTGCCGGATCCGATTCCGCCTGTCAGACCGATTACTTTCATGGTGTGCCTATTTTTAAATTGAAGGCGGCTTTTTAGAAGGAAGCCGCCGATGTTCTAAATTGAGGAGCCTCTTATTTGGCTTGTAAGACTTGATCAATCCAGTCTTTCGTTAGCTGTTCGCGCAGACGACCTTTTTCTGACAACGGGACGCTGAGCATATGGATATTCTTTAAATCCAGCACGGGATCGTCAACTTTGACGTCGGTGCGTGTCGGAACATACCTAATCTTATTTTTGATAAGAAATTCGGCAAGCTTAGGTGAGGTTGCCCAATCTAGAAATTCTTTTGCCTCTTTCGGATGCTTAGCACCTTTTACAAGGGAGACAACTTCGATGCCGAAGGTAACACCTTCTTTCGGATATGAAATTGTGACCGGGTACCCCAGCTGCACAATGTCCAGGGCGTCAGGCAAATAGACCATTGCAGCGGCTGCCAGTCCGTCACCAACACGCAAAGCAGGCCAAGCGCCGCTCTTGGTGTACATCTGAACGTTCTTGTGAAGTTTTTTCTGGAAGTCGATGCTGTCTTGACGCCCGAATACTCTTTCTAAAGAAAAGAGGCGTTCAGTTGCAGTGCCGGAGGTTCGTGCATCGGCCAGAATAAGACCTTCCTTGTACTCAGGCTTCAGAAAATCCTGCCAGGAAGTCGGAGCCTTCAGGTTGTTCTTTTTAAGGAAGTTGTTATTCGTAATGAAGGCAAGCGGCATGATGCCGATGCCTGTCCAATAATTTTGCGGATCTTTAAATTCAGCCGGAATGAAATCTGAGCCTTTTGGTTTATAGGGCGCTGTCAGTCCCTCGTTCTTGGCAACTTCAAGATAGTCCGCCGGGCCACCCAGAAGAACATCGACTTGAGGGTTACTTTTTTCTGCTTGAAGGCGGGACAGAACTTCTCCGGAAGAAAGTCTGAGGAAGTTGACCTTGATTCCCGTTTCCTTAGTGAACTGTTCAAGCACCTGGGAGGCGTATTTCTCAGGCATGGAGGCGTAAACATTCAGTTCTGCAGCAAGAACATTAAGAGAAAAGCTTAGAGCAGCGAAGGACGCAGCAAGTTTAACGACAAGTTTCATCAGCAAAAACCTAAAGATATTTTGACTATTCTGCCATTACATATTTACCACTCCGATATATAGCGGATGAATTTTTTAGATTCTCGGGAAATTAAAAAAGATGCCCGTTTCGAGCGCATAATCGGTAATGGAACTAACAGAAGGAGGGGCTCTCGTGCCGTGGGTTGTTACGCTTACGATCTTAGTCGCCAGCGCATTTCTGATGGATATGTCGTTCACGATGATTACGCCGTTTTTGCCGGTGTATCTATCTTCGGAACTCGGAGCCAAGGCTTCGGAAGTCGACATGTGGTCAGGAGCGGTTTTTGCGGTGACCTTCTTTGTAAGCGGGCTTCTGGGACCGGTTTGGGGCGTACTGGCAGACCGCAAAAGCCGCAAACTCATGGCATTAAGAGCATCAATAGGTCTAACGATCAGTTATGCGTTGTGCGGCATTGTTCAGACTCCGATGCAGTTGTTTGCCGCTCGGTTTTTCCAAGGTCTATGCGCCGGCCTTTATCCAGCTTTGTTGGCTTTATTAGCTGCGTCTATACCCGCCCGTAAGACTGGGCTTTCTATGGGACTGATGCAGGGAGGAATGACAGTCGGCGCTGTCATTGGACCATTTGTAGGCGGCGTTTTGGCAGATTACTTCGGTATGCGCGAGTCTTTCTTCGTTGCATCTATTGCCTTAGGCCTTATTTCTCTGCTAATCGGCTTTTGTATTAAAGAAAAACCGAGAAAGGTTAAAGTCACTTCTAGGAACTGGTTTGATTGGAGTGTCCTTCGCCAGCCGACGATCTTCAAAATGCTTATGGCATGCGCGGTGATTCACGCGTCTTTGTTCTCAGCTCAGCCGATCCTGCCGCTCTACATTGCGCAGCTCCAGGGAAGCATGGACAACATCATGATGCTTTCAGGGACGATCTTTTCCGTCTGTGCGATTTCGATCATGATTGCGTCTCCTATTCTCGGAGCGGCAGGGCAGAAGTTTGGATTCTTAAAAGTACTTTCCTGCTCGCTGTTTTTCGCCGGTCTTCTAATTTCTGCTCAAGTCTTAGGACGCACTCCGTTTGAATTTGGCGTTTGGCGGTTCATCGCTGGATTTGCTATCGCCGGGCTGATTCCTTTGGTCAATTCGATTATCTCGACAGAATGCCCGCCGGATAAGAAAGGTGAGGTATTCGGATTTAATTTTCTGACGGGACACGCCGGTATGGCGTTGGGTCCGTTTGCGGCTGGAGCGCTCTCTGGTTGGTTCGGCTATCAGGCAGTGATTGTTGCCTCAGGCCTTATCCTTTTTCCTCTTCTTGTCTACTTGAACTATGGCCGAAAGCGGTAAGAAAGTTTGGAGGTGTTAGATGACAAAGCTAAGGAAGAAACTTACAGAAAAAACGCGAAAATTCGGCGCTGAAATGCGTCGACGCCATTCAACAGGATTAACACCGGAATCAGAAAAATACTACAAATAAAAGAATCACAATTTGACGAACTATAGAAGAAATTTCAGAAGCTAATCCTTCGTTCAGAAAATCCTAAAAATCCA
>ENA-USYV01002871-USYV01002871.1-human-gut-metagenome-genome-assembly--contig:-NODE-2871-length-13146-cov-28.887673_pt1 | contig 13146 bp, 9 predicted proteins | sample MGYA00250066_ERZ773514 | MGnify/ENA primary metagenome ERZ773514 (study PRJEB29103, sample SAMN06112049) | human gut metagenome | biome: human gut; feature: ankylosing spondylitis patient; material... | reverse complement strand
GTGATAGTTCTTAGACTTTTCCTTAACTACCCAGCTATCCACAGACACGGATGTCTGTGGAAGTGAGATATGGGACACGGATGTCCCGTATCGAACGGTAGCGGCAGTAGTCACAACCTATAAGAAAAGTCTTAGAAATATCCAATTGAAGCTTCTGGCATCGATGATGTATGTGCAGCACCGATTTTCAATTATATTATGTCGTCAGTTCGCCAACCGAATGTGTGTTAAACATCAATATTGCTGGTTTTCTTCATACTCAGGATAGTCCGACATATGCTCATATCCGGCTGGCTGGACATAGTATGAATAGCTTCCACTGTTATCGTCATCATAATATCTTATTTCAATAACTGGTTTAGTTGAATCGAAATTCTTCTCAAAAGGATTCTCTAGCTCTTTAAGTATAGCCTTAGCAAGTTCTTTATTATTGAAATTATTATAAATTAAAGAACTATATTCTGTAGAATCAAGAGAATATACACTTACATACATTGAATAAGCTGCGTTTGAAGATGTATTTGAAAGTGCGCTTGAAGCTGCATTTGAAGCTGTATTTGTATGTGCTTTTGAAGATACATTTGATGCTTCATTACTATCATTTATTATCTTTGTGAGTGCATTTTTCATCCGGTTAAAGGTTTGTGGATTATTGTCTGCACATGTCTTATTAGCAGCGTTGTAGTATGCATTTACAGATTCAGGCATTAGACTTGACAGGCAGAAGCTTGCTGAATACGTTGTTCCATTTCGTGAAAATACTGCTGTGACATATGATACGTCACCACCGCTATGGTTAGAGGTCTGGCTTACTAGCTGGTACCAGTCTGAAAATGGCATGCTTTTTATTTCTTTTAACATTATATTATATATATCACGTGTTTTATCTTCAGATATATAATCTGAAAAGGTGATATTAGCATCCTCGTATGAAGGAAGATTCTTATATTCTGAACAGAAATCCTCGTTTTTAGTGAGTGCACTGGCAAGCTTATTAACATCACTTTCCTTTAAAAATACCTTGCGGTATCTGCCTAAAATTCCATCTTTAAAGTATACTTCATATGTTACATAGTTCACAGAAGAACGTTTATAATAAGGAAGTTCATTAAAATTATCAAGCTGTTCAGCGTTATCGTTGTATATATCAGCTATAAGCTTTATAGTGTTTTTGTCGTTTATTTTTATGTTTTTAATAACATTTTCAAAATAATCCGGATATTCAGACCTGTAATACCGGTTCTCGACAGATAATGTGATGTAATCTATGTTATCTGCGTTAGCACGGTAGGAAGTCATGTTGTTGATTCCGGCATTTAATAGAAATCCACATATAATAGCGAGCACATAAGCAACGATTATAGATGGGACTGCGTTTAATACACGATGAAGCTTTTTGCTTGATATGAGTTCGTATACTATGACGACTATGGCAGCTATTATAAATGCGATTATTGTATACATATAAGGTGAGGTGCCATATGAGTAATCTTCTTTTGACATCTGCACGTACACAAATGTTCCGAAAATACTTATAGTAAAGCCTATTACACATCGTATGGCAAACTGTAGCTTCCAGCTAAGGGCAGGCTTTCCAGCAGTTTCACTTTTTCTTATAGTAAATAATGCACATGCTATGACAGCATATATGATTGCAAGTATAAGAGTATATGTGTTTGATACACCAGAAAGCAACATGTTAGATAAGTAGTCTGATGAAAAATACGCAGGCTCAAATATTGACAGGAACTGTCCAGTCAGCATGTTATATGAGTTGTCAAGCAAAGGCATAAAATGAGTTGATGATGCAGCTGCATATATGTTGCTGACTGTTGAATTCACAAGAATAAGTATGAATCTTGGCAGGAATATAATAATTCCCGACAGACATATATTACTGAATATATTTCCTGTGACAGAGCAGGCAAGTGCAATAGCAGCAGAGCATAAAAGTGCACATAAGAATTCTGCTGCATATACGTGAAAGGTTGTAGAATAATCTACAATAAAATATTTACTGAATATGTGATAACATATAAAACCAGTTACATATGTTGAAAGCATTATTATAATCTGCCATGCTGTTATAGCAGCGAATCTTGAAAGAAAAAGATTCTGCCTTTTATATGATAATGAATGGTAGAAATCACTTGTACTTCTTTTGTTTAGAAAAAACCATGCATAAAGGCAGAGTATAGGTGTGATAAGTGCAATGACAATAAGCAGATAGGATGCCGATGATACAGGTGATACGATAGATGTGTAGTCAAAGCTGTTATTTGCTATAGCTACGCCTGAAGCCACAGCATTTTTATTTGCCTTAATCATGTTATTTATGTAGATACCATCCATGATTATAGGAAGGGCAGTTATGCAGATCATAATAGCTGTTGATATAATACCTATTATTTTAAGCTGCAGGAATGACTGCCAGAATAGTTTGACACTGAATATATTTCTGTTATTAAGTTTGTTATTCATTATAACCTCCATTTCTATGTGTAATATAAATCACATTAATATAAGCTTGGATATTGATTTTATTTATTTGTTGTTTATTTCTACTTCAAGAGCATCATTGAATTCATAACCAAGAGATTCCATCTCATATGTGAATACTTCTTCAAGAGTGAGTGGTAGTACATCCAATATAACAGGATTCATGCCACGAAGGTAATGTATAGTTTCTTCACGGTCACCATTAACAATCATGTTTGCAACCGAACCCTGCTGACGGTATCTTGTTATGTTAAGTCCTTCAAACTTTGACTTCCCGAATATGTCCTTAAATGCAATCTGTACTTTGAATTGTGATGTTTTAAGCTCAAGTACATCGCTGTCAAGTACAAGCCCGCCCTTGTGAAGAAGTGCAAGATGATCACATATGTCTTCAAGTTCACGAAGAGAGTGTGAGGTCACTATAACAGTTGCATTATATTCTGCTACATCGTTGCATATAAGCTTCTTAACAAGGTTACGCATAACTGGATCAAGTCCATCAAAGGTTTCATCAAAAAACATATATTTAGCTCTTGTTGAAAGTGCAAGAATAATAGCTGCCTGCCTTTTCATACCTTTGGAAAAATTGGCTATTGGTTTCTTTGGATTAAGCTCAAAAAGTTCAGTTAGCTTTAGATATCGATCCCAGTCAAAGCTGTTGTATATTGAACTGTATAGAGAAGCCATTTTGTTAATAGTTGCACCTGGCAGAAAAAATAATTCATCTGCAACAAATACAATGTTTTCTTTTACTTTTGGATTTTCATATATAGGTGCATTATCAATGTATGCACATCCTTTATCTGGTTTATATATGCCAGACAATACTCTTAAAAATGTTGATTTACCAGCACCGTTGGAGCCGACCATGCCATATATGCATCCATCGCTTATGCTGCAGGTTATGTTATCGAGAGCGGTAAAATCCTCGAATGTTTTGTGAATACCTTCTGCTTTTATCATTGAAAAACCTCCTCTTAATTATTATATTTTCATTTTGTTTTGGAATTATAGGTCCTTAAATACTTCATCGACAGCTTCCATAATCTCAGATTTAGTTATTCCGGCAAGAGCCAGTTCCTTGATAGCCTGCTTGAATTCCGGCATCTTTTCCCTTGAACTGGTTCCAAGAATATTAAGAGCTTGAGAAGATACGAAAGAGCCTTTTCCAGGTACTGTTATGATAAGCTTCATTCTGTCAAGCTCTGTATAGGCTTTCTGTATTGTGTTTGGGTTGATGGAAAGACTTACCGACAGACTTCTTACCGATGGCATCTTATCGCCGCTGTTTAAAAGACCAGTCAGGATCTGTTCTTCAACCTGATTAATAAGCTGTTCATATACAGGCACTCGCGATATGACATCTATAACGAACATAGTGCTATCAATCCTCCTTATGTAGTTTTATCAAATGCATTGATTGTACTAACTGTATTATCTTAAGTGGTACAGTTGGTACATTGAATATATTACATATTATTTATAATGTCAAGATGAAAATAAAATTATTAGTCATACTTATGAAAAATAAAATTATTAGTCAGACGAATATGTCGTATAACTTTGACTTAAAATAAATATATGGTAAAATATACAACGATAGTCACATCATTTTATCATTGAATAAAATAAGAAACCAGGGAGGTATATGATGAGCGAAGCATGTTCACATGATTGTTCAAGCTGTGGTTCAGATTGCGCAGAAAGAGCAGTGCCACAGAATACAAGAAATGATAATAATAAAAATATAAAGAAGGTTATAGCTGTTGTCAGTGGTAAAGGTGGAGTTGGTAAGTCACTTGTTACTTCCTTACTTGCAGTTAAGTCACGCAGGGAGGGACTTAAAACAGCCGTACTTGATGCTGATATAACAGGACCTTCTATACCTAAGTCGTTCGGACTTTCAGGTAAGGCTACCTGCAATGAAACAGGAACAGTAATCTATCCACCAGAAACTAAAACAGGAATCAAGACGATGTCTCTTAATTATCTTCTTGATAATGAAACAGATCCGGTTATATGGAGAGGACCAGTTATAGCAAGTGCTGTAAAGCAGTTCTGGGAAGATGTTGATTGGGAGGATATAGACTGTATGTTTATAGACTGTCCTCCAGGAACAGGGGATGTACCACTTACAGTATTCCAGACACTTCCTGTTGATGGAATTGTTGTTGTAACATCGCCTCAGGATCTTGTATCCATGATAGTTGAAAAAGCAGTTAATATGGCAAAGATGATGGATATCCCAGTACTTGGAATAGTAGAAAATATGTCATATTTCAAGTGCCCTGACTGCGGCAACATACACTATATTTATGGTAAGAGCAATATAGATGAAACTGCCAGGGAGCTTGGAATTAAGACAGTTGCAAAGATGCCTATAGACCCAGAGGTTGCTAAGCACATTGATGCGGGCAGGGCAGAGGAACTTGATACAGCTGCACTTGACAATGTGTTTGAAGCTATTAAAAACTGTTGATTATGTAATTCAGCCGGCATTAGATGCAAAGTGAAAAACAGCCTGAATTATAAGTGGAAAGTATAGATATTGGTAAAATTGCAGTCAGAAATGAGGCTTAATATGAAACATGTGATTATGTTTAAAGGTGGAGTAGAAACGCTTGAATTTTTTTCAGTAGAGATATCAAGATATTTGCCAGAGGATGAATATGATGTGTTCTGGTATGACCTTTTTATGTCTGAAAGCAGTTTTGTCCATTTACTTGAAATTTATAATACACATAAAGATGAAGAGTTTGTTGTACTTACATTTAATTTTGAAGGACTTGAGGGAGAAACAGGACTATATCAGAAGCTTAACTGGAATTTCTGGGATTATTCAGGAATAAAGGTTGTTAATATAGTCGTAGATCATCCACTGTATTACCACAGATATCTTGCAGGCAGGCCACAGAATTATGTACAGATAGATATTGATAAAGTTCATATGGAATATATGAACAGGTTCTATCCGGATGTTAAAACTCTGTTTATGGCATCTGCGGGAACAGAGGTTAATAAAGACAGGAAAGCATATGAAAAAGGTGTATATATACCTGTAAAAGACAGACCGATGGATATTATATTTACAGGAAATTATACACCAAAGCATATATTAAGAAAGCAGATAGATAATCTTGAACAGGATTATATAGATTTCTATGAGAAAGTGTTATCAGATATTATAAATCATCCAGATATGACGATAGATGAGGCTGCTGAGAAACATTTAAGAGAAGAATTTAATGATTTGACAGATGAGCAGCTGTGCAATTGTATGCCAGGTATGATGTATGCTGACCTTAATGTACGGTTCCACTACAGAGAGCTTGCTATAAGGGCACTGGTGGATTCTGGACTTAAGGTCAACACATATGGAGAAGGATATAACTATATAGTATGTGAGCATCCTGAAAATATCATACAGCATGGAAGTGCAAATTCCCAGCAGTGCCTGGATAATATAAGCCAGGCTAAGATTTCATTAAATGTTATGCCTTGGTTTAAGAAAGGGGCACATGACAGGGTGTTTAACAGTTGTCTTAACGGTGCAGTGTGTCTTACAGACTCATCTTCATATCTTGATGAAATATTTACAGATGGCAAAGATATATTGTTTTATGATTTGAATATGTTAAAAGATTATGAAATGTCAGGATATGATTATAAGGTTATAGAACCAATGATAAAACGGGTCAGGGAATTGCTTATGGATGACACAGCTCTGCAGAGTATTGCAGACAATGCATATGAGTTATGCAGGGTGGAGCATACATGGGAGAATGTTACATATAGTCTTATGAATCAGGGAATATTGTAAAGCAGATGATTAAATGTCACGAAATATGTTCTTGACGAAAAAAGTTCTGAAAAGATGAAAATGTTTATAAATTAGGGTTTGACGCGGCTATGATAATATGATATACTGATATATACATGCGGATGTGGCGGAACTGGCAGACGCGCTAGATTTAGGTTCTAGTATCGTACGATGTGCAGGTTCGATTCCTGTCATCCGCATTAATTTATATTTGCTATTATAAAAAGTGGGAAGACATGTCCTGGATTTAAGGATGTGTCTTCCTGTTTTTTTGTGAAAGTTTTTTTGTGAAAAATACTTTACATATATTGTAAAAAGTAGTATATATAAAAGTATCAAAAAGCTACTTTTACAAAGGCGGTGAAAATATGTCGGATAATAAGTATATTCCGGGAGAGTTAAGAAAGAATAAAGACGGTCTTACGGAGAAAGAGTTCCTGGCACAGTATAATCCTGGACATTATGAAAGACCAAGTGTTACAGTGGATATGCTGCTTTTTGGCATGAGCAGTGACCTTAAAGGACTTAAGCTGCTTCTCATAAAGAGAAACAATCATCCGTATATCGGCTGCTATGCACTTCCAGGAGGTTTTGTTGGTATAAAGGAGTCAGCATATACAGCGGCATGCAGGGAGTTAGAGGAAGAAACCGGGCTTAAGGATATATATATGGAGCAGTTATATACTATGAGCCAGCCTGACAGGGATCCAAGAATGAGGGTTATAGATATTGCGTATATGACACTTATACCTGTAGATACAATGAAGCCGCAGGCAGGGGATGATGCCAGTGAAGCATTATGGTTTGATATAACATTTGATAATAAGCTGCTTACTTTCAGTAACAGTGAGAAGAATATTAACATAGCCTATTCACTTAAGGAAAAGATATTTAATAACGGAAGATTAAAGGTTAAGAATTATATTCCTGAGCTTATCAGTGAGGAAGCACTTGCTTTCGACCATGCACAGATTGTTCTTGAAGGACTTATGAGATTAAGAAATAAGACAGAGTATTCTGACATAGTATTTAATCTTATGCCACAGGAATTCACGCTTCCAGACCTTCAGAGAGTATATGAGATCATACTTGGCAGAAAGCTTTATAAGACGAATTTTAAAAGAAATGTTGATAATAAAATAAAATCACTAAACAGAAAAGGCGTTTCCATAACTGGCAACAAGGCTTCGGAGTTGTATGAGTATGTTCCTGACTAAAATGAAAAGGATTAGGCGCACCACATACATTGTAAGAGAGGGATGTGCGCAGAAAAGAGGAAAATTATGAGATTACATCCAATAATAACAAGTTTATTAGAAACAGATATGTATAAGTTCAGTATGGGACAGGCGATATATCATCAGTTCTCAGATTATAAGACAACATGGACATTCAAGTGCCGTAATAAGGACGTGCATTTCACAGAGGAAATGGTTGAAGAGATAAGAGAGCAGATAAAGCATTTTTGTACCTTGAGATTTACAGAGGATGAGCTTGATTACCTTGAAAATGTAAAATGGATGAAGGGCAGTTATGTAGACTTTTTAAGATTATGGCAGGCAAGATATGCAGATTTTAAGATAACTACGGATGCAGAATGTGGACTTAGTATCGAAACGTTTGGTACATGGCTTAACACATCAATGTACGAGATACCAACACTTGCTATCGTAAATGAAGTGTACTTCAGAATGGCTTACGATTATGATGAACTTCTTGACAGCTTTAAGGAGAGACTATCGGCTAAAGTGGCAGCACTTGAAGCAGATGCCGCTGTTGAAACAGAAGGAAAAGAAACTGTATACAGATTAGGAAGCTTCAGCGAGTTCGGACTTAGAAGACGATTATCAGCTGAGGCACAGGAGCTTGCCGTTAAGGCTTTGTCAGAGGCTGACTATAAAGGCAATTCATTATTTGTAGGAACAAGTAATGTTTATCTTGCAAAGAAATATAATCTCACACCAGTAGGTACTATGGCACATGAGTGGATTATGTGTACGGGACAGGGTAATCACAAGCACAATCCGGCATATTCTAACTGGTATGCACTTGATGCATGGGTAAGGGAATATGGCATACTTAATGGTATAGCACTTACAGATGCAATAACAACAGACTGCTTCTTAAAGGATTTCCAGCTCACATATGCAACACTTTTTGGTGGCGTAAGACATGACAGCGGTGATCCTTATGCATGGGGTGAGAAAATGCTTAAGCATTATGAGAGTCTTGGAATAGATGCAAGAAATAAAACTCTGTTATTTAGTGATAGTCTTGATTTTGACAGGGCTGACAAGCTGTATAGATATTTTAATGGCAGGGCAAAGGTAGCATTTGGAATAGGAACGTATATCAGTAATGATACGAAGGTTCCAGCACTTAATATCGTTATGAAAACGACAAAGTGTAACGGAATGGATGTTGCTAAGATATCAGATAACCCTGGCAAGGGTATGTGTAAGAATCCTGAATACGTTGAATATCTGCAAAGATGTATAGACTGGAGAATGAACAACGACAGATAAATAAAAGAATAATCCGCAGGCATGAAAGCAGGGGCTTTTGATAAGAACATCAAAAGCTCCTGCTTTTTAAAAACACATAAGAATATAAAATAAATCAAATAAATATATTGACATGTTAGAACTAACATGTTAGTATGTTATCAATAAAGAAATGCTGTAACAGTAATAATATAATTGTTATGGCTGCCACAGTTAATGGGTAACATAAAAGGTGGATGATTATTTTTTATTTAAGGAGGATTTTTTATTATGGATATGACATTAAGATGGTATGGACCAGGATATGACAGTGTAACACTTAAGCAGATAAGACAGATTCCGGGGGTTAAGAATGTTATTACAACACTTTTCGGCAAGCAGGCAGGGGAGTTATGGCTGCCAGAAGAGATTGCAGAGCTTAAGAGAGTTGTTGAAGCGGAAGGCTTAGGAATAGCAGGTATAGAGTCAGTTAATGTTTCAGATGACATTAAGATTGGTACAGCTAAGAGAGATGAGCATATTGATAATTACATCAAGACATTACAGGCACTTGGTGAAGCAGATATTCATATGGTATGTTATAATTTCATGCCAGTATTTGACTGGACACGTTCTGAGCTTGCAAGAGTAAGAGAGGATGGTTCAACAGTTCTTGCTTATAATCAGGATACAGTAGATATGATTGATCCAGAACACATGAAGGAATCAGTGGCAAAGATGTCTAACGGTTTCGTTATGCCAGGCTGGGAGCCAGAAAGACTTGATCATCTTAAAGAGCTTTTTGAGATGTATAAGGATGTAGATGCTGATAAGCTTTTTAATAATCTTGTATATTTTCTTGAAGCTATCGGACCTGTATGTGAGAAGTATGATATAAAGATGGGTATCCATCCGGATGATCCAGCATGGCCTATATTCGGACTTCCAAGAATCATGACAGGTAAGGATTCTGTTACAAAGCTTCTTGATGCAGTTGATAAGCCTTATAATGGCATCACACTTTGTACAGGCTCATTTGGTTCTAACCAGAATAACGACATCTGTGAGATTATTAAAGCCTGCAGAGGAAGAATACCTTTCGCACATGTAAGAAATCTTAAGTACAATTCTCCAAGAGATTTTGAAGAGGCTGCACATTTATCAACAGATGGCTCTATGGATATGTATAAGATCATGAAGACATTACACGATACAGGATTTGATGGTGTAATCAGACCAGATCACGGAAGAATGATATGGGATGAGGTAGCTATGCCAGGCTATGGTCTTTATGACAGAGCATTAGGAGCAACATATCTTAATGGCTTATGGGAGGCTATTGTTAAGTCAGAAAGATAATATTGTCTGCAGCTTATATATCAGTTGATTAATATATGCCCATAAGCGGGGCTGGAATGGAGATTAGTGTGAAAAATAAGATTTTTCACACGCAGGAATGGAGGATTATTATGAAACTTTCAATAGAAGGTATTAAAGATAAAAAAGAATGGGAAAAGGCAGGGATAAAGCTTCCATCATATGATGTTGAGAAAGTTGCCACGGCAACAAAGGAAGCACCAGTATGGGTTCATTTTGGAATAGGTAATATTTTCAGGATTTTTATAGGCGGGATAGCAGATTCGCTGCTTGAGCAGGGATTATCAGATAAAGGAATCACTTGTGTTGAAACATTTGATTATGATGTGGTTGATAAGATATACACACCATTTGACAATCTTGTTATGGCTGTGACATTAAAGGAAGATGGAAGTACAGATAAGAAGGTGCTAGGTTCTCTTACAGAGGCTGTTAAGGCACAGTCAGCAGTTGAAGAAGACTGGTCAAGATTAAAGACAATATTTGCAAGTCCGCAGCTTCAGATGGTTTCATTTACAATAACAGAAAAGGGATATGCGCTTCATGATGCAAAGGGAGAGTTTTTCCCATTCATAAAGAGTGATATTGATAATGGACCTGATAAGGCATCATCTGCTATGGCAGTTGTAGCTGCTCTTTTATTAGAAAGATTTAATACATGCAAGGCACCTTTAGCTGTTGTATCTATGGATAACTGCTCACACAATGGTGAAAAGTTAAGAAACTCAGTGACAGAAATGGTAAGTGAATGGGCAAAGAAAGGCTTTGTTGGGGAAGATTTTGTTAAATATGTCAACGATGAGAATACGATATCATTCCCATGGTCTATGATAGATAAGATTACTCCAAGACCAGCAGATTCAGTTGCAAAGGCGTTGGAGGATGCTGGCGTTGAAGATATGGCACCAGTTATTACATCTAAGAAAACTTATATAGCTCCTTTTGTTAATGCAGAGGGACCACAGTATCTTGTTATAGAGGATAGATTCCCTAATGGAAGACCACAGCTTGAAAAAGCGGGGGTTTATATGACAGACAGGGATACAGTTAACAAGGTAGAAAGAATGAAGGTTACTACATGTCTTAATCCATTACACACAGCACTTGCGGTATATGGCTGTGTATTAGGCTATGACCTTATAGCTGATGAGATGAAAGATAAAGAGCTTTCAGAGCTTGTAAGAAGGATAGGTCTGGTTGAGGGAATGCCAGTTGTTACTAATCCGGGAATTATAGATCCTGTAAAGTTTGCGGACGAGGTTATTAATGTCCGTATACCTAATCCATTTATGCCGGATACTCCTCAAAGAATTGCGACAGATACATCACAGAAGGTCGGAATAAGATATGGAGAAACAATCAAGGCATATGTAGCTAAAGATGGAAGTGCAAAGTCACTTACAGCTATTCCGCTTGCTATTGCCGGCTGGTGCAGATATCTTCTTGGAGTAGATGATGATGGTGCTGCTTTTGAGTTGTCACCAGATCCTATGGCTGTTGAATTAAAAGAACAGATTAAAGGTATTATATGGGGTGAGCCATCATCTTACACAGGCCAGTTGAAGAATTTGTTGTCAAATGTTAATATATTTGGTATAAATTTATACGAAGCAGGAATCGGTGATAAGGTTGAAGAGATATTTGTAGAAGAAATATCAGGAAAAGGTGCAGTAAGAGAAACACTTAAGAAGTATCTTTAATATATAAATACGTTGCCGTTCAGAGCTTGGAACTTATCTGTTATACAAGCTCTGGGCGGTATTTTGTTATATGATGTAAAAAACGGCTATATCTGCGGTTATAGATATCATCACTGATTTGTCACCATGACAAATTCAAAATCCAACTGTTTACGTATGAAATATAAGTTACGGAACATTTTGGGGTAGAACTCCAGCTTTTCCAGACTATCCAGCTGATAATCTACCGGCGGCTCTATTACCAACGTCCCGTCCCTATCTATAAAGAGGGCTCTTTTCATCCTTATATACTTTTTAATGCTTTAAGTAATGCATCGTTTTCTTCAGGTGTACCAACAGTAATACGCAGGCAACCATGACACAAAGTTACATTATTTCTGTTACGTACAATAACGCCTTTCTTAACTAATTTATTATAGACAGAGTCAGCTTTACCAACATAAACAAGAATAAAGTTGGCATCGGTCGGATACATTTTATGTACAATGGGAAGTTCCGGTAACGCCGCTTGCAAACGAATACGTTCCGACATGATACGACGTAGCTGTCCTAACATTTCGCTTTCGTTATTCAAGATAGCCAAAGCACGTTCCTGCGTCAGAATATTAACATTGTACGGATACTTGATCTTATTCAGAATCGCAACGATCTCAGGAGAAGCAAACGCCATCCCCAAACGGATACCTGCGGCTCCCCATGCTTTGGAAAGCGTTTGCAAAACGACCAGGTTCGGGAACTTCTTCAGTTCAGGAACAAAGGATGGTTCCGTTGAAAAATCGATATAAGCCTCATCCAATACGACCCTCCCTTCAAAATTCTTCACGCTTTTATAAATCTCATCCCGGTCAAGGCTATTTCCTGTCGGATTATTCGGAGAGCAAAGGAAAATAATTTTCACCCATTCGTCCACCTCTCCCAGTAATTTGTCGGCATCCAATTCAAAATCTGCCGTCAATTCGACTCTTCTGAATTCCACATCGTTTACATTAGCGGCCACTTCATACATTCCGTACGAAGGAGTTATGCTGACTATGCAGTCTACCGCCGGTTCGCAAAATGCGCGTATCAGAAGATCGATCGGTTCATCGCTTCCATTTCCCAGAAAGATCGAATTACGGTCTACATCTTTCAATTCGGCAATACGGTCTTTCAGTTCCCATTGCAATGGGTCGGGATAACGATTATAAGGTTCGTTATAGGGATTTTCATTGGCATCCAGAAAAACAGATGCACTTCCGTGAAACTCGTCTCTTGCTGAAGAATACGG
>ENA-USYV01002866-USYV01002866.1-human-gut-metagenome-genome-assembly--contig:-NODE-2866-length-13157-cov-4.626835_pt1 | contig 13157 bp, 10 predicted proteins | sample MGYA00250066_ERZ773514 | MGnify/ENA primary metagenome ERZ773514 (study PRJEB29103, sample SAMN06112049) | human gut metagenome | biome: human gut; feature: ankylosing spondylitis patient; material... | reverse complement strand
TGAACTGCACCCGGAAATCGCTTCTTTCGACTATTCATGGAGCATTGTAAACGATCCGAAAAAAACGGACTATGTGGAGCCGACAGCAATGACAGCACCAAGGAGCTCATTCTCCGGAATGGAGAGGGCTTCACGGATAGCTTTCTCATCACGGATTCCCATAATCAGAGTATCAAGGCCGAGTTCTCTTGCGCGCAGGATCAGGTTTTCGTCATGCAGGCCAAGATCGTAATAGCCCCAGCCGTTTCCGACTTCATTGTCCGGTGTTCCGTCCTGCGTGAAGCCGGAGCGGTCTTTTACGAATGCTGTTACGACAAGTGCGGCTCCCTTTGAACTCTTCTGATTGAATTCTGGAAGGCATTTTGCGGAAAATTCTTCGACTTTCTCCGGTGTTACAAGGGCATAGTACCGTGTTGTCTGTGAGTTTTTCCAGGATGGTGCCTGAATCGCTGCCTGTACGATCTCCTGGATCTGCTCTGCGGTTACGTGTTTCTCCGGATCAAACGCGCGGATGCTTCTTCTTTCTTCCAGCAGTTTTGTAAATTCCATGGTGTATATCCTCCTTTTATTTATAAAGCCTCGTAATCTTCCCGTGAAAAACGGTGATACGTCAGGCCGAATTCATTTTCTTCGACACAGTAACAGTATTCATCTACAGACGGGTCTGAAAAAGAAAATACATGGCCCATCTCATGCTCCTCGGATGCGTTTTCTTCCACGGTAGTATGCATTTTCTCTGCATAGGAAGAAAAGCAGTTTCGAACCTGTTCCATTGTGTTTCCAGGCGTTGTGATCACCTGCAGAAGGTTCTGCAGGAGCTCCGGAACAGGAATTTTCCGCTCGATATAAGAACATCCCTCCTCCGGGATTTCCATGCAGTAGCGGTCCTTGACCGCTGAAATCGCAAGTGTTCCAAGACGCGGCTGTACTTCCTTACAGAACGCGGCAAGTGCCGCATCCAGGTCTTCTGTTTCGTCTAAAGAAAGGGAACGGCGCAGGGACTCCGCCGGGTAGTAGAGCTTCATCGTACCGCCCTCATAGCCGATCTTCACCTGCCATTCCCGAATCGTATCGGTAATATGTTTTTCCAACAGTTTTGCTGTCATGTTTTCTAAGTCACCTCCATTGTGCTGCATGTGCAAAAAACACAGTATTATTATCGCACGAATTGGGCATTGTGTGAACACTTAATTTTTTGTTTTTTACAAAAAGAAAAGAATCACTTTTTTACTCCTCGAAACGGCAGAAACCTCCGCCAGAAAAGCTGGAACAGAGGTTTCTGTGATTTCTTATGTCAGAAGAATTTCTCAGTTATTTCGTTCTGAATTACTCTTCGTCTTCGTTTTTCTTTCTGCCGCGGAGTTTGAATCCAAGTCCGCCGGCACCAAGAGATGCAACTGCCATGCTTACCCATCCCCAGATGTTGGTAGCATCACCGGTCTTTGCATTATCGCTCTTCTTGGAAGTAGAAGTATTGGATACTTTATTACTTGCAAGCGGAGTAGATGTTGCTTTCGGGGTGCTTGTCGGGGTCTTCGTCGGCTGCGTCGTAGGTATTGTGGTAGGAGCAGTCGTCGGGGTTGTGGTTGGTGCTGTTGTAGGTGTAACCGTCGGAGTCTCAGTTGGGGTTACGGTCGGGGTTTCCGTCGGGGTAACAGTCGGAGTCTCGGTCGGGGTTACGGTTGGGGTCTCTGTAGGAGTAGGAGTCGGCTCTTCTGCTGATTTCTTCCAGGTGAAGCTAAGATCCTGATATCCCAGTGAAGAAACTGTAATTTCAAAGGAATCGCCCTCTGCGAACGGTGCTGCATCTGTCTTTAAGGAACCATCCTCATTGAACAGTACAACAGCTCCTCTTCCGCTTGCTGCATATGCTTTTCCATTTACAGTAACAGAGGTAATGTTCTTCAGATAATCTGCAAACTCTTCATCTGTTGCATCCCCGTTCTTAAACAGACCCGGTGTTGTCGTATCTTCGTTAAATGCTGCCGGCATCTCTTCCGTGTAAAGGATAAAGTCTGCGGAAAGATCTGCATATTTACCATTCTTATCGCTGACAGTCAATGTATAAGAACCTTTCTCTGCATTCTTGAAGTACAGAGTATCACCGGACACGGTTCCCGTCAGACCTTCTACTGTATAGACAGCATCGTAATCATCCGGCAGGCCTTCCAGTTTAACAGAAGCATTTCCAGATGTGACAGACGCATTTTCTACAGAAAATTCATATGCAAACTTAACCGGTACATATACATCTGCGTCGACTTCGTAAATTCCCTTGCTGGTGTAATAGGTAATTTTGTTGATGGTCTGTCCCATCATGCTCTTGTAATGTTCCGAGGAGGTCGGGCAGTTATGAACGCTTGTCGTAAATCCAGTGCTCCATGCCAGCTCAGACACTCTCCAGATATTCTCCAGATGACGCATTCCGTAATCGTTGCCCTCTTTTGTGCTGACAACAACACCATATACGGTATCTTCGCCTGCTTTGATGGTATCAGTAAGACCATCCAGATCCAGCTGATAATCACCGTATTTGCTGTTAGTGGAGAGCTCTGCCGTTACATTTTCCAGCTTTGCTGCCTCGGTTCCCTGAACAGCACCAAAGGTTACATTGCCGTCTGCATCTACAGATGCTTCTTTGTAATAAGACGGAACCTCATGTAAAGTGTAATATGCATAGCTTGCATTCTCATACAGTGCATCTTTTCCGGTATACGTTGTGGTGGATGTTTGTCCACGGTTGGTAACGGTGATTTCTACAGAATCCTCATCTGTCACTTTCGTGTATTTGCTCAGATCCATATCCTCTGTTACTTTTACTGGGAAGGTGATACCTGTAATATCGCTTCCGTCTGCATTCACATGGTAAGATCCGCCGGAAAGTGAGGCTGTTCTTGTTTTGTTCTTGGTTGCGGAAGTAAATGCATCTACTGGAATATCGTTATGAACCTCTGCCTGATAGAACTCAGCATACGGAATGTTCATTAATACATACTGGGACTGAAGTGCTTCGATTGCTGCATTCAGATGCTCTGTTGCTTCGTCTACGGTTCCCTGGCTCTGTTTTTTCTCCAATGCTTCTTTTGCTTCTGCCAGTTCTGTCTGCATATTATTCCAGGAAGTTTCCGTGTAAAGCTCTTTATTCAGTGTATCTGCCTTTGCAATTGCCTCTTCCAGTGCTGCTGTGCTCTCTACCGGATCAGCTCCTACAATATTCGCTTTAGTTGCTTCAAAAGTGTAGGAAGCATCTGCATAGCCAAGTGCATGAATCGTAATCTTCCAATAACCGGTTCCATCCGTTCCCTCCGGTAAAGTGCAGCGCAGGGAATCGGTAAGGCCAAGCTGAATTCCCATTACTTTATGCATCCAGTTATCTGCTGCGAATTTTGTTCCATACGTTGCTTTTGCATTCGTATAAGTGGAATCATCACCGTAATAAGTCCAGGTTACGGTCTGCAGATTAGCAGCCAGATCGCCGTAATTTCCCGTTAAATCTACGCGAAGGAATTCTCCATAAGAACCTTTGGCTTCTTTCACGGTCAGTCCTACGGTCTCAGCATCCGGAGCTGTCTTCAGCGCCTGATCTTTGATTCCGGATTCACTTCCTGTTGTTCTTGCAGAGAAGGAGAAGCTTCCATCTGCATTTTTCACTGCTATCTTCAGACCGTTTGTGTTTTCTGTTACATCTGCAACCAGGCCTGTATAGCTCTGCAGTTTATTTTCAGAAAATCCACCGGAAAGTGTTCCGCCGTTTTCTACCACAACATACTTTTTGCAGAAATCTTCGTAATCATCTTCCGAAACTTTTACAGGCACATATTTCAGACCTTTTACTTCATAATGATCAATCTGGCTCTTATCGTAAGTTACGGTCTCGCCGTTGGTCAGAACTGCCGTGGTTGCTGCGGTATAATATGCCACATCATAGGTTGTGCCATCTTTCATGTAGATAGTCGCTGCGCACTGGAAGCTTCCTCTGTGCAGTCCATGGTTTGTGGTCGCACGGGTTACAACATCAAAAGCGCCTTTATCACTTTCTTTGCGACTGTCAGTTTCATCCGAACCAGCGTCGCTTCCTGCCGCCTGAACTCCTTCTGCTGCCCAATACTCAGCCCAGGTAAGACCTGCATATACATATTTATATGTTGTTTCTTTCTTCTCATAAGTAAAGGAAAGCGTCTTGTAACCTGTTGCAGTTACTTCGATTTCAAATTTATTTCCTTCTGCAAAAGCGGCAGCTGTCAGATCAAGCGTACCGTCTTCTTTGATCAGAATTATTTTCCGTTTTCCAGTTGCTGCATATTCTTTTCCATTTACTTTTACCGAAGTGATGTTCTTGATATAATCAGCAAAGTCATCTTCTGATGCATTCTCTGCTTTTACAAGCGCCGGAGCACTTCCTTTTTCGTTGTAAGCAGCCGGCATTGCATCTGTATACAGAGTAAAGCTCTGTGTCAGATCTGCATAAACACCTTTTTTATCATGAATCGTCAGAGTATACATTCCTTTTTTCGCATTTGCGGAATAAGAAATGGTATTTCCGTCTACTGCAAATCCATCCAGACCATCTACGGAATATTCTGCATCATAATCAGCCGGAAGTCCGGTTACGGTCATCGTTGTCTTTCCAGTGGAAAGAGAAGCGTCTTCTACGGATACACTTGCCTCAAATTTTGTTGGAACAAAAATATCATTCACCGGAATCGTGTAGATTCCTTTGCTGGTATAATAAGTAACCTTATTGATATGCTGTCCCATCATGCTCTTGTAATGTGCAGAAGAAGTCGGGCATCCATGCACCTGTGTTGTAAATCCAGTTGACCATGCCAGCTCTGTTCCGCGCCAGATATTTTCCACATGACGCATACCATAGTCATTGCCTTCTTTTGTGCTGACAATAACACCATAGATCTGATCGGTTCCAACATCAATCGTGTTCTCCAGTCCGTCGAGATCCAGCTGATAATCTCCATATCTTGATTCAGTCATAAATTCCGGAGATACATTGGTCAGTTCAATTGCAGTTCCAACTGTTTTTCCAAAAGAAAGAGAGCCATCTGCATTTACCGTTGCTTCTTTGTAGTAAGAAGGTGCTTCGCTTAATACATAATATGCATAGTCTGAGTTTTCAAATAAGGCGTCTTTTCCAGTGTATGTCTGTGTAGATGTCTGACCACGGTTTGTTACTGTAATACTTACAGAGTCAGAATCTGTTACTTTCTTAAATTTGGAAAGATCCACTCCTGTTACTTTAACCGGGAAGGTAATTCCATTGATTGCACTTCCATCTGCATTGGTATGATAAGAACCACCGGCAAGAGTGGCTGTTCTTGTTTTGCTCTTCGTTGCGGAAGAAAATACATCCACTGGAACAGAGTTGTTTACATCTGCAGCATAAAATTCATCATACGGAATGTTCATCAGAACGTAAGCCACCTGCTCAGTTGGAGTCTCGGTCGGGGTCGCCGTTGGGGTTGCGGTTGGCGTTGCTGTCGGGGTCGCCGTCGGAGTCGGTGCTTTAACAAGGCCTTTTACTGCAGTATTCAGCGCATCTTTCGCGGTATCAACAGCGCTCTGGGATTCTTTTGCAGAAAGAGCAGATTTTGCTGCGGTAAGAGCAGTCTGGACAGCTTTCCAGGAGTCTGCGGTGTAGTCAGCTTCCTTTAATGCTTCGGCATCTGCGATTGCTTTTTCAAGTGCTGTGGTGTCTACTGCTTCTGGAGTCGGGGTTGCTTTTTGGGTTGCTGCAAGAGCCGCGGTTTTTACTGCATTCGAAGTTCTGGTTGCACCCGATACAATATCCCATCCTTCAATGTTTTCAATCGTTGCATCTTTTCCAAGAAGTTTCGTTTTGAATCCTTTGCTGTTTGTAGCTGCTTTTTTAAAATATGTAGCATTTTCTGTATTGTATCCAGAACCAGGTGTTACTGCAATATCAGAAAACTTACCGTCTGCAACTGTGATTTTGACATTAACGTCATATTCATCCCATGCATTCTCATCCTCATCGTCTTCTGCAGTTCTGGTAACATGAGCCGTAGACTCATAAGTGCCATCTGCCAGCACGCCACTTGTAGCATCCGCCAGTGCGGTTCCCGGGAGCAGGCTCATGGTCATGGAAGCTGCCATTACGGCTGCTAATGATTTTTTCTGAAGTTCTTTTCTTTTGATCATAACTTCCTCCTTTTTCCTTTTCCACAGTTTTGCAGGAAAAACAGGGGCAAAACTGTCCTTCATTATTATATTAGTTTTCACTAATCAATAATTGTTTTAACTAACCGTAGATTATTCTACTAATTTTTGATCGTTTTGTCTAACTCTTAACTGATTATTTTTTCTCAAAAGAGGCACAGATTCTGCTTATTGAGTATTTTTACTATTTAATGATCCGATACTGTGAAGTTTGTGGGATGATTTTCGTTCCCACACAGAAAAAATTCCGTAGATATGGAGTTTTCACCGCGAAGAACTCTTTCGTCCATCGCGTTTTACCGCAGAAAGAATGCGGTCCGAAAGGATTCCGATCAGCATTCCGGTGATGACTCCGGCCACGAGAAGCGCCGGCAGATAATAGAACAGTTTGCGGTTCTGCACCACGAGAGCCGCCACGCAGATCTGCGCGACATTGTGCGTCACGCCTCCTGCAATACTTACGCCGGTGATACTAAAGCCCTTGATGTGTTTCAGCAGAAGCATCACAAGAAAGCTCAAAAGCCCGCCGGCAAGGCTGTAAAGGATGGACATTCCATTTCCGAACAGATACCCCATCAGAAGAATGCGGGCGACGGAAATCATCAGGACTTCCCCTGCCGGAAGGAAAAAGAGGCCGACGACTACAACCAGATTGGCAATGCCGAGTTTGATTCCAGGAACACCGAGGTTGATCGGGATCAGTACCTCCACATAACTGAAGATCATGGCAAGTGCCATCAGCATGGCGCATAAGGCAATTTTTCTGCTTGCAGTGCGGCTGTCTCTCATAAATTCCAATTCCTTTCTTCTAAGCTGGTATTATTTTACAATCACATCCGGCGCATCGTCGGCGTCGTCCGTTGTGGATCCGTCACTTTCTACCTCCGCAACCAGCTTATGCGGCAGGCACACGATCGTCTCATTTACCTGGGAAATCGTACCCTGTCTTTTGCAGTAGCCGTCCGGGCAGTCAGCTTCTTCCATATGGGCACTTCCGTTTTCGATCACCAGGACATTCGTTCCGTGACCCGTCTGAATTTTCACGGTCTGATTTTCTGCGAGTGAATACGTTCCGTAGACCTCGCCGTCCACCGTGACTTTCATGGTATTTCCATTTTCCGTTTTCGGCAGCCGAAGTGCCAGGGCAAGGATTCCAGCCAAGAGCAGAACGGCGCCTGCCAGAATCAGATCTTTTTTCTTCATATAGTTTTCCTTATTCTGAATCAGATGCCAGCCCATAACAGCAGTGTCAGCAGGAATACAGCACGGAACAGCGTAAAGAGGATTTCATTTCCGTGAAATTCCTTTACCCCGCAGCGGATATTACCTTTCGGACACGTATCAATACATTTCTGGCACTGGAAACAGTCGCCGGAGATCTCCACGTATCCATCGGATGGCAGTTCCACCGCTGACGGGCACTGTCTCGTGCAGGCGCTGCAGCCGCGGATGCAGTTTTCGCGTTTCCGGTGCAGAGTAAAGAACGGCAGGATCGGAAGCAGAGAAAAGACAGCTCCCATTGGGCACAGGAAACGGCAGAAAAAGCGCTCCTCAAAGAACATGCCGACCAGGATCAGCACCAGAAGAACAATGCCTGGAATATAAGAGGAAAGTCGGAAATTTCCCGCATGCAGCATGGAAAAGACATCCCACGGGCTTGTTCCTCTTGCTTTCTGATAAACTCCTGCAAAGCAGCAAAGAGCAATCAGAAGCAGAATGCCGTATTTGACCAGCGCCAGTTTTTTTGCCAGTTCCGGTTTGATGCATCTGGGCTTCTTTTTACGTTTCTTACAGATTATACCATAAATTGCGTGCATTGCATCCCCCAGACTTCCAAAAGCGCATGCAAAACCGCAGAAAAATCTGCCGAAAACAATCGTAAATGCACAGACAAGAAGCAGAGCCGACACAAACGCGGTCATCTCAATTTTTTCACCCTGTCCAAGCTGCGTAAAAATGTATTTCACTCCGTTAAATGCAGCGGTAAATACTGACGGAAGAAACAGGAAATATAAAAGCTGGATTCCGGCACGCAGGCAGGAAACGATCTGTTTTCTCTTCTTTGCCGGTAATGTGGATAGATCTAAATTTTTCATGTTATTTCTCCGCCTTTTCTATTGCTTCCTGCGCCGCATTTCTGATACCGGTGGAGCTGAATGTTGCTCCGCTGATCGTATCAACATCGGCGGACTGTGCCTCAATAATCTTTGGAATGATCGCCTCCGCGTTTGACAGATACGCACTGTCCTCGCCGTCGGCGGATGTGATGGCAAGATCGGTAATCTGGCCGCCCTCTACGGTTACTTCAACTGCAATGGTGCCGCCGAAGCCGTCAGCTTCACCGTCATACGTACCGTCCACGTACTGCCCTTCTGCTTCTGCTGCTTCACTTGCGGCCGTATCCGCCGTGTTGGATGCAGCTGCTGCGGCCTGCAGATTTTCCTTCTGAAGCTGGGTCGTCTCAAGCTCTGCCGAGAGCCGCGCGATCTGATCCTCTTTGTCTCTTTTATCGAGTACGGTATTGTAGCCGATCAGAACAGCAGCAATGACAGCGACATTCAAAAAACGAACAATCAATTGTCTCATCTGTTTTCCCCTTTATTGCGTTACTTTCGCAGCATCCAGCGCATTCCGGCATGCCTCAAGAATGGCTTTTGAGGAGCAGGTTGCACGGGAAACGGTGTCGATGTTTTCAAGCGTTCCGGTTTCCAGAATCTGAGCGGAAACGCCTTTGATTTTGGAGGTTCCTTCGGATGCGCGGCGGATGTAGGAGGCATTCTGACTGTCTCCGTCACCGGTGATGTTGCTTAACGCTACGATTTTATCGTTTTCAATTGTTACCGTCACAGAAAGCTGATAAGCGGTAAAATCTTCATCTTCATCCGGCTCGCAGACGGCAATCGCTGTGTATTCGCCGTCCTGATAGATCTTTTGTTCCGGAGTTTCCGTCGGGGTTGGTGTTGGCGTCTCAGTTGGCTCCGGGATTTCGGTCGGGGTTGGTGTTTCCGTCGGTGTCGGGGTTGGATTTTTCTTTTCCTCAGTTACGCGTTCTGCCTCTTTTAAAGCTTCCTCGATTGCCGCAAGAATTCCCCTGGAGCTGTAGGTTGCGCCGGAAACGGTGTCAACTTCCAGTGTCTGGTTTTTCACAACGTCCTTTGCTGTCTGTTTTGCGCGTTTTAAGAATGCTTCGTCATCTTCACTCTCGGTCACGAGAATTGCCTTGATCGTCTCATCCTGAATGACAACTGCCGTTGTAATGTCTCCCAGATAGCCCTCGCCGGTTCCGTAGTAAATGCCTTCCTCGTATGGGAATTTTCCTTCCGGAATCGTTGTGGTTCCGCCGCTGCTCGTTCCGTTATCCGGAACGGTCTCGCCGTTTGTTGCCTTCTTCGCATTTTCCAGCGCCTGTTTTACTGCGTTCTGGATGCCGCGGGAGCTGTACGTTGCGCCGGATACGAGATCCACATCGGTTTTCTGTCCGTCTACGATGCGGTCCGCTACGACTTTGGCACGGTTGAAGAATGTCTCGTCATCTTCGTTTTCCAGAATCAGTACCGCTTTGATCGTCTGATCCTGCAGGGCTACCGCCACTTTGATGTCTCCCTGGAAACCGGCGGCCGTGCCGTAATAAATTCCGTCCTGATAAGGGAAACTTCCCTTGGATGCAGACGAATTGTTATTGTTCTGATTATTATTCTGGCTGTTGTTTCCGTTGTTTGTATTGCTCTGGCTTCCTCCGTTTGTACTGGAAGACCCGTTCACTGCCGCCTGACTTAAGGCACTCCGCACAGCTTCAATAATACCGCGGGAGCTGTATGTCGCGCCGGAGACCGTATCCACATTCGTACTCTGTGTTGAGATAATCGTCGAAATCAGAGAGGAAGCACTGGAAAGGTAGCTTGGCGTATCGCTGTTTTCCACAATATCAATCGAAGCAATTTTTCCGCCGCTGACAACAACGCAGACTTTCATTGTGCCGCCAAATCCTGTTCCGGTTCCGTAATACGTTCCATCCCGGTAGGCAGCCGGTTCTTCGATTTTAGATACTGTAACGGTTCCGCCGGCAGAGGCTCCGCCGCCTGCCGCTCCTGATGCGGATGCCGGTTCTGAAGTGTCCTCCTGACCGGTCAGTGCATTTTTCACGGCTGCAAGGATACCTTTTGAACTGAAAGTTGCACCGGAAACCGTGTCCACATCCACACTCTGGGATGCGATGATACGGTCGATAACTCCCTTCGCACGGTTCAGGAAAGCTGCGTCCTCGCCGGGAGCGCTTACAATCGAGATCGACTGAATCGTTTTGTCTTTCAATACGACAGAGACTGTAATCGTACCGCCAAAACCTGTTCCGCTTCCTTCGTACGTTCCGTCCGCCAGCTCAAAGCTGCCGGAACCGACGGCTGCGACAAGTTCTGCTTCGGTATCGGTTGTCTTTTTGGTATCGTCCTTCTTTTTTGTATCATCTTTCTTTTCCGCTGCATCGGTATCCTGTTCCGGCTCCGGTGTCACCAGTGCCTCCGGCTGCTCTACGGCGTAAACCGGTGCAGTGTAGCCGTTCAGCGAAATACCGGCACAGGCTGCTACGATAACTGCCGCGAGAGCCGGTGCAAATGCTGTCAGTTTTTTCCATTTTCCCATGGTTATGTATCACCGTCTTTCCTGATAATGTTTGTCTCGTGATCGGATGTGAAATCGTCAGCAATTCCTTCGGTTACATACAGAACGCCGTCCGCATCCTCCAGAATGGTGTCAAATTCATCGCTGTGTGCACGCCAGTATTCGGCCGCCTTGTCCTTCCCCATGATGAAAAGAGAAGTAGAAAGGCCATCCGCCAGTGTTCCGTCAGCACTTACGATCGTCACCGACACCAGACCGTTATTTGCCGGATGACCGGTCGATGGATCGATGATGTGATGATATTTCATGCCGTCCTGTTCGAAATACCGCTCATAGCCGCCAGAAGTAATAACCGCCCGGTTGGCCGTCGAGAGAATGCCGAGATAATCATCCTCTGCCTCCGGACTCTGCACGGCAACGCGCCATTTACTGCCGTCCGTTTTCGTGCCGACAACCTGAACGTTTCCGCCGAGGTTGATGAGCCCGCTCGTCACACCGCATTCCCGGTAAATATCGGCGATTCTGCCGGAGGTATAGCCCTTTGCGATTCCGCCGAAGTCAATTTTCATGCCGTCCTTGGCAAAGCTGATGGATGCGCTGTCCTTGTCGTATAGGATATCATTGGCATCGGTCAGCGGAAGGAGGCTTTCGATCGTCTCATCCGAAGGAATCGTATAATTTCCGGTTGTAAAACCCCAGGCGTCCATGATCGGATAAATTGCGATGTCGAAAACGCCGTTTGTGCTGTCATACAGATCCAGCGAGCGTTCCAGCAGATAGGTGGTATCCTCCGATAAGGTTCCGCCGCCGTTTGCATTGATCTGCGCTACTTCACTCGTCTTCTCTCCGGTCGACAGAAGTGCATCCAGCCGCTCAATCTCCTGCTGCGCCTGATCCACCGCCGTTTCTGCATTCGGACCATAGGCAGTGACCGTCATGTACGTATCCATCGCAAAAATATCTCGGCTGCTCGATGCATCTGCGGCATCGGAAGAAGCTGTGGATGATGCGGATTTCTGCGTGGAATTCTCTTCCGAAGCGTCAGAACTGCTCGAAGACTCCGAAACAGACGCCGGCTGTGTCTGACTTTCACTGCTCTCCGGCTGCGCTGCTGTCCCCGCACCGGAACATCCGCCGACCGTCATCACCATGGCAAGACAAAATGCTGCAACAATTTTCTTTTTCATAAATAAAACTCCATTTTTTCTTATGTTAGGAAATCCTAACTTTGGTATTATAACATTAACTCGTAACTTACGCTATGAATTACTTGATAAAAGTTTTTCAATTAGCGTTCTGCATCTGATAAATTTTCTCATTTTATGTACTCTAAATCAAGTGGATTTTACTGGAATTCAAGCAGCGATATACAAAAAGCCCCCACAGCCGCATTGCTGCGGCCGCGGGGGCTTTAGAAATAACATTTTCAGAAATTACATATGATCGTGGCAGGTACGTGCAATTACGTCCATCTGCTGCTCTTTTGTCAGGTCGATGAATTTAACTGCATAGCCGGATACACGGATTGTGAAGTTTGCATACTCCGGTTTCTCCGGGTGCTCCATTGCGTCGATCAGTTTTTCGGTTCCGAATACGTTTACGTTCAGGTGATGTGCACCCTGATCAAAGTATCCGTCCATTACGTTAGCCAGATTTACTTTTCTCTCATCATCATCATGTCCAAGTGCTCCAGGGCTGATTGTCTGTGTATTAGAAATTCCGTCCAGTGCTTCTTCGTATGGAAGTTTTGCAACTGAGTTCAGAGAAGCTAACAGACCATTCTGCTCTGCACCGTAAGATGGGTTTGCTCCTGGTGAAAGTGGTTCCCCAGCTTTTCTTCCGTCTGGAAGAGATCCTGTAGCCTTACCATATACAACGTTAGATGTAATTGTAAGGATAGATGTTGTCGGTGTAGACTCTCTGTAAGTATGGCATTTGCTTAATTTGTGCATAAATTTCTTCAGAAGCCAGATTGCAATGTCATCTGCACGGTCATCATCATTACCATATCTTGGGAAGTCTCCCTCAATTTCAAAGTCAACGGCAATTCCGTCCTCGTCACGGATTGGTTTAACCTTTTCGTATTTGATAGCGCTTAAGGAATCTACTACATGTGAGAATCCTGCGATACCTGTAGCGAATGAACGTTTTACATCTGTATCGATGAGGGACATCTGCGCTGCTTCATAGTAATATTTGTCATGCATGTAGTGGATCATGTTCAGTGTATCAACATACAACTTGGACAACCACTCCATCATCTCGTCATATTTAGCAAGTACTTCATCGATGTCAAGGTACTCAGATGTGATTGGCTGATAGTTTGGTCCAACCTGTGCTTTTGTCTT
>ENA-USYV01002846-USYV01002846.1-human-gut-metagenome-genome-assembly--contig:-NODE-2846-length-13212-cov-38.923411_pt1 | contig 13212 bp, 16 predicted proteins | sample MGYA00250066_ERZ773514 | MGnify/ENA primary metagenome ERZ773514 (study PRJEB29103, sample SAMN06112049) | human gut metagenome | biome: human gut; feature: ankylosing spondylitis patient; material... | reverse complement strand
ATTCCCGGCAAAAATACAGCCAAAGCTATGCAGGCGGCTCCTACCGCAAGACCCATTACAAGATTTCTTGCAAATCCGCCCCAGTCAAATTCACCCTTCTGAGGTGCATCCTCATATGGATCATACCCCTGATATACCGTTCCCGCCAGACCTGTTCTCATGCCAAGCATGTCCACACTGCCATTCACACAAAGACTGGATGCTCCTTCTGAATACAGTGCCATGATATCCGACATTCCCTGCATGACAATCCCGGTCATACTCTCCAACCGGATTCCCTCTTTTGCCATCAGAACCAGTCCGCCATTACTTTCTATGGTGGTTCCTGTTTCATCCTCAAACGTAATCTTTCCTGTCTCCCCGCCATCTAATCCCATGCTCTGCGGATACAGGTCCATTCCTTTGCCATGCTCTGACCGGAAACTTTTCTTCTCTGGACTTCCCGTTCCTTCACAGGTGCTTCCATTGGTACGGATGCACCCTGTCGCTATTCCCTGTGCCTCATCTCCATTTCCTATATATAATGCGGTTTTTGTTCCCTTCTGCGGCATACAGTACATCAGGTTTCCTGTCGCCGGAGCAAATCCATAACTGTTTCCACCTGCCGCACTTTTATCAATATCAAATGCTACTTCTACCTGTTCCCCCTGCGTTCCGACAATGAATCCGACAAATGACATTCCCGTATAGTCCGGGTTATCCTCCCATGGAACCCACGTATAACTGTTTCCCGCAAGGCGGTATGTAAAGATGACCTCCCCTCCTGCCAGTTCTGTTTTTTTCCGAGAAACAAGCAGCTCCCTTCATTCACATGTTACCCTGTCCCCCAGCGACAGGCTTGTCCTCGTAACAACATCATAACAAATGAAATCTCACCTATTAACAAGGCATTTTCCACTGACTGCATAATAACGCCCATCGAAGCACATATCGCAGGACAGGATTTCTCCCAGTTCCTTTTTCTCCCCTTCCGGCAGACCAAGGTAAAAACGGGGATAATAATAGCTGATGTCTGGCACTAACGGAAGTCCAAGCTGGGATGCCATTCTTTTCAGGAAGTTCCAGTCCGTTTCCTGATACTGTATCAACGTTCCCCCTGTCTGCATATCACTGCCCGGCAATATACAGGCGCTGTGCTCGGTGTCTGCTGTTACGGTATTGGCAATCCCCATATAGGTCTGTGCTTTTTTCTGAAATACCCGGTTGCATTTTTTCTGGTCTAACAGAATTGTTCCAGATACAGCCTGTACATCTGCAATCCTGTATCTGCCTTCTTCTTTGATTTCCACCTTTTCCGGATATCCGCAGAACAACGCTCCTGCGGTATTTCCATGTCCACAAAGCTGAATGGGCTCATTCATGCCGTTTATGCCTGTCTCATTTTCTGACAGCAGAAGCCGAAAATTTCCTCTGGCATGCTCCCCCGGTATTTCCCATGTCTGAAAATCAAGAATTTTTCCCATGGCAAAAGCGCTGATAAATTGTAAATCGGCATATTCAATTTTCTTTTGTATTCCTTCTGCCATAAGCCTTCTCCTATTCTTCTTCCTGACCTGACGAAATAGGTTCTATCAACCCGCCATAGGCACAGACCAGGAAGGACCTCTGTGTCAGCGCGCACAGCCGGTCTCCCTCGTCTGTTCCGTCCGTATGATTCCGGACAATTTTCTCTGACTCATATACATCCTTCTATGTTCCCACAATGCAGGGTGTACACGGATAGCCTTTTACATTCTGCCCATCCTCCGTTTATAGAATTATCTTTTCTGCATCATCCTCTTCTTTCTCCCCAGTGAAAAACCCTTTTATCTTATCTCCCGTCTTTGCCAACCATAGAGTGCGTTTATATTAGCATATTGGAACTAAATATTCTATTTTGATTTTGTAATGTTCGTTCGTATACCCAACTCGGCAAAATTTCGCTAGCGTCTATTAATTAACATCATGGATTCTTAATTGCTTCGCAACAGCCATGATAGTTAATTAATAGACGTGCAAGAGTTGTAGGTTGTTGAGAGTCCGAAAGTATAACCCTAATTAAATAACACCTTTCTCTTGAGCATAACTATTAATTGCATCCAACAAGCTATTTTTATAAATTGATAGTGAAAAGGGTATCTGTATACCACCTTCCCCATCATCATACTCAGGGAATATTATAAAATTATCCCTATCCATCTTCATAATAACATACTCATTTCCTTCAAATTCACCTTTTCTTATCTCATATAAATTAATAAAATTTATAATGCTCTCATAATACTCTTTCGAATTTATTTCTGCTTGTAAAAATTTATTTAATACGTCCATATATTTTCCCTTTCTATATACTATTTTATTGGATATGCACTTAACATACCTCCATCACTTGAAATTACAATTTTCACCAAATTCTCGCCTTTAGTTCCTACTATCTTTCCTGCATCAATTACAATTTCATAGCTTGCATTTCCTACCTTAGTTAAACCATTATCTGATATTGAAACAATTTTACCATTTGATAATGCATCTTTCAAAATACTTTCAGTCTCTGCTTTACTCGCTCCAATAAATTTTTGTCCATTTCCCCCTGTCGTTGATAAGTGTTTAGGTTTTACATATGCATTATTGATATCAAAATTATCAAAAGTTTTTTTCCCTGCTGTAAATATATCATCTACAGAATCTAAACCACTCTCAAGCAAATCACCTGCATTCCTTAAATCCCATACATCCTCATATTCAACCTTCCGGGATACCAGCAATGCATCTGCCTTTTCCACTCCTGCGAGTTCGGCACCTGTCAATCCTTCTCTGCTTCCATTCTCCAGAAAATCCAAATATCTTTTTGCATCCTCCGGTGACATCATATCGGCAAATGATTCGTATATTGTCCCGCTTTCCTTTAACAGTTTTTCTCCTGATTTCACTGCTTCGGCTGTCTCATCCGAATACCTGAAGACCTTTACCCCGATAAGATCAAGTGCAAGCATAGCACATACAGCCTCAAATTTTTTCCGTATTCTCCAAGCAGGCTGCAGTATCCTTCTATCTGTGCCGCATAGTTTGCATCCACTTTCCCTGCTTTTTCTACTATAGCATCAAACTTCTTTGTTGTCACATCATGTTTGTCAAACATATGTAAATGGTAACTGTTAATGTCATTGATATAATCTCCGATTTCCAGTTCTTCCATAAAAAAATCTTCTACAAAGTCAAATACTTTCCACTACTCTTCTTCATCCACGTTCACACGGATGGTTTCATACAGTTCCCTCAGATCATCTCCCAGCTTGTTGACTTCCTCATTATATTGTACCAGTCCATCCTCTGTCTTTCCTGCGCCTGATACTTCCAGTCTGGCATTGCTTCCTGCCATAAAAATAACCTCCAAACTGAGTAATTTTATCTTACATCAGTTTGGAGGTTTACACAAACTTATTACATCGTTTGATTCTTTAATGCTACCTCTGTCTTTAATTATCCCTTTATATCATCCACCCCTTAATAACCTCTAGTGCTCCTACATCTGTAATCCCTTCATTATCAGCAGATCGACCATATTTTTTCAGTTTTCTTTTTCCTCTCACACAAAAAGTGAAATCCGTATTTTCAAAATGTATGGCATTTTCATTTTTTACATTGCAGTATGGATCATCTCCAAAATCTCCGATAAATATTGGCATTCTCTCTTTTAAACGATTGATATAATTCAAAGTATCCCGATTTGTGATTCCTATACAAATAAGTTCTGTTGGATTTAGCCCCTCTACAATTTCCCCTATAAAATCATTTATATTTCCTGCACAAAATACTATAACTCTGCCGGAGTTTCTTTCTTTTAAAACTTTATTAATTGTTTGCAATACCGGCTGTATAGGAATCTGTGTCTCAATATCACTGTGGTCATACCTCAGTGTATGATATCCTGCTCTTACAAAAAAGTCTGATATCTCATCATATTTTCCTATATGTCCCAGCAATCTCTTTTTCCTCTTGTTTTGATACCATACCCTTCCATTCAGATCACTTTTGTAATAATCCGGATGCATGAACACTATGGTTCCTTTAAAATTATTTTCTTTTTTTCGTTGTGAGTAACAAATCTTTACATTTTCTTCTGTTAAAAATTCTTCTTTTAAATCGAAACTCTCTCTTTGAACTGGCTTAGTTGTATTAGATATGCCTTTAAATGCAATGATGATAACCTCTAAGATCCATATAACAATCGTAATATCTAATGAAGTACTTACATAATTATGAACATTTTTGTTATCCATTGTAAAATATTTTATCAGGAATAAACTACTTAATATGATATCTACACTAATGATTATCTTATATAATTTAGCTGCTTTCGGGGATAATGTCTCATATCGCATTATATAGATGCAGGCTCCAACTGAAAATATGTATAATTCTAACACCGTTATTAAATAATAAATTGTTTTTGCTGTCATACATATTATTCCCCACTTCCATTTTTTTCAGATAATTGTTGAGTTATAATAAACGTTAATACCTCGCTGTTTATATTAGATATTCCATCCGCCAATTGTATTTTTATATAACTTAATATTTCTTCACGAACAGACTCATTGTATAATATTCTACTTAAATCAGTTCCAAGAATATTATTACTATTATTCCATAAGTTTGTCTGAGCATATTCCGTTCCCCTTTTATTATAATAATGGGTTTTACTGCTTCGGTTTCCGAATAGATGATGTTGTTCCAAGTTTCACATTCTCCACACACTTCAATATTTATTGCCCACTCCTTCTCCTTTTTTTATTAAACTCTGAATTAGGATTTTGTGAATTTCCAATTATACAAAAAACTGAAAATCCTCCTAAAATCATTGACATAACTAATACTATTCCCCACATAAGCTTTCCTCTTGACGCAGTTGACATTGTTTTCTGCATGAGTCTTCCGCCATGTCCTCCTCTGAAAACTCGTCCTAAAACAATCAGTACAGAAATGCTACATGTTGTAAATATAGCGGCAATTTTTCTTATCGCAATCCAAAATGGTTTATTTTTATTAACCTTTCCCTGTACGATTGGAATTAATATTCCAATTCCAATACTTATAGCATAAAGAATTCCTGTAACTATTCCTGTATTTTTCCCAAATAAAGAGCCATAAAGTAACATTGGCATCATCCATGAAATAGAGCAACCAAATAATAGCAATGATGAATACATTGATAATTCATTATCTTTTCTTACCAATTTTATAATTGTAAGTATCAATAATATACTAAAACAGCTTATATTTATGCATAAAATAATTTTTATTGGTTTACTTTCAATATAAGCAGCCATTAACTCTGCACCCAAGAAAAATATATCCATATAAATTACTATCATAAAACATTTTAAAATTTCCTTACTCTTTCCCATCACCATTTTCTCCATCAATCAATCCAAATACAAAGTCTTTAATATCATCCCTTAATGATTTTCCATTTCTGCCAAGCCATTTTTTATTTTTCCTCCTGTGGTTCTTCTAAAATTTCCTACACTTACACCAGCTTCTGCGGCATTGATTTTGGTAGTTGGATTATCAATAATTGAACGTAGCCTGTAAAATCAAATAGCTAATATGCATTCTGCATCTGAAAAATACTTTTTCCAAAGTCATGTAATAAAATCGTTAAAAAACTCTATTGGTTTCACCTGCAATTTAAAGTTAGCTTCTCCTTCTACTAATAATATTCTGATTATGATCTTTTCAACTGATACTACACATGATAGTCCTCTAATCTATCTACTATCTGTATATGTGGATTTTTTTTTAATAATATATCCATAATTGATGATTTTTCTCTAAAAGAAAACAGATATTTTTTGTCTTTATTATATACATTAATGTATCTACCAAACTCTTTCACCATCTGTTCTCTTGTCGTGCCATACGGATAAATCACCGGTTCCTCTCTTCCTCTTTCAACATAACCTATATCCTGATACATCATCCTAGTTTTTCTAAATAAATTATTTATTCTTCCGCTACAAACAATGCACATATCTTCTAACTGAATATAATATGCTTTTTTATAATTCTTTACTGCTATAGGAACTCCTGGGAAAAAAAGTAATCCTGCTAATACTAATAATATAGGTAATTGTTTTTCAGTTATAAATCCAATTACTGCCATAATACTCATCATCATTGCAAACGAAAGCCACAAATAGGTGGCTTTATATTGAAAAATAGTTTTATTATGATTTTTCTCATAAAATAAATAATGTTTCATTATTCTTTTTCCTCATCTTTTTCATATCTCCTATCTCAATAAACTATGCCTTTTTACCCTTTTTAAACTGATCTGGTACAGCTATAACACATGTTATAAGCATGGAACTTATAAGAGTGAAAACCAATGTCAGTCCCAGAATACAATACCAAAAACCTATAGCACTATTTTTTTGTCCACCTGTCATTTCTATTAATATTGCTCCCCTGCGCCCCATGAAACGCCTTCCTACTGAACATAAAAATATAATGAAAAATCCTAATATCGCACATATGATATGCAGCATTTGTTTTATAACTTTGTTTTTCACAATAATTTTTCTCGATTCATATAACCCTAAAATAATTCCAAGTATCACTGAAAATACGTAGCCGATAGCACAAACTTTTATTCTTTTCTCAAACACTATGTTACCTTGTACCACTATCTGCAGCATAAGACCAGAGGAAATGAACAGATATAAAAAACCAAGATACATTCTCGGGTCATATTTTTTTTTTATTATGCAAATAAATGTCCATAAACACACACAAAACAACACACATCCCGCTATTCGAGCTGTAAAATTCAAGTCTGCTCCTCGAAAATAACTCTCATATGCTCCACCCACGCACAACATCAAATACAAAAATCCCACTGTTCCTGCCTGTTTTAGTATCTCTTTATTCTTTTTCATCATTATCTCCTCTTATACACCCAATGTCATTTAGATAATGTTTTTTATGATGAAAACAGTATATCATATGCGTTCATGCATTGAAAATACTGTTCAGTTAAGAAATGCTGTATTTAATTCACAGAAATTATACAGAATCATACGGGCATTGATTTCTTATATGAGCATCAAACTTCTCGCTCTTTTTCAAGCTATTTGTAAGCTTTATTACCACCATTTGTATGTTTTGGAATAATTAATCAACAATTCTGATTATATGTTTTATCTTTTACGCAAAATATGTTCCTTTCTGATGCGCTTGTCCAATAAATCATATGGCTGGTTGTTCGTCGAGACTTTTGCGATACACTTTCCTTTCACATAGAACTCAATTTTTTCACCGAACAATCCTTTTTTCAGTCTCGTACTCTCAATTTCACTGATGTCAAATTTTTTCACGATCAGTCCGCGTCTGCGTGTCACTCTTGTTCCATTTACTGAAAATCTGTCAGTTATAAGGTCTATGAAAATAATCAAGGAAATTACCCCCAATACAAGCATCGGACGGAAAAATATTATGTTCGTCTCATTCTGCTCGATCATTACCCATACCATCCAGCAGAAAAAGCCTACCGACATTGCGGAAACAGCTTTATAAACGCCCCTTGTTTTTAATGTAAATTTATCAATAGTCATTCCCGCTTTGTCGCATGGAATTTTCTTAGCTTGCAGCATTCCTGCTAATATTGCGCCATCTGACAAATTATTATCAATCCTGAACAGCTTTTTCTTCCCGGAATAAAATTCATACCCACCATCTAATCTTTCCGTTATTCTTGTAATATCTGCAAATGTGTAATAATGCTTTATGCCTATGTAACTGCGATAGATGATTTTTTCGCTTTTTACCCAGATTTTCCAGACGTGCGTGCCTAACACCGAACATATAGCTAATAATTCTAAACATCCAAAAATACCTCCTGTAAACCAGTTCAACTGATCATCTACATAAGCTCCAATAAGACATATCAAAAAAAATAACAAACCTACATACATTATGAAAGCCAGTTCAAACGGATACCCTATTTCCAAATTCTCAAATAAACTTTGTGGAGTCTTTTTGTCATCCAAATTATAAAACTCCGGATATTTTTTCTCATTATACACATTCAGATAATGAATCACTACCGCTGCTGCCACCCACGGAGCTATTACTTTTATTAACGTTACAAGAAATGCTAACATGTTTTTCTCCTCCAGATTCTTATGTAAATGCACATATAAATTGATTTACATGTCCATCAATATCCACGGCATCCTTAAGATTACCAATATTATATTGCAATCACATTTTTGAAATATTGTAACTGTTCTTTACAATTTTCTTTTTACATCTTTCCAAAAAAATTTCTTTTACCCAATCCATACCATTCTATTGGTCAATTGAATCAGTAACTGTAGGATTTCAATCTGTTTCCATTCCATTACTCGTTTCTATATCATAAACAGGAAGTCTTTTTTCATTTTCTAATATAACATCAATCTGTTTTCCATTTCTTTCTACACCTTTTATTTCACTTGCCTGTCCCAAATACCTCAGCTTTCGGTCACAATAGAAAATACGTTTACGGTTCACTTTTAATATGTAGCGGTCTTCCATAAATAAGCCAAATATAAGTATATAAAAAACTACTACCAGAATATTCCAAATTATTTTTACTGCAGTATTACATTTCCCCACCATAGACGCTGCCAGTATGATAGAACCCAATGCATTTATCATTTCTGCCGCAAAGATCCATGTGATACACCTTCCCTTATGGATATGTACTTTGTACTTTTTCTCAGATTTTATACTTTCTTTTAATACAAGCAGCATCCTCGCAATGAAATACAAATGTAATAAAATCATTATTATGATATAGAATGCTTTATTTGCCCTTCGTTCTAAAGCATATGGCTTTCCATTTACTTCCTGAACCATTCCCATTTTACAATGGCGTAAGTAACTTACTGTCACCTGATCTCCTACCTGCACATATGGAAAATATGTCTTTTTTATAGAAACTATCTTTTTCGTATTTTCGTCCTGTATTTTTGCCGATACTAATGCCCATTCTCCTTCAACCGGTCTGATTTTGTCTGTAAACTCTGTAATTGTGCCCGTTACCGCTTCGCCAGTTCCGCTAAGGTATTCCGGCACATCCAAAAGAACTGGCGGCCAAATTATAAGATATACAATCAACATCCCCATTAAAATTGTTCCCAAAACAAAATCTAAAATTTTATCTAGCTGCTCATTATGTGCTGCATTTTGTACAATATTTTGTATTGGACTTTTTGCTTCCACATCTCCTCCTGTAAATGTGCTTGCACATATACGCAAAAAAATGGGAATTATTATAATTAAAAATAATGTGTATAAAATATAAACAATACTATTATCAGACAACATAACTATATTCCTCTTAGCTTTCTATTCTTTTGATTTTTCTATGCTGCAATTTCAAACTCTTTATACACCGTTCTGTTACTGACAATTACTTTATACTGATAACAACTGAAAATATTATCCGTCTCCTTTATATCAGCCACCCCTTACTTCTCCGGTGCGCATGGTCATTCGGATCAGTTCTTCCACTGTAAGGTTATCGTCTGTGAGAGCTTCCAATGCCTGAATATAAAATTCATCTACCTCATCACTGTAATAGCCCAGTTCTCTTGCCTGATGCCCATAGGCGCTGATACCTTTCAGTCCGTATAAAATGGTTTGCCTCAATGAGCGAATATCCGGGTCAAGGGATTTATCATACATAATTCCCGCGAATTGAGCATCCTTTAGCATTTGTGTTTTTGTTTCGGGAAGATCATAAGTGGCGTATGATGTCTGATTGTGAAGCTCTCCTGTGATTGTTCTCAAATTTTCTTTTATCCGTTGTGATTCGTTCAATAATTCCACGTGTACTTTCGAATCAAAATTAACATTCGTCAGCGTTGTGAAAAGAACATTTTCGATAAACCGTATGATATTTTTATCGATATGCTGTCCCTCATTTTGCAGAACTTTTCCGTAACAGCTGATCCCTTTGATTTGAAAGATCAGCAAATCCTGCAGATTGGCGATTTTCGGTGTCTTTCCGCAAACCCCAAGCTTTGTACAGCCCTTTCCGTTCGCTGTTTGCTCACATTGATAGCAAAACATTTCATATCCTAAATCCATATTATTCATATGCTGACCATCCTTATCTTTCGTTTTTATAGTTAAAGTATCGGTCAGGAAACGAAAAATATACTTGGTATGAGAGACCTTACTAATTGTCTCATGTGTGTCTATGCGTCATTTGCTGTGGCGGTTACGTCGAAACAACAGATATCGTTGCAGACAGAGAAACACCACAAGTTTTCTTGTTGACAAACTATCGCCATAGCGATATAATCAATTCGGGTTAAAACTATCAGTGGAGCGATAGGCTCGTGAAAGAGGCACAGCTATGAATAAAATAATCTGCGTTTATCATGGTTCCAGTCAAATTATCCAACAGCCTGTTATTGGCAAAGGAAACCCAAACAACGATTACGGACTGGGGTTCTACTGTACTGAGAGTGTGGAGCTTGCAAAGGAGTGGGCTTGTTCCGCTGAAGCGGATGGCTTTGCAAATCGATATGCCTTTGATTTAAACGGCCTGTCTATCCTCTCGCTTACAGGAGGTAATTATCATATTCTCAATTGGCTTTATGTACTGCTGAATAATCGGAAGTTCCGTATTGGCGGGGCAGTCGCAAGGCAAGCCAAGCAGTATATTGGCGAGCATTTTGCGGTAGAGTATAAGCAGTATGATGTCATCAAAGGATATCGGGCGGACGATTCTTATTTCTCATTCGCAAGTGCGTTTCTGAATAATACGATTTCTCTCCAACAGCTTGAAAAAGCGATGTTACTTGGGAAACTGGGCGAACAGATCGTTGCGATATCGGGAAAAGCGTTTGCTCGATTTACATTTGAGGAAGCCATTCCTGCACCGTGTGATATGTATTATCCGAAGAAGCTGGCACGAGACAGTAAAGCGCGCGAGGATTTTGCAAAAGAGAAGGATCGTGAAACGGTTTTGTCTGAAAAATATGTGCTGGACATCATTCGGGAAGAATGGGGGAATGAAGATGAACGCCTACAACGAATTATACTTGGATGATGCAATGGCCAATCTCGGAGATATGGTCGAGTACGCCGTGTGTACACTCGGCTATGCACCGGATGACTTCTTTGGCTGGTTCATTTCCTCCGGAATTGCCTCAAAATTCGAGAATGGAAATCCGAAGTATGTTGCAGGAATGTCGGGGGTCGAACTGGCAGACGCTGTGCTTGCTGCCGTGAATATGCAGAGTGAGCGTCATCATCAGCCCCATCTATCCTCAAAGGGGAGAGAGTACTGGGCCGGATGGATCCTTGCCTATTACCAGTGGGAAACAAACCGATGCTTCAGCGATATGGTAGAATACGGATTGACACTATCGGTAGTGATGTCTCTATATATCCTGCACGAAGCGGATGTAAGCAAATTCGTGGAGAGTGCAGATGAGATCATTCAAAGGAACAAGGGTAGCCGTAAGTCTAAGCTACAGCTTACACGGAAGGCGAGAGGGCTGACACAGCAGCAGCTCAGTGAAGCATCCGGAGTCTCCTTGCGAATGATCCAGCTCTACGAACAGAAGCAGTACGAACTTGCAAAAGCGCAGGCCGGTATTGTGCTTGACCTTGCCAAAGTACTTGGATGCGATGCCGCTGATCTGATCCAGGGATAGAGGGTAAAGATATTCAGCTGAACTGGGCTGCTGAACCCGCATTTTATCCAGACTACTATTTGACTACTACTGCGAAAAACCTCAGAAGCCTTGTGGCGCAAGGCTCCTGAAGTTTTCTCATAAAATGCCGCAAATTTGTGCAACACACACCAAATCCTTGCGCCGAAACAGCTTGCAGTTTACGGCCTGATAACTCCGACTCTAAAGGCCGCTGGTTCGAATCCAGTCGGGCGTACCAAGGATGAGATACACAAAAATGTATCTCATCTTGCTATCTGCAGCGCGCGGGCGCAGATAAGGAGAATACATAATGACTTATTCCACCGAATATCCGTCCCCCTTGGGCACGATCACCCTGGCCTGCGATGAGGACGCTGTCATCGGCCTGTGGTTCAATGGGCAAAGACACTACGGAAATATCCTGCCTCCGGAGACCGAGCGGGGAGAGCACCCGCTGCTCCGGGAGGCAAAGCGCTGGCTGGATATTTATTTCTCCGGGCGGGAGCCGGACTTCCTGCCGCCCATGCGCTATGACTCCACGCCGTTTCGCAAGTGCATCTGCGACATTATGCTGACCATTCCCTATGGGCAGACCATGACCTACGGAGAGATTGCTGCGCAAGCGGCCCGGCGGCAGGGAATGGAGCGGATGTCTGCCCAGGCAGTGGGCGGCGCCGTGGGGCACAACCCCATTTCCCTGATGATCCCATGCCATCGTGTGGTGGGCGCCGGCGGCAATCTTACCGGATACGGCGGCGGCATAGACCGAAAGGCGAAGCTGCTGGCGTTGGAGGGCGTGGACATGAGACACTTTTTCATCCCTAAGAAAGGAACGGCCCTGTAATGGGGGAAATTGACGCCGTTTCTACGGCACGATAAGCTGAAAAACAGGCACAGCCTACGGTATAGCCGCAGGCTGTGCCTGTTTTTTATTTTCAATCAGTCCTTCGCAAACAGGGCCGCGCCGATGACGCCGGCGTCATTGCCCAGGGTGCAGCAGAGGATGCGGGGGTGTTTTTTGGAGTACGCCGCACCGTATTCCCGCTGCGTGACCTCCTCTCGTAGGGGAGCCAGCAGGTTCTCTCCCTGGTTAGCGATACCTCCGGACAGCGCCACCACCTCCGGGAAGAAGATGTTAACGATGTTGCCGACGCCGATGGCAAGATAGTGGACATACTGCCGGACCACCTCGCCGCCTGCTGCATCGCCCACCTGCCGGGCCAAAAATGCCGTGCGTCCGTCCACGCCGCCGTTTTCTGCGGCGATCCGGTGCAGGGCGCTCTGCGGATGCTGTGCCATGGCCTCCCTTGTCATGCGGATAAGAGCCGTGGCCGAGGCATACGTTTCAAAGCATCCCTTTTGCCCGCAGGCGCAGGGCTCTCCGTCTGCCACAATGGTCATGTGACCCAGCTCGCTGGCGGCACCGGTGAACCCGGTGAGCAGCTTGCCGCTCAGCACCACGCCGCCCCCCACACCGGTACCCAGGGTGACCACCACTGCGGGGTCGCAGTCC
>ENA-USYV01002844-USYV01002844.1-human-gut-metagenome-genome-assembly--contig:-NODE-2844-length-13223-cov-3.660277_pt1 | contig 13223 bp, 7 predicted proteins | sample MGYA00250066_ERZ773514 | MGnify/ENA primary metagenome ERZ773514 (study PRJEB29103, sample SAMN06112049) | human gut metagenome | biome: human gut; feature: ankylosing spondylitis patient; material... | reverse complement strand
AGATCATAAAAGCACCCAGAAACAGGAATGCCGGCAATAGATAGAGCCAGGCTTTCAGATTTTGTTTTTCCATAAGAGACCTCAATTCTTTCAGCAGCCCATGAATACCGCCGGACTGCAAAACCGGATAAAATATTAGAAACGGATGCGTTCTTCGGTGTCGGTGCAAAAGAGAAATACTTTTGCGGGCTTTAAGGCGAAATGCACTTTCCCGGTGGGGAGGGATCTGCCTTCGTCTGCATCAATGATGGAACGGATGGTAACGTTCTGGGACTTCTCATGGGTGGAAACAATGCTCACATCCCGGCCCATGACCTCCAGACGCATCAGATCGCAGGAGAGCGGTCCGTCCTCTTTCAAGACGAAGCCTTCTGGGCGAATGCCGACATGCACGGGCTGATCCGCTACTCCGGGAGTGGACAGGACAGCCTCGGAGCCGATGTATAACTGCTCCTTTTTTACCTCACCGGAAAATACGTTGATGGGAGGTGTGCCGAGGAACTTTGCAACGAACAGATTCACGGGATCATCGTATACGTTCTGGGGCTTGCCGATCTGCTGTACGATACCGTCCTTCATCACGACGATCATATCGGAGATGCTCATGGCTTCGTCCTGATCGTGGGTAACGAAGATGGTGGTGATCTGCGTCTCCTGCTGGATCCGGCGGATCTCTTCTCTGGTCTGGAGACGGAGTCTGGCATCCAGATTGGAGAGAGGCTCGTCCAAAAGAAGAACGCGAGGCAGCTTAACTAAGGCTCTGGCGATGGCAACACGCTGCTGCTGACCGCCGGAGAGCTCTGCCGGATAACGGTTCATGAACATGCCGATCTTGACGATCCTGGAAACTCTGCGGACGGATTTATCGATCTCTTCCTTCGTGAGCTTTCTGTCTTCTGTCAGAACTTTTCCTCCGGATACGATGGCATATTCCTCATTTAAGGATTGACCCTTTGGGAAATCCCTTCCTGCTCCATCAAGCGTGCCAGGTGATCCGCCGCATAACCTTCGCCGACGGTGGAGAGATCGACATATAAATCCGGCAGGTCTTTTTGCAGATATTGCTGATGCGACTGATTGATGACCGTCAGGTGCTGTAAGCCGGTTTTGGCTTTCATCGCATCGATCTGTTCCTGGCTCGGAATTTGAACCGGCTGTTGTTCCGGGCCAAAGCCCCACAGATTCACCAGCGGCCCGACGGTTATATCCATCGCACCATCGGTCCTTGCGCCAATGCGCAGCGAGGTGGTGACGATATCGGCCATCGCTTCACTTACCGGCCACGGCGACAAACTTTTCGAGTCGTTAAAGCGCATCAGCGCGGAATCTTTTTTATAGGTCGAAAGCAGCTGATCGTCGGCGTCCAGCTGGGTCTGAATCTTTTCTTTAAGTTCGGCACTGCGTTTGGCATCAATGCCCGGGATGCTGGCACGCCAGAAGGTACCCATGGTTTTGCCTTCAAGAACGGTAACTTCAGTAGCGTGGGTTTTGGCGGGTTGTGGTTTTTGATCGCAACCAACAAAGAAGAGCGCGGCAGCCAGCAGTGCCACGCGGGTAAAGCTTATTTCCATACGTGATTATCCTCATGCGAACGGTCGCAAGAGTACACCAAAAAACTGTGTTTGTACGCTGAAAACAATGAAAAAAGGGCCCGCAGGCCCTTTGTTCGATATAAATCGAGATTAGAACTGGTAAACCAGACCCAGAGCTACGATGTCATCAGTGTTGATGCCAGCAGCGCGGGTGAACTGGTTGTCGTCCAGCAGGTTGATTTTGTAGTCAACGTAGGTGGACATGTTTTTGTTGAAGTAGTAGGTCGCACCAACATCAACATATTTCAGGATATCTTCGTCGTCGTAGTTACGACCAGCAACGACACCCAGGTTTTTACCTTTAGACTGCAGGTAAGCCACGGACGGACGCAGACCGAAGTCGAACTGGTACTGAGCAACAGCTTCGAAGTTCTGTGCTTTGTTCGCCCAACCCAGGGAACCTACGCGAGTTGCGTTGTAGGTCTGGGTGTACTGAGCAGCCAGGTAGATGTTGTTAGCGTCGTATTTCAGACCACCAGTGTAGGTTTCAGCACGGTCGCCAGTACCGATGTAGTTACGAACTACACCATTGCTGGTGTAGCTACCATTTTGATCATCAGTACGTTTGGAGCTGGAAACTGCAGCACCGATACCGAAGCCTTCGTAATCATAAGTGATAGATCCGCCGACACCGTCGCCATTCTGACGCAGAGCACCACGACCATTGTTGGTCATGCCTTCGCCGCTTACGCTACCGTTTTTACCCTGGTACTGAACAGCAAAGTTCAGACCGTCAACCAGACCGAAGAAGTCGGTGTTACGGTAGGTCGCGAAGCCGTTACCACGCTGCTGCATGAAGTTGTCAGAACCGTAAGTGTCGCCACCGAATTCTGGCAGAACGTCGGTCCAGGAAGTTACGTCGTAAACAACGCCGTAGTTACGACCGTAGTCGAAAGAACCTACATCCTGGAATTTCAGACCTGCGAATGCCACACGGGTCCAGGAGTTTTCTTTGTTGTCTTCAGAGGTATTGCCCTGGATCTGATATTCCCACTGGCCGTAACCGGTCAGCTGGTCAGTAACCTGAGTTTCACCTTTGAAGCCAAGACGCATGTAGGTCTGGTCGCCATCTACATCTTTGTTATCAGAGAAATAGTGCAGGCCGTCTACTTTACCGTACAGATCTAATTTGTTGCCGTCTTTGTTGTAAACTTCAGCAGCGTTTGCTGCGCCTGCTACCAGCAGAGCTGGGACCAGGAGGGACAGTACTTTAACTTTCATGTTATTAACCCTCTGTTATATGCCTTTATTTGCTTTTTTATGCCACTGCATACTGATTAACCCTCATTAATCAGTCGGCAAGTCCATTCTCCCCAAAAATGCAGAATAATCCAACACGAATATGATACTAAAACTTTTAAGATGTTTCATTTATCGCTATAGATGTTTCAAAATGTAAATGCAAGGGAACTTTTTAAGATTATTGCGGAATGGCGAAATAAGCACCTAACATCAAGCAATAATAATTCAAGGTTAAAATCAATAACTTATTCTTAAGTATTTGACAGCACTGAATGTCAAAACAAAACCTTCACTCGCAACTAGAATAACTCCCGCTATCATCATTAACTTTATTTATTACCGTCATTCAGTTCTGAATGTCTGTTTACCCCTATTTCAACCGGATGCCTCGCATCCGGTTTTTTTTACCCTTCTTTACACACTTTTCATTATTCTGTGCTACCACATAAAAACTATAACGCTTGTTAACTATTTCACAAATAATTAACATCAGCATAATTTCCAGCAATCTTTGTTTATTTGCAATTATTTTTGTTGGGCTTTTTGTAGGTTATTTGTACAGCAAAATGGCGCTTGTACATCTATTTCCCCCAATGCAGGATGATAAATATCACGGGAGAATAGAGAATCATCAATCAGGTAAGAGTCTGGAATTTCACACTGTACCCTTTATACTGCCCTATCACTTCGCGAAGTTTTAACAGGTCATAAACACGAATGCGTCAGAAAGAGACAACGGCCACGACCCGCTTTTCACTCCTACCGGGGAGCATTACCCGCTTCTTTTTACTGTTGATCATTGTGTTACTGGTGACGATGGGTGTAATGGTACAAAGCGCCGTTAACGCCTGGCTGAAAGATAAAAGTTACCAGATTGTCGACATTACCCATGCTATCCAAAAGCGCGTCGATAACTGGCGTTACGTGACCTGGCAGATCTACGACAACATTGCCGCGACGACCTCCCCCTCCTCCGGCGAAGGTTTACAAGAGACGCGCCTGAAACAGGATGTCTACTATCTGGAGAAACCACGCCGCAAAACGGAAGCGTTAATCTTTGGCTCTCACGACAACTCAACGCTTGAGATGACTCAGCGGATGTCCACTTATCTGGATACATTGTGGGGCGCAGAAAATGTACCGTGGTCGATGTATTACCTGAATGGTCAGGATAACAGTCTGGTGCTGATCTCAACCCTGCCCCTCAAAGATCTCACCTCCGGATTTAAAGAATCGACCGTCAGTGACATTGTTGATTCACGTCGTGCAGAGATGTTGCAACAGGCCAACGCCCTCGATGAACGCGAAAGCTTTTCTAACATGCGCCGCCTGGCCTGGCAGAACGGTCATTACTTTACATTGCGTACTACCTTTAACCAGCCAGGACATCTGGCAACGGTCGTGGCTTTTGATCTGCCGATTAATGATTTGATCCCACCGGGTATGCCGCTGGACAGTTTCCGCCTTGAGCCAGACGCGACGGCAACGGGAAACAATGATAATGAGAAAGAAGGGACGGATAGCGTCAGTATCCACTTTAACAGTACGAAGATTGAAATCTCCTCGGCACTCAACTCTACCGATATGCGCCTGGTCTGGCAGGTTCCTTATGGCACCTTATTGCTGGATACGTTGCAAAACATTCTGCTGCCACTGCTGCTGAACATCGGTTTGCTGGCGCTGGCGTTATTTGGCTATACCACATTCCGCCATTTCTCCAGCCGCAGTACAGAAAACGTCCCCAGCACGGCGGTCAATAACGAATTGCGCATTTTACGGGCAATCAATGAAGAGATAGTCTCACTGCTGCCGCTCGGCCTGCTGGTTCACGATCAGGAATCGAACCGCACTGTCATAAGTAACAAAATTGCCGATCATTTGCTGCCGCATTTGAATCTGCAAAACATCACCACCATGGCGGAACAGCATCAGGGGATTATTCAGGCGACGATCAATAACGAGCTGTATGAGATCCGCATGTTCCGCAGCCAGGTCGCGCCGCGCACACAAATTTTCATTATTCGCGATCAGGATCGCGAAGTGCTGGTAAACAAGAAACTCAAGCAGGCGCAGCGTCTGTATGAGAAAAACCAGCAGGGGCGGATGATCTTTATGAAAAACATTGGCGATGCGCTGAAAGAACCTGCACAGTCCCTGGCGGAGAGCGCGGCTAAACTCAATGCCCCGGAAAGCAAACAACTGGCGAATCAGGCAGATGTGCTGGTGCGGCTGGTCGATGAAATACAGTTAGCGAACATGCTTGCGGACGATAGCTGGAAAAGTGAGACGGTGCTGTTCTCCGTGCAGGATTTAATTGATGAAGTTGTGCCTTCAGTGTTGCCTGCCATCAAGCGTAAAGGTCTGCAACTGCTGATTAACAATCATCTGAAAGCACACGATATGCGCCGCGGCGATCGCGATGCCTTACGACGTATTTTGCTACTACTGATGCAATATGCCGTGACCTCAACGCAATTGGGAAAAATCACCCTTGAGGTTGATCAGGATGAGTCCTCCGAAGACCGCCTGACGTTCCGCATTCTGGACACGGGAGAAGGCGTAAGTATTCATGAAATGGATAATTTGCACTTCCCGTTTATCAACCAGACCCAAAACGATCGCTATGGCAAGGCGGACCCGCTGGCATTCTGGCTGAGCGATCAACTGGCACGTAAACTGGGCGGTCATTTAAACATCAAAACGCGGGATGGGCTTGGTACACGCTACTCTGTGCATATCAAAATGCTCGCAGCTGACCCGGAAGTTGAAGAGGAAGAAGAGCGTTTACTGGATGATGTCTGCGTAATGGTGGATGTTACTTCGGCAGAAATTCGGAATATTGTCACTCGCCAGTTAGAAAATTGGGGTGCAACCTGTATCACACCCGATGAAAGATTAATTAGTCAAGATTATGATATCTTTTTAACGGATAATCCGTCTAATCTTACTGCCTCTGGCTTGCTTTTAAGCGATGATGAGTCTGGCGTACGGGAAATTGGGCCTGGTCAATTGTGCGTCAACTTCAATATGAGCAACGCTATGCAGGAAGCGGTCTTACAATTAATTGAAGTGCAACTGGCGCAGGAAGAGGTGACAGAATCGCCTCTGGGCGGAGATGAAAATGCGCAACTCCATGCCAGCGGCTATTATGCGCTCTTTGTAGACACAGTACCGGATGATGTTAAGAGGCTGTATACTGAAGCAGCAACCAGTGACTTTGCTGCGTTAGCCCAAACGGCTCATCGTCTTAAAGGCGTATTTGCCATGCTAAATCTGGTACCCGGCAAGCAGTTATGTGAAACGCTGGAACATCTGATTCGTGAGAAGGATGTTCCAGGAATAGAAAAATACATCAGCGACATTGACAGTTATGTCAAGAGCTTGCTGTAGCAAGGTAGCCTATTACATGAACAATATGAACGTAATTATTGCCGATGACCATCCGATAGTCTTGTTCGGTATTCGCAAATCACTTGAGCAAATTGAGTGGGTGAATGTTGTCGGCGAATTTGAAGACTCTACAGCACTGATCAACAACTTGCCGAAACTGGATGCACATGTGTTGATTACCGATCTCTCCATGCCTGGCGATAAGTACGGCGATGGCATTACCTTAATCAAGTACATCAAGCGCCATTTCCCAAGCCTGTCGATTATTGTTCTGACCATGAACAACAACCCGGCGATTCTTAGTGCGGTATTGGATCTGGATATCGAAGGGATCGTGCTGAAACAAGGTGCACCGACCGATCTGCCGAAAGCTCTCGCCGCGCTGCAGAAAGGGAAGAAATTTACCCCGGAAAGCGTTTCTCGCCTGTTGGAAAAAATCAGTGCTGGTGGTTACGGTGACAAGCGTCTCTCGCCAAAAGAGAGTGAAGTTCTGCGCCTGTTTGCGGAAGGCTTCCTGGTGACCGAGATCGCTAAAAAGCTGAACCGCAGTATTAAAACCATCAGTAGCCAGAAGAAATCTGCGATGATGAAGCTGGGTGTCGAGAACGATATCGCCCTGCTGAATTATCTCTCTTCTGTGACCTTAAGTCCGGCAGATAAAGACTAATCACCTGTAGGCCAGATAAGACGCGTTAGTGTCTTATCTGGCATTTGCACCGATTGCCGGATGCGGCGTAAACGCCTTATCCGGCCTACGATTCCCATTATTTCAACAAATTACATTAAAGTAGGCCAGATAAGACGCGTCAGCGTCGCATCTGGCATTTGCACTGAATGCCGGATGCGGCGTAAACGCCTTATCCGTCCTACGAATCCCGCGATTTCCTGACCCTCTCGGCATATAACGTCAGCGTCTGTTTTATCACATCCAGCGTTACCGGCTTCGACAGGCAGCTGTCCATACCGGACTCCAGACACCGCTGCTTCTCTTCAGCCAACGCATTAGCAGTTACTCCGATTACCGGCAACGTCAGTCCCAACTGACGAATGCGTTGCGTCAAGCGGTAACCATCCATATTTGGCATGTTGACGTCGCTAAGCACGATATCAATATGATTCTTGCTAAGTACATTAAGCGCATCGACGCCATCATTCGCGGTTTTACATTGATAGCCCAACGATCCCAACTGATCTGCCAGCAAACGCCGGTTAATCGGATGATCATCCACGACCAGAATCATCATATCGTCATTATCGCTGACCGCTTTGTCCGTTGACGGCAGAGCGTTAGCAGGATCGTCGCTCTCCATCTCGATCAAATAAATACGCGCCAACAATGCCGGTAGCTCATGCGGAGCAGCCACACTGTGTACCCACTCCCCTGGCGCTTTCTCCAGCGGAATACCAATATGGCGACGACAGAAGGTCACTACCGCTCTGCCCTGCCATTTTTTACTCACTACCTCGTCAGTGATCAACACATCTTCGGGAGTCGGTTCCTGCCCTTCGTATGTTGTAACGACGATGCCGCTGCGCTGCAAACTGGTTTCCAGGAACTGACAGAGCGACGCATTGCGGACCGCCAGCCAGCAGCGTTTACCACTCAACCCTTCCACGCCTTTTTTCTGCGGGTACTGAGCGCCGTACAACGGAATACGCACGGTAAACTGGCTGCCCATTCCCGGTTCTGAATCTACCGAGATATCGCCGTCCATCATGCTGATCAGTTTTTCACAAATCGCCAGACCCAGACCGGTCCCCTGGAAATTACGCTGTACGCCCGTTCCGACCTGGAAGAAGGGATCAAACAAGCGCACCACTTCTTTCGCCGGTATCCCCACGCCGGTATCGCGAACACGGATAGAGAGATAATCGCCATCCGCGCGAACATGCAAAACTATACAGCCGGTATCGGTGAATTTTATGGCGTTACTCAACAGGTTGGAGATGACCTGCTGTAAACGCATCGGGTCGCCATTTAAGGCCACTGGCACATCCGGTTCAATAAAGCAGTACAAGCCTAACTGCTTGCGTACCACCAGCGGTAAATAGTTGGCGGTGATGTGGTTCATCACTTCACGCGGTGAAAACTCACGCGGTTCGATCTTCAACTGTTCCGATTCAATCTTCGAGAAATCGAGAATATCGCTGATAATTTTCAACAACAGGCTGGAAGAGTTGTTCATTGCCGTCACCAGCCGATCGACGCCTTTCGGTAACTCTTTGGTTTGCAACAGATCCAGGTTACCGATAATGCCATACAGCGGCGTTCGCAGCTCATGACTGACGGTGGCAAGGAACATCGATTTTGACTGGCTCGCCTGTTCCGCTGCTTGTGCCATCTCCTGCAACGACTCTTCCATCTTCACGCGCGAAGAAACATCCACCAGCACACAAATGGCCACGTTTTCATTACGATAGCGCGAATGGACGAAGCTGATTTGCAGATTGGTATTGTTGCTGGTCAGGACATCAACAAAATTGACCTGCTGCCCACAGATAATTTGCGTCAGTCGTTGGCGGTCCTCATGCGTAAGCATATTGAGATAGGTATGCGCCAGTTCGTTACTTAAAATATTGACGCCATCAGCGGTACGCAAAATGCAGATACCCACTGGCGCGGAGGCGACAATCTTGCGATTGAACTGCTCATGTTCTTCCAGTCGCAGGGCGTCGCTTTCCGCCGGAATGAAAATACGTCGCTCGTACATCCGTGCGAGAGTAAACAATGCAGCTCCGGCAAGCACATTCAGCAAAATTGCGTTAAGGATCAACATGCGAATGCGTTCCAGCACCTTATCAACCGGCACCGAATACACGATGCTTAGCGATGAGGGTGGCAGATTTTTCTTCAGCACCAGCTCCCGGAACCCTTCCGTATAGCCAAACCAGGAGCGTTCCTGCATCCAGCGAGGATCGCCCTTAATTTTACTTTCTGGTCCGGTAAGCGAAATCAGGGTATGACCATTTTCATCAAGAATGGTAACCCCCATCGGCAACGTACCCGGTAAGAAAAAGTTTTCCATCCGGATGGTCTGCTCGACACCCAAAAGCGCCTGCAACCGGTTCGCCAGATAAACTGGCGTCAACGCGTAAAAATACCCGACGCCAGGGCGCGGACCTTCGCTGATCCAGTAGAGGTTACTGCCACTATCATCTTGTGGTGCATTTCGATATTTATTGATGCGTTCATGCAAAGCTTTCAACGCGGTATCGCGTTCCACTGGCATATCACGCAGACCGAAATTGGCCATGCAGAGGTTATCACTGCCGATTAAAAATACCCGGTTGAGATCGTAAGCCGCAGAAAAATTATCGCGCCAGTAGCGCATAAACCACGCCAATGACTCCAGAGAACCTCGCCAGGTGTTACTCATTGCGGAACAATCAGAGTCAGCAAATAGCGGTTCAAACGCAGGCACATCCGTCTGCGTTTCTCGTCCACGCGGGGAAAGCACACCGTTTTCTGCCGATAAGCGATTTTCGGCGATGTACTTCAGCTCTTTCATCACATCAGAGGTGCGTTGAATAAAGCGCTGAGCCTGATCGGAACTCAGATTAAATTCCTGACGAATTTCCGATTCTCGCTGATGTAACGCATTAACGATGTAAAAAACGGATGAAAAAGCAATCAACAGCCAGAGCACTAACGCCAATGCTCTGAACATGTAGCGCGAGGCTTTCAGGGTTGTACGAAAAGAAGCAAGGTATTTCAAAGGGGCGAAGCTCCGCCTCAGGTGACCGATGGAGTGTGGTTAAGGTAGCGGTAAAAGCGTGTTACCGCAATGTTCTCTCTTCTCTGGAATATGATACACCGCCGAGAAATCATCACCTTAACCTCTGATAATCGTCATATACCGGACAAGACTAGTGGATTTCAGCATGCATTATATGAAGTGGATTTATCCACGCCGCTTACGCAATCAAATGATCCTGATGGCAATCCTGATGGTCATTGTCCCAACGCTTACTATTGGTTATATCGTAGAAACGGAAGGACGTTCAGCAGTCTTATCTGAAAAAGAGAAAAAACTTTCTGCCGTGGTCAACCTGCTTAATCAGGCGCTAGGCAATCGCTACGATCTCTACATCGACTTACCGCGTGAGGAGCGTATCCGCGCATTAAATGCAGAACTTGCCCCCATTACCGAAAATATCACTCACGCCTTCCCTGGCATCGGCGCTGGTTATTACAACAAAACGCTGGATGCGATAATCACCTACGCGCCTTCAGCGCTATATCAGAATAATGTCGGCGTTACCATTGCCGCAGATCACCCTGGTCGCGAAGTCATGCGTACAAATACCCCTTTGGTTTATTCAGGCAGGCAGGTGCGCGGCGATATTTTGAATTCAATGATCCCCATTGAGCGTAATGGTGAAATCCTCGGCTATATCTGGGCCAATGAATTAACCGAAGATATTCGCCGCCAGGCCTGGAAAATGGATGTGAGGATTATCATTGTGCTCACCGCCGGTTTGCTGATAAGCCTGCTGTTGATTGTCCTTTTCTCCCGTCGCCTGAGCGCCAATATTGATATCATCACCGATGGCCTCTCGACTCTGGCACAAAATATTCCCACTCGATTACCACAATTGCCCGGTGAAATGGGGCAAATCAGTCAGAGTGTTAATAACCTCGCCCAGGCACTGCGTGAAACGCGGACACTTAACGATCTGATTATTGAAAACGCTGCCGATGGCGTCATTGCCATTGACCGCCAGGGTGATGTAACCACCATGAACCCAGCAGCAGAAGTTATCACTGGCTATCAACGCCATGAACTGGTAGGGCAGCCTTACTCCATGTTGTTCGACAATACTCAGTTCTACAGTCCAGTACTGGATACGCTGGAACATGGCACCGAACATGTGGCGCTGGAGATCAGTTTTCCAGGTCGTGACCGCACCATTGAACTCAGTGTCACTACCAGTCGTATTCATAACACGCACGGTGAAATGATAGGTGCTTTGGTGATTTTCTCTGATTTAACTGCCCGCAAAGAAACCCAGCGCCGCATGGCGCAAGCAGAACGCCTCGCCACACTGGGTGAGCTGATGGCTGGCGTCGCGCATGAAGTACGTAATCCGTTAACGGCTATTCGTGGTTATGTACAGATCTTGCGCCAACAAACCAGTGACCCAATACATCAGGAATATCTGTCCGTAGTACTCAAAGAAATCGATTCAATTAACAAAGTTATTCAGCAATTGCTCGAATTTTCACGTCCACGCCACAGTCAATGGCAACAAGTCAGCCTCAATGCATTGGTTGAAGAAACTCTGGTACTGGTACAAACCGCCGGCGTACAAGCGCGGGTCGACTTCATAAGCGAACTGGATAATGAATTAAGCCCGATTAACGCCGATCGTGAACTGCTCAAACAGGTACTACTGAATATCCTGATCAATGCCGTCCAGGCTATCAGCGCACGAGGGAAAATTCGCATTCAAACCTGGCAATACAGCGACTCACAACAGGCCATTTCGATAGAGGACAACGGCTGTGGCATTGATCTCTCGCTGCAAAAAAAGATCTTCGATCCCTTTTTCACCACCAAAGCCTCAGGAACCGGGCTTGGTCTGGCGTTAAGTCAACGCATCATTAATGCCCATCAGGGTGATATTCGCGTCGCCAGTTTGCCGGGCTACGGCGCAACCTTCACGCTTATTTTACCGATCAACCCGCAGGGAAATCAGACTGTATGACTGCTATTAATCGCATCCTTATTGTGGATGATGAAGATAATGTTCGCCGTATGCTGAGCACCGCTTTTGCACTACAAGGATTCGAAACACATTGTGCGAACAACGGACGCACAGCATTACACCTGTTTGCCGATATTCACCCTGATGTGGTGTTGATGGATATCCGCATGCCAGAGATGGACGGCATCAAGGCACTAAAGGAGATGCGCAGCCATGAGACTCGGACACCCGTTATTCTGATGACGGCCTATGCGGAAGTGGAAACCGCCGTCGAAGCGCTACGCTGCGGAGCCTTCGACTATGTTATTAAACCGTTTGATCTCGATGAGTTGAATTTAATCGTTCAGCGCGCTTTACAACTCCAGTCAATGAAAAAAGAGATCCGTCATCTGCACCAGGCACTGAGCACCAGCTGGCAATGGGGGCACATTCTCACCAACAGCCCGGCGATGATGGACATCTGCAAAGACACCGCCAAAATTGCCCTTTCTCAGGCCAGCGTCTTGATTAGCGGTGAAAGCGGCACCGGGAAAGAGTTGATTGCCAGAGCGATTCACTACAATTCGCGGCGGGCAAAGGGGCCGTTCATTAAAGTCAACTGCGCGGCGCTGCCGGAATCGTTGCTCGAAAGTGAACTGTTTGGTCATGAAAAAGGTGCATTTACTGGTGCACAAACCTTGCGTCAGGGATTATTTGAACGAGCCAACGAAGGTACTCTGCTCCTCGACGAAATTGGCGAAATGCCGCTGGTACTACAAGCCAAATTACTACGCATTCTACAGGAACGGGAATTTGAACGGATTGGCGGCCATCAGACCATAAAAGTTGATATCCGCATCATTGCTGCCACCAACCGCGACTTGCAGGCAATGGTAAAAGAAGGCACCTTCCGTGAAGATCTCTTTTATCGCCTTAACGTTATTCATTTAATACTGCCGCCTCTGCGCGATCGCCGGGAAGATATTTCCCTGTTAGCTAATCACTTTTTGCAAAAATTCAGTAGTGAGAATCAGCGCGATATTATCGACATCGATCCGATGGCAATGTCACTGCTTACCGCCTGGTCATGGCCGGGAAATATTCGAGAGCTTTCCAACGTTATTGAACGCGCCGTCGTGATGAATTCAGGCCCGATCATTTTTTCTGAGGATCTTCCGCCACAGATTCGTCAGCCAGTCTGTAATGCTGGCTAGGTAAAAACAGCCCCTGTCGGTGAGCGTAATTTAAAATAGGAAATTAATTATGGAATCTTATGACGCATATAGCTTCCATTGACAATCCAAAAATATA
>ENA-USYV01002838-USYV01002838.1-human-gut-metagenome-genome-assembly--contig:-NODE-2838-length-13232-cov-14.068111_pt1 | contig 13232 bp, 10 predicted proteins | sample MGYA00250066_ERZ773514 | MGnify/ENA primary metagenome ERZ773514 (study PRJEB29103, sample SAMN06112049) | human gut metagenome | biome: human gut; feature: ankylosing spondylitis patient; material... | reverse complement strand
AAGTGCTTTCTAAGTGATTAGAGACCACCCGACGGAGCTAACTTATACATTATATATAAGAAATGTACGCAATTGTAGAAATCAACGGTCAGCAATTCAAAGCAGAAGCTGGCAAAAAGCTGTTTGTACACCACATCCAGAATGCAGAAAACGGTGCAACAGTAGAGTTTGACAAGGTTCTTTTGGTAGACAAAGACGGCAACATCACCGTAGGTGCTCCCACAGTAGAGGGTGCAAAGGTTGTTTGCCAGGTCGTATCAAACATGGTAAAAGGCGATAAAGTTCTTGTTTTCCACAAGAAAAGAAGAAAAGGTTATCGTAAGTTGAACGGTCACCGTCAACAATTCACAGAGTTAACAATTACAGAAGTAGTAGCTTAATCAATTAAAACAGTAAGAAGAAATGGCACATAAAAAAGGTGTCGGTAGTTCTAAGAACGGCCGCGAATCACAGAGCAAGAGATTAGGCGTTAAGATATTTGGTGGCGAAGTTTGCAAAGCTGGTAACATCATCGTTCGTCAAAGAGGTACTGAATTCCACCCGGGTAACAACATCGGTATGGGTAAAGACCACACTCTTTTCGCTTTAGTAGACGGAACTGTACAGTTCAAAGTAACCAAGGAAGACAGACGTTATGTATCTGTAATCCCCGCTGAAAGCGCAGAAGCGTAAGTTTCAGAATAAAAAATAAAGAAAAGGGATGTAATCCAATGGATTGCATCCCTTTCTTTTTATAGCAAAAACAACACCTTATTTGTTTTTTACTTATCTTTGTGCTCTCAAATCAAGATTTTAATCAAAACAAAGTATCAAGATATGCTTACCATCAAACAAATTACAGAAAACACCGACGCGGTGATCCGCGGACTGGAAAAGAAGCATTTCAAAAATGCTAAAGAGACAATAGACCAAGTAATTGCCTTTAACGACAAAAGACGTAGCACACAGTCTGTATTAGATAATAACCTCTCTGAAGTGAACTCTATTTCCAAATCTATCGGACAACTGATGAAGGAAGGGAAAAAAGAGGAAGCTGAAACTGCCAAAAGTCGTGTAGCCGAGCTAAAAGAAACTAACAAGACTCTGCAAGCCGAAATGGACCAGGCTGCTGAAGATATGCAGAATCTGCTCTACACCATTCCTAATATACCTTATGATGAAGTACCCGAAGGTGTGGGCGCCGAGGATAATGTAGTAGAGAAAATGGGTGGCATGGAAACCGAACTTCCCAAAGATGCACTACCTCATTGGGAACTGACGAAGAAATATGATTTGATTGACTTCGACTTAGGCGTAAAGATCACAGGAGCCGGATTCCCGGTTTACAAAGGAAAAGGTGCACAGTTGCAACGCGCACTGATCAACTTCTTCCTGGACGAAGCCCGCAAGGCTGGCTATCTGGAAATCATGCCTCCGACAGTGGTAAATGCAGCTTCCGGTTACGGAACAGGCCAGTTGCCCGATAAGGAAGGACAGATGTACCATTGCGAAGTAGACGATTTATATCTCATTCCAACAGCTGAAGTACCTGTAACAAATATCTATCGCGACGTGATTCTGGAAGAGAAACAACTTCCTATCAAAAACTGCGCTTACACGCAGTGTTTCCGTCGCGAAGCCGGATCTTACGGTAAAGATGTGCGCGGTTTGAATCGTCTGCACGAATTTTCCAAAGTAGAATTGGTACGCATTGACAAGCCGGAACATTCCAAACAGTCTCACAAAGAGATGCTGGATCATGTAGAAGGATTGCTGCAGAAACTGGAATTACCCTATCGTATCCTTCGCCTGTGTGGCGGTGATATGAGCTTTACCGCTGCTCTCTGCTTCGACTTCGAAGTTTATTCAGAGGCACAGAAACGTTGGCTGGAAGTAAGTTCCGTTTCTAACTTCGATACTTATCAGGCTAATCGCTTGAAATGCCGTTACCGCAGTGGAGAAAAGAAAACAGAGCTTTGCCATACATTGAACGGATCTGCATTGGCATTACCACGCATCGTTGCCGCTTTACTGGAAAATAATCAGACACCGGAAGGCATCCGTATTCCAAAGGCACTGGTGCCGTATACGGGTTTTGAAATGATTGACTAAAAATAACTGCGTTATTCTGGCGGGTAAATCATAATTCGCTCTTACACAGGTAACCTCAGACGTTTATACCATTACGTCGATATGGCCTGGTAGGGGCGAATTATCGTTCGCCCACATCAGTTACACAGCTTTTTAGAAGAAACTTTCTTTGTTTTTACCAAATAACCCGTATCTTTGTAATCCGTAACAATCTGAAAGTAATTACGTAATTATACCAACAAAATTTATAGATAATGAACAAAATCATTAGCAAAGAACATTTTTCTGAAAAGGTTTTTAAATTAGAGATTGAGGCACCTTTAATAGCCCGTTCACGTAAGGCAGGACACTTCGTCATTGTACGTGTAGGCGAAAAAGGTGAACGTATGCCATTGACAATTGCTGCGGCTGACGCCGTACGCGGTACTATCACTTTGGTAGTACAGGAAGTAGGCCTCTCCTCTACCCGCCTTTGCGAACTGAATGAGGGCGATTATATCACTGATGTGGTAGGTCCGTTGGGACAAGCTACTCATATTGAAAACTTCGGAACAGTGGTTTGTGCAGGTGGTGGTGTAGGCGTAGCTCCCATGCTCCCTATTGTACAGGCTTTGAAAGCTGCCGGTAACCGCGTTATTGCCGTACTTGCCGGACGTAGTAAAGAGCTGATTATCCTTGAAAAAGAAATGCGTGAAAGTGCAGACGAGGTCATCATTATGACCGACGACGGCTCTTATGGACGCAAAGGATTGGTAACCGAAGGCGTTGAAGAAGTCATTAAACGGGAGAAAGTGGACAAATGTTTTGCCATCGGCCCCGCCATCATGATGAAATTTGTTTGCTTGCTGACTAAAAAATATGAAATACCGACCGATGTCTCGCTGAATACAATCATGGTGGATGGTACAGGTATGTGCGGTGCTTGCCGCATCACCATCGGCGGAAAGACCAAATTCGTTTGTGTAGACGGACCGGAATTTGATGGTCATCAGGTAGACTTCGACGAGATGTTGAAGCGTATGGGTGCCTTCAAGAGCATCGAACGTGAGGAGATGCACAAACTTGAAGAAGGTGAATCCTGTAAAGTTATGCCGGAACCTGCACAGGAAGTAGACGAGAAAAGTCGTAATGCCGCATGGCGTCTGGAGCTTCGCAAGGCAATGAAACCCAAAGAACGCACCGCTATTCCGCGTGTTGAAATGAACGAACTCGATCCAGAATACCGTTCGCATAGTCGCAAAGAGGAAGTAAACCAGGGGCTGACAGAGGAACAAGCCCTGACGGAAGCCAAGCGTTGCCTCGATTGCGCAAATCCTGGTTGCATGGAAGGTTGTCCCGTAGGTATTGATATTCCTCGTTTCATCAAAAACATTGAACGCGGAGAAATACTCGAAGCTGCCAAGACACTGAAAGAAACCAGTGCTCTGCCTGCTGTTTGCGGTCGTGTTTGCCCGCAGGAAAAACAGTGCGAGTCAAAATGTATCCACCTGAAAATGAAAGAAAAGCCGGTAGCTATCGGCTATCTGGAACGATTTGCCGCTGACTATGAACGTGAAAGCGGGCAAATCTCCGTACCGGAAATCAAAGAAAAGAATGGTATTAAGATTGCCGTCATTGGCTCCGGACCTGCCGGACTTTCTTTTGCCGGAGATATGGCTAAATATGGTTACGATGTTACTGTCTTTGAAGCTCTTCACGAGATAGGCGGTGTACTGAAGTATGGTATCCCCGAATTCCGCCTGCCGAACAAAGTGGTGGATGTGGAGATTGACAATCTTGCCAAGATGGGGGTTAACTTTATTAAAGACTGTATCATAGGTAAGACTATCAGTGTGGAACAGTTGGAAGAAGAAGGTTTCAAAGGTGTATTCGTGGCATCCGGTGCCGGATTGCCTAACTTTATGAATATTCCGGGAGAAAATTCCATCAATATTCTGTCATCCAATGAATACCTGACGCGTGTCAACCTGATGGATGCAGCAAGCGAAGACTCTGATACTCCGGTTCCTTTCGGTAAAAACGTAGCCGTTATCGGTGGCGGAAACACAGCTATGGACTCAGTACGTACTGCACGTCGTTTGGGGGCCGAACGTGCTATGATTATTTATCGTCGCTCCGAAGAGGAAATGCCTGCGCGTATCGAAGAGGTAAAACATGCAAAAGAAGAAGGTGTTGAGTTCCTCACACTGCATAACCCTATCGAATACATTGCCGACGAACTGGGAAAAGTGAAACAAGTCATTCTGCAAAAAATGGAACTTGGCGAACCGGATGCTTCCGGACGCCGTAGCCCTGTAGCAATCCCAGGTGCAACAGAAACTATTGATATAGACCTAGCTATCGTCAGCGTCGGAGTTTCTCCTAATCCGATTGTACCTTCTTCCATTCCGGGACTGGAAATGGGACGCAAAGGCACGATTGCAGTAAATGAGAACATGCAGTCGTCTATTCCGACCATTTATGCCGGTGGTGATATTGTTCGTGGTGGTGCTACTGTTATTCTTGCTATGGGCGACGGACGAAAAGCCGCTGCTGCTATGCATGAGCAACTGAGCAAATAAGCAGAATTTGTCAAGAGCAAGTTTACATAACATTAACAAAGCGGGAAGATTTCGGTCTTTCCGCTTTTCTTTTTCCAAAATAGATGATCTGTTTACTCCGATTACATCATTCATTTGCCCTAAACAGATGGTATGTTTCGAGCGATTACATGGTATATTATGAACCCAAACATAGTATCTTCTGATAAACCCTACATACAGGCACAAAAAAAAGAGGGGCAACTTGCGTCACTCCTCTTACTATCTTCGTTCCCGAAACTAAATCAGGATTACATGGACAAAGATACGGAATCAAACAGCTAAAGTCAAGTTTTTCACCGTTTTTCTTCCCGTTTATTTCACCACTTTGTTCGTTGCCGGATCAGGGAAAATCACCGACGGCTTGAACGATTTGGCTTCTTCAAAATCCATCAAAGCATACGACATAATAATGATGATATCGTCCGGCTGCACCTTACGGGCTGCCGCACCATTCAGACATATTTTGCCCGAACCACGTTCACCTTTAATAATATAGGTTTCAAAACGTTCGCCATTATTGTTGTCGGCTATGTACACTTTTTCACCGGCAATCATATTGGCCGCATCCAGCAAGTCCTCGTCAATCGTAATGCTTCCCATATAATTGAGGTTAGCTTCTGTGACACGAGCGCAATGGATTTTCGACTTCAGCACTTCAATCATCATAAGGTCTGATCTCTCTTTTTAGGTTTATTACTCTTTATACTTAATGTTGTCAATCAGGCGAACCTCACCACAGAATACTGTAATACAACCTACAGCATACGCCGTATCTTCCCAATTGGCTATTTTCTGCAACGTGTTGCCATCTACCAGTTCGAAGTATTCCAGACGCAAACCGGGAGCGGCTGCAATGGCATCTTCCACAAACTTCTGAGTCTCAGCAACTGTACGAGAAGCCGCAAAGGTACGACTTTCAAATAATGTTTGCGATATTTTTAAAGCATTTTTACGTTCTTCGGCAGATAAACGCGCATTACGACTACTCAGGGCCAGCCCATCCTCTTCACGCATAATGGGACATCCCACAATTTCCAACGAATAATTCATCTGGCGCACCATCTCACGAATGATAGCCAACTGCTGGAAATCTTTCTCTCCGAAGTAAGCACGATCCGGCTTCACTGCATCAAACAGCTTGCTCACAATCTGACAAACACCATTGAAGTGTCCCGGACGAAACGCACCTTCCATCACTGTATCCAACGGCGCATAGCTAAACTGGCGCATATCTGGTTCGGGATACATCTCCGCAACCGAAGGAGCGAATACAAACGCAGCACCGCAAGCTTCCAACAAAACACAATCGGCATCCAGCGTACGGGGATATTTCTCTAAATCGTTCTTGTCGTTAAACTGTGTCGGGTTTACAAAAACACTCACTACCGCAGCATCATTCTCTGCAACACAACGTTTCACCAATGACGCATGACCGGCATGTAGGGCACCCATTGTAGGCACCAATCCTACCTTTTTACCTTGGGCCCGTAAAGCCGAAAGTTCGGCCTGCAAGTCCTTGATAGTATGTACTATTTCCATTTTTATAGGTTATATAATAACTTAGTTGTTCGCAAAAGCGGTGCAAAATAAACTATTATTTAGCATATAAAGAAGAAATATCGCAAATTAATGCAAAAGTTCTGCTTGAGCAGCACTCCTCTTTGAGACAAAGCATCACTGATTAACAAGCAGTTAACAATTCATAAGGAATTATAGAGTCGCCTTATTTGCTCAAGTGCCCGATTTTTTTTATATCTTTGCAGAATAATTGAGAACATTGTTATTATGACAAAGGCGAATAAGGTTTTATTTATTACCCAAGAGATTACTCCTTACGTACCAGAATCCGAAATGTCCCTTGTAGGCAGAAACCTACCTCAAGCAATCCAGGAAAAAGGCAGAGAAATTAGAACATTCATGCCTAAATGGGGGAATATCAACGAGCGCAGAAACCAATTGCACGAAGTGATACGCCTCTCCGGTATGAATCTGATTATTGACGATACCGACCACCCTCTTATTATTAAAGTTGCTTCCATTCAATCTGCCCGCATGCAGGTATATTTCATCGACAACGATGATTATTTCCAGAATCGCTTGCAGGCTGCTGATGAGAATGGCGTGGAATATGGAGATAATGACAGCCGTGCTATATTCTATGCACGCGGTGTACTGGAGACGGTAAAGAAGTTACGCTGGTGCCCGGATATCATCCATTGTCATGGCTGGATGACTGCCTTAGCTCCTTTGTATATCAAGAAAGCATATAAGGACGAGCCTTCATTCCGTGACGCTAAAGTAGTATTTTCTGTTTTTGAAGATGACTTCAAAGAATCATTCAATGCTGATTTTGTAAACAGATTGGTATTGAAAGGCGTTACAAAAAAAGATATGGCTCATCTGAAAGCTCCTGTAGACTATGCTACGCTGTGTAAACTGGCTATCGATTATTCGGATGGAGTAATTCAGCAAAGTGAAAATGTTAACGAAGAGGTTATGGAATATGCCCGCCAGGCAGGAAAACCGATTTTAGAATATCAAACTCCCGAAACATTTGCCGAGGCTTGTAATGAGTTCTACGATAAAGTGTGGGAAACAGAACAAAAATAAACAAGATAACAAAGAAAACTATGAAAGTTAAGTACTTAGGAGCATTGCTTTTAGCAGCAACCCTTACTTTCTTTGGTTGCGATGATAATACCGGAACGTTAGGAATAGGAATGTTACCCGGATCTGACGGTATTAGCGCACATACGACAACATTCGATGTGACTACACGTTCTGTGGTTGCTGATTCTGTATTTGCAAAAACCAGTACCGGATATGTAGGCCGTTTTACAGATCCTCAATTCGGGTATTACGAAGCCAGCTTCCTGACGGAATTGAACTGTATAGATGACTTCAGTTTTCCTGAGAAGTATGATTTTGATAAGAAAACCGGTATTTTGACTGATGATACAGTAGCAGGCGTACGTTTAGTTGTTTTCTACTCTACATGGTTCGGTGACTCTCTGAATGCCTGCCGTATGAGTGCATATGAATTGGACAAAAAATTAGAGCGTAACCGTTATACCAATATCAAGCCGACAGATTATTATGACTGGCTGAATCCTATAAAGTCATTATTGGGTCGCAGAGCCTATACAGCTTATGATACAAGCGTAACGGATGAAGAAAGGAACGAAACCGATAGTAATGGTAACAAAACATACTATCCAAGTGTTATTTTCACACTCGACAAGGACAAATTTGGAAATGATTGGATTGATCTTTGCCAGAGTCATCCCGAATATTTCAAGAACTCCGATGCTTTCATTGAAAATGTATTCAAAGGTGTATATATAAAAAGCGATTATGGAGACGGAACCGTACTTTACGTAGACCGTGTAGACTTACAAATGAAATATCAGTACTATGTATTGAATGATACTACCAAAGTACCTTATAAACGTAAACAGGAAGGTTTCGAAGGTCAGGATTCTACAGCTTATAGATGGCAAACTGAATTTGCTTCTACAAAAGAAGTTATTCAAGCTAATCAATTCCTCAATTCTGATAAAATTGCAGAGCTTGCCAAGATAGAAGATTGGACATACATCAAATCTCCTGCCGGAATTTTCACAGAAGCAATTTTGCCATATGACGAAATCTATGAAAAGTTATCTAATGATACGCTTAATGCCGTAAAACTGACTTTCACTAATTACAATGAAAAAAGTGATTATGAATTCAGTATGAGTGCTCCAAGTGAGGTTTTATTGTTACGTAAAGTAGATTTCAAGAGTTTCTTTGAAGAAAACAAGTTACCGGACAATGTCACTTCCTTTACAGTGGCACATAATAATGTAACAACTAACCAATATACATTTAATAATATTGCCCGTTTGGTTACAACCTGCATCAAAGGAAAGGATGCTGCAAAGAAAAAAGCAAAAGAAGAAGCTGGCAGTGCTTGGACTGATGAGAAAGATAAACAATGGGAAGAAGACTGGAAAACAGTATACCTGATCCCTGTTACAATCAGTTACGATACAAGTAACAACACTAAAACAATGACTGGCATCCAGAATGACTTGAGACCAGGATATGCTAAACTGAAAGGTGGCCCGGCTAAAGCTTCGAACGGTGAACTAAATAATCCACTAAAGTTAGAAGTAACTTATACCACATTTAATAAGTAAGCTTTTTCCCAAAAGTATATCAATAAAAAAGCCTTTCGCTCATTTGAACGGAAGGCTTTTTTATTGATATACTTCTAAAAGAAGTGACTACTTAGTAACTTCTTTCTTGATCGCTTTCTTTGCAGCCGGTTTCTTTGCTGCCGGGGCTTTAGTTTTAGCAGTTGTTGCTTTGACAGCCTTTGCCGGAACGGCTTTTCCTTTTTCCAGTTTAGTCTGTAATTGTTCTAATTCCTTATGCAATTCATCAATTTCATCACCTTGGTTCTTAATAGTCGTCAACAAGGCATTCAGTTCCTCATTGTCTATATCCATTGGATAAAGCGACTCTACCCGTTTGATGAAATCACCCAAAACATTCATATAGTTGGTGAAAGCATCATACGGAGATTCATAAATACCCCTATTCAAGCCTACACCACTATTTTTCGTAGTCATAAAGCGAAAGTTATTACTTGCCTGCAAATAATCCCAATCCTGCTTGATACGACGGTCATCAGACAAATGGATACGTTCAGCAATGCTATATAGTTTATTGAAAGCCTCGCGTTGCATGCTGTTACCCAACCAGCAACTGGTATCTCTTTCCTCATCGACCCAAGACATAGGATATGGCACATCCAGTTGGGATACCGATTTCAATTTACTGATAATCTCTGTTGGCGTAGAGAATGTAATACCTTTATCTTTTGCACAAGCAGGCAACGCCTTCAGGAATTCCAAAATATTGGATGAAAGTGGCTGGGACATTCCCAAAGCACTCAGTTCCATAAAGATATTGATAACCTGTTCTTCCTGTGGCAAAGCATCAATCCAGCCAATATATTTATCTGCAAACAACGGATACTCACTCCATTCCGAATTAGAAAAACGCAAACTTATATCATCTGAAAGTTTAAAATCACGCAGCAACAATTTCAGGTTGGGATTATGACTGCAATGATATACATAGTGCGGGCTCTTCCAGCCCAAAACATGTTTGGCACCTTCAGTCAACATGCCTTTAAAGCCCATACTTGCTACCAGTCCTCCTATTTCATCAGAATAAATCAAGCTGGAATTACGGAATACCTTCGGTGACTTACCGAACATTTGCTTCATCTTAGCGCACTGACGCTTTACTTCTTCTTTAAAACAATCCTCGTTTGCCAAAGAAGAAAGCCCATGGGAATAAGGCTCGGCAAGGAATTCACAACATCCTGTGTCATTCAACTGATGTAGCAGATCAATGACAGCCGGCGCATGAATTTCCAACTGTTCCAAAGCCACACCGGAAATGGATAAAGCTACCTTAAATGCACCTCCGGAATTCTTTACCATGTCAATGAGCGCACTCAATGCAGGAATATAGGAACGTTCGGCAACTTCGTTGATACTATATTCGTTGGCATAATCATCATAGTAATAATGATTCGTACCTATATCAAAGAAACGATAGCGTTTCAGGTGAATGATTTGATGAATCTCAAAATAAAGACAGATGGTTCTCATATCTATATTGTTTTATTGTTATCTATTATATTGTTTAATGACCTCTTCGTAGATGCGACGCACTTTCAATCCCACATCTTCCCACTTAATGGCATCCACTTCCTTCTTACCTTCATCACGTAAGTATTCATAAAGGGCAGGATAAGTACAGATAGCATAAATCGCATCTGCCATAGCGTGGATATCCCAATAATCGGTCTTAATACATTTCTCCAAAATCTCGGCACAACCGGATTGTTTAGAGATAATGGTAGGTACACTACACTGCATAGCTTCCAAAGGAGAAATACCAAATGGTTCCGAAACAGAGGGCATGATATACACATCACTTGCCTTCAGCATTTCATACACTTGACTTCCTTTCATGAAACCGGGGAAATGGAAGCGGTCGGCAATACCGCGTTCAGCTACCAAACGAATCATCTGGTTCATCATATCGCCATTACCCGCCATTACGAAACGGATATTACGAGTACGGTGCAATACCATTGCAGCAGCTTCTACAAAATACTCAGGTCCTTTTTGCATAGTGATACGACCTAAGAAAGTTACCACCTTTTCATTCGGCTTCTTCTGCGGTACAATATCCTGTATTTCCTGCGGAAGCGGAGAAACTGCATTATGTACGGTAGATACCTTGCGTGGATCCTGGAAATACTTATGAATAACCGTTTGGCGAGTCAGCTCGCTCACACACATAATGTGATCGGCATGATCCATTCCATTCTTTTCAATGGCATATACAGTGGGATTCACATTACCACGGCTACGGTCGAAGTCAGTGGCATGCACATGGATTACTAACGGTTTGCCTGATACTTGTTTGGCATGAATACCTGCAGGATACGTCAACCAGTCGTGTGAGTGGATGATCTCAAACTCCTGTTGACGTGCCACCACACCGGCCACAATAGAATAGTTATTGATCTCTTCGTGTAAGTTGGCCGGATAACGGCCGGAAAATTCGATACAACCGAGATCATTGGTATGCAAATAATTAAAATCGGCATAAATATGATCACGTAAATCATAATAGAGCTGGGGATTCATATAAGAACCTACACGTCCCTGAACATAATCCCAGTTTACATCACGCCACACTACCGGAGTGCTATTCATGCCTATGATACGCAAGAAGCTCTGGTCTTCATCGCCCCACGGCCTTGGAATACAGAAAGTAATTTCCATATCTTCCTGCTGGGACATTCCCTTCGTCAGACCGTAGCTGGCAGTTCCCAAGCCACCTAAGATATGCGGGGGGAACTCCCATCCAAACATTAAAACTTTCATTTTCGTTCCTCCTCTTATAAATTATACTTAGACAACAATTTCAAGATGCGCAGTATTTCAGCCACATTCATGGCAAAAGATACTGCACCACGACCTCTGAACGGTGGATTACCATCAAAGAGTTCGGGGAGCGAACCAATACAATGACTCGTCATCTCATCTTCAAAACCAATCAGATAACGCTCTACGAATGATACACCGCTCATCTTGTAAATACGCAGGTATGCCTCCATATAGAAACCCATAAGCCAAGGCCAGGCTGTACCCTGGTGATAAGCATAATCTCTCTGAATCTGAGGACCGACATAATTAGGATTGTATCCCCCACTCTTCGGACTGAGAGTACGCAGACCTTTCGGAGTAAGCAACTCTTTCGTCACAATATCAAGCACTTGTTTTTTCTGTGCCCGGTCCAGCGGAGAATAATCAAAAGCAACGGTAAATATCATATTGGGACGGACGCTCCAGTCCATCATAAATCCATCTACATAATCGAACAGATAACCGCTTTCATTACGGAATATTTCAATAAAGGACTTCCCGGTTATTTCAGCCTGAGCATCCAATTCATCTGCCAGATGGACATTGCCAGCTTCACGAACCAGATCGGCTATGAAGCGAAGCGCATTATACCACAAAGAGTTCACTTCCACAATGTATCCCGTACGTGGTGTTACCGGACGACCATTTACCGTAGAATTCATCCAGGTAATAGCTTTCTCTGTTCCATTGGCATATAGCAGACCATTTTCATGCAGGAAAAGATTATCATGCTTACGGCTACGGATGTAATCCATGATATCCTCCAGCAAACGGCCATATTTCTGGCGACATTGTTCACGAGAAGTTTCTTTGGCATATTGTTGCAATGCCCATATAGCCCATAACAACACATCGGGATCTTCCATTTCGTAGATCTTATAGCTGGCGGGCTCACCGTTGATAAACTCACGTATAGCCTTTTCAGCAGTTAGCATAACATCTTCGAACTCATTCTGTTCATCTACTGCCAGAGTCAGCCCGGGCAAAGATATGAACAGGTCGCGGGCACGGCACTTGAACCAGGGATAGCCGGCCAGTACATAGTGGTCATTCCCCTGCTTGTTATGGAACTGATGTGCCGAATTCTGCAGACAGTGATAGAAACTGTCGCGCGGCGTACGATCTTCTACTTCCGCTTCAAATGTCTGTTTCAATTTACGCGGGGAAATTTCAGATATACCGGCAGAGAAAACAATACTCTCGCCTTTCTTTATATCCACTTCAAAATATCCGGGAACATACAGGTCTTCGTTGAAGTCATAACCACGTTCTTGTTCTTTAGGATACTCGATGCCACGATACCAGTCCGGCTGATAGTGAAACTCATTTTTCTTATTCAGTTGCATGAAGAGCTCGGGATAGCCGGGATACATACAAGTTTTTATACCATTTTCTATCAACTGGTAGTCGCGGTTTGCCTGTGGATTTTCGTGCGTATATTCACGCACACTACGAAACGCCAGAAAAGGGCGGAAACGAAGTGTGGTTGCCGAATGGGCATCTACCAAGGTATAACGAATCAAAATTCTGTTTTCGTGGTGTACAAAGATCTTTTCTTTGCGGAGAATAACTCCGCCTA
>ENA-USYV01002835-USYV01002835.1-human-gut-metagenome-genome-assembly--contig:-NODE-2835-length-13237-cov-22.763754_pt1 | contig 13237 bp, 7 predicted proteins | sample MGYA00250066_ERZ773514 | MGnify/ENA primary metagenome ERZ773514 (study PRJEB29103, sample SAMN06112049) | human gut metagenome | biome: human gut; feature: ankylosing spondylitis patient; material... | reverse complement strand
TGCCGCCATTGGAACCGGCATTGTATTCTATATCCGTAACCAGGTTCATCGCATCCTGCCAGACCAGTTCGGCCTTGGCCGGCGTACATCCATTATTATTAGCGATGTATGGATCCGTGATCCCGTTCCCGGCATGGTTGATGAAAGGATTCAGGATATTGGTCCCTGTTGCCGTGGAGGTATACGCCGAAACGTTCGTGGCCGCGTTCTTGATCGCATTGCCATATACCAGCGGCAAAGAATAGTGACCGGGAGCGCTGACCACGTAACAGTTGGCCGTGTTCTCAACGCTGCTCCCCCCGGTGCTGCTGGAAAGGTTGTACGGTGTGGTTTCAGAACCCTTGGCCGTGGCCGCTTTCAAGGCAGCCGTATGGAAATCATTTGATATTCCGGTCTGCGCCTCGACCGTCGCATCACAAGGTTGCGCCGAGTCGCCGCCGGTACCGGATGCCGTGAATGTGGTAAGCCACCCCGGTTTGGTGTCTGTCCACGTGGTTCCGTCTTCTGCATATTGTGCGGTCCATTCGGCAGCCTCTTTTTCCCCCTGGGCGTTTTGCCTGTAACTGGTAACACGATATTGCTGTGTACCACCGGCATATGTAAAATCGGCCAGGGCAGTGACATCAAGCGTGTAAGTCCAGTTGAGGGAACTACTGGATATTTTGTAGGTGACAGTCTTGCCCATCGGCCACTCACTTCCTTTTATATCGGCTGTTAAAGTGTGGTCCGTATGGGTGTCGTCTGTGAATAAGACTTCTATCTGCGCGTCCTCAGGAAGCTGCTGGGGCAGCATCATAAAGGTCTGCGCCTCACTCGTGAGCGCCTCGTCAGCTGTTCCTGTCGTCACTTTATCCAATGTCTGTGAGAAGGTGGCGGGACTCCCTACATTGCTCCATGACTGTGTGCCCATGTTATAAGTCCCTTTGGAATAAACGTTTTTCAAACTGACGCTCTTTACGGTACCTCCCCGCATATCATTCCCGCACACGAATCTGACGGCGGTCAGGGCATGGTTGAAGGTCAGCGCAACGGCCGTGTTGCTGTTTCCCCCGAGCTCGGATGACCGGGCTATCAGCAGGTCCTCCTGTTGGCTCACCTCTTCCGGCACGGTCACGCTGATACGGGGGGAGCCGGCCTGCCCTTGCCCGGAAAACACGTACCGGGCGTTCCCTTTGGGTGCATAGGCGAAGAACCTCATCTTGTAGGAAGCTCCCGGCCAATAATAGGCGGAAGATAGTGTATAGTCGCTGCCGGACTTGCTGGCTGTGGCGTTGTAGAAATAGTTGGGTGTCGTCCGGCTCTCGTCCCAGTCCCCCGTGTAGGCGTAGGCCGATACCCCGAAATGATCGTACATATTCTCTGCACTCACTCGCGCGGCGCGGGTCATCCGGACAGCGGCATCCTTACCTTTGGAGAAGGAAGAAACGGCGATGCTGTCGGTGTATAAGGTGTGCAGGTAAAGGGGCGTGCGGCCGCCTTGTAAGGGAGAGACACTGCCCCGCGGCATGTCTGTACCGGTCATGGAACGTGCCAGTGGATCCCAGCCGGCCTGTATCTCCGGGGTAAAGGAGATACTTGTGGAAGTTTTGTCACGTTCCAGATCATCCTCACAGGAGGAAAGACAAAAAATACCGGCGACAAAGACGAAAGGCAGCAGACGCGAAAGGTCTGCTCTGCCAGAAAGAAATATAAATCGTCTCATATGCATATAACATTAAAAAATGTGTATCAATAATATAAACATCGAAAATAATTATCTCGTAAGATATCCGGAAAAGGAACGGACAGGGTGAAAGATATACGGCGGCACCCTTCACTTACCCTCTATATCAAGAGCAATCCCCGTCCAATCCAATCCGGCCTGAAAACATCAATTCATCTTGAAATGAAACAAAAAAATCTAATTACATCCCAACATTTACAGCGGGCTGGTCACTCCATTCGTCAACCGTTACAGTGAATGTGATAGGCCCTAAGATCGGTTCGCCGGGATCTACACCCGGATCGGGATCTACCGGTTCATCCGGATCCGGATCAGGATCCCCCTTGCCGGCTCCTCCTCCGTTGTCACAGAAGTTCAGCGTATAGGTGTATTTCTTGCCCGGTTCCCAATTCGTATCAATGCTCACTGCGGAGAATGCATATTTTCCATCCTTGTTATCCGTATCTGTCGGTTGTGGATACAATAATATTTCATTGCCGCCATCCACGCTGTAAATACGGCAAAGTACGGACAAGTAAGCTCCGGTTTGAGAAGCAGTGTCATCCCATGCCGTCAACTGTTGCGGCAAAAGCATGAAATTGTCATCCCCGAACATGATGGATTGGGCATTATCCGTCAGTGTTACAGGTTGCTCTCCCTTGATATAATAAGCTGTCGCGTGGCCTCCATCTGCTCCTGACCAACCAGCCCATTGAGATTGTGCTAAAACATATGCTGATGTAGTTTCTGCTTCCGGGAATGTGAAGTCCGCCTTTGTCGCCGCATTCACAATCCGGACCCCTAAAATCTCAATTTTGATCTTTTCATTGGAACATTTAGCCTGTACTTCGATCTGAGAAAGGGCATGCTTGAAATTCAACGGCACTCCCGATCCTTCATTAGCGGCTTTGGTTCCCGTATTGTAAGCGATGACAAGGTCGTTTTGCGCTGAGACATCCTGCGCGGGAGAAAAGTCGGATATTTTCTTTTCCATACCGCTTATCCCTACTGTACCACCGGGAGTTTGGGGCGCATATGCGAAAAAGGCGAGCTCATAACCCGGCCAATAATAAGTGGAAGCAGTTGTCCAGGTAGCCCCATTATCCGAGGATGTAACGCCCAGACCCGTGAAATAATTGCTGCTATTACCAATGGCTGTCACATTGAACGCATTCAGATTGCTCAAGCTTGTTACCGCCTTGGTACGCGCCTTATCCAAAGACGCGCGGAAAGAAATACCTCCTCCTTTGTTCACGTCAACAACATCGTCGTTGGTACACGAGGCTAAGGCTACAGCAGCCATAGCCGAAAATAAAAAATACTTTTTCATAAAAAATTAAAAAGGTTTAATGAATAAAATTTCGAAGATTCTATATCAATAAATACACATTTTACATCACATTATAACATCCACGTCTATATTCTGCCATTCATCGACCGAAGGGTGGAATCCTCCACCATTTACGATCGGCTTCGGCAGGGAGAGACCATCCAATAAGATGTAGACATCCCGCGGATCGGCCGCTTCGTCAACCTGTTTGCTGACGTCAAAGGTGTAATAATTCTTGCTGCCGTCAGCCATGATAGCGTAAATCACCAGCTTGTGCGCCGGTTCTCCCATCCCCACTTGGCCGAAAGCCAGAAATTCCGCCGTTAGCGTGGAGATCCCGTCGGAAACCACCTCGAATGGAACGGTCGCCGGATCCGGCGTAAGTTCGTTCCGACCGACCCGAAATCCTCCCGACAGGCCCGATAAGGATCCGGAAAGACCCTCCGGAGAAAGATACTTCAGGTTAGACACGTTCCGGATCTCCACCCGGTAACGGCACACCGAAAGTTCCGGATAAAGGGTTACCGTCTGCTCTTCCTTGGATATTTCAATGGCCAGATCGTCCAGGCGATCGCTGTATAGCCGGTCCGGAGACCTGGCAATGCGTTCGTCCCACGTGCCTTCTGCCCGGGGAACCGAGGTTGATGAACCTACTGCCAGAGCGCCGTCCGGAGCGTAAGCCTCAAAGCTGTCAAAGAGGTCTATGTTGCGGTAAAGAACGGACTCCGTGTCCGAATTGACACACAAGGCCCTATAACGGCCTGCCGGTACGTTAATATATCCTCCCCGGTAATCCGTGAATTCGTAGGCCTGCGCCTTGCCGCCATCCAAAGGGAACAGGTACAGGCGCATGGTCTCCGGTTTGGCATCGGGTGCGTGCACCCAGTCGAAAACCACGTGCAGCCCGGCTGTATGGGAATGGTCATCACACAGTTCCTTATGCTCGCATGAACTGAATACCAGAACCGCTAAAATGAGGAACGCTTGCAGGATATAAGTCATCTTGTTCATTGTTTACCTCCTTTCTCCTGATTGTAATTGCCCCGGCCCAATAACCATACCAGCGAGATCTCCGCTTTGGTCGGGCCCACCCACTGCCGTGTCCTCGTTTTCTCCCAAACGTAGCAGGCATCAACCGGAACATACTCGTAACATGTTCCGCCCAAATATCCCAGGCCCAGTGAGAAATCAAGGTTCAGCCTTCTGGCCACGGGCAGGGAATAGCCATATTCAAAACCGACACCGTAATGGGCCTTATCCCACAATGTCCCTCCGGGACGGCCACCCATATAACCGCGCCCCCCGAATTCGAAATCATAGGTTAACAGCTGGCCGTAAACACCGACGTGGTGGCCGGTCAGTGGTTTATCGGATGCACGCTGACCGAAATATTTGCGCAGGCCGACTTCCCCGCCGTACACCCGCCAGTAACGGTGGCGCCTGTCATTTTTCCACCAGCCGTACATCCAGTTGCCCCCCAGTGTCCATCCCTTGCCAAGAGCGAACTCCACGCCGATGTTCGGCACAAGCAGGGCGTCATAGACAAGGTTCGTCTTGAGCCCCATGTAGAACGGTTTGGAAGGTCCGGCAACAGGGACGGGGAGTTGGACCGTATCACGAAAAACAATCACCCTCTCAACCGTATCACGAACAATTACCGTATCAGCCGGTTGGCCTTCCGTTGCTCCCACCGGGGGGGCTAGCTCTTTTTCCATCCCAACAGGAGCAAATTCGCATTCGACCACCGAAGTGTTGCGGAGCTCGGGGAAAAAATGTGCATGCATGTATCGCCATGCCTGTCCGCCCCTTAAATTCATCAACTGCCGTTTGCGGGAATCCACGACAACACCGTTACGGGTCACCCATACAGGAGTATTGCGAAGGATACGCAACACTTCCTCCCGACAGGGCATATCCGATTCCTCGACAAGAGAGGTTAAGCCCTCCCAATCCTCCCCCAAAGAGACGGTTGTAAATACCGAATCCGGCAAGAAAAGACGCTCCTGAAGAATGGAACGGAAAGAGGCGAGCCGTTTATCTGACAGACGTCGGTTAAAGGTCAAGCCCCCTTCGGGAGAGGCACCGGAATGCAGACTCAAACGGCACAGCACGGCTGTTGCTTGCCGGGCATGAATCCCTGCCACAAAGGCATCCAGGCGCGAACCGTTCTCCCCATAGGAAAGATCCACAACGGAACTGCCCACAGGAAAGCAGATACGGCAACGCAACGTATCACTTCCGTAAACTGCCGCATCCATCTTCCAGATAGAGCAGGACAAAAAACAGAAAAATAAAAAAAATCTCATATTTATTTTAATTATTTATTATAATCAAAGAGAAGCTGATAAGACAGGAAAAAAGAGATAAAAAGTTTAATTTGTAAAATGTTTTCATGGAATACTACGGCTTAATAATTATTTATGATTTGTGTCAAAAATTACGGTGCAAAGAAAAATAATTAAAGTCAGACATATATTGTCATTTCGGCTCTATTATTTACCATTTACACTCAAGATTACTCCTTTTTATCTATATATCCAAAGCAAACTAAACTGATTCCAATTGACAACGAAAGATATCGGCTGGGGATTGTTCTTTGGCGTCTGTTAGATCACTGTTTCGTTTCCTGTTGTTTTAATATTTGTTTGACTGAATGCATGCAGCAATTGCAAGACAACGCTATGAAATACTGTTATTGGTTGATGCGGGGAAAAGTAGAGGAAGAAACCTAAGATAAACTGGAAACCAAATTCAACCGACAGAGGGATAACGGCTTTATCCGGAACCGGACCGATTCTATGATCGATTTTGAGTACTGTAGCAGGAAATAGGGGGAGTGTTGGAACGTGCAAGGCTGACCAATGAACAGGCGAGCGGTTGAAAAAGGAAGTCGGTAGGTGCGCCAAGCCATGGACAGGAAAAGCTGAAGTAATGAACCATATTCCCCGTTTCGGCTGATTTAGTTAGGCGACAACACTATTCGTCCACGTCTTTTGAGATACTTTATGGCTAATCTACATCTCAAAACGCACAAGTATTGAGGAGCTCTCCTTAATAATACGAAAATTGCCCAACGATGCCGCATCGGAGGATGAGACATTGACATTGCTTTGTGCAAAAGGGAAAATGATACTGCGCTTTTCTTTCACAATGCATCTCACATGTCCTAATTTATTGACCAATGCCTCTATTAGCTAAAGCGCTTTCAGGTACGCCGCCTTCCCAGTCCCTCGTGTAGGCGTAGGCCGATACCCCGAAATGATCGTACATATTCTCTGCACTCACTCGCGCGGCGCGGGTCATCCGGGCAGCGGCATCCTCGCTTTTGGGGAAGGAAGAAACGGTGATGCTGTCGGTGTATAAGGTGTGCAGGTAAAGGGGCGTGCGGCTGCCTTATAAGGGAGAGACATTGCCCCGCGGCATGTCTGTACCGGTCATGGAACGTGCCAGTGGACTCCAGCCGGCCTGTATCTCCGGGGTAAAGGAGATACTTGTGGAAGTTTTACCACGTTCCAGATCATCCTCACAAGAGGAAAGACATATAGTACTGATGAGAAACAATGAGAAACAGGAGTGAGACAAAGCTCTTCCCCTAAGAAATACACCTAAACGAAATGTAATCTCTTTTTTAATAGAGAACACTAAAACGCTATAAATGGATGTGTTTGTTGATATGAAGACTAGATACACGTATATTTCGTCTATCTTCTCTTTCACTAAAACGGGTTGTTTACTTATAAAAAGAAAGGAAATGCTTTCTTTTTCCTTGTTAAGAATATTATGATTCTATTTTTCAAAGAAGTGTTCATACTGGTGGATAAACGTTCTATGGAAATAGGGAAGCTGTCCGATGCTTTACTTCATGAGCTGTATGATCCCTTGCATGGGCTATACACAGCTCATCAACGGTGAATATATCTCAGAATGGAAGTGGAACATGAAAAAACAAACTGGGTAAACTTTCTTAGGCTGAATTTGATCCTCCCACTGTGAAAGGAAGGCTCTCTGGAGCCAATCACCCCTTTTCGGGACTGACGGTTTATTTTGACATGAGTTTTGGTGGATGGTTCTTTAAAAATAGCCTGTGCGATGACGCAGGCTATAATGGCTGACCCCGTCATGATAATCCTTGCCTTATCAGTCTAAAAAAGATGGTGTCTTTGGCATGGCAGAACTGGAGTACGAATACAAAAACGGACACTATTTTGCGGAAGTGGCCTCACACAGCTGGCAGTGCCCTATAGACGAAGAAGCAGAAATCCTGATGGCACAGTATTCAGAAAACACGTGTCGGTAAAATGGTTGTTACCGGTATAAGGAGCTGGGTTGTGTGTATTCCGGCGGTAGCACTCGGATCAGGTTGTCAGGTCAATATACCCAATTTTTGGTGGTACGGAGTGTTCAGTGGAATTGACATGGAACAAGACCTTTAATGGTAGGTGTTCATCACATTGTTCAGCATGTCAAAAAATGGTAACGGAGGCTTCACGCTGCTCGGGTCCCGTATCTATTACAGTTTTTGCTCTATGGTTTCAAGAATAATTTTTATCAGATAATGAATAAAAAGACAGAATAATTATGGTTGTAAATGTTGAAAAGAAGTTGCGGGCCAATGTGCTTGACGACGTAAAATATAGCAAAAAAACAGCTCGGAATGGACATATGGGTCTGGTTGTCAGCCTGTGTGCGCCTTTTATAGCTGTCCTGATCCTGCTGTTTATGTGTGCAAGGTGTATTATCGGGTGAGACCGGATTTTAAGGCGGCAGTCTCTCTTTGTATGGATGGCAGGCTGGTATCTATGCATACCCCTATTCAATGTGTCCATCAGTTTCCCTTTCATTGTTTTACATCTGGCATCCCATCCGGTGCAAAAAGTAATGGAAGGATTCTGATAAATACTGATATTATATATTAAGAAAGATAATGCGTGTTTAGTAAAGTAAAAATGAGATTACTGATAACGATAATACTCTATATGATATCCTGATTATATGTGATGAAGCAGGAAAACAAGCGGAGTAAGCGATATAATGGACGGTTCAAACATCGGAGGTAAACAGAAGTTCGCCGTTAGCGATACGGGAACGTTTTTTATAAGGTACCGTATCGCTATATATCCACAATTTAGTCAGCAATATTTATTTTGCTTGGTATGCGGAATGATATTTTTTGCAATATTAAACAGTTCTATACATTATCGCTACCGTATAGAAATAACACAGTATGATTTAAAAGCCGAAGGGGGATGCCCTCTGACATCATTGCATTATGCTATTGTTTTGTCTGGTGTTTTTTATAAACTTTGTCGGGCAGACATGATAGAAATATTTAAATTTCTTCCCAAAATATTTGGCATCACAATATCCCAACATTTCAGCGGTTTCCGTGACGCTGTAACGTCCGGTTCCCAACAGCATCTTTGCTCTTTCCATTTTGAACTCCACCACATATTCTGTAGGACACTTGCCTGTGAATTCCTTCATCTTGTTGTAAAAGCCGGTACGGCTCATTCCCATTTCCGCACATAACATGTCTATCGTATATCCCTGTATGTCCAGATGTTTTCCGATAACTTGGTGTACCTTGTTTATAAAAAGCATTTTCGCATCATCTTTTTCTTCTGTTTCGACAGAGACAGGGGTGACGGTTTCCGAGGGACGAACCACCTGCTTTCGCAATAAATTACAGCTGTTTATAAGCATGCGAATGTCTGTTTTCAGATTACATATGCCTGTCGTACGTAGTATCAGCCGGTCAGCACCACTTCTGGCATGAGAGAGATAACTTATGCAGTTACCATGTTCTGCCAGAAGAACGAGAGGTATGGATGACGTCGTTTCTTCGGCCTTAATACGTGAACAAAGTTCATCCCCGCATGTCCCTTCCACATACTCGTCCACAATGATTGCATCCGGCCCTTCTCTTGTCCCAACCAACTCCCGTATATCAAGAGTGTTCTGAAGCTTTATATTGAATTCTCCGGATAAAGCGTTTTGCAAGTAGCTTCCGAACATGTTATCTGCCGTCACCAACAGGACATACGGATGTTGGTCTATTCTTGAAGCATAATCTTTTTTACCGGCATCTGTGACTTTCCCGTAACATCCATACCTGCGGAATAACATATTGGAATCCGATCCCGTGTTTTTCTGACAATGACTGTTTATCGGTACAATAATCCTACATACAACCGATTCCCTATGTCTATGAACCATCATTTTGCCACTATGCAGACGGACAATCTTCGCTATAGCCTGCAGGCCGCTGTCCGCCCGCAGGTGAAACATGCGGATAATGGTGCCACTTTTCATATTCTTGTCATTGGTGATTTGTAGCTTCCAAAATTCCATATCATGGGAGACAGCCGCATATATGCAGCCTTCAGGCGCCGTGCTATCAATCATTCGATGTATAAGATAATGGATGGCCACCGCTATCAATCCCTCGTTAAGCCCGCAGACGATTCTTCCTTTACTATGGCTGACTTCCATACGGACGTGATGCGAGACGGCGTATGGCTTGCAGCGCTCCAGCTCTAGTTGGATGTAATTATGTATTTCCACCTGGGTAGTCCGGATTTCGGATAACGCCTTCCAGTCGCCCTTGTGAAGCAGGATCATGTTTCGGTGACAGGCAATGACACATTCGGTATACTCCAGCACCGATTCTAACATCTGAAAGCTGTCTCCGGACACAGTAACCTCCATTATTTCCTCCAGACTGTTTCTTAACAACCCCAATGGAGCATGGAGCCAACAGGCCATCTCGGTGGCAAGTCTGAATTGTTCCTGGATGGACAACCGCTTGTGGCACCGAAGTATCATATACGCTCCTAGAAAGATGAAAAATGCGATAACCGCCCATTCAATGGGGATTATATGACCTGATATAACATTAAAAGCTTGATGCCCATCTGTAATTTCCGGGAAAACGCTTTGCTGCAGAAATACTTCTAAACTCATGAAAGAGTTAAAACATAATTGTTTCATACTACTAATTTTAAGTTGGTTAATTGTGCAACATAATACAGTGACATGATGGAACTCCATGATCATGCCATAAAAACCTGCTGCAAGTATAAAGTTTTCAGAAAATCAGACTGGGCGAAATTTCTCAAAATACTGGGTAAAATCTGTTAGGGGATAAAAGAATGGGATTTAAAGAGAGAAACTATATCGGACCCGCTAAATTTATCAATACCGGCTAATATATGGAAACAACTATTCATGAACAGCTCCCGGTTATTAATTTGTCTTTCCCCTAGTTATGCATTGAAATGATATGATGTATATGCTTTGTTTGACATATTGCTTTAGTTCTGATATTAAATACTTTAGTTTAAAGTAAGATTGGATAAAAGCTTATCTAGATTCATTAATGCATAGTTTTAAAAACGGTTGATGGCAATATGGTAAGAGTCTATCTTATTTGTTTCAATACGCTCCAACTCTTTGATATTAATTGGAATCTCAAGGTGATGTATCTTTAATTGGATTAACCATGTAATAGGTGATTTATTGACTCTTCAATCATAAACGGAAGTTCTGACTATACAAGCCGTGTATTCCGTACAGATATGAAGCTGACTATTTTCTTTTTTTTATTAAATATTTTTAAAAACATTAGAATCATTATTCCCTCAATACTTCATCCAATTTCTACATATGCAGCTACTCTAGCAAACAGGATTTATTAATATTTTTCGATATTGGAATAAATTCTCTCCATATTTGACAACTGACACCTAATATCTGAGTACGCCGTTCCGCTGTCAATCCCTTCGGGTACAGGATTGAAATGGTATGCTTGCTCTAAAGGAATTTTTTATAGTCGTAATCAAAATAAGTATATGCGTGATAAGTATTTACTATATCATACCCATTCTCAATAGCCTCTCTCATTCTGGATAGCAGTATCAGTAAAAGATTAGTATTCGTGTAATTTGCTACCCGTGCTTTTATTCCAGCCCATTATTCTTTTTCCTTTGGAGGAAAGCCAGTTGGATATGCCGTTGGTGAAATGTACTTGTAGTTCTATCGGCGTTTGCAGTGCGTGCTTCTGCATATATGCCTGCATTACAGGAGATCTTTCCATTGATTGTATTTCAGCCTTATGTTGAACATCACAAGATTACAATACCTGGATATCTGGCCTCTTCATTTATCTGAATTACAATTTCCTTTTTACACGAAATACATTTATAAAAGAGATAAAAAAATTAATTTTGAGAAATTGTGCAATCAGTTAGTCTCTTAGCACAAAGAACTAAAATGGTAAATAATGGAGCTGAAATGACAATACACATCTAACTTTAATTATTTTTATTTGCGCTGTAATTTTTGACACAAATCATAAATAATTACTAACTGTAGTATTCCATGAAAATATTTTGCAAATTGAACTTTTATTATCTAGTTCTGTGCAACGAAATACAATAAATAATAAAAAATATTTTGAGATTTGGTAAATTAATATTATAAATTAAGTAAAAATAAATTGAATGATATGAATAAATTAAATTTATTGCTATTACTTATGTTGCCTTTGAATATACAGGCACAGACACTCACTTGTGATAACAAGACCGTGGAGGAGGCTTTTAATCTTGCGGTGAAAACATTGTATAAGAATACGTGCGACAGTCTAATTCTTGCAGGAGGTACTTACGGTGGAGAATGGGTGCGCGATGTATCCATCAACTCTTGGAATGCGGCGGCGTTGCTTATCCCTAAGGAGGCGGCTTATTCTTTGTGGAGTGTTACTACTGAGGATCGCACGATGATTGGTCACCAATATTGGGACCATATTATTTGGGCATTGGCTGCCTATGATTACTATATTATAAACAATGACCGGCAGTTCCTCCGTCAGGCATATATTGCCAGCAAGAATACCATGGCTGCACGCGAACAAGATGCTTTCGACAGCAACTATGGGTTGTTTACAGGTCCTTCGGTCTTCAATGATGGCATTGCAGGTTATGAGGAGCCTATTTATAATCCACAAATAAAGGACAGTTATGTTTTGGCACATCCTGAATCGAAAAATATTATGTGTTTGAGCACTAATTGTTTGTATTTTCAGGCTTATAAGACGTTGGCCCTAATGGCGAAAGCCTGTGGTGACAAATGTTCTGTAAATGGCTATGAACATAAGGCAAAGGCACTGAAAACAAATATTCGCAGAAATCTCTATGATCCGCAGGCTAATAAACTCTATTATCTCATTGACGGACATGGTACATTGCACAAATACCAAGAGGGTTTGGGGCATGCTTTTGCTATTCTCTTTGGCGTGGTAAACAAAAAGGAGGCACGCAATCTTATTAAAAAGGTATATATCGGCAAATACGGATTGCCATCTATTTATCCAGCCTTCAAACGATTCAAGGAACATCCCGGTCGTCACAACCAGATACTTTGGCCTTTCGTGGGTGCTTTTTGGGCCGATGCCTGTCACAGTGTGGGCATAAACGAGCCTTTCCTTAAGGAATTATTTTGTCAGGCTGACATGGCCATCAACATCAACAACCACTGCTTTTACGAGGTCTACAATGAGAATACGGGCAAACAGAATGGTGGTTGGCAGATCGATCATCAGTGGGAGTCTGTATACGACCAGACTTGGTCGGCCACAGGCTATATTCGCATGATACTCCAAGATGTACTAGGTATGCGCTGTACTCTCAAGGACATTACTTTCCATCCCGACAAGGCTTTGATGAAGGAAATAGGATTCAAAAGTCTGAATGGGCTAAAGTTTAGAGGAAAAGAAATTAATATAGGAAAAAGTTGCATGTGAATGAGATCTCTTATTCGCCCTTCAACGTTTTTTGCCAATTCATAAAAGGGAGAAAATACTGGAGAAAAGGGAACTTTTTCCAGTTCCTTCAAGTGAAATCCCCCTTTGTGGGTTGCCTCTGAGGGTTAATTTTAAACCAATTGAAACAGGAAAAACTTGTTTTTATTATATATAAATCATATATTCGCATTGAAAAAATGTTCTTTGAGTGATGCAAAAGAAAACTGAATATAGCAATTCACTCGTTTCTAAATCGTTACCTGTTAGTAATAAAATTAAGACTAACTATTTTATTTTCAAATAAATAGAAAGCGTGTTGTGTTTGGCAAGGCCGAACTGGTCTGGCAGGATGCGATGAACCTGGTTACGGATATAGAATACAATGCCGGTTCCAATGGCGGCA
>ENA-USYV01002828-USYV01002828.1-human-gut-metagenome-genome-assembly--contig:-NODE-2828-length-13258-cov-12.874744_pt1 | contig 13258 bp, 10 predicted proteins | sample MGYA00250066_ERZ773514 | MGnify/ENA primary metagenome ERZ773514 (study PRJEB29103, sample SAMN06112049) | human gut metagenome | biome: human gut; feature: ankylosing spondylitis patient; material... | reverse complement strand
TCTTTCCGATATGCCAATGTCTGATTGTAAACAAAACGGCAACAGCCAAATGTTTTTGCAATCTGAATTCTTTGTTCACTATTAGGATATATCCTGTATTTATATGCTTTTAACACCCACTGTCGCCACCTTCCTACCCTTGATTTTCTATATATTTTCTCAACATCTATTTGTGTCTGTTTTTTGATTTCCACGTTCCCATAACGCAAGTATAGCACAAACCTCCGCTTCCGGCTACCTTAACCCACCGTCTAAAGCCAGTGGGATTGCGGTATCCCTATTTCAAAGGCAGTCGTTTTTATATGTGTTATAACGCAAATCCCCATTCGTGTAAACACTATTCTTGCGCAAATCCCCATTCGTTAATCATCATATTCCTGCGAAATCCCCGTTCATATAGATTATGCCTTGTAATATTCACATTTATTCATATATAATACAGCGAAACAGCCACCCTTGGGTTTCCCCGCGGGTGGCTGTTCCATCTTTATATGAAAGTGTTTGAAAGAAAAAAGCTTAGTTATTAGCTGTAATGCCTGCTGTCTTATAGACAAATGTTACACTTCCGGCTTTGTCATCTGACTTGTCTAAGAATGAATTGTATTCCTGACCTGCCTTAACTACTGCCTTGATTGTGTCAACAGCTGTCTGTGCGTCTGAGTCTACAAGCTTTGTGATAGGCTCAATTGCTTCACTGTTAAACTGTGCCATTCCATCCTTTAATGTGATTGCACCTTCATTTAACTGTGTAACTCCGTCTGCAAGTGTTCCTGAGCTATCCTTTAATGTAGCTGTTCCATCTGCAAGCTGTGAAGCACCACTCTTTAATGTAGCATTATTAGCTGTAAGCTGTGAAAGTCCGCTCTGAAGAACTGCTGTTCCTTCCTGCTGGAGTTTTCCGGCATTAAGATTTAATGCATATAAGCTTGAGCAGAGAGTTCCTTCCTTGTAAGTTGAGAATGAACCAACTGAAGTGCTAAGTGTGTTAAGACCTGTGCTTAATGTACCAAGACCTGCTTTAAGCTGCTTAGAACCTGCACTTAACTGTCCTGCACCTGTGCTTAGCTGGTCAATTCCTGCTTTAAGGGCATTTGCACCAGTATTAACCTGACCTGCTCCTTCATTCAATTTAGTAATTCCATTAAAGAAACTGTTCTCTCCGCCAGCTGTAAGGGATATCATCGTATCATTAAGTAGACCGTATGCCTTATAAGCCTGTGAAAGTCCACTGGAAATAGCTACAAGATTTGCGTCTGCATCACTATTTGCCTTTGCTTTTAATTGTTCTAATGTATATTTGTGTTCAGTATCTGCTGCTGCATATTTAGCAGTTAATGCACTTACCATTGCTGTTCTTATACCAATTTTACCTGTTGCAATATCTGTATCATTATAATTCTGCATTATAAATGCTGCTGCTTTTGTGCACTGATTTTCATTTGTAATATCAGCTGTAGCTGATAATCCATAACCAGCCTCATTGGCAAGTGCTGTAGCAGCTGCTATTTTCTGTTCATCAGTCATTGTTGAAGGATTATATCCAAGTTTTCCACCAATAACAGCAACTGCCAACTGATAAAAGCTTTCATATGCATTATCGTACTTTTCTTTTGCTTCTGTCATTCCATCTGTTAATGTTTTACCTATTTTATTCGCACCATCTGCTAATGCTGCTGCACCTGTTGCTAATTGTTCTGTTCCACCAGTCAAATCATTAGCCCCAGTAGCAAGCGCTCCAGCCCCAGCTAAAGCACTGTCAATTCCTGCATCAAGTGTTACAGCACCTGCTGCCAGATCACTTGCCCCTTTAGCTGCCGAAGCAACACTGCTGTCAAGATTGTTATCCTTAAGAGTATTGTAAAGAGTTCCGATTCCGTCAGCATATGCCTTCATGTTGTCATTAAGTGAAACTGAACCCTCATATGCACTTGCAGCGCCATCTGCGTATGCATATATACCATCCTTAAGAGAAGAAGCACCTGTATTTAACTGGTTAACACCATCAGTAAGTGCTGGAATTGCATTACTTAACTGCTGTGTTCCATCCTGTAAAGATACAGTTCCGTCTGCAAGCTGGTTTGCTGCATCATCTAATGAAGCAACTGTCTTCTTTAAGTCATCTAAAGTAATATCATCAGCATTCATATCTGAAAGAAGATTAGATGTTGCAACTGACATAGTCATATCGAGTGAGAAATCCTTAACGTCTGCTGTTAATTCAAAATACTCAGGAATATCAAGGTCAAGTGACTTATCATTAAACTTAAGATTCATAGTATCCTTAAGTCCTGGCATTGTCATACCGACTGCTACAATATTATCACCGACCTTAGTAAGCTTACCATTAGTAACCTCAACATTTGAGAATACATCTGTTGGAAGCATCATGCCTGTAATCATTGTAAATGGTACGGCAACTGTCTGCTTCTTACCATTAATTGTTACAGTTTTCTTCTGATTATTAGTGTAATCAAAATGTATTGTAACCTTTCCGCTCTTTCCGGCCAGGTCTTCCGGCTTAATTTCCTTTCCATCAAGCTTGTAAATAACCTTCATTGTCACTGGCGCATTTTCACTTGACTCAGTCTTATTAAGAGTCTCATTGCCGTTAGCGTCTGTAATCTTTTCGTTGACAGTGATGTGATTCTTGTTACCTGAAGCATCATTGAATACATAAACAGTTTCCTGTCTTGTGTTAGTTGCAAGTGTGCTCTTGTTAGACACTGCAAGCTCGTTAGTTATTGCCTGTGTAATAGCAGCCTCAGTACTGCCTGCTGCCATCTCTGTTACATAAGCTGTATCTGTTCCTGTTGTTGCAGCTGTCTTAGAACCGCAGCCAACAAGACTTGCCGCAGTAAGAACAACACACATTAAAACTGAACTATATCTGAATAAATTCCTCTTTACCATAATAAATCCTCCTAATTTAATTCTGACTGTTCTTCTTAGGCTTAAAACCTAAACTTGTATGAATAATCACCTTATCAAGTAATACAAAAAGTGATGGAAGAACAAATATAACAACAAACATACTGATTATTGCGCCTCGTGCCATAAGTGTACAAAGTGAAGCAATCATATCAACACTGGCTATCATACCTACACCAAATGTTGCTGCGAAGAAACCAAGTGCGCTGACAATAATAGATGGAATAGATGTTCCAAGTGCTATTGATATAGCCTCTTTCTTAGAGTTACCAGCGGCTCTTTCTCTCTTATATCTTGTAGTCATAAGAATTGCATAATCGACTGTCGCACCAAGCTGAATAGTTCCGATTACTACCGAAGATATAAATGGTATCGTTGTTCCTGTATAATATGGAATACCCATATTAACAAATATTGCAAATTCAATAGCAGCAACCAGAATAACCGGAAGAGATATTGACTTCAATACGAAGAAAATAATAAAGAATATCGCAACAATTGAAACTGCACTAACTGTCTTGAAATCCTTATCAGTAATAGTGATAAGATCCTTAGTACAAGGAGCTTCTCCAATTACCATAGATTTAGCATCATACTTCTTTGCAATCGCATCAACCTTATTAATCTGGTCATTGATTTCATCAGAAGCAATTGTGTAATTAGTTGATACCATCATAATCTGGTATTCATCACCCTTAAGCTCTGAAACAAGCGAATCAGGAAGCATTTCCGTAGGTATTTCTCCACCGAGTGCTGAGTCAATACTTAATGCAAATGAAATTCCATCCAGATCATTTACCTCATTCATCATTGCATTAGAATCCTCTGCTGAAAGATTACTGTCTGCAAGAATCATATATATAGAATTAGTTCCGTCAAAGTTCTCGGCAAGCATCTTGTTAGCCTGCGAACAGTTAAGCTTCTCTGGAAGTGTATCAGACAAATCATAGTAAACCTTAGTATTGTTATATCCGTAGATTGCCGGACCAAGAAGCAGAACGAATATTATAAGGAATATCCATGAATGATTAACAATCCATCTTGCCGGCTTATCAAAATTCGGCATAATCTCTCTATGCATTGTTTTCTCAAGAGCCTTGTCAAATGTAAGAATAAGGGAAGGAAGTATTGTAACACAACCAATAACGCCCAATACAACACCCTTTGCCATAACAACACCAAGGTCAAGACCAAGTGTAAAGCTCATAAAGCAGAGTGCTATGAATCCTGCAACAGTTGTTATGGAAGAACCAACAACTGATGTTAGTGTATTCCCAATAGCAACCGCCATAGCTTCGTGATGATCATCCGGCGTTTCTTCCTTAGCTTCCTTGTAACTGTGCCATAAGAATATAGAATAATCCAAAGTTACACCAAGCTGAAGTACCGCAGCCAGTGCTTTCGTTATGTATGAAACCTCACCTAAGAAATAATTAGAACCAAGGTTATACACAATTGCCATACCTATACTTAGCATAAAGAATACTGGTACAAGGAATGAATCCATAAATATGGCAAGTACGATACATACAAGAACAACCGCTACAAGTACATAAAAAGGAGTCTCCTTTTCTGCCATTGTCTTAGTATCTGTAACTACAGCAGACATACCGGCAATATAGCACTGATTATCCGTAACATCTCTTACTTCCTGAATAGCCTTCATTGTATCGTCACTTGATGTTGTATCATCAAAGAATATTGCAAACAATGTAGCTCCTGAATCCTCATTTTCAAAATAAGAACGGAACTTATCAGGAAGAATTTCTGAAGGAACATCATCTCCTACTATTCCACTATAAGAGATAACTGACGCTACATGGTCAACCCCCTCAACTTTCTTTACCAACTTAGAAACATTTGACTTATTCATTCCGTCAACGACGACCATTGCATAAGCGCCCTTTCCGAAATCATCAAGCAAAATGTCCTGTCCCTGCATAGTGTCGATATCACTTGGCAGATAATACAGGATATCGTAATTAACCCTGGTATTAAAGTAACCAAGAACTGATGGAATCAACAGCAGGAAGCTAAGAACCAGAATTGGAATTCTTAACTTAACAACAACTTTTCCAAACTTTTTCATATAAATAACCACGCCTTTCTGTAAGATGCAAATGCCAACAACCCTTAGTCATATAAGTATTCATGTCTTTAACAAATATGACCGATAGTCATTTTCAATTTCAGTTGACATTATAGCACCTCAAAACACATAGTCAATAGAAAATTGACCAAAAGTCATTTTTTAATATTTATTTTATAATTGAGTTGGTGTATAATGTTGACATAAGATGTGGTGTTGTAATTATTTTCAGGCACGCTTGCGCTGCTTGTCGCTCGCAGCGGACACTAAACTCGTTGCAGTTCCTGCAACTTGTTAAGTGCCGGCGGCTCCAAAGTACCTGCTAATAATTACAACACCACATCATATACGCATTTTAACTAATAAAATAGTATTATATAAAGGTGAGTGATTGATATGGGAAAGCTTGAAACTAACAAACAACAGAAACTTACTTCTCTGCTGAATACTGCATTTAATCTCTTTACTACACAGGGGGTTGCGAAGACTTCTATTGCTGAGATTTCGCAGAAAGCTGGAATTGCTAAAGGTACATTTTATCTGTACTTTAAGGATAAGTATGATATAAGAAACCGTCTTATATCACATGAATCAAGTAAATTATTTAAGAATGCCGTCGCTGATTTAGAAGAATTTTCTATAAAGAAGGACGAACCGTTAGGTTTCGAAGAAAAAATAATATTTATAATTAATCATATTGTAGATGAACTGAATTCTAATCAGACTCTTCTCACATTTATATCAAAAAACCTTAGCTGGGGAATCTTCAAGGAAGCTCTCACAACTAAGGTTGCATCTGATGATATTAACTTTAAAGATGTATATTATGAAATGATTAACGCTGAGGATATCTCACTTGAAGAGCCTGAAATAATGCTCTTCCTTATTGTTGAGCTTGTAAGTTCAACTTGCTACAGCGCAATTCTTTATAAAGAACCTGCTGACATAGATACTATCAAGCCTTATCTTTTCAAGACAGTACGTGCAATCATCAAAGAGCACACTATCCGGTAGCTGCTTACGCTTTCCCTTCAAGCTCCTGGTATATATCCCTTTTTGACACACCCCTGTCCTTTGCCGCAGCTTTCATGGCTTCTTTCTTATCCATGCCCTGCGACATATACATCTGCACATGTTCTGCCACACTCATGTTTTCCCACTGCTTTCTTGCTTCAGCCTTTAACTGCTCACGGCTTTTACCGGCAATCACAAGCACATATTCACCTCTTGGCTCATTATTTTCATAATATTCACATGCAGATTCAAGCGTGAATTCCATAGAATTCTCATATCTCTTGGTAAGTTCCTTACATATAGTAAGCTGTCTGTCACCGCCAAGCGTATCTTGTAGTTCCGCAAGTGTCTTAGTAAGTCTGTGCGGTGCTTCATATATAATCATAGTCCTTGTTTCACATGCTAACTCTGCAAGAACTTCTTTTCTCTCATTCTTATCCGCTGGTAAAAATGCTTCAAATGCAAATCTTCTTGTCTCGCGTCCTGACATTGTAAGCGCTGTTATGCATGCTGCCGGTCCCGGAAGTGAAGTAACCCTGATACCTGCTGCCCTGCATTGCTTTACAAGCTCCTCACCAGGATCCGATATTCCTGGAGTTCCTGCATCAGTAATTACAGCCACATCCATTCCACCTAATATTTTATCAACAAGAACCTTTGCCTTATCATACTTATTAAATTCATGATAGCTTGTCATAGGTGTCTTTATTTCAAAATGATTAAGCAGCTTAATACTGTTTCTTGTATCCTCTGCTGCAATCAGGTCTGCCTCTGAAAGCACACGCAAAACCCTGTAAGTAATATCCTCAAGATTACCAATAGGTGTTGCACACAGATACAGCATTCCCGGTCCGTCTTTCTTTACATTTTTTTCATTATCCATAATAAACCTCTATCTATTCATACATTTTAAGAAGCGCATCAGTGTAAGTACCGTCCGTCTTGTATACAATAAGCGGTTCTTCAACAATAAGCTGGGAATTACCTCCCTTAACCGCTTCTATAAGCACCATATTGGCAGCCTTATTCGCATAAGGGTATACCAGCCTCATTCTCTTCGGCTCAAGATGATACTTTCTCATAGTGTCAAATATATCGACAAGTCTGTTCGGCCTGTGAACCATATACATTTTCCCTTTGGATTTAAGACAACGGCTTGCTTCCCTTATAACATCATCAAGACTACACAGAAGTTCATGCCTTGCAATTGCCTTGGCACTGTCCGGGTTGACAATACCGTGATTTTCATTCATATATGGCGGATTGCTCGTCACAACATTAAAAGAAGCTTCCCCAAATATAGTGGAAGCTTCCTTAATATCACCCTTAACAACACTGATTCTGTCCTCAAGATGATTAAGCTCCACATTTCTTCTGGCAAGCTGTGCGCTTCCCTCCTGAATCTCAAGAGCACTATATGTGCTACCTGGATTCTTAGACTGCATAAGCACCGGAATAATACCATTACCGGTACCCATATCCAGCACCCTGTCTTTCTTCCCTGCCCTGGCATAAGTAGACAACAGCACTGCGTCCATTCCAAAACAAAAAATATCTGTATTCTGTATAAGCTTTAGTCCATCTCTCATCAAATCATCAATTCGTTCATTAATCATCACTAATATGGGCTTTTCCTTCTTTTCTTTCTAATTCCTCAAGTGCCTTAAGTTCCTTATCATCATCAATGCGGACCTTATCAAATCTTCTTTTTCTCTTAAAACGAAGCTCCTCAACCGGATATTCCTTAAGTTCCTTTTCGTCATTATCATGAGTTATTAATACCTTAACTCTCTGCCTTAAAACATTGACACTTGAAACCTCACCAACCAGTTTATCTGGTGTAGTAACAGAATCTCCCACATTAGGCAGATGACTATTTAATTCCTCATATGTATCCTGCTCATTCTTTAAACAACACATAAGTCTTCCACACACACCTGAAATCTTAGTTGGATTAAGTGACAGATTCTGCTCCTTAGCCATCTTAATAGATACCGGATTGAATTCTGGTAAAAATGTGGCACAACATAAAGGTCTTCCGCAGGAACCAATTCCACCAAGAATCTTAGTCTCATCCCTTACTCCAATCTGTCTTAATTCAATTCTTGTCTTAAATACTGCAGCAAGATCCTTAACAAGCTCTCTGAAATCAATTCTTCCATCAGCAGTAAAATAGAACAACACCTTATTATTGTCAAATGTATACTCAGCCTTAATAAGCTTCATGTCAAGATTATGCTTTGCAATCTTCTCAAGACATATCTTAAATGCTTCTTTTTCCTTTTCTCTATTTTTTAATTCTCTTTCATCATCTTCTGGTGTTGCAACCCTTATAATTGCCTTTAGAGGCTGGATAACCGCTGTATCTTCTACTTCTCTTTCACCTAGAACAACCTGTCCATATTCAACTCCTCTGGCAGTCTCAACAATAACATGCTGTCCTGTTTCAACTGAATATTTCCCAGGTGCAAAAAAATATATCTTTCCAACCTGTCTGAATCTAACTCCAACAACTTTAGTCATCTATACTCTCCATTCTATGAATTTTCCTTAATCGCCATAATAAGCAATTCAATAACCAGATCAAAATTAACATTTGCCTGAAGTCTCACCTTAACCCTGTCAATAGAATTAATAATATCCTGTAAACCTTCATATGACATAGTCTGTGCCTGACTCTTTATCAGTGTCATCTGGTCATTAAATATGAGCAGATTAGTATCATTCGTACTCTTAAACATAAGTACATCCCTGTACCACATAAGCATAAGGTCAAGGTAATCATCAATAGTCAGCTTATAATTGGTAACTCTTTTCACCGATGTCATAATATCAGCCGAATCCATATCCTTAGCATTCTTAATAACATCCATTACATCACGTCTTAACTCTGCAAACTCAGTAGATTCAACCATAGTCATTGCCCTGCCGATTCGTCCGGCTGCAAATCTTGCTGCAAATTTACACTCGTAATCACCGATATTATCATAGTGGTCTTTAAGATATTTAATAACTACATCATCCTTAAGTGGCTTAAGATCAAGCACAACGCATCTTGACAGAATAGTCTGTAAGAAAACATCCGGATTATTAGCAAGAAGAATAACAATTCCATAAGCCGGTGGCTCTTCAATTGTCTTAAGCATTGCATTCTGTGCTGCAACAGTAAGCTTGTCTGCTTCATCAATAATGTATATCTTGTAAGGACTGCTGTAAGGCTTAATCTGCATATCCGATACAAGCTGGTCTCTTATATCATCAACACCAATACTTCCCGGCTTCTCATGTCCAACCCAGATAATATCCGGCTGATTCCTGCCTGCTGCCTGCACACAGGAATGGCACACCCCACAAGGCTCAACACCGCCCGCCTCACACTGCAGTGTCTGTGCAAATGTGCTGGCAATAAGCTTCTTTCCTGAACCAAGTCCTCCGCTGATTACATAAGCATGAGATACCTTTCCCATAGATATTGCACTCTGCAAATGTTCTTTAATAGTCTCATATCCATATATATCTGAAAAATTACCCATACTTATTCCTCTTTTCATTACTTATCTGTAATATTATAACACATATTGCTCCTATGTTGAAATATCTAATAACAATCCCCTGATATCATCAATAGCTCCGACTATTGCAAGATGATCCTTTTCATCTTTTACCAGTTCTCTGGCAAGATTATCAAGATTCTCATCTACCATCTTAACAATTCCATACACCCTGTGTCTTCCTCTCCTGTCAAGAAAGTTCTCTCTTGAAAACTTGTGTGAACGGTTTACAACTTCATTTAGGAATCCCTTAACAAGCTCTCTGTACTTCTTCATATCTCTTATATCCATATGCTTTGCAATCTTTTCACCCTGCTCGGTAATTTCCTGCATCATATTTCCCAGTTTTTCCTGAAGGTCTTTCTCCTCAATATTGCTAATCAGTGTAAATTTAAAACTATCATCTGATTTTTCCTGTGCTTTAACCGGAGTGGTCTGATTAGCCGGTGCTATATCTTTAACCTTAATATCCATACATACCTCCTAATATGGCACTTTTAACCTCACTAATGCAATCCTCTAACTCTCCATTATTGCTAAACCTTCTTGTAATACCAGCCTTAGCAATATTCTCTTCTGAAAAATCCTCACTGTCTGCAAGAAATCTTCTGCACATTTCCTCATAGTGTGGATTATCCTGTTTCTGTTCTCTGTGGATAGCCCTTGTGAGTCTCAATCCATCTTCTACTTCAATGTATATCGGCATAATATGCTGTTTTCCATAGAATTCACAGAATTTATCATACGCTTCAAGCGTTCCTATAACCAGATACCTGTTACCACTGTTAAGGTCAATCTGTCCGTCATCAGCTGTAAAATACTTCCACACACCATACACAGTATTATATTCTCTCAGTTCAACAATCCTGCCGCTCTCCTGCATCTTAACAGCTGTCTCATCATTTACAAAAAAATACTCAACCCCATCGGTCTCCCCGGCTCTCATTGGTCTTGTTGTATACAATATAACAGTATTAAGCTTCAGACTTTCATCTTCAATTAGGTTTTTATATATCTTATCCTTGCCAGACGCGCTTTTTCCCATAATAAATGCTATCTCAGGCATCTTATCTTTCCTTCCTTAAGACCGGGTACTTCCAGCCCGGCATTTATCGCACTCTTAATAATTCTGCATACATCACCGGTAATCCGCTCGCCTACATTAACAACAGGCATTCCCGGTGGGTATATAAGAACCGATGACATACTTATTCTACCACATATATCAGGTGAATTAACAGATAAATCTTCATATCCATTTTCATCCATTAAATCAATTGCATCTGACGGACACATACATACTTCCGGCTTGTTGTTAATCGCATACCCTAAGCTTTCCCCTACAGCATTTTCACTGTCTTTGCTTTCAACTTTCCAGCTTTCATCAATCTCCTTCAATGCACTAAGAAATCTGTCATAATACTCCTGTTTATCAGCAACTGAAGTCATTGCAATAACATATTTAAATGATGCCATCTCCAGCTGCACCTTATATTCATCCAATAACCTGTCATATAGGTACTTTCCCTCATCACATATAAGAATAATCTTAGAAATATCATCACTATCCATCAATCTTATATTATTAAGTTTTGCAATATTTTCTCTTAAATTCTTAAGCCTGTTTATATATTCCTTAAAAATATAATCTCCCTGCCCTTCAATAATTCCCATACACCTGTCAATACTCGCCATAAGAATATATGAGGGGCTGGTTGTCTGATATATATTCCAAAATCTTTCCACTTTATCATAATCTACATAATTTCCAGAAATATGTAGAAGTGCAGTCTGTGTAAGTGCCGGTAATGTTTTATGAATACTGTTAATTACAATGTCAGCCCCAGCTTTTACTGCCGACTCTGGAAATTCCTCACTGAATTCAAAATGTGCCCCATGCGCTTCATCAACTATAAGTGGTATTCCTTTTTCATGCAGATAACTGGCAATCTCCCTTACCTCTGACACAACACCTTCATAAGTCGGAGAAGTTATAATAACCGCCTGTGCATCCCTGTTATTTTCAACACATTTTCTAATCTGTTCTAATGATAGTCCTCTGTATATTCCTGTATCATTATCAACCTCCGGTATAACATATACTGGCTCTAACTGTGCCATAATCAATGCATTGTACACTGACACATGACAGTTTCTTGCAACGATAATCTTTCCTTTTCTTTTCGTCGCACCGCATATAGCTGATAATATTCCTGCTGTACTTCCATTTACAAGCATCAGTGTTTTATCTGCTCCATACAATTTTGCTGCCCTGTCAGACGCATTTTTAATAATACCATCCGCATTATGCATATTATCAAATCCGTCAATCTCGGTAATATCAAGTTCTGAAGTACTTGCATATTCAGTATTGCGCTTTCCTCCTGGCATATGCATCGGCACATAACCAGCTTTTGAATACTCTTCAAGTTTTTCCAGAATATCTATATTTCCCATCAATACAACTCCATTATCTCTTATTCTGTAACCGTAAGCTTTACTGTTACTTCGTCATGGCTTCCAATTGCATCAGTAACTTCATACTTAATATCATAAGTACCTGTCTGGTCAAATGTATATCTTCCAACAGTCACAATCTTTGCAGTAATATCATTCCCACAAGTATCAGTTGCAGTAACCCCGGTCATTACATCTACACTCTTACCAATATTTGTCTGAATGTCCTTTGCCCCTGCTATCTTAGCACTATAAGCATTCCATGGATTATTTGCATCAGGATCTGTAGGATCCCAGCCGGCATATGCACTGTCCTCTGGAATCTTTATAGAATCCGGCTTACCAAGTGGTCCAGGATTAACTGCATCATCATATATAGTTACACCTGTTCCCGATGGACAGTTATCATATATCCACTTTACATCCCTAACGCACATTCTAACGCATCCAAGAGAAGCATAATCACCAAGCTTATTGTACTGTCCATCCTCCAGATCACCCTTATTCATTGAATAATATGGAACAGAATGGAACAGATAACCTCCACTTATTCTGAATGCATAACGTCCATAAGTACCATCAACCATATATCCCCATTCGTACTTATCTGATGTTACATAATTCTCACCCACAATAGTTTCGTCGCCTGCTTTTCCACATGATGTTGCAAATGCTTTGACTGGTATAGTGTATTCTCCATTCTCATCAATTCCATACACTGTAGCACAGTTAGCAGCTCTGTTTACTTTAATAAAATATGGAAGATAAACTCCTTCTGGTGCAATGTATTCTTGTTCTTTTGATTCAGGCTCTTTATTATCAATCCACACAACTTCTCTTGCCGCTGTTGTCTCTTTTGTTGAAACAACTGTCTGTTCATCATTACTCCCATGATTATCATCCTGTTTTTTCTTATTAGAATGAGACAACATAATTCCTGCCGTTAATGCTCCTGCAATAGCAATCACAGCAACAGCAATAAAAATAACAAGTGGCAGATTTCTCCTGAACCATGACTTTCTTCTTTTCAAATATTTATAATTAATGTTTCCTTTTGACATAATATCCTCCTTTGTTTATTAAAAATGTGTGTTTATAAATGTTTTTAACGCAAAAAAAGCTGTTTCATCACGAAACAGCTTTAAGTGCCTAGAACCGGAATCGAACCAGTGACACGAGGATTTTCAGTCCTCTGCTCTACCGACTGAGCTATCTAGGC
>ENA-USYV01002827-USYV01002827.1-human-gut-metagenome-genome-assembly--contig:-NODE-2827-length-13260-cov-9.017143_pt1 | contig 13260 bp, 8 predicted proteins | sample MGYA00250066_ERZ773514 | MGnify/ENA primary metagenome ERZ773514 (study PRJEB29103, sample SAMN06112049) | human gut metagenome | biome: human gut; feature: ankylosing spondylitis patient; material... | reverse complement strand
GAGTTGATTACCGGGATAGAGGAACAATTACAGGAATTACAAAGGAACAGGGAAGTATCACAGGAACAGACAAAGGACAGTATTCTCCTCATACAGAATACTGACCTTTCAGAGTTCAGTCTGCTTGATGTTTATGGCATGGACAGACCGGAATTGATGCAGGCATTATCGGAAATGTCGGATGATGACAAGTTGAGCATACAGGCGTATTTGGAGAGCAAAGGCGCATGGACGGCAGAAATCGGCAATCAGGATTCCGGAGAGTACGGAGAGTATCATCTGGATGTGCGTTATAACACGGATACAGATGAGCTGATTGATATGAAGGAGAGAAAGGCAGCCCATGATAAGGCAATGCAGGAAGAACTTGCAGAGAGTGATTCCAACAGGGAAGCACAGCTCTTGTATGGAAATACTGACAAATATGGCATTTATCAGTTAAAGGATAATCCGGAACTGGATAAGTTTCGTTTTGAAGGAACGGAAAGCTTGAAGCGTATGGGAATAACCAAGGATAATTTTGATGCAGTATTGCCGGAAAATTATAAGCTCGTGTATATGGGAGAACTGGCAGAATTGCAGGGGCAGACACAATCGGAAACATTGGAAGCAATCTATACAAAGTTCAATATTGACCATCCGGCGGATTACAAGGCACATTCCCTGTCGGTTAGCGATATTGTGGTATTACATGAGAACGGGGAAAACACCGCACACTTTGTAGATTCGTTTGGATTTACAGAGCTGCCGAAGTTCATGCTGACACTGGAGGGCAAAGAGAATGAGATAGAGACGGAGCTTGCGGTTCATATCGCAGACCGTTATATCCTGATGCACGAATGTGAGGAGGGATATGATTATTCCATTCTGGATGAACAGTACCATTTGCTGGATGGCGGTGTCTACGATAACCCGGATATTACCATTCGCAGGGCAATGGATATAGTGATTGCAGATTTGAAAGAACCGAGGTTTTCAGCGGTCACAGAGCAGTATTATCGTGATGAATTTTTGCAGGGCGAGGTGTATGCAGGTTCCGAAGCAGAGATTGTTGATTTTGAGGAACTTTCGGAGAAAGCCGAGGAAGTGGAACAGGCAGATTTGGAAGCAAAGCAGGCAGAATTTAGAGAGAACAATCCGGATGTGGTTGCAGATTTCCGGGCAAGGACGGAAGAACTGTTTCACAGTCTGGACGGACAGAGTGCGGAAGATATTGAAAAAACAGTGTATGCTTATGTGCAATCGCAGATTGATGAATACGGTCTGGATGCAGAAATTGTGGATGTGGTGGTATCCGGGAGTCGTTGCAGGGGCATAGAAAAGGAAAATTCAGATTTGGATGTAGTAGTAGAATACACAGGTTCCACCAGAGAAGATGACCTTTTCAATATGCTGCATGAGGACAGCATTTATATCGCAGGCATTCAGGTGGATATTAACCCGATCACAGAGGGCAGAACCGGAACACTGGAGACATATCTGCCGGAGGTGGAAACCTACCTGCAGGAGAAGGCACAGCAGGAGCAGACCAACAATCAGCTTGTCACGCAGGGCAGAGAAAACGCACTGGAACAGCAACCGGAAAAAGAAAAAATGATAGAAGAAAAGACACTTTCAGAATTGGAAAAAGAGCCAGTGGTTGAACCGGAGACAGTCCATATCACATTTACGGTTGCAGAATGTGGCGAATTTCACACTATGGGAGAGTTCCATGAGGGTATTGAAACGATAGAGGAAGCTATGCAACTCTACAATGTCATTGATCCGTCCCGTATGCACGGAATCCCTTCGCTTGGTGTAAATATGCACATTGACGGTACAGAAGAATGGGAAGATGAGGAAGCGGATATTGTCAGAGGAAATTGCATAGATGTGGATTTTCTGAATTACACACCAGAGCTTCGGGATACCCCCACAGTGCAGGATGCCCTTAAAAAACTGATTGCAGCATATCCGGATAAAGAGGTTAATGACAGGGAGACAAAGGAAGCAAAGATACAGACGATTGCGACAGAACTTGACCAGTTATCCTATGATATTGACACTTTTGAATATAGAGACTCGGTACCGGACAGGGAAGCACAGGTTCAAATGATTGCAAATGATATAAGAAGCGGTAATCCTTTGTCGTATACAGAATAAGATTTGAGCCGGGTGCCGTTTCACCGCTCTCATTCTTTAGCGATATCTTTGTCACCAAACCATCTTCAGTATTGTTATTATCGTGAATCTGAACTTTCAGATACGAGGTTTCGCTGGTATACGAACGGTCGGACGAATAATCAATCAAAACCGAATCATCGGCTAATTTCACATATTTCTTTGCCTGTTTTAATGCCTTTACAACCAAATTATTTACGGTTTCCGGACGATTATTCATAATCTGAAATGCCGTATCCATCGCAACATTTAAAACATCTGCATTCTCCGTGTTACCAAGTAATGTCGAGTAATTTTCATTGTTTGCATTTTGCGGAATTGCCACATTACCATGTTCGCCGTCACTGCCCTTGGCTTTCATTCCCATCTTTGATGATGTAAAAATATTACTCGCATCATTCACATCAAAATAAGAACGATTATAGCCATAGGAAACAAATTTATCTACGTTAATATTACACTGGCTGTCTGTACTCCAGAGCGCATCCATCTCATCCGCTTCCGGATAGAAAGTAAGCGGATTCCACAGATAATAACACTTTTGCTTTTCGGTCAAATCATCGGTTTCAATTGTCTTAGGTCTGACATAATAACCGGTGTTATCTGCCGGCGTTTTTGCATCTGTTTTCGCCGTATCATTTAAAACTATCTGCTCTAATTTTCCCGTCGTCAAAATGTCATCATAACAAGTTCGGATATACGATTCATCCTCTTCTTTTTTCGCCGTCAAATCAAACTGTGACGCAATGATATAAAGTTTTGCCAAATTATTCAGCGTCGCTTTTCTCGTCACATTCGGCGTCTTTTTCGATTGATACATTTTAACATCTGCCATTCCATATTTTTCCAGATTACCAAGACGGTTTGTCATGACTAATGGCAGATTTTTGTTATTACACAAACGATATATCAATTTAAAGCACAAATTCCAATCCAAATCTTCGTCCATAAATTCTGCTACTTTGGACGAATCGTACTGATAATCCTTCTGATTTTCCACGTATTTATAATATAACTTATATACATTCGCAATATTATTTGTTTCTGAATCGTAACTGCCCAGATAGAACATATCCGCGCGCTCTATCATATCCACCTTTTCTTTGGTATCCTTTTTCCCAATCGCATTCAGCTCCGAAGGTGTCATGCAGATAACCTGCATGTGAAAATCATCGTATGCTTCCTGCGTTGTAAAATGGAACAACTGACGTTTTAACACGTTATTATTTTTCAATCCATAATAAGAAAAGGTATAAATATCCTTTGTCTCCTGTGGGGACTTCACATATTTGCTGGTCAAATTGCTGTTATCGGATAATTTCAGCATCATTCCAGTCAGTGCCGAAGCCTCTTTTCCATTTTGATTATTATCATAGTTATATAACTCAGATGTTGAATCCGTCCAACCAATATTCGTTTCGTTATTCCAAAATCCATACTGCCCAATTTGTGCCGTCCGGTTTGTGTACCTCTCCAATACCCCCTCCGGCAAATCCTCTTCCTTCTCAACGTAAATCCAGCGGTCTGCATCCGTTCCCATTTTTGTGAAAATGAAATTTGAAGCATCACTCTCGCTGGCAAAACCAAACTCACCTTTACCCGGCTCTACTGCCACAAGATATCCGGTTTTCTTATAAATCTCTTCTTCTGCTTCCTTCACAACTTCCGTTTTCTTTTTCACCGACCAGTTATTAATATCCTCTTTTGCCGGTTTACGGATGGTATTTTTATCGCTGTCTTTCCCAAAGAAGTCCGGATATTTTTTGATTAATGCCGGAACATCATAAACTTCTCTGCTGAATTTCTGTGTTTTTCCTTTCTGTAACTGTTCGTCAAATGCCTCTGTTGACACACCCGCCTTTTCTAAATCATTTGATGTAATCTCAACATTATATAACTTGGCAATCTCTGTATAAGGAATGGATTCTTTTTCTGCCTTTTTCCCAATTTTATAAACCGAATATTTCCAGTTGCAGAACCACTGTCCGATTTCTTTCAAATTATCCTGTCCCATAATAGAAGAACTGCCCGGAACATAAGAACGTTTTTGCTCTGCGGCAGTATCAATGCCGTACTGCAAAATATCCAGCGGTTTCGTCTCATTTTCATCCATCGCAAGATACCCCATCTGCTGCTGCGCCTTGTCTGCAACAATTTCCAAAATCACAAACGGATTATCTTTTGTTCCTTTTTTCCCTTCACAGGTCGGCACATCCGAGGTTGCCGGTTTCGCTCCGGTACCCATTTCGCCAATCCAGTTCTTTCCTTCATCCGTCACGGAATCCAAAGCAATTGAGTCCGGTTCCCCTTTCACATACGGTTCTTTCGGACTAAACATACCAAATGCTCTTGTATAAATGCCGATACCTACAACAATGGCGATTACAATTGGAATCAAACTATATAAAAACCATATTTTCTTTCTTGTCCTCAAAAAACCGCCTCCTTTACTGATTTCTCATCATAACTTCTTTATCACAGGTAAACTCTGCCATATCTTCATTTTTCAACTGCAGTGAAATATGGAGAATATCCTTTTGCTTTTTCTCTTTATCTTCTTTTTTCTCACATGTAAAATCTTTTACATGATCTAATAAAAGATGTTTTTTATCCGAGGTCAAAACCGCCTTCTTCGTCTCAGTGTCCTTTACAAAATAAACGGCATCGCCATCCTGCCAGTAATAACTTGCAAGCGAACTCTCCGGCTTATGATCTGCACCGATTTTATCCTTTGTTATTGTAAGTTGTTTTTTATTGTCATCCCATTCGACACGGCTTCCTTCCATCACATAAGTCGTCATGTGGTTTAATGTCTCTTTTGCCTGATTCTGCAAATCCACCGAGGTCTGTGTAATTCTCATGTTTCTCGTAGCAAAACCAATCAGACCAATGATTGCCGTAAGAACAATAGCTGAAATCGCCATGGCTATCATTAATTCAATCAGCGAATATCCCGCTCGTACTTTTCCTTTCATACAATCACCTTCCACAATCAACTCTTTACTGTAATTCTTCCACATAGTGTTTACCGGTATCCTTCACCAGATATACCATGTAATCATTTACATTATTGTCATAAACTTCAATTTCTTCAGGACCAACGGAAAATGCACCGTCTTTTTTCTGAATTCCTATCGTGATGACCTCTCCGTCCGTCAATTCTTTTCCATCATATTTGAGGGAAATGCCGGATTCGCCAACCGACTCTCCTTCCCCTGACGGGGTGTAACTTTCCTCTTCGGTATAATCAATAAAATAATTTTCTGACTGTTTATACAAATGCATAAATAACTGCTTATTGCTTCCCATGTTTTTGGATTTCAAGTTCGTCAGGCTCGAATCAATATCATAAGCCATCCCCTTTACATCGGCAGAACGGACCATATTATAAGTAACCGCAATACCACCGGTAATCATTCCCAAAATGGCAATAACAATTATCATTTCCATTAAGGAAAATCCATCTCTTTCTTTTACTTTTTCCATGTCCGCTGCCTCCTTTCCAATGTGTTTTCCGCTTAATAAGAGTTTTTCTCCCAGTTTTCATACGAAATACAGGATGAAAAATCCGTTGCATTCTGTACACCACGTCCGGTATATCCATAAAACAGTTCTTTCAATTTATCGTCACTTTTTGCCGTTTCCAAAAGTTTTCCAACCAAAACCATATTGGATTTTAAGTTCAAATTACTTCTTGTCGTTGTCACTTTTCCTTTGGCTAAAATAAGTCCCTCGAAATCACTCTGTACTTCGACATCACCACCGGCAATAATAATTCCCTTTTTCATCGAACCATCTACAACATAATCTCCCGGTGTCGCATAAATTACACCGGAATTTTTTTCATCTTTCTTTGTCATAACCGTCGTTAATTTAGAAAAATCAATCAGCCGGTCTGCTACCAGTGCATTTGCATTTTCCGGCAAACGCATACTTCCCGTTGCCCCGGAGGCAAGAAGGGATAACTGATACCCCACATAATCCTGACCCTGCTTTCTGCCATCCGCTAACAATTCTTCATTTGGATTTCCGGCATTATTAAAATAATTATCGGACTGCATACTGCTTCCACCCGCCGCATAATAATTCTGAATCACATTACCGGCAACCAAAAATAGTTCTGAAGAAAATTTCATATTCGTATCATCCACCGTAGATACATACGGTTTTGCCCGCTCATCGAGCTGGTCCTTATTGGATACGGTTTCTCCATCTTCCTCTTTTGAACCTTGATAGTAATTTCTAAAATATTCGTTTGCATTCTTCTCATCTTTAAATTTCAAATAATAAAATACATAGCCGCCGGAGTTACTATAGTTCGCCGTATATGGCTCGGCAGAGTCTAAGTATTTTCCAATATTCGAATTTAAAAGTGCCGTTTTGTCAATTGAAACTTTTTCTCCTCGAATCACCGGATTGTGTGTATCCTGTGCATCTCTTCCATCTTCCGGAATAATATACTCATCCGGCAAAAGATAGGCAATCTGATTACTCTTTACTGCGATGGACTCACCCATCATAATATCGGAAACCCTAGCATTTCCGCTCTCATCGTTTCTCGAAACAAAAGTTCTTCCGGCAAGAATCAGCTTATCCAAATTTTTTGCTTTCAACGTTGTATTTAATCCATTCACCAAAATCGCACTGCTGTAATCAGAGCGCGCCGTCGATGTTGTCTTTGTATTCTGCTCATTATAACTGTAGCCATAATACTTTCCGGAAAGGGTAACAATCGAATTGTTTGCCTCAATATCCAAATCATTTGCCACATAAGCATTTTCATTCAAATCCAATTTTGTCTGCAGCGTTGACTCCGAATCCATCCCCTGTGATTTCAGGCGGATGTTCTGTACCCACAGATTTCCCGCTGCTTTTTCACCCTGTAAAGAAACCGTCGCACCGCCAAGCAAATCAAGACTTCCTCTGCTGATAATGGTCGGGCTGTAAAAATAGGCTGCATTCTGGCTCTCTACTTTTATACCGGCATCTTTATCCCCGGTATAAATATTTCCCCGGAAAGTGACACCTTTGTTATTATCATTATTTGCAACCGCCAAAGAAGAATCCGAAATTACAATGTAATCCTTAATCTCCTCTAACGTAGAATCCCCCTCAAATTTGTAATCCGGCACCTTCATGCAAATATCGGTGCGAATCGTCGAGCGGTAATCCGCAGCGTCCGTATAGTCAATCATCATATTTTTAATGGTCAGCGAATACTGGTTATCCGAATCCACATCAATCACAAATGCTAAGTTCGTTCCCTTCTGCGTTGTAACGGCATCCGGAACTTTCGACAATTTCTTCAAAATGGAAAGGTCACAGTTCTGCTCCGTTCCCACTTTGCTTTCATCCCACGCATACGAATATCCCATCAGTTTTGATGCCAGCAAACTGATATACTTTTCGGAAAAAGTTTTGTGCATACTGTCTTTTGTCTTTGTGTAATGCTCCACCACATCTTTATAAGCTTCTTCTCCTGCATCCCCGGCATACTCCAAAAGTCCGGTCTTTACTTCCTCAAGAATTCCTTCGGTCTGGTAAAAATTATCCGATGCGTTGTGGTCAACATTTACTGAAATCAAATAACGGCTTGCAATCGTCAAAAGAATCGTTCCAATGGCAGCAATAAAAAGAATCCCAATGATTACGGTAACCAATGAGGAACCCTCTCTTTCTCTATGCCAAATATTTTTTATCGTATTTCGCATCCTTTTCACGCCCCCTTCGATGATTGCAAACGGACAATTCGATTATCCTCTGAATAATTCGTTTCTGACGCTTCATAAACATCTACCGTAACACCAGCGATTCTCTCCTGCTTTTCATGGGTAACAAAATCTGTCTGAAAACTTCCGGCAGAAAGAGACGCCCCGTTTGTATAATAAACAGGCTGTAAGAAATTTCCGGAGCCACTAAGCATAATTTTATAGCCGGCCACCGGTGCTGCATCTCCTTTCTGGCATATGAAATAAAACTTCAACTGTTTTGCTTCGTCAATTGATAAATCTCCCAGATTCACTTCAACCGAATCCGTCAATGCATTGTCATGAAGAAGATTATATAAAATGTATATATTTTCTAATGTCTCTTTTTCCGCTTTCTGGTTTTTCACTACCGCGCTAAACTCAGACCCATTATATGAATAACGGTAGAAAACATCAATCCGGTAAATGCCTTCCTGTTCCGTATCATTCTGAATATCAATCACAATATCTCTTGAAAGTCCATTTTCAATTGTGCTTTTGCTGACACTCGGATTTTTGTAGTAAAAATGACTTACCGCCGCCTGCATCTGGTCAGATTCAACAATAACGGCATTGTTTGCCGAATAAATTTCCTGCAGCTTTGGCTGCTCATAATTATTGTATTTGGATTCCACCTGGTTTCCCTCAGAATCCGTTGTGTCATAATCATAATCAAATAACACGCGTGCCTGATAATCAGAGCCATTTAATGTGACTTTTTTAGACAATGTCATCTGCTTGTTCTTTTTTTTCACAAGCGTCCACGCACTGCCTGTTGCCGCCATCAACTGACTGTCAATATCCGTAAGTGTCTTGCAGGAGTCTACCTCTTCTAATACCGATTGTGCCACAAGATCTGCTTCCTGCGTGCTCTTACCGGTTGATGAATAAAAATTTGCACTCGAAAAAAAGGAAAGTAGAGCCAATGAAGCGACACCCAAAATGGCAATCGCAATCAATACTTCAATCAGCGAAAACCCCTGTACCTGTCTTTTCATTCTCTCACTTCCCTTCACTCACATACAACTTATACATTCCTTATTTCTTAAACGTACCAAAAACATCTTCATTTCCAAGAATGATGCCTGAAATATCCGGCTCAACATATGCCTTTCCATTTCCGTTCAGGCTGAAAAAGTGAACTAGAATCGTTCCACTTAATTTTCCGGTACTGTTATCAAATGTAAGGTTAATCGATACAACCGACATTGGTTCTTCATTTTTTGCCACCCAGTCAATTGCCTTTAAAATCTGTTTTTTCGTGCCGGTCAGCTCAATTTCATAAGGAGAAGCCTTTCCAACCATCTTCATAACAGAAACTTTTTTCTCCGGATTCTTTTCCACATCACTCAGCGTCGTTTCTTCGGAGTCTGTGGACTGCTCCGCATCATCACCGGTTCCTGTTGTCACAATAAACTTCCCATCCTTAAAAAAGGTCTTATCTGCCTGCGGACGTATTGCACGCAGACGAACACCACTTGCCACTGACATTTTGTAAATATTGCTAATCGCTTTCTGCTGTGTCATCTTGCACGGATACGTCTGCGATTTTTTCTGAATTTCCTTCTGCGTCTTTGCCTGAGAAGCATTCATCTCATTTACGCGAATCTGCAAATCACTTAAATAATTCACTTCATTCATTTTCTGACCGGAATCCGTTTTCAAACGATTTGCCTGCTTCATATTTCTTTGAAATACAAATATCACGGTTCCAAGCAGAATCAATAATCCGCCAAGAATCAATATCAATCGTTTTTGTACGGTTGTCAATCCATTCTTCATCATTTCATCCCCGCTCTCTTTTTACTCTGTCTGACTGCCCTCTATCTCAGATGCTTTTTCATTCGCATCCACCACTTTATTGTAGGCAAAGGTTATTGTATATGAATATTGTTTCTTCTTTGTCAGTGCTTCATTGGTCTCGGTAATCGAATCAATTTTCACACTGGAAATTCCATCAATTTTTTCAAGCTGAATCTGCAGGGCAGACAGCGATAAAAGTTTATCGGTACTGATTGCATTAATCGTAACTTTTTCTTCATCACTGGTAATGCTCTGAATCTTAAAGGATTTCGGGCACTGTGCTTCCATACTCTTTAACAAGGCATGAAAATGATTGTTTTTATTATCACAATATAAATCAAACACATCGAGCATTTTCCGATTCACTACCTCTTCCAGCAAGGCAGCGAATTCAGACTCTACCGGTTCCATCGCCTGTACGCGGTTCGTCCACATACGGTTGGTTTCTTTTTCCTGCAACAATCGCATCACAGAAAAGCCACCCACTAAAATACTAATCAAAAGGCAGCCTGCAAAAATCAGGACTGCGCCTGTCATGGAGCCTTTCTTTTCTTCTTTTTGACGCACGGCGTTGGATACAAAATGAACCGAATCAAAAACAGCTCCAAAACAGTTAATATACTGTAAAATATAAGCGTTAATATTTACTTTACGGTTAAAGCGAACGCCTGCAAGTTCTTCCGGCGTATGTGTCTGGATTCCCAGTTCATTTGACAACAGTTCATGAATTCCTGCTACTGCACAGCCTTTTCCCATGCAAATAATTTCCTGTATCGGCCGGTCTTTGTATTTGGAATTATAATATTCAATCACTCGTCCAATATTGCCAATCAGATAAGACGCATTATCTGTCACTTCAATTCTTTTATCCAATGACGGATTATTCTCAGAATTTTCTGAATTTAAGTTGTGTAAAATCACACGATTCCGTTTCAGAAGTGTATAGGCTTCTTCTTCCGTCTGCACCTGAAATACCGGTTCTTGCAAGAGAACCTCTGTAAATACGTTAATTCCATACGGAACTACTCGCTGTAGCAAAAGTTTATTATCACTGATAATATTAACAAGCGTTGCCGACTGGTTAATCTGAATCGACATTGTAACGCCCTCTTTGCTTTTAACCTGACGGCGCATCACCTGGAAAACAGCGTTTCCATCAGCATCAATTGATTCAATATGAAGTCCTGCCGCATTAGCAAGTGTGTAATAGGAATCAATCAAATCAGACGGTGCTGCAAACACCATGACATCCTGAATAAGTCCGCCCTCTTCTGTTTTCTTCGGTTCCCCCTGTTCCACATAAGAAAAAATATATTTTTCCACGTCAATCGGGAACAAATCCGACACTTTTGCCATAACTAACGGCTGGATTTTCATTTTCTTTTTAGCAATTGGAACACTGGTTTCACGGCTTGCAATCTTTCCGCTCGCTACGGTAAAAATAACATCCTTCGTGCGAATCCCTTTATCTGCACATGCTTTTCGGATGCAGGTTGCCAGTTCAGTAACCTCTATAATCATACCGTCTTTTACTGCATTTTCCGGCGTAGGAAAACGTACACAGCCATATACGGTCGGATAATTTGCCGTATATTCCATATGCACAATCTGAACTTCATTTGTACCAATTCGTACAACAATTACTTTTTTCGCCATTCATTCATCCTCCTATAATCCCTTTCGCCATTTTTACAATGCTTTATGATAAAGCACTCTAAAAATGGCAAATGTTAATATACAAAAGTACGGACGTACCAATTTAACACGGTATCGCCCCATAACAAAACAAGATAAACTCCCATCGCCAGATAAGGAGTTGTTGGAAATCTTCCTGATTTTTTATGGTATAACTGAATTCCCCCCTGAATCACTGCACCAAGCAGGCAGCCGACAATCAGTGCCAGTAAAGAATGTCCAAATCCGATACACAACCCAATACACGCCATGAATTCAATGTCGCCCAGACCAAGTCCTGCTTTTCCCGTAACCTTTTTAAACAGAAGTGCGCACACAAGTAAAAATACTCCCATAAACAAAGCGCCTGCGATGTAATACAGCCACTGTGACGCATGAAAGAATAAATGAACTCCCCCAACGACAATCATCAAAATCTCACAAACAGCCGGAAACTTCATTGTCTTCAAATCCGTCACCGCAATGACTATCATGATAGAAGTAAGGACACACCAAAGGATACTGTCCGGATTCAATCCGCAGATAGCAACCACTAAAACGTATAAAATCCCGTTTGCCAGTTCGACAAGCGGATACTGAATCGAAATCTTTGCCCCGCAGTACCGGCATTTGCCACGAAGTGCCAAATAACTAAACACAGGAAACAAATCATACCACTTCAAAGGGTGCTTGCAATTCATACAATGGGAGCCCACTGTGACAACACTTTCCCCCTTTGGCATCCGGTATATGCATACATTAAGAAAACTTCCTATAATGATACCATACAAGAATACAATTATGTAGAGGATAAAGTGTTCCAATGCCATAGCGGGCTCTCCCTTGTAAAATTCTTAATTAAATCAACTGATTAGTTTGATGCCGGTGTTGTACTGAACTCTACTCCATCAGAGTCTACAACAGCCTTACTTGCGCTTTCACCAATAAACACCTTAAAGCCTTTATCAGATTTCTGGAAATAGAATTTCTTTCCGGTACAGTTTTTAGAAGACAAACCTTTCTCTGTATCTGCAAGTGATTTTTCAAGGTAGCTTTCAATCTTTGCAACAAATGCTTTGTCGTCAGCACTTCCACCAGCCAAATCTGAAGATGACTTAGCTGTTGATAATGTGTTAGCAGTTTTCGCATACTTACTGTTTACGGATGCAGCCGACTTAAACGCCGTTGCTACCTCATTCAATGCAGCACGGTCTGTAGACTCTCTAGAGCTTTCCAAGTAAGGAAGCACTACCAATGCCACAACGCCAATCAAGATTGCCATAATAGCAATAACGATGATTAACTCAATCAGAGAGAAACCCTCTCTCTCACCACTTAAATACTTCTGAATTTTTCTTCTCATAGTTACACTCTCCTTTTTTTAATTTTCCCACGACCAGTATAGGCTTAGCCGTACGGGTGACTTTATAAGTCTTATATTGTTATTATACACGAATTTCTTTAGGGTTTCAAGTGATACTTTGACGTTGTTGTCATTCTCACCGTTGAACATTTACATATTTTTCTCTCCCTTGTAACAATTCAAGGCATATACGGAATCATTATTTCCTTAATCTTCCCCTTATTTACTGTTAAATCAGCAAACTGCCCTACAATAGATTTGTCTACCCTTTTCTTCATCCATTTCTTGCTTCTCTTATATGCCTTCTCAGGACTTTCTGAAGCATCCTTTATCGTGCATTTGTCTTGTAACACTGCTTTAAAAGTCTTTGGCTCAATACTATAAATAGATCCATCACTGCCCCAATTATCCACCTTGTGATACCAAACCGTATTTCCTTTTATTTTTGTAACAATGGCATAGTCATCAAATGATTTCTTTGTTGTTGACGGCTGTATACTTTCCAACATTTTT
>ENA-USYV01002826-USYV01002826.1-human-gut-metagenome-genome-assembly--contig:-NODE-2826-length-13266-cov-94.551293_pt1 | contig 13266 bp, 9 predicted proteins | sample MGYA00250066_ERZ773514 | MGnify/ENA primary metagenome ERZ773514 (study PRJEB29103, sample SAMN06112049) | human gut metagenome | biome: human gut; feature: ankylosing spondylitis patient; material... | reverse complement strand
TCGCTAAATGAAGCAAGAGGGAACTGGACTTTGTCCTGTTCTCCCTCTTGCCCTGCGGGGCAAAGCCTTCGGCTTTAGCGTGTTACAAGAACACGCTGTAATGACACTTGTAATAAGCATTTTCTTTGCAACGCTTATTATCAGGTATTTATCTATTCATATTTCTATAAAAAAGTAATTATCATGCCCAATAGCAATCGAAAAACGATATTCACTACCATTTCCATAGACAAGGAAACGGCAACTTTGGTAGAGAAGATATGCAAACGCTATTCACTGAAAAAGAGCGAAGTTGTAAAGTTGGCGTTCGGATATATAGATAAGGCGCATATCAACCCATCCGAAACACCTGAATCCGTAAAATCGGAACTGGCGAAAATAAATAAGAGGCAGAATGATATTATCCGTTTCATTCGTCACTATGAGGAAGAGCAACTGAATCCAATGATACGGGCAACAAATTCTATCGCTTTGCGTTTTGATGTTATCGGCAAAACTTTAGAAACTCTTATTCTCTCTCAACTGGAAGCCAGTCAGGAGAGACAAACAGCCGTACTAAAAAAGTTAAGTGAGCAGTTCTGTAATCATGCCGATGTGATAAACAATCAGTCCAAACAGATAAACGCACTCTATCAGATACATCAACGAGATTATAAAAAGTTACTTCACCTGATACAACTCTATTCGGAACTTTCTGCTTGTGGTGTGATGGATAGCAAAAGGAAAGAGAGTCTAAAGGCTGAAATTATCAATCTAATAAATACATAGAGCCATGCACATAGATTTTACTCCACCTACTAACGGAACATACAATAATTCAGGAAGTAGCCGACGACTAGCTAATTATCTGGAACATGAAGATTTGGAACGAATGGAAAAAGGAATCTATACCGAAGGCTTTTTCAATCTGACAGAAGATAACATCTATAAATCAAAGGTTATAAAGGATATAGATGCAAATATCGGCCAACTCCTAAAAACAGATGCTAAGTTTTATGCTATCCATGTCAGTCCATCTAAAAAGGAGATTCAAGCAATGGGTAATACAGAGCAGGAGCAAGCCGAAGCCATGAAACGTTATATTCGTGAAGTATTTATTCCCGAATATGCTAAGAATTTCAATAAAGAACTATCTGCTACAGAAATAAAGTTTTATGGTAAAATTCACTTTGATCGTAGCCGTTCAAATAATGAATTGAATATACACTGCCATTTGATTGTGAGCCGAAAAGACCAAGTAAATAAAAAGAAGCTGTCGCCACTAACAAACCATAAAAACACCAAGAACGGAATAATCAAAGGAGGTTTTGATCGAGTAAACTTGTTCCTGCAATTAGAACAAGGCTTTGATAAACTATTCAATTACAATCGCCAACCCAAAGAGTCATTTACCTATCGCAACACTATGACGAATGGCTCTATTTCAGAACAATTTAAACTACAAGAACTAGATTCTCAATCATGTGAAAGAAAAATAGCAATAAGCCAAGATAGCAATCAAGAAAACTTGTTTTCAGTCAATCTTGAAAATAAGGAAGCAAGTAATCAAAAAGATAGCCAAGTCTATAACACATTTAATATCTTTGGCTTAGCGGGAACATACAGTTCTTTTTCTGAAGAACAAATTCTAAAACGTCCCAAGAAGAAGAAAAAGCGTAAGTTATAGACCTTTAGTTCCTACATTCTTAAGAACTTCCTCATGCACTCAACCAAATCAGAAGAATATTTATTGCCAACATGAAAGATACTCAAAAAAAACGCTTAACTTTGTGAAACATATGGGAATATACAAAACCCTATGTCAACAAGGTCTGTTTTTTGTATACAAAGGGTCAGGCTTGATATATAGTTTCATTTTGATAAGATCGCTATAACAGAATTAATAAATGGTAATATCAGAAAAAAAAATAAAGAGAAATATAAGATCTATTAGCAGCGAAGTGCTTAATGGAGAGAATTATAACAGAAGTGATTTCGCTCGTAGTCTTCTCAATTATCCGGCTATGATGGTCCCATCGGTTCAAGAACCAATAATAGAAGAACTTTCAGATGTTTTAAATAATGAAGTTTCGTTACTAGACCCATTTATGGGAGCCTCAAATACTTTAGTGACAGGTATGAAATATGGCATGAATGTTTTTGGACAAGATATAAATCCATTATCATTGTTATTGAGCCAAGTAAAAACAACCTATTACTTAAAAGAAGAACTTGATGAAGCTGAAGCAAGAATTATCAATTCTATTAATATAGATCAATCTCATTTTATTGAAGTTACTTTTCCTAATATTGATAAATGGTTCACTAAAAATGTGCAAATTGATTTGTCGAAAATATTTCGGGCTATCAATAAAGAACCTATAATAAAAATTAGAAAATTCTTTTGGGTTGTTTTAGCTGAAGTAATTCGACTCACAAGCAACGATAGAACTTCTACTTTTAAAATGCATATGAGATCACTTGAAGATATAAGAACAAGAGAAATTTCCGTTCTAAAAACGTTTGCATCTGTATCTAAAAAAAACATCAAAAATATTAGTGATTATATTGCAGTATTATCACTAAAAGGGTATATAAAAGAGGGGAAGTACTTAAAAGAGACAGAAGTTATATGGGGAGACACTAATAAAGAAATTAGAACAACGAAGTCTTTTAATTTACTTGTTACCTCTCCACCTTATGGAGACAATCAAACAACAGTAACTTATGGTCAATTTTCCTATTTGCCATTACAATGGATTCCTGTTCAAGATATAGACAACGACATAGATCTTAATTATTTAGAAAACACTCAAATTATTGATACAAGGAGTTTAGGGGGACAGATAAAAAGTAACATAAATAATATTGAAGATATAATATTTAGTAAGTCAAGAACTCTAAAAAGATTTGTTACTCAATTTAAAGATGCAGAAAGAAAAAAAGCAGAAAAAGTTACGAGATTTATTTATGATTTAGATAAAAGCATTGACAATATGCTTCCCAAAATGGAAAAAGGTTCTTTTATGGTTTGGACTATTGGGAATAGAAACGTAAATAAACAAATGGTGCATAATGATCTGATTCTAAGAGAACTATTTGCATCAAAAGGTGTAAATATATTTACTGATTTAGAAAGAGAAATATTAAGTAAGCGAATGCCTGGAAGAAATAATTTCTCAGAAACAATGAGTAAAGAAAAGATTCTAATTTTTAAAATTTAAGTTAATGATTAATCAAAAATATCATTTTGATATAACACCTCATATCGTAAAACAACTTGGAGAACAACTAGTTTCCGATGAAATTACAGCTTTACTAGAGTTAATAAAAAATTCTTTTGATGCTGATGCGACCTATGTTTCAATAGAAATAAATACTACAGGGCAATATACTAAAGAAAAACTTTTCTATCCGAACCATAGAGGTTTTATTGTAGTTGAAGATGACGGATTTGGTATGAGTGAGAATACTATTATGAAATCATGGTTACTGATTTCTTATTCACAAAAAAGGGAATTAAAAGAAGCAAAAAAGAAAACCCCAGGTGGTAGAACACCACTTGGAGACAAAGGTCTTGGACGTTTAAGTACACAACGTCTAGCTGATATATGTGAAATATTTACAAATGAAGAAAAGGAATCAGGTACACATATTGCTTTTAACTGGAAAGACTTTGAAAAAGAGGATGCATTAAGTGAAGTTAGAATTCAAGCAGAACATTTCAGTTCTCAAAAAATAAAAGGGACGACTTTAATTCTAGCGAATCTTAATCATTCAGAAGTTTGGGATGGTAAAAATTTGGAAAATTTTAAAGGACAAGTGTCACAGATTATTTCTCCCTATAAAGAAAATAGACCTTTTGATGTCTACCTCAAAATCAATGGAATAAATATCAATCTTGATAAATCTAATGATGAATTAAGGGATTTAGCTATATCGCGTTTTAAATTCAATTTTGATGGTTCCAGTATTACAATTCAAGGAAAAACAAAATTATCAAAATTCATAGGTAACAATCAAGAAGACTTCAAGAATTTTCTAGAGATAGATAATGGAAGGAAATTTTACGACTATTTATCTAAGAAACAGCCAGATATAGAAAAGAGTGATAATTCTTTCTTTATAAAGTTTGAAAAAAAATTCGATTTTAAAAAAGACATAGGTGGACTTGAAATATTTGATGGTGAAAGAGCTAATCCTGGTTCCTTTAATGGGATTATTGATGAATTTACTTACGACAATTGGATGTCATATGACGAAAACATCAAAGAAATTTTTGGAAAGCTATCTAACTATAGAGAATTTGCTCAAAGCCAAGCTGGAATCAAATTATTCAGAAATGGATTTGCTGTAAAACCTTTTGGAATTGATGGAGATGATTGGCTTAGATTAGGAGATTCTCAAACAAAAGGTAGTTCATATTATCCACTTAGACCAGCAAATGTTATTGGTTATTTTTCAATTGATGAAGGTATTAATGATAAATTAAAGGATAAAACAGACAGAGAAGGTTTAGTTTCCAATCCATATTCACGTAACTTTTTCGTTCTATGCTTTTTTATCAGGGATGAAATAAATCGTTATCAAGAGCATATAAGAAGAACTTACAATGATTTTCTCAAAACATATAAAACCGAGAATAGCGGTATTAAAACTGTTAATCAGGCATTTAGTCAGCTTAAAGAAACAAAGTTAAAGACAGAAGAAGTTAAAGATGAATTTAAAAATGCAGTAATATCTGTAGACAAGGCAATAGAAGAATCTGACCGATTAGTTAAAACGGTAAAAAACAATCCCATATTTTCTACAGACTTAGAAAAAGAAGCAGCCGAAAATATAAATTTTCTGCTAAGTAAATTAAAGGAAATCCAGAATACTTTAGAAAAAGTAGAAAAAGTAATATCTAGAACAGAAAAGTTAAATGAAGTAATTAATATTCTTGAACCTAAAATCCAGATACTAGAAGAACAATTAATGAATTTTTCCGAATTAGCGAGTTTAGGACTAACAGCGGAGTCCGTTAGCCACGAATTCTCTTCTATAGCAGATAGATTAGCAGAAAGAGCATCATTCTATGGAGCTAAATTACACGGGAAAAATATCACAGATTCAGACTTATATGTATTTTTTGAATATATTAATTCTACTGTAAATGGTCTCAAGATACAACTAAAGCACCTTGACCCTACTTTAAAGTACAATAGAGAGAAGAAATCAGAAATAAAACTCTCACTTTTTTTTAAAGAAGAAAGTGAATATTACAAAAATAGATTACAGAAAAACAGCATTGATTTTACCATTTTTCTGGAAGATGATTTCTCAATATCTATTAATCGGGGGAAAATTGTTCAAATAATTGACAATTTAATTTCAAATTCGGAATATTGGTTAATTAAATTAAAAGGTAACGATCCCAATTGCAAGCCTTCAATCACAATAAAAATAGAATCACCTTGGATATATTTTTACGACAATGGTTATGGGATATCCCCTGCCATTGAAAATATGTTGTTTGAGCCATTTGTAACAACTAAACCTAAAGGAGAAGGTAGAGGACTTGGACTATTTATCATCCAACAATTATTAGATTCTTCCAAATGCACAATAGCTCTGGAACCTTTCAGAAATGAACATGGAAGAAAATATATTTTTGCTATAAACTTTTCAAATATTATCAATGAATACAAGTGAACAAAAAGTTAGTTCTGTTGAAATTAACTGTAAATGTGAAGCACAAGCAAAAACTGCTATATTGAATTTTCTAGATAAGCTAGGAATAAAAAAAATAGTGTATGTTGATGATCGATGCTCTATTAATGAATTAAAAGAAGCTTTTGTCGGTAAATTAAAAGCCCATTACAATAATAAACCATGTGAATTAGATTTTCTAAATTGGGAACTCCCAGAAGCTGTTTTTGAGAAAGAAATCACAAAATTATGGGATGATAAGAGTGATGAAGAAAAAAGAGAATTATACCTAAAAATATTACGTTTTGAGAATAATCTTGAAGAATTATCAAATTCAGTAGCTCCATTAAGACTTAAAACGATTTTAAAAGATAAGATAGAATTACTTGCTCCTTCTGAATGGATTGTTCAAAAAAGTTCTATAATTCATGAATTAAGCAATAATGCCAAAATATTATTCCTTTTTGACATCGAGTTTAAGCATGCTCCTTTACCTGATAATAGAGATGGAAGAGATTTAGCCTTTGAGTTGCTTCAAGACTCAACTGTTTGTAAATTTCTATATTGTGGTATATTTTCTCATCTATTCAGTATAAATGATGAATATGATAAAAGGTGTGAATATTGCAAAACTCATCATTTAGACAAAGAAAAGTTTTATACTATTTCTAAAAAAAGATTTCAAAACGATTCCTATTTGCCTGGATTAGCTGAAGGTATTAGAAATACATTATTAATAAACGAAGTAGAGGTTCTTAAAAAAGAGGCTGCAAATATATTAGGAAATTCTTTTAAAAATGCTATTAATGAAATTATTCAACTTGCTCCAGAATCATTTAATCATATTATTCAAAAGAGTTCAAGAAAGGAAGGTGTCTGGGAAATGGATACTTTAATTAGAGTATCAGATATAATCACTTCATACAATGCATTAAGTACTTTAGTATCTAATGCACGTAGGACAAAAATAAATCAATGCCTAAAAAAAATTAGACAAATAGAAAGTATTAAGACTGGCGGTGAAACCCCTTTTGATAAAACTCAAGTATTAGACTTAAGACACAAAGAACTTTACATCAAAGATAATATTCAAAACAGTTTACATTACCCTTTGTCTAATGGTGATATTTTCAACATTCAAGGCAAAGAATATATATTGTTAGTTCAACCTTGTAATATTAGCTTAAGAAAAGATGGTAAAAGAGATAGAAACTATAATATAGGTTTATTAGTTGAATTAGAAACAATAGAAAAAGAAACGTTTCAGAATTATAAAAAAGGACAACTTGCAACCGTTGAAGTGATAGAAGATGTTACCTTACCATCAAATTTACTAAAAGTAGCACGTTTCTCAACATTCCAATCTGTAAGTCTATCGCCTTTAGATCTAACTGTATTTAATAAAGAAGGCATCGCAAAAATTAATTTGAGTGAACTAGACAATACATCTTCTACAATCCAAGAATCATGGAAAAAGAGATATAAAGAACTACACAAAATATTCTCAGAATTTGCTAATGGGATAAAAGTCTTTAGGAAAATTAGAGTTGCTAATAAAGATATATTAAAATATTCTGTGTTTAATGGTTCAGTTTTCACTGGTTACAAAATAAATAATGAAAAATCATTATCTCAAAGAGGTAAATTACTAAAATTCAATATAACAAGAGTAGCACATTATAAGTCTCCGTACTCAGATGACTTGTTGCAAAAATTTATGCTATATTTATCAAGAAATGCTTTCGAGCATGATTTTACAAAAAATTAAATAAATTCAAAGAGTTTGTGATTAATCTTAATTAACAACTCTTACTCATAGCTGAATAAAAAGTTTTTGGATTTTGTCTACTTAATTAAGTTTACTATCTTTGCCCTCAGTATTCTCCATGAGCAAACTACCGCAAAAGCACGTAGTAAATCAGTGGGTTAAATCATGGGATATGCTTGAAGCTAAAATATAAAGTTTTAAATATCAGCATGGTAACTCTGCAAGGAGAATCCCAGGCGGATCACCAAGAAAAAAAGAGAGTTACATCAAAATAACTCTCTTTTTTTATATCAGAATTAAACTGGTTAAACCAAGAATGGATTTTCCGGGTCAGTTTCCCAAAATATTCTTGACGCACCAGTCTTTCTCACTAGAAAGTTTGAAACATTTATGCCCTCATGCCCTCACAACAAACATAACAAGCTAATTATAAACCACTTATACATCAGTGTAAAAATACTTACTCTCATTCATGCTCTCATGCCCTCACTACATTTTCAAGATAATTTTCTCATAGCATATTGGTTATCAGTTATATATTCTCTTTTTTATAAACTATTCCAGCTTGATACAAAGTAGATCATTCCAATACTTTTTCCTCGTAAAAAGCACCATAAAGGATTTGTACCTCCACGGAATGACGGCTTACGATGCGTCGGCAAAGATAAAAAACACCCCCGTTTCTGATGTGGAATTTCATTCTGGACGTATGGAAGTTCATATACATACACATAAGAATGAACATAATGTATGTATGGCCTGCACATACATCAGATTCGCCACTAAAAGATTTTATATGTATCCTCAGACCTTTCCTACCTTATGATTAAGGGTTTTCTTCCCGTGTGTTTTATCTCCGCAAGCCTTTGGAGTAAACTTCATAGCCTTGGGAGATAACTCCAAAGCTTATGGAGATAATTCCAAAGGCTATGGAGATAGAATACATCCGTATAAAAAGGTTTAATCAGAAGACAGAAAAGGCTTATGCAACAGGGCTGGAGATGCGATATGCATTCTTTTAATCCCGCTGACAGGTTATTATTTTTTTCAGTATCTCCTCCTCTTGAATGTCATAACAGCAGAAAGGCCGGACTGACAAACTTCTTTCACACACACTACAGATGTTTATACCGAACCTGAAGAAAGATATGAATAGAATAATAAAAAGCAGTCTTCATTAAATTTCTACCGCCCAATTTATCAACTGTTTAAACAGAATGACCACACTGTTCTATTTCTCCCTTTTAAACATAAATAATACCGATGGCTTGTTCATTCCTAGAATAATAAATACCTTTGCAGCCTTAATAAAAAAAACAATGAAGTTTGATATAAAAAAACATATTTATTTAATACTTTTATTCATCTTACCCTTCACTGTAAAAACAGCGCAGTCACAAGAAGTGACCAACATCCATATAGCGGTAACAGATACTGTACCAGCCTATACAAGCGACTCTGCCGTTATCAACTTCTTAAAGGACGCCGGCATTCCTATCACCCAAAACAGCAAACTGAAATTATTAAAAAGCGGTCGGGCCAAATTCATCGATCTCTTTGAAGAAATACGGCATGCCAAACATCATATCCACTTAGAATACTTCAATTTTCGTAACGATTCCATAGCGAACGCACTATTTGATTTATTGGGGGAGAAAGTAAAAGAAGGGGTGGAAGTTAGAGCTTTATTTGATGCCTTCGGCAACTTGTCAAACAACAAGCCATTAAAAAAGAAACACATAAAAGCAATCCGTGACAAAGGTATAGAAATTGTCAAATTCGACCCTTTCAAATTTCCCTATATCAATCATGCCCTGCACAGAGACCATCGCAAGATTGTAGTCATAGACGGAAAAATAGGATATACTGGTGGAATGAACATAGCCAATTACTACATAAAGGGTCTGCCGGAAATAGGCGACTGGCGTGACATGCATATCCGTATAGAGGGAAATGCCGTAAACGAATTGCAGAACATCTTCCTGACTATGTGGAACAAAAGCACTAAACAACACATAAGCGGAAGCCAATACTATCCCCTACGAAACGATTCTACTTTCAAGGGAAATAAGAATGTAGCTATTGTAGACCGTATTCCGAAAAAAGAGCCCAAACTGATGAGGCAGACTTATATCAAGTCCATTGATGCCGCACAGGATAAAATACAAATAGTGAACCCTTATTTCACTCCCATTCCAAGCATTAAAAAAGCCATAAAACGGGCTCTGAAGCGAGGTGTTGAAGTAGAAATCATGATACCGGGCAAATCGGATATTCCTTTTACCCCCGACGCCGCATTCTATACAGCAAACAAGCTGCGTAAGAAAGGGGCAAAGATTTATGTGTATAATGGCGGGTTCCATCACTCTAAGATCATGATGGTGGACAGCCTGTTCTGCACTGTGGGAAGTACGAATCTGAACAGCCGGAGCCTACGCTATGACTATGAAGTCAACGCTTTTATTTTTGACAAAGAAACCACACATGAACTGAGTACCATGTTTGACCATGACAAGCTGGACAGCACTCTGCTCACTAAGGAAGAATATAAAAAACGCTCCGGATGGAAACGCTTCGTCGGTTGGTTCGCCAATCTGTTCAGTCCGTTCCTATAAACCTCTGCCACTTCCCCAAACAAAGGTTTACAAATTGTTTCATCTCCTGCAAGGACGGGACTTATCCCATCTGCAACTTATTCTCCATGCAGTAAAGTTTGACAGGTCATCCTCTAAGAGAACAATGCCTGTAATCATGAGAAATGTTACTCCACCATCACGGACGGTATCCCTGACAAGTATGGAAAACCACGGCTTAACTGCAGGGAAATGCTTTTCTCTCCGTATGTTTCACTTTATTATAGAACAAAGATAAAATAAATCGCTTTTTCATCCCCATAAACTACGATATTTTTCTTATTTTTGCCCAAATATGTAATTCCGCCCGAGAAGGCATAAGAGAACGAGACAGAACGATGAGAGTAGTTGATTTAATAAAAAGCACGGACAATACGGCTTTTTCTTTTGAAATTCTCCCTCCGCTGAAAGGAACGGGTATTGAAAAACTATATAAAACGGTTGATACGCTACGCGAATTCGACCCTAAATATATTAATATTACAACCCACCGCAGCGAATATGTGTACAAAGAGCTGGGAAACGGGCTGTACCAACGTACACGCCAGCGCCGCCGTCCCGGAACAGTTGCTGTTGCCGCCGCTTTGCAGAACAAATACAATATAACGACAGTGCCACATATCCTGTGCAGCGGTTTTTCCCGCGAAGATACAGAATATGTATTGTTAGATCTACAATTCCTGGGCATCACCGACTTGTTGGTACTGCGTGGTGACAAGGCAAAACACGAATCAGCTTTCGTACCCGAAAACAACGGTTACAACCACGCCATAGAACTGGAAGCGCAGATCAATGATTTCAATAAAGGCGTATTTGTAGACGGTTCCCCTATCAAGATAACAGGAACTCCATTCAGTTATGGAGTAGCTTGCTATCCTGAAAAACATGAGGAATCACCCAATATGGAACAAGATATTTATTGGCTGAAGAAAAAAATTGAAGCAGGAGCTGAATATGCCGTGACACAGATGTTCTATGATAACCGCAAATATTTCGAATTTGTAGAAAAAGTAAGAAAAGAAGGAATCAACGTGCCTATTATTCCGGGTATCAAGCCTTTCCGCAAATTATCTCAGCTGAACATGATACCTAAGACGTTCAAAATAGACTTGCCGCAGGAACTGGCAAGCGAAGCGATGAAATGTCAAACAGATGAAGAAGCGGAAAGTCTTGGCATAGAATGGTGCATACACCAGTGCCGTGAATTAATAGCCTGTGGTGTTCCCAGCATTCATTTCTATACCGTAAGTGCCGTGAACAGTGTAAAGGAAGTTGCAAAAGCAATTTATTAAACAGTAAATAAATGACTATAAAAAGCAATGTTATTTAAAGATGTAATAGGACAAGAGGAAGCAAAACAGCGGCTCATAGCCGAGGTAAAAGAAGGAAGAATCCCTCATGCACAACTGATTTGCGGTCCCGAAGGTACAGGAAAGTTACCTTTGGCAATAGCTTATGCCCGTTACATCTGCTGTGAAAACCGTGGTGAACAAGATGCCTGCGGAATTTGCCCCACTTGTGTGAAATTCAATAAGCTGATACATCCCGACCTGCATTTCGTTTTTCCTGTTATCAAGAAAAAAGCCGGAAAGGATACTGTATGCGATGATTTCATAGCAGACTGGCGCAACTTTGTCCTGCAGAACCCATATTTTAATCTGAACCATTGGCTGAAAGAGATGGGAGCAGAAAACCAGCAGGCGCAAATCTTTGTAAAAGAAAGCGATGAGATTGTACGAAAGCTCAGTTTGAAATCCAGTCAAGGCGGTTACAAAATCATGATTATATGGCTTCCCGAAAAGATGAATGTGGAATGCAGCAACAAACTGCTGAAGTTACTGGAAGAGCCTCCTGCCATGACTGTCTTTTTATTAGTATCCGAAGAGCCTGATGCCATTTTGCAAACGATCCAAAGCCGTACCCAACGATTTAACATTCATGGGATCAAAGAACCTGAGATTTCAAAAGTATTGCAAACCAAATATGGATTACAACCGGAAGATGCTGACGATATAGCACATCGCTCAGAAGGCAATTTTCTGAAAGCACTGGAAACCATACACCTGAGTGAGGAGAACAAACTGTTCTTTGAACTCTTTATAAATTTGATGCGTCTCTCCTATCAACGGAAGATACGCGAAATGAAACAATGGAGCGATGCGGTAGCCTCCATGGGGCGTGAACGTCAGAAGAATTTTCTGGCTTACTGCCAACGTATGATACGAGAAAACTTCATATACAACTTTCATCAACGTGATTTAGTGTATATGAATCCCGAAGAACAAAATTTTTCCACCCGTTTCGCACCGTTTGTCAACGAGCGGAATGTGATGGGCATAATGGACGAACTTAGTGAAGCACAATTACATATAGGACAGAATGTGAATCCCAAAATGGTGTTCTTTGATTTCTCTTTAAAAATGATTGTGCTATTGAAAAATTAAAAATTGAGAATTGAGTATTAAAAAATAACAGAATTGCATGGCATTTATTTCTTAGTTCTCAATTTTCAATTCTCAATTAAAACAGAATTATGGACAATGAATTCAAATTAAAGAACGGAAGCGGCTGTTTGTGTTGCAAAGGCTGCGGACGACAGGATAAGCAGCTGAACACCTACGACTGGCTGGCTGATATTCCCGGCAACACCGAGGAACAGGAAATGGTTGAAGTTCAATTCAAGAATACCCGCAAAGGGTATTATAAGAACAGCAACAAACTGAAGCTGGGAAAAGGAGATATAGTAGCTGTAGAAGCAAGTCCCGGGCACGATATCGGTACAGTAACCCTGACGGGAAGATTGGTACCTTTGCAAATGCGTAAGGCAAACATCAAACCCGATGCCGAAATCAAGCGTATCTACCGCAAGGCAAAACCTGTAGATATGGAAAAATACGAGGAGGCAAAAGCCAAAGAACATGACACAATGATCCGATCCCGTCAGATAGCCAAAAATCTGAACCTGGACATGAAGATCGGTGATGTGGAATATCAAGGCGATGGTAACAAAGCTATCTTTTATTACATCGCGGACGAACGCGTAGACTTCCGCCAACTGATCAAAGTACTGGCCGAAGCTTTCCGTGTACGTATAGAAATGAAACAAATTGGCGCCCGTCAAGAAGCCGGACGCATTGGCGGTATCGGACCTTGCGGACGTGAATTGTGCTGCGCTACCTGGATGACAAATTTTGT
>ENA-USYV01002814-USYV01002814.1-human-gut-metagenome-genome-assembly--contig:-NODE-2814-length-13315-cov-3.494712_pt1 | contig 13315 bp, 6 predicted proteins | sample MGYA00250066_ERZ773514 | MGnify/ENA primary metagenome ERZ773514 (study PRJEB29103, sample SAMN06112049) | human gut metagenome | biome: human gut; feature: ankylosing spondylitis patient; material... | reverse complement strand
ACGGATGCCGATTTGCGGGTATTTTTCCGCCAGCGCGATGACCTTCTCCTCGAACCAGCCCGAGGTGGAGATGACGAGGAGATTAAAGCGAAGTTTTTGGGCAAAAGCAGCAGTTGCTGTGGCGTCAATCGCAATTGCAATCGGGGTAATTGGCGGAATTTCATTTGCGTCAAATAATCAGCCTTTTTTGGGAGATTGCATTGAGTACGGAATTGTTTGTAATTATCTGAATCAGACAGCAGATATGGAGACAAACTTTGCCGTAGGTAAGTACCAGGGGAATGGTCATTGGAACGGAAACACGATTTCTGAGAGCAAAGCAAATGCTTCCGGAGAGGTTCGGATTGGAGAAGTTGTAGGAGAGACGAAATTCCGTGGGACGCCTTATGTAGTAGTAAAGGAAAGTGTGAAAGATGAAGTTAAAGCAATGCTTGCATCTGTTTCAAACTATGCAGAATCTGTTGTGAAAAAGGCAGATTACACAACACCAAAAGATGTTAAGGACATGAACAATTATCATGTAGACATTACAGGAATTGATGAAGAAGTTGTATATGTGGATGCGGATGCTATGGTTGAAAATATCACTGCAGGGAAAATTCAGAATGGTGGTATTAAGGTCACATTGCGAGCAAATCAGTCTTTAGTATTTAATGTATCATTGAAAGATGATGTTCGCATTCCGGAATATAAGATTACTGTAAAAAATGGAAGTAAAACACACGAGGAAATGGCAGAGTCTGTTGTGTGGAATATGCCTTATGCGACGAATTTGAATTTGAACTCAGATGGTATGAGAGCTACGATAATTGCGCCAAAAGCTTTTGTGAATTTGAGTACTACATCCGAAGGATGGCTGGTATGTGATACTGTTGTCAGCAATTCTGGCGAATGGCATATGATTTCAAAGAAAGTCCCGAAAGTGACACCAACGCCAAAAGTGACACCAACACCAACGCCGAAAGTGACAGCGACACCGACACCAAAAGTGACAGCAACACCAACACCAAAGGTAACGGCAACACCAACACCAAAGGTAACGGCAACACCAACACCGAAGGTAACGGCGACACCAACACCAAAGGTAACGGCAACACCAACACCAAAGGTAACGGCGACACCAACACCAAAGGTAACGGCAACACCGACACCAAAAGTAACGGCGACACCGACACCAAAAGTAACGGCGACACCAACACCAAAAGTAACGGCGACACCAACACCAAAAGTGACGGCGACACCAACACCAAAAGTAACGGCGACACCAACACCGAAGGTGACAGCGACACCAACACCAAAAGTGACAGCAACACCGACACCAACACCAACGGCAACGCCGACAGCAACACCAACGGCAACGCCGACAGCAACACCAACGGCAACGCCAACAGTTACACCAGAGGTAACACCAACAGCTACTCTGGGTGATGATGCGACACCGACACCGGAAGTGACAGCAACAGCTACTCCAAACTTGTTTGATTTTGATGAAGACACACCGAGAGCAAGTAAAGAGCTGACAGACCCGGATACACCAAAAGCATCAGCAACAAGTAAGAAAACAACTACTTTGCTTGACGAAGATGTACCATTATCTGATTCCGCACCGGAGACAGGAGATACAACAAATCTTTTGTTCCCTATGATTGTTATGGGATTGTCTGTATTAGCAATTTTCGGGGTAATTGTATTTAGAAAGAAAATGAACTAAGTTAAGAAGTAAATGAAAAAGAATCTGCAAAATGATTCAAAATATAATAAGGAGTTTGCTAAGGCAGGCTCCTTATTTCTTACAAATAAAAAGGAGCCTGCCTTTTGGCAGACTCCTAAATTGTGATTCTTTTTATTTGTTTAAATTCTCATTCGCTGTTGCTAACATCAGTTTGATACGATTTAACTGATTTACTTCGCTGGCGCCGGGATCATAGTCAACGGCTACAATGTTGGCATCTGGGAATGCCTTTCGAATCTGTTTGATAACACCTTTACCAACGACATGGTTTGGCAGACAGCCAAATGGCTGAGTACAAACGATGTTTGGCACATTGCTGTGAATCAATTCAATCATTTCACCTGTGAGAAACCATCCTTCACCGGTCTGGTTACCGTTAGATACGAAAGGTTCTGCATATTTAGCCAGTACGTGAATCTCAGGTGGTGCCTCAAAACGTTTGCTCTCAGCAAGTGCTTTGCAGTATGGCTTGCGGAACTGATTTAACAGCCAGATAGCAGCATTTCCAAGCCACTTACTGGTTTTCTTAAAGCCAAGATGGTCAGCCTTAAATTCACTATCGTAAGCACTGTACATAAAGAAGTCAAGCATATCCGGACAGACTGCTTCAGCACCTTCAGCTTCCAAGAGTTCGACAACATGATTGTTGGCTGCAGGGAGATATTTAACTAAAATCTCACCAACGATTCCAACACGTGGTTTTTTCTTTGTTTCATCTAATTCTATTTCATCAAATTCCTTCACGATTTGTTTGATATTTTTCTTAAGTTCCGACTGCTTTGGTTTTTTTACAGCCTCAATACAGACTTTTTTCCATTTATCGTGAAGAGCGTTTACGGAACCCGGTACTTTCTCGTAAGGGCGGGTGTGGTATACGACGCGCATAAACAAATCACCGTAGATTAAGCTGTGAATAGCGGCTTTTAGCAATCGATAATTGATGTCAAAGCCGGAGTTTGTTTCCACGCCGGCACTTAATGAGATAACCGGAATCTGTTCCATGCCTGCTTTTTTTAGTGCACGGCGGATAAAGCCGATATAGTTCGTTGCACGGCATCCACCACCGGTCTGAGTAATGATTAAAGCAGTTTTATTTAAATCGTACTCGCCGGATAACAATGCTTTCATGAACTGTCCGACTACAAGAAGAGACGGATAGCACGCATCATTATTTACATATTTTAAGCCGTAATCCAATTCGCCTACGCCAGTAGGAAGCTGAACAAGATTGTAACCACAGGCGGCAAGAGCCGGCATTAAAATGTCAAAATGAATTGGTGACATCTGTGGTGCTAAAATCGTGTAATTCTTACGCATTTCCTTTGTAAATTCAACTCGTTTATAGGCTGAATTTTGAGGAGAGGACTTAATTCCCTTGCGTTCGCGGTCTTTCACGGCGGAAATAAGCGAACGGATACGAATTCTTGCGGCACCTAAGTTGTTGACCTCGTCAATTTTAAGAACCGTACAAATTTTATTGGAACTTGTCAAAATATCATTGACCTGGTCGGTTGTTACTGCGTCAAGTCCACATCCAAAAGAGTTAAGCTGAATCATATCCAGATTGTTCTGGGTGCGTACAAAACTGGCAGCGGCATAAAGTCTGGAATGATACATCCACTGATCCATCGCAATCGTTGGCCGGTCAACTTTTCCTAAATGGGAAATGCTGTCCTCAGATAATACCGCAATATCGTAAGATGTAATCAATTCCGGAATACCGTGGTTGATTTCCGGGTCAATATGGTAAGGACGACCGGCTAACACAATACCACGCTTGTTGTTATCTGCCATCCATTTTAATACGCGTTCGCCCTCTAAGCGGATATCATTTCTTGTTTTTTGCAATTCTTCGTATGCCTTGTGGGCAGCTTTTCGAATCTCGCCGGCATCAATATTATTTTCTTTGCTGAGATAGCGTACTAACTCATCGGCAAGAATTTTATCGCTTTCAAAGGAGACGAATGGATTCTGGTAGGTAATCGATTCATCTGCCAATTCTTCTACATTATTTTTGATATTTTCTCCATAAGAAGTGACAATTGGGCAGTTGTAGTGGTTGCCCGCTTCATCAAATTCTTTGCGCTCGTAAGGAACACAAGGGTAAAAAATGTACGAAACGCCCTGGTTTAACAGCCATGAGATATGTCCATGAGCTAACTTTGCCGGATAACATTCCGATTCGCTTGGAATCGATTCGATACCAAGTGAATAAATGTTTCGGTTGGAAGCTGGTGAAAGAACGACTTCGTAGCCAAGTTCCGTAAAGAAAGTAAACCAGTATGGATAATTCTCATACATATTTAACACGCGTGGAATTCCGACCTTGCCGCGATATGCTTTGTCCGCAGATAATGGTTTATAGTGGTCAAAAAGACGCTTATTTTTATAGGTGTAAAGGTTTGGAACGTCACGGTTTGTCTTTTCTTTGCCAAGGCCACGTTCACATCGGTTACCGGACACAAACTGACGGCCACCGGTAAAGCGGTTTATTGTAAGGAGACAATGATTGGTACATCCCTTACATCTTGTCATGGAACTTTCAAATTTTAATTCGATAATGTCCTGTAAAGAGAGCATGGAAGAAATTTCTCCCTCTTCGTAATGCTCACGGGCAATCAGTGCGGCACCGAAAGCACCCATGATACCGGCAATGTCAGGGCGAATTGCCTGACATCCGGAAACACGCTCAAAACTTCGTAATACCGCATCGTTATAGAAAGTACCACCCTGAACAACTACGTTTTTACCGAGATCTTTCGGGTCTGTTAATTTAATTACCTTTAACAGGGCATTTTTAATAACGGAAATAGCAAGTCCGGCAGAAATATCTGCGACTGTAGCTCCTTCTTTTTGTGCCTGTTTTACTTTAGAATTCATAAATACGGTGCAGCGGGAACCCAAATCAATTGGATTTTCGGCAAACAGAGCCAGTTTTGCAAAATCTTTTACTTCATAATTCAACGAGCGTGCAAACGTCTCGATAAAAGAACCACAGCCGGAAGAGCAGGCTTCATTTAACTGTACCTGGTCTACGGAGTGATTTTTGATTTTAATACATTTCATATCCTGACCGCCGATGTCCAGAATACAATCAACATCCGGGTCAAAGAAAGAAGCAGCGTAATAATGGGAAACGGTTTCAACTTCACCTTCATCTAACATCAAAGCGGATTTTATCAGTGCTTCGCCGTATCCGGTTGAACAGGAACGCACAATTGTGGCACTTTCCGGGAGCAGTTCATAAATTTCCTTAATTGCTTTAATTGTCGTTTTTAGCGGGCTTCCGTTATTGTTATCATAGAATGAGTACAGAAGAGAACCATCCTCACCGACAAGAGCTACTTTAGTTGTTGTTGAACCGGCATCTACGCCAAGAAATACATTTCCTTCGTAAGTGGAGATATCTCCCTTCTTTACACTGTGTACGTTATGTTTCTCGATAAATTCATTGTAATCAGTTTCATCTTTGAAAAGAGGCTCCATACGAGTCACTTCAAATTCAATTTTGATTTCGCCGGAAAGCTTCTTTAATAAAGCACCGATTGTTGTGGCACCTTTTTCCTCCGAGTTCATGGCTGCTCCACTTGCGGCAAAAAGATGGGAATTTTCCGGTGCAATAATGGCATCTCCGGTTAAATTAAGAGTGCGGATGAATGCCTGTTTTAATTCTGTTAAAAAGTGCAGCGGACCGCCGAGAAAAGCAACGTTACCGCGAATCGGTTTTCCACAGGCAAGACCACTGATTGTCTGGTTTACGACAGCCTGGAAAATGGAAGCGGCAAGGTCCGGTTTCGATGCGCCCTCATTTATTAAAGGCTGAATATCAGTCTTTGCAAATACACCGCATCGTGCGGCAATCGGATATAAAGCCTGGTAATCTTTTGCATAGGTATTTAATCCGGCAGCGTCTGTTTTTAATAAGGTAGCCATTTGATCGATAAAAGAACCGGTACCGCCGGCACAGATACCGTTCATTCGCTGCTCAATACCATCGGTAAAGTAAATAATTTTTGCATCCTCACCACCAAGTTCAATGGCGACATCGGTCTGAGGAGCATAACTTTTTAAGGAAGTAGCAACGCTCACAACTTCCTGCACAAATGGAATATCAAGGTGCTTTGAAATGGAAAGACCACCGGAACCGGTAATCATCGGTGCGATGTCACAGTCACCAAGTTCGTTGTAAGCACGTTCCATAATTGTACGTAAGGTTTCCTGGATATTTGCGTAGTGACGCTCATAGGCAGAAAACAGTATGTTATTGTTATCATCCAGCACAGCAATTTTTACTGTGGTTGAACCAATATCGATACCTACTCGTTTCATAAGTACCTCCTAAAGTTTCCTATTAAAATCATTTTTTGTTATCTAATTATCGAAACCTTATTATACGACAAAAAGAATGGTTTTGCAACAAAATTAGAAAGAACAAATGGCATTCTTTTGAATAGGATAATAAAAAAAGGCAGGAATCTGAAAATGAATCAACGCTTTTGTAATGGAATGATACATGTCATTCGCTCCGGCGATAATCTTTACCAGTTGAGCAGACGCTACCGTGTTCCGCTCGCACTTATTCTGCGGGCAAACCCTTATGTGGATGTGTATAATTTAAGACCGGGACAGGAAATCTGCATTCCGATGCCCTGTGGAAGCGGACCGATGGCAGGACGGGGAATTCAGCAGGAAAATGTGGAGACAACCGAACAGGAGACAGACGATGAGGAATACGAAGAGGAACAAACGGCACAGTCAGAGGAAGAAAAAGAGGTGTCTTGTGTCTATCGTGCAGATGGAACAAAAAGCCTTGGAGCGATATTGAATGAGTGCGGTATGACGATGGCAGAGTTTTTTGAAAAGAATAATCCGGAGCAGATTATTATCGCGGCAGATGTCCTTTTTGAAGTGCCAAAGAAGGTTTGACAAAGGTTATTAGAACCTTTATAATGAAAATGGATTAGTCAGACTCGGCGATGCCTTGTTTTCGGGGAATCGCCGTTGTCTTTGAAAGGAAGGTGAACAAGCATGATTTCCATTTATAAAACCATAGAAGATGATATGGTGGTGCTTGATAAAATAGAAGAGGGCTGTTGGATATCAGCCATTCACCCAAATGAGGAAGAATTGTCTTTTTTGCAGGAAGAGACTGGGATTGACTTGGATGATTTACGGGCACCTCTGGATGATGAGGAACGTTCCCGTATCGAATTGGAAGATGGATACAATATGATTTTGGTGGACATTCCTTCGCTTGATGAGAAAGACCGGTATGTCACGATTCCTCTTGGTATTTACATGACAAAGGAGCATATCATTACGATTTGTCTGGAAGAATCACCGGTTTTGAAAGCATTTGTAAACCGTAGAGTACGCGAGTTTTACACATTCAAAAAGACTCGCTTTGTATTCCAGATTTTGTATCGCAATGCTGCTTCCTACCTGCGTTATCTGCGTATTATTGACAGAAAAAGTGACCAGATTGAGGAAAAACTGCATATTTCCCAGAAAAACAGTGAGTTGATTGAACTTTTGGAGCTGGAAAAAAGTCTGGTTTATTTTACCACTTCCCTGCGCTCAAATGAGGTCGTTTTAGAGAAACTTCTGCGGACGGAGCGCGTTAAAAAATATCCGGAAGATGAGGACTTATTGGAAGATGTCATTATCGAGAATAAACAGGCGATTGAAATGGCAAATATATACAGTGGAATTTTAAGTGGAATGATGGATGCGTTTGCGTCTGTTATATCCAATAACTTAAATATTGTAATGAAGTTCTTGGCAACGGTTACGATTGTTTTATCAATCCCGACGATGATTGCCAGTTTCTTTGGAATGAACTTTGATAATATTCCACTTGGACATTCGCCGTTTGGATTTTTTACCATTATTGTTTTAACGCTTATTATTTCCGGCGTTGTGGCGTTGTTGTTCCGCAAAAAAGATTTGTTTTAATAGGGAAAAGACGATTGTTGAATGGAGGTTAAAAAAGAACTATGAGTTTATTAGACCGATTGGAGAGAACACGGTTTGGAAAATTTGGCATTCCGAATCTGATGCGGTATGTCATTGGAGTTAATATTGTCGGAATTCTGATTAGTCTTGTGAATCCGATGTTTTATTATTCGTATCTGAGTTTGGATATTGCAAGTATTCTGCATGGACAGGTTTGGCGTATTTTCACCTTTGTGTTAAGCCCATCCGGACAGTTTGGCGGTACCGGCATGGTTAGTTTATTGTGGTTTGCAATCTGGATTTTTGTGTATTATTCGATTGGAACAAATCTGGAGCGCATGTGGGGAACTTTCCGCTTTAATTTGTTTTATTTTGGCGGACTTTTACTGGTTGTAATTATGACATTTGTTTTTTATCTGTTTTTACAACTTGGGTTAGTGCCAAATGCTGCAACTGCTTATACGGATTATATGCTTTCCGCCAATATTATGGATGATTTGAACCAGACGATGTTTTTAGCGTTTGCCTTTGCTTTCCCGGATGCACAGTTCCTTGTGTATTTTATTATTCCGGTTAAGGCAAAGTGGCTGAGTATTGTATATCTTTTGATGGATGGCTATATGTTTGTCCGCTATCTGATGAGTGGATATTATTATTCGGCAGCGGTGATTTTGGTTCTTTTATTAAACTTTTTTATCTTCTGTTTTATGGGACGTGGTTCTCTTACGCCAAAGCAGGCGTACCATCAGAAGAAGAGAAAGATGGAATATAAGAAAAAAACAGCACCCACACAGGGAAGTGTACCAAGGCATCATTGTGTGATTTGTGGCAGAACGGATGTGGACTCTCCGCAGTTAGAGTTCCGTTACTGCTCCAAATGTGAGGGGAATTATGAGTATTGTTCAGAGCATTTATTTACCCATGAGCATGTGCATCATTAAAAGGAGGAAGGAGTCGGAAAATGGGATTGTTTGGTATTGCGACAAATAGTGTACAAATGTTAGTGTTAGTAGCGGTTTTAACCGTGGCAGTTTTTGCTGTTTTGTATTTTGAAAAATTCCGCTATGAAGTAGAAGGAATTCGGATTTACCGCAAAGACAGCAAAAAGTCATGGACTAATCTACTGCTTGTATTAGCGGCAGCGCTGCTTGTAAAACTGATTTTTGCGGCAGCGTATGAAGGACATGGAACGGATATGACCTGCTTTAGTGCGTGGTCGGATATGATTTTTAAAGATGGATTCTGGAATTTCTATCATTCGGATTCTTTTACGGATTATCCGCCCGGATATATGGCAATGCTGTGGGGCATTGGGGCTCTGCGCAGCATCTTTAATCTGGATGTTGCAACGGGAGCCGGAAGATGTGTTATTAAACTGATTCCGATTTTGTTTGATCTTGGTGCAGGGGCACTGCTTTATAAGATAGCAAAGAGAAAATTTTCTGAAGGTTCTTCTCTTATTTTGTCAGCGACATACGTGCTCAGTCCGGTCGTTGTTCTGGATTCTTCGGCATGGGGACAGGTGGATGGTGTATTTACCTTTTTCCTGTTGCTTGTCTGCTATCTGTGCATGGAAGAAAAGCGTATTTTTGCGTATTTTGCTTTTGTTGCCGGAGTTCTTATCAAACCGCAGATGATTATGTTTGCTCCGCTTTTGATTTGGACAATTATTGAACAGGTTTTCTTAAAAGATTTTTCAAAAGAAAAAATGTTTCGGGATTTAGTAGGCGGCGTTTTATCTCTTGTGGCAATGGTTGTATTTACCCTTCCGTTTGGTGTGGACAAAGTGTTCAGCCAGTATGTGAATACGTTGGGCTCGTATCCGTATGCGACGATTAATGCATACAATTTCTGGGCGTTGTTAGGACAGAACTGGCAGCCGCAGGCAAATTCATTTTTAGGTGTGTCAGCAAGCTCGTGGGGAACACTCGCAATTTTAGTATCCGTTGCACTGAGTGCCGTGATTTTCTTCCGCTTAAAAGATGATAATTCCCGCTATTTTACAAGCATGGCGGTACTTCTTGCTAATATGTTTTTATTCTCAGTGCGTATGCATGAGAGATATTTATTCCCGGCAATTGTACTTATGTTGGCTGCCTTTTTGGTGAAGCCGACCAAACAGTTATTCTTTACTTATGTGGGATTTTCGGCAATTCACTTTTTGAATGTAGGTCATGTTTTGTGGGCGTATGTCGAGGAAAACGAAAATACGGCACCAAACGGACCGTTAATTGGAATTACGGCAGTCCTTACAATTTTAATGTTTGCTTATTTGATTTATGCTTCTTTTTCTGTTTCGGTTATGGAGGATTTAAAAGAGGTATCCGGAGGAAAGAAGAAAAGGAACACCCTTCCATATCTTGTGAAAAATCCGAAGGTGAAAGAGAAAGAACCGGAAGAAGTCTATAAACAACATATTCATGCGACAAGAAGAATGCCTAAATTTACAAAGTGGGATTATATTGTATTGTTTGGAATTCTTGTATTATACAGTGTATTCGCTTTTCGTGATTTGGGTGATACCAAGGCTCCGGAGACTTACTGGCAGCCGGAAAATGGTAATTCCGAGATTGTGTTAGATCTTGGTAAAGCAAAAGATATCGGAATGATTTATACGTTCCTTGGAGCGAAGGAAGACCGTATGATGACATTTGAAATGTCAGAGGATGGGAAAAACTATGATATGGTCGGCACGGTCAGAGCAACAAGTGTGTTCTGCTGGGATGCATTAAAGACTTGGGACAAAGAATCTCAGGAAGAGGGCGCGGATGATTATAATCTGGCAAAAGATTATCGTTATATCCGCCTAAGTGTTGATGAAGAACAGCTTTCTGATACCTTTATGCTGAATGAATTGGTGATTCTTGACAAAGACGGAAACTGGATGAAACCGGTCAATGCTTCTGAATATAAGAATTTGTTTGATGAGCAGGATTGTTTTGAGCCGCAGAGTGATTTGCCGGAGACTGTCTGGAAAGCTGAAAAAGCTGGAGAAACCGTGACTTTAGATTTGGGTGCAGATAGTTACTTTAGTATGCTGCGCGGCTACTCTACAGAGAAAGCAAATCAGCGGTTTGAAGTGGAAGTGGCAAAATCGGCAAATGATGGTGAGGAGCCACAGTATCAGAAAGTGGGAACGGTAGTCAGTGGTGAGGCTGATGGCTTTAGCAGACTTTCAGAGGAAAATCAGCAAAATGCCGATACTTATTCTTTTGCCAATGATTCGTACCGCTATATCCGCTTGACAACACTTTCGGATAATACAAGTTTGAATGAACTGGTACTGACGGATACGAATGGAAATACGGTGAAAATCCGTGACCATATTGGCGGAGATTCCTTGTTTGATGAACAGGATGGATACCGAAAGGCAATTACCTTTAGGAGCGGCACTTATTTTGATGAAATTTATCATGCGAGAACGGCTTATGAAATTGCGCATGGAATGAGCAATTATGAGTGGACACATCCGCCTCTTGGTAAAGTATTTATCAGTCTTGGTGTGCGCATGTTTGGCATGAATCCGTTTGGCTGGCGAATTATCGGTGTGCTGTTTGGAATCGGGATGATTCCGTTTATGTACTTCTTTGGCAGGCGTTTGTTCAAGAACCGCACGTGGGCGGCCGGTGCGTTGACATTTTTATTTACTTTTGATTTTATGCATTTTACGCAGACAAGAATTGCTACCATTGATGTGTACGGAACATTCTTTATTATAGCAATGTTCTACTTTATGTATCAGTACAGCCAGACAAGTTTTTATGATACAAAATTGTGGAAGACCTTTATCCCGCTTGGCTTAAGTGCAGTGATGATGGGACTTGGCTGTGCATCGAAATGGACGGCAGTATATGCGTCTGCCGGTCTTGCTGTGTTCTTCTTTGCCATTATGGGCTGGCGTATTTTTGAGTACCATCTGGCGAAGAAAAATCCGACGGGCGAAACAGAAGGAATTGCGCATAAGCATATTATTGAAGTATTTAAGAAGAAACTTCTTTTAACCCTTGGTTTCTGTGTGATTTTCTTTGTGTTTGTAGCAGGAACGATTTATGTTGCTTCCTATGTTCCGTTTGAGGACAGTGCAAAGGATAACACCGAGCGCTTCTACGAAGTGACAGATGAGAATTATGAAGGATTTAAATGGGAAAATACATTTGTTTCCGGTCTTGTGGATACACTTCGCGACCACAGTGGAAATCCTGTGGCTGAGACGGTCGGAAAAATGTTGAATAATCAGCATGCTATGTATGAATACCACAGCAAACTGGAAGCTACCCATCCATGGCAGTCAAGCTGGTATGAGTGGCCGACGATGATACGACCGATGTATTATTACTGCCAGACTTTGCGGGATGGTATGAAAGAGGGTATCAGTGCCTTTGGTAACCCGCTTGTATGGTGGGCAGGAATCCCGGCATTGATATTGATTCTTCTGCCATTTGGAAGAAGGCGTTCGAACAGACTTGGAAGCAAAACGTCGCAATGGCTTCAGAGTATCGGCTGTGAATTCTTTGTGTTCCTTGCTTTGTGGAGTGTGTTTGTGAAACAGTCTTCAAGTAATGGAGGCGGTGATTCATGGAAGTTATATGGACCGTTCCTTATTGTGCTTGGCGTGGCGTCGGCTTTGTATATTGCTTACCAGCTTGTGACAAGGGGAGACAAAAAAGCCTTGTTTATGGTATTTGCCTATGCGGTTCAATTATTACCGTGGATTTTAGTGCCGCGCTGTACGTTTTCCTATCACTATTTTCCAAGTGTGCCATTTGTCGCCATGATGATTGTGTACGGTATGGTAAAACTTGTGGATGCGGACAAAAAATGGTTCAAATGGTGTATGGTTTATCTGGCAGTTGCCTTTTTCCTGTTCTTAGTTTTTTATCCGGTACTTTCCGGACAGCCGATCTATGAGCAGATGGCAAGAGATGGACTGCGCTGGCTGGAAGGCTGGCAGCTTGTCAGCTAAACAAACGATAGAAAGAAGGATAAAAACGTGAGAAAACTGATTCAAGAGATTCATAACGGGAAAAATATAAAGGAAAATTTAAAACATTATGCGGACATTGCCGTAAAAACATATGTGGATTATGGAACGCTTGAAATGACTTTTTCTGCGTATTCGCTTTTGGAAGATGAAATACAGGTGTTAGATGCGGATGAGAAGGAGAAAATGCTCTCGCAGGTAAAACAGGCGATTGGCTGTTTGGCGGATGAGTCCTGCGATTTCGCGGTACTTGGTGAAAAAATGAATCATCTGCGGGATGAAATTACGGATAAAATGGATGTTTTAACTGCGTACACGGACCGCATGATTTGTTATGAATATGTGTTAAACCGTATGGAATTAAAATATCTTTCCAAGAAAGAATTGTCAGAGAAACTGGCAGCTTTTGAGGAAGAAGAGTACATGAAAATGTTAGAAGGGTATTTGTTTGGCAGTAAAGATCAAAAGGTGGCGCTTGATAAAATTCGTTTGATTATGGGACAGATTCCGGTTCATATGACAAAGAATAAATTGTTTGAGCGGATTGGTGAAGCACTTACGTTATATCAGGATGGCGATAAATCGGCACAGATCGGAAGAGCACACGTCTGAACTCCAGTCACGGCTACATCTCGTATGCAGTCTTC
>ENA-USYV01002812-USYV01002812.1-human-gut-metagenome-genome-assembly--contig:-NODE-2812-length-13317-cov-37.286329_pt1 | contig 13317 bp, 7 predicted proteins | sample MGYA00250066_ERZ773514 | MGnify/ENA primary metagenome ERZ773514 (study PRJEB29103, sample SAMN06112049) | human gut metagenome | biome: human gut; feature: ankylosing spondylitis patient; material... | reverse complement strand
CATTTACCCCCATTCCGCGTCCTAGTATCTGCGGCGGGTAAATTAAACGGATAAGGGCGGTACATACAGCTTGGCGGTCGCCGTCAGGCCGTTTGCCTGCACAGGGTCAAGCCCTTTCTCTTCTGCCGCCGCTTCAAAAGCCTCTACCTTTGCGCCAGGGACGGCATATTCCTCAGACGCCTCCTCATAAGCGGAAGATCCGATGCCAAACAGATGCCATCCATCACCGAAAACACCGTCGTTCGCCCAATCCGTTGCCCATCCGCCAACCGTTGTGACAGAAACAAAATAGACCACAAACATAACCGCCGCAAAAATTGGAAGCGCAAGCCAGCGGTTTGTCACCACGCGGTCTATTTTATCGGATGTGGAAAGCTTGCCCGCATTTTTCCGCTTGCAGCAACCTTTGATGATGGACGCTATGTAGAGATAGCGCTCATTGGTGATGATGCTCTCCGCATCATCATCCATCTCCCGTTCCGCGGCCTTGATATCTTCTTCGATATGGCTCAGCACTGCTGGATCAAGCTGTAATTGCTCCAGCACTTTTTCATCGCGCTCAAAAATCTTGATCGCATACCAACGCTGCTGTTCGGCTGGCATACTGTGCACCGCGGCCTCCTCAATATGGGCGATTGCGTGCTCCACCGCGCCGCTGAAGCGATGTTGCGGCACGGTTTTTGCGCTCTGTGAAGCACGGATAGCCTCCTCGGCCGCCTCCATGATGCCTGTGCCCTTGAGCGCAGAGATTTCGACCACTTTGCACCCGAGCTGGCGAGAAAGCTCATCAATATAGATTTTGTCGCCATTCTTATTTACAACATCTATCATGTTGACAGCCACAACCACAGGGATTCCGAGCTCCGTCAGCTGCGTGGTCAGATACAAATTCCGCTCCAGGTTCGTGCCGTCAATGATATTCAGGATGGCATCAGGGCGATCCTGGATCAAGTAGTTTCGCGCCACTACCTCTTCTAAGGTGTATGGAGATAGGGAATAAATGCCTGGAAGATCCATGATGATAACATGGTCGTGCTTTTTCAGCCTGCCTTCCTTTTTTTCAACGGTTACGCCGGGCCAGTTTCCCACAAACTGATTGGAACCCGTCAGCGCATTAAACAGGGTTGTTTTGCCGCTGTTCGGATTGCCTGCCAAGGCAATTCTGATATCCATTGCGATTCTCCTTCTTCAGATTATAATTAGCATATGCTAACCTTTGCGTCAAAAACAAAGGCAGCCGCCCCTTCTCATGGATCATTCCACTTCAATCATCTCAGCGTCCGCTTTTCGAATTGACAGCTCGTAGCCACGCACGGTAACTTCCACAGGGTCGCCCAGCGGAGCTACTTTACGCACATGGACCTGCGTGCCCTTCGTAAGCCCCATATCCATAATCCTCCGCTTGACGGCCCCTTCGCCATGCAGCTTCACGACTGTTACTGTGTCCCCAATTCTCGCTTGTCTCAGTGTTTTCATACCGCTTCCTCCTTCACAATTTACCGTTATGCCAGAATCCCCGCCCCTTCCAATGCTTCAAACATTTGTTTGAAGCAATTATACCAGGATCTTACTCGCCATCTCACGGCTGATTGCCACACGGGAATCCTTCACATTCACGATAAGATTCCCTCCTATGGTGGAAACCACCGTTACATTTCCGCCGGTGTGTCTTATGACATCGGGCTGTGGTTCACAAAACTATACAACCAACAACAAAAATACTGATACCACCATAGCTTCCAGCATTACCGCCCAGGATACTAATGTAACACACGCAGATGATGCCGATAACTACAAAACGGAAATAACAGGTGAATTCAGCATTACATCAACTGATGGTTCTACAATAACACAGAATGATTCCATATATACCATAACACAGGCTGGCGAATATACCGTTACCGGACTCTTATCAGAAGGACAGATTGTAGTTAATGCTGACGATAATGCCGAAATCACCATTGTATTGAATGGTACATCCATCACATGTTCTAACGGTTCACCTATTTATATTAAAAATGCTGATAATATAAAAATCAAATCTAAGGAAAACACTTATAACTGTATAGTTGATGCAAGAACTGAAGCTGACGACAATTCAGACAATTCTTCCAGTGAAAATGGTAATGCTGCCATCTATGCAGCATGTGACCTTAAATTGGTTGGAAAAGGGGCATTATCAGTAACTGGCAACTATAACAACGGTATCCAGAGCAAAGATGACATTTCTATTAAAAATGTTACCATCAAGGTTAATGCTGTAAATAATGCTATAAAAGGAAACGATGAGGTAGCTATAGAATCTGGTGAAATAATAGCTATATCCAGAAAAGGCGATGGCATCAAAACATCAAACATCAGTCTTTCATCCAAAGGAAAACAGAAAGGAAATGTAATAATATCTGGTGGAAATATTGATATATATGCTGCCTGTGACGGCATAGATGCTGCATATGGTGTAGATGTTTCAGGTGATGGAAATCTGAATATATATACAGATACTTATTCTGATTATAGTGAAGCCGTGGCTGCCGACAACTCCGGTTCTTCAGCCAGCAGCGTGGGAACTCCACCCGATATGAACAATACTCAGAACAATGGTAACATGGGCAATCCTCCTGATATGAATAACAGTAGCAGCAATTCTGGCAATAATCCTGACATGAAAGGTAACTTCAGCGGTGGAAACAGAGCTGCTAATGGTATGCCAGGCAATAACAGCTCAGGAAATTCATCTAAAAAGTCTTACTCTACAAAGGGAATCAAAGCCGAGAGCAAGATAAATATATCTGGTGCAGCCATCAACATAAGTTCAACTGATGATGGTATTCATGCCAACTCAGATTCTGGTGTTCTTGAAACCGGCGAAGATGGCAATGGTATAATATCTATATCAGGTGGAACTATCACAATCTCTACAGGTGATGATGGAATACATGCAGATAAAGAGCTTAATATAACTGATGGATATATAAATGTTTTAACATCCTACGAGGGTCTTGAGGCTATAACAATCAACATCAGTGGTGGACAAAGCTTTGTATATGCAGCTGATGATGGCATTAATGCATGTACCGGAGATGGCACATCTACTCCTCTTATTAATATAACTGGTGGATACGTTGATGTAACAACCGGTTCTGGCGATACAGATGGTATAGATTCTAACGGCAGCTACACACAGTCTGGCGGTATGGTTTTTGTGAAAGGCGGCAGTTCATCAGGTCAGGTATCTGGTTCTATTGATGTTGATGGAAATATTACTATAACTGGTGGAACATGTGTAGCTTTAGGCGGTATATGTGAAACTCCTGTAAATTCAGTTAATGCTTACGTATTCAGCTCTGTATCATTTAACTCAGGAAGCTACTCAGTAAAAGATTCCAGCGGTAATGAAATAATAAGCTTTACATTAAACAACAGTTACTCAAATGGCTGGATATGCGCATCTGCTCTTACAACAAACACTGAATACACTCTTTACTGCGATGGTTCTTCATTAACAAACTGGACACAATCTGCAGGAACCATGGGTGCATCCAATGCCGGCGGCTTTGGCAGCAATCCAGGCGGTTTTAATGGTGGTGGCCGTGGAGATAACATGAATGGCGGCAGAAATATGAACGATAACAGAAATATAAATGGCAATAATACACCAAATAACAGTAATGTACAATAACAATTTCAAACAATAGTTTGATTGAATTTTAGTTGGTGACGGACGGACGACAAATATAAGATACAGGCAATCCTGCATACTATGTTCAATGCCAGAAGCTTTGATTGGATATTTCTAAGCCTTTCCATATAAACTATGTCAGCTGACGCTACCGCTCAGACGCGCCGTCCATGGCGCGGCTTCGCTGCTTCGTACATCCATGTACGAAGCTAGCTGGTTGGCTAATGGAAAGACTAAGAACTATCACAATCAAACTTCAAGTGCATTTCGCATAGTATGCAGGACTGCCTGTATCTTATATTTGTCTGGTTGTGGTGTAATTTACTTACTGATATTCAATTAAATCATCTGTCTGCTTTTAATATGTAATATGGTGTAAAGTCATACTCTAATGTATCTGGCTTTTCTACCTTCAGAACCTCCCATTTTGAAATACATGGATGTGTTTTAGCATACATATCTTTTCTTTCAGCTTTCTCATATTTAAAGCCATGTGTTATCATGAAAATATTCCATCTTCTATGTTCAATTCTTTCAAGCTCTTCTCGGTTATCTGTAAGAGAATATGCATGTTTTTCATAAATAATCCATTTTTTAATATCCTGATGCAATGATTGTGCTATACTTGATTCCCTGTCAAATATGCCCTTATTATGCCATACCTCATCTATTTCTTCTGATATTTTCTTATTCTCTTTAAGCTCTATTGAATCTTTCTTAAGACGTTCCTCTATATCTTCAGATAACATAAACTTATCATCCACAACAATATTTTTATCTGCTTTATATCTGCTTATTATTTCATATAACATATTGTATCTATGATTAAATATCTTTGCATCATTTACAATATCACGATTAGTTATAGAAGCATATGAAAAAATATCTTTATTCCTGTTTATTGTAAATAGATTCTTCTCACCATAAATATTAGCAAAATCATTGTTTTCCTTAGCCCTGACAACTATAGGAATATTAATACAGCTATCACCCTTATTGTATAACAGCTGCTTCAATTCAATAAGTGTATTAGACATTGAATGTGTATCACTCATTGCCACAATAAGATATGTAAATAATTTGTCGTCATTACATCTTTTAAAAATACTGTTAAACTGTAATGTCCTTGCATCCGTATTAAAAAATCTTAAACATACCTTTCCATCTATACCAAATTGCTCTGGTATTGTATCAAATGGAAATTTCAATTCATAATATTCAATACTTTTACCTTCATATATATCTTCTTTTATGAACTTCAATCCCTTCAGGACATCAACTGAAAAATTCTTCATGAAACTTCCTATTATTGATTCCATATCCTTATCAAATACATCTATGCATATAGTAGACTCTGCTGATAAAACCGACATATTAAGTCCTTGTATTAATGCACTCTGGCCAAAATCACCAAATCCAATGATTCCTATATGAACATCATAATCATCACCCTTATTAGCTGTATATACAGGATGTTCTTTATACATTTTATTGACAGCCATTTTATTAACATCTACTATGTCAAGATCAAAAGTTCTTGTATTTATTTTATCATAATACTGTCTTATCAGTTCTGCCATTGAATTGTCATTGCAGCACAGATGAATCTGCAGATACTCTTTATTTTCAGATGCATTAATATTTTTTTCAAAGCTCTTTGTAAATGCATTTAAACATTCAATATTTTCTATTGAATTATCATCACACAGAAAAACATCACTGAATTTACATATATCAAGCATTTTTATTACACTTTCAATATGCATATCCTGATACTTCTGCACAAACTTTACACCTTTATTTATATATTTAAGCTTCTTATCATCTGAAAGTATAGTGCTTTCAACCACTGTAACACGACAATCTTTAGTCAATGCATCTATAAGAGGAAACTTATATTTTCCTTCACCAATAACCAATACGCGCTTTTTATTTCTCTGGCTAAACAGTCCTCTGACATAGCTGGCTGGTTTTCTGATAAGAACGGCTAATGCACCTATTGTACAGAATGGCGCAACAATAACAGCAATACAATACACATATGTTATTATTCCACTTAATATGCCACCACCTGTTGCCTGCATATACGCAATAGCTTCTTTCTGCTTTATATCCGGATCTATCTTATACGCTTTAATTGCATTCTGTATGTTTAATGTTACTTTAAGAAACGGATTATCTACATTATGGTAGAAAAATATACCTTCAATCACACATATAATAAATACTGCAAGTGCCGTATACCATAGATAATCTTTGTATTTATTTCGCTTCATATTAATCTCCATTTCTGTGCATGAAAATCAAAATTTTCATACCCTCTCCTTAGTTTTAAAAATCAAAAAATTATTTTTAATTATATTAATTATGAGTAGCCTTTTCTGGTTTAGCAGTAATAACAAACGCATTCACACTACCCTCACATAAAACAAGCATCTTTTCAAGCTGTGCTATTCCCTGCTCTCTGTTATATCTTGTACTTACGTAATAAGATATTCCATCAACTATATGTTCTTTCTTCGCTTTAAAATAATTCAGCTTATTTGGTGGCAATATTTCTTTATCAACATCAACTTTTCTTGCAACTGAATTTATAACTACTGTTTCTTTAACTGCTGCTCCCTTTTCAGCAAGAGGCTTACCATCTAAGATAAACTCACCAGGATTAATACAGCATATTTTAAACATACCTTTTATTTCTGCAAGCTTGGCATCAAATCCATAGCTTGTACCAACAAGAATAAGGTACTTTTTGTGTTCCTATTCTTCAATCAGTAGTAACTCTTTTCAAATTTCACCTTGCATATGTCAATTCTTCATTTCCCTTATCGTAATCAAACCTACCATCATTCTTTTCTTCTATCGCCTTAATAATATGATAAGTGTATTCGTTATAAGGCGTTGGTATTCCAAATTCTTCTCCCATACGCATAAGTGCACCGGAAAACATATCTATCTCGGTATGTCTTTTAGCATCTATATCCTGAAGTGTAGAGTATCTTGCTGTTGGCGGCACTGCACTTCCACGTGACGATGAATTATCAATAACACTTAAATCTATTCCTTTTGCCTTAGCTATTGTTTCAAGCTCATGTCTTAAACCATCGCTTATAGCCTTCATATGTTCACTATCCCTGTAACATCCGACACCTGCACCAAGTACTGCCTGTGGAAGATTATTACTTACATTAAGTCTGAACTTACTCCACATTTCTTCTTTTATATGCTCTGTCACTCTGTAGTTAAGCCTGCTGGCTGCAAAAAGCTCATCTATCAACTTTATCCTGTCACTCACAAGTGTCTGTTCTGATATTTTGTCTGATGCAGATACCTTATCTGCTGTTTCCCCAAAAATAATTCCTATTGTTGTATCAGGATTAAAGTAATATCCCCTGCCATCTCTATGAGAGGCAACCTTTATAAGTGAATATACAATATGTGACATGCCTATCCTGTCTGCAATGATATCTTCACTGTCAACACCATTCATAAGACTCATAACTATAGTGTTTTCTCCAATAGCTGTAGCAATGTTGTCAAGTGCTCCTTTTAAAGCTCCATACTTTAACGAAACTATCAAAAGGTCAACGCCTGTATTATGCGCTTCTTCGGGTGTCCACACCTCTGGTCTGTATACTTCATCGTTTATAAGACAACCTTCTTTTCTTAGCCTTTCCTGACGTTCTCCCTGTGCTATTAGCCCCAGCCTTACATCCTTTAAGCCTGCAAGTCCCCATATAACATATGAACCTACAGCTCCTGCTCCTAATATAGCAACGGTCTTTATCTTCATGATGTTCTCTTTCCTCTTTTCTATAAAATATATTTCTAGTTATATTTATGGATACATTTCTGAATATACTTGGCCATATACTTATATTTCTTACACCAAAATATCTTATTCATATTTATTATATTTGCAATCTGCTGCTTTATCAACCTATTATTTCATACTATTATTTTCAATACTGTTATTCATATCCTATTTTATTTTTCACCTATTGTTCGTACTATTATTTTACCAAAAAAGCGGATGTCTGAATAACAAACATCCGCTTATATTTTATAACTGATATGATGTAAACGTCATAAGACAAAAAGTCTTTCTTAACCTACATGATAAGATCTTTTAACGCTTACTTAGTATGCAACTCCATTAGATACTTCAACATAGTAAATATTAACTCCGCCATCCTCGGCTATAAGATAATATTCACCTGCAACTGGCACTCTGAATGAAACTGACTTAAGTGAATTTCCTGGAATCTTTGATGTAGATGTAATATCCTTTCCATTCTTATCAACTATCTTAATAAGTCTTGATTCATCTGTGCTTGAGCTTGTTGCATATACCTTCACCTTAGCTTCTCCAGCTGTTTTAAACGCAATAGCTCTTCCACTTGTACTGCCTTTACCAGAAAGCTTGATTCTTCTTGTAAAGTCTATTCCTTTATATTCCTTTCTGCTCTTATCTACTGTAACTGTTGCTTTGCTTCCGGCAACAATCTTAAAGCCGTCAACAGTAAGTGTTGATTTTAACTTTCCTGTATTTACATCATTAGCATTTAGAACAAGCTTGGTACCGCTTACAGTCGAATCTGTCTTTGATTCTGTAGCTTTAGTTGCTTCTGTTGTTTTTTCTGTTGCCTTTGTTGTTTCTGTTGTTTTTTCTGTTGCTTTTGTTGTTTTCTCTGTTGGCTTTACTTCACCAGATGTCTTGCCTGTAACACTTATAACCTGATTAGCTACACCAAAATGTGCTCCAAGTGTTGAATAACTTCCCTGTGTTTCGTAAAGTCCCTTCATATTAATAGTTCCATCAGAATTTCTTAACTGCTTGTCTACATTACCATTAAGATTGATAAAATCAACAGCATTTTTAAACATTCCTGATACTTTAGATGGATTATCAACTACTGTACCCTTCTTGTCGCCACTAACAACTGGTGTTGGTAATAATCCTGATAATCTGTAATACTTACCTGTATTATAGTATATAGAATCACTCATATTACCTGTAAATTTATCTGAGTCTATAGCATTTGCTGAAACAAGACCTACGTACACTGCCTTATTTGATGCTCTGTAGCATAAGAAGTTGCCCTTCTTTGCCGACTTACCATTGCCCCATGCTGTGGCATTCATGATTGTAAGACCTGATGGATTGTTGTTGTCAGTGAATCCTGTTGCCCCATTGTTAAACGAGAGACAGTTAAGTACAACATGAGGTGTACCTACACCTGAACCACCGAGCTTAAAGCCATTCATATCTCCGTTAGCATAATGAACTCCGTTAGATAATGTTCCATTGCCGAATGAAACACAGTTTCTTATAGTTATCACACCGATAGGACCTGTAGCTGACTTAGCGAAAAGATCCCATCCATCATCAGAGTTGCAATATGATATACATCCATCAAATACATTGCCTTCGCCGCATGTAAGCTTTGCTGCAAAACCATCTGCATTTTCACCTGTACCACCCTGGTCTGGATAATCACAGTTATCAAATGCTGTACAGTTGATTATAAGGTTGTTTGATGGCCATAAATCTTTAGTTGCTGCTGTTGTGTCATATCTTGATATCTGAAGTCCTGAATCTCTGTTTGCTTCGAATACACATTTTTCAAATATGTTGTTGTTACCAGCAAGTAACACGCCGTTATCACCAGCTCCATAGAAGTTGATTCCCTCAAAATACCAGTAATCTCCATCTACAACAACACCTCTGTTTGCGCCATTAAGTGTCTGTGCTGAGAAATCAAACTTAACCTCTGCACCATCAGCTGCTTTTACAACTATATAAGCGCCGCTTTTTCCATTCATGGCATTATTAATAACTATCGTATCTGTAAACTTGTAAGTTCCAGCCTTAACTATGATAACATCTCCTGCCTTAGCACTGCTTATAGCTGTAAGAATATCAGATGCTGACGAAACATACTTTGCATTCTTAAAATCTGAATCCTTCTTTGTACTTAAATCTGTATATGCACCTGAATATGAGAGACTTGTCTTATCATAACTGTTTTTAGTATCTGAACCTGCACCTGTAGTTTCCTTCTCAGTTACCTTTGTTGCTTCTGTAGCTTTAGATGTAGTAGCCTTCTCTGTAGTCTTAGTTTCTTTTTCTGTTGCCTTAGATGTAGTAGCCTTTTCTGTAGTCTTAGTTTCCTCTTCTGTTGCCTTTGTTGTTTCATCTGTAGAAGGCTCTGGAGTTACTATGTTGGCATTAGTTCCACCAACAGCCACAAGCTCTGTGTTTTTATAATTCGTAACAGCTGCTTTTAAATCCTTATCTACAACATAAGCTGTGTCGTCTTCATCACTGAACTTCCAGTCAATAACACCACCGCCAAGGCTTCCTGCTCCCTTAGAAGATGTAACAAGTGCTGGAACATCCTTTGCTGCTACAAGGCTTCCTGCCTTTACTCCAAGATCCTTAGTTGTATCAAAGTTATCGTATGTTGTGCCACCAGCTACTGTCTTGTATGATGATGGTACCTTTTCACCTGCAGAAGCAGCCAGATATGCATCGAATGTTGCTGCATTGGCAGCTTCACCTGTAACTGATGCTGCATTAGCATATATGATACCTGTTGCTCCAACTATTTCATTGCCATAAGCTTTTATGATGCCGCCGTTCTCACCTGAGAATGTGCCTTCGCCTAAAGCATCAGAACCCTGATTAGATGAAAGCATAGGATACTTGCAGTTTCTGAAGTAGTTGTTCTCTACATATACAGAAGAACCCATAGTTGAACCTACACCATACTTTGCGTTACCATCATAATAATTGTTATACATATGTACTGACATAGTTCTTACTCTGGCATGTCTTGAGTCTGAATGATCAAACCAGTTATGATGATAAGTAATGTAGTTAGGACCACTCTCGCTCTTCATACCACACAATGAACATTTACCTGAATCATAGAAATGTACATATGAAACTGTTATATACTGTGAATCACCCTTTATATCTATAGATCCATCACCTTTAGCCTGGTCAGCATCCCCACCAACCTTGCCATAGTAAAGGTCTACGTTATGTATCCATACGTTGCAGTTAGCTGTATCTAGTGAGATACCATCATCCATAAAGTTAAGTATTGAGAGGTTTCTCATTTCTACATTACCTGCATTTCTTAAAAGGAAACCGAAGCCGCTTATGCTTGCGTCCTCGCCAACTCCTTCAAAAGTCATGTTAATATTAGAATAAGCACTTGCTCCTTTTATCTGCACACCCTCAGATGAGCTTGAAAACTTATCCATACCCGAATCTGTAAGACATCCTATTACTCTTACATCAAGTGCCCTTGTTTCTACACCCTTACTGGCACTCTTTGCATATGCATCAATAATTGTCTGGAGTCCTGTGTACTCCTTCTCGCCCTTTCCTTCCATAATGCCTGCTGTTACAGTTTTAGCATTATCATTAGTTACATAAAGAACGATTGAATCACTCTTAAGTGTTCCATCTTCGTTATATGCTCCTGAACCTGTCTTGTATCTTGATTCAGAAGAAAATGCAAAGCCTGATCTGTCATATGAGCTTACCTTAAGAACATCTGTAACCTTAGCCTTAGCTGTTACTTCTTTTCCATTCTTTACTGGTACTACCCTGATAACATAGTCTCCTGCCGAAAGGCCCATGGCATCTACCCTGTAGTAACTCTTGTACCTTCTTATAAGTTCATTGTCGATTCTTGCATATGCTGAATCTGACTGTGAAGCCTTTTTGATATATGCTGTATATCCATCGGCTTCCTTGTCAATAGACCACTCAGCGTAAGCTGATTCAAGCCAGCCCTGCGCTGTTCCATTGAACTGTACTGTTCCAACCTCTGCCTTTGCGGTAGATATTGTAGTTGGAATAATGACACTTACAACCATCAATGCTGCAAGTATCCATGCCCATCCTTTGCGGGCCCCCTTGCTAATGTTAGCTTTCATGTTTTACCTCCTCATGCACATGTTTGTGCAATATGCTTTAACATATGATGTCTTACTTGCTAATCTTAGCAATATCACACAAAAAAGTACATAGGATAACATAGTAAATTAGTACCATTTATTAAAATTGTGTTTCATATTTACTAAAAGATTGTTTCCATATAAATATATTCTATATTGTTGTTTAATTAAATATTAGTTGGTGATGAACGGACGACAAATATAAGCTACAGGCAGTTCTGCACACTATGTTCAATGCCAGAAGCTTTGATTGGATATTTCTAAGTCTTTCCATATAAACTATGATAACTGACGCTACCGCTCAGACGCGCCGTCCATGGCGCGGCTTCGCTGCTTCGTACATCCGTGTACGAAGCTAGCTGGTTGACTAAGGGAAAGACTAAGAACTATCACAATCAAACTTCAAGTGCATTTCACATAGTGTGCAGAACTGCCTGTAGCTTATATTTGTCTGTGTTACGGCATAATGTAATACTGAATATTCAATTAAATCAAGGTGACGAAGCAGGGCTGATTTAACACACATTCATTTTTCGTAAATTAAGCCACAACCAGACATAATATAAGTGAAAATCGGTGCTGCGCATACATCGTGAGATGCACTTGAAGTTCAATTGTGATAGTTCTTAGACTTTTCCTTAACTACCCAGCTATCCACAGACACGGATGTCTGTGGAAGTGAGATATGGGACATGGATGTCCCGTATCGAACGGTAGCGGAAACTACCATTACGTATATGAAAAGTCTTAGAAATATCCAATTGAAACTTCTGGCATCGATGATGTATGTGCGGCACCGATTTTCACTTATATTATGTCGTCAGTTCGCCAACCGAATGTTTGCTAAACAACAATTATCTTGTCTTATTCTTTATCTCTGTATCTATCTTCTCAACAAACTCATCAAGTGGAAGTGTTGTTGTATCCTGCTCACCATGAAGTCTATATGATACTGTCTTGTTTTCCTGTTCGTTAAAGCCAATAACAAGAAGATATGGAACCTTCTGGATCTGTCCCTCACGCATACGATATCCAAGCTTTTCTGCTCTGTCATCAAGTTCTACTCTTACATCCTTTGCAGAAAGTGCATCTACTATTTCGTGTGCATAATTCATGATTTCTTCATTGTCTGTCTTAACAGGCATTACTCTTACCTGTACTGGTGCAAGCCATGTTGGAAGGTTACCCTTTGTTTCTTCAAGTATATATGCCATAAATCTGTCAAGAGAACCAAGTATAGCTCTGTGAAGCACAACAGGTGTCTTCTTCTCACCATCCTTGTCTACATATGAAAGATTAAACTTGGCTGGAAGACAGAAGTCTAACTGGCATGTTGAAAGTGTAATCTCGTTACCTACAGCTGGCTTTACATTAACATCAAGCTTAGGTCCATAGAATGCTGCCTCACCTATTTCTTCTGTATATTCAATTCCAAGGCTGTTCATAACATCTCTTAATGCATTCTCTGCCTTGTTCCACATTTCATCATCATCATGGTACTTTGTCTTGTTTTCTGGATCACGAAGTGAAAGTACACAACGATAGTTAGTAATTCCAAAATCCTTGTATGTGCTGAATATAAGATCAACTACACTTGATATTTCATCCTTAATCTGCTCTGGTGTTACGAAAAGATGGGCATCATTCTGACAGAAATGTCT